>Ga0193706_1000781_pt1 | contig 16095 bp, 17 predicted proteins | sample U3c1metaG_FD_160130 | JGI IMG/M metagenome (GOLD analysis project Ga0193706, IMG submission 160130) | Soil microbial communities from a riparian zone of the East river system, Colorado, United States - U3c1 | ecosystem: Environmental > Terrestrial > Soil > Riparian zone | place: USA: East River... | reverse complement strand
TTGCGATCCCAAACAACCATTGCCATTTATGTGCCTGGCCTCGCAAAAGAACGGCATAAGCTTTTATCATATGGGTGTGTATGCTAACCCTAAATTATTAAAATGGTTCATGGATGCATTTGCAAAGGCAGGTGTTGGAAAACTGGATATGGGTAAAAGCTGCATACGCTTTAAAAAGCCGGAGAACATCCCTTACGCATTGATCGGGCAACTGGTGAGTAAGGTTAGTGTGCAGGAATGGATCGATAATTATGAAGCCAACCTGGCTCCCGGTAAAACAAAAACGAAAAAATAAGAAATGAAATATACAGTACAAGGAGCACTGGAGATATTGGAACGCACACCTGCTGTTCTAAACACATTATTGAATGGACTGAGCGATGACTGGGTAATGAATAATGAAGGTCCCGAAACATTTTCCCCTTATGATGTTATCGGGCATTTAATACATGGAGAGAAAACAGACTGGACCGAGAGGGCAAAGATGATATTGGAATTTAGCAATACGAAAACCTTTGTGCCCTGGGATAGGTTTGCCCAATACGAAGAAAGCAAAGGAAAGTTATTGCCGCAATTGCTGGATGAATTTGCTTCGATAAGAAAAGAAAATATCGTTTGGTTCAAAGGGTTGAACCTGACTGAAGACGACCTTGATAAGAAAGGGATGCATCCCAAACTGGGTGATGTAACGCTTAGAAACCTACTTTCCACATGGGTTATTCATGACCTTACGCATATTGCACAGGTAACAAGGGTGATGGCAAAACAATATAAGCAGGAGATGGGGCCCTGGGTTGATTTTTTCCGGATCATGAGCTTTTAGAAAGAGAACAAAAAAGCCCGGAACATTCCGGGCTTTTAATGATATGATGAAAGGATTATTTCTTCCTTGTCATTTTTATTTCCATCATCTTGTATTCTTTTCCTGTTTTTGGATCTGGTCCGTACATTTCCATCCTTTGTGTATTGTCATCTACCACTGTAAATACTTCTCTCAAAGTGCATTCTTTTCCCGGCCTGCATATATCAGGCATAGTGCCGCTCATGTTAAGGGTCTTGGTTGTAGCATCCCAGTTACCTGACATGTTCATAATGCCGGTGCTCCAGGTATCGATCCAGGTAGAAACGAATTTCTTTGTTGCATTATCATAACCCATGGTGCTCCTGCCTTCAAATGGCATTCCCATCATATTGCCTTTATGAGTGCTGGTTTGGTAGCGATCGCCAAAGATCATGCTGTTAACTGCTGTTCCGCTTGATTGCCGGGGTGCAGCGCCTTCAGACTCCCACATAGTTGTTTCACCGCTCCATGTACCGTTCCATGAGGCCAGCATTTTGTGCATGTCACCTGGTGTACCATAATCCATCATTGCTTTCATCATGGTAGCAGAATCAACAGGTACCCAGGCCTCATCTTTTTTTACGTCTGTACTGACCGGTGTTGTACCGGTAGAATCCGTTGTGCTTTCTTTTGTTTCGCTGCTGTTACAAGCGATCAGCAATAGTATTGCCGAGCATGCAGTTAGAATAATTCTTTTCATATAATTTGTTTTTTTTGGAAGAACAAGATACAGATTTTGCACAAAAAACGAAACGGGGGATGATTATTTTTACGTTGTTTTCAGCACATTTTCTATACGCTCCTGCACATCCTCATAAGGCGTATAACCCCTCGCCACCATTACAAATTTCAGCTCCCCGGTCTGGATAAAAACCGTGGGGAAACCGTTCACCTGCAATTGTTTCATAAGGGCGAATTCGTAATAGGCCATTTCCTTGTACTCATCGGCTTTCAACTTGCTGTAAAATGCCTCGGGCTGGATACTGTATTTTTCCAGCAGGTGGGTATATGCTTCATCATCATCCAGGTCGCGGCCTTCGAAGTTGAGCGCATATTGAAGGTCGGTGGCAAATTCCACCTGCCGTTGGGGATAATATTCCTTGAATATGCAAAGGGCAATGGCGGGTTTTTCCGAATTCATCACCCAATCGCTCCTTTCAGGGTTATTGACATGCCACAAAAAATCCTCGCCGAATTTTACACCGGACAGCTCCTCTACCCTTTTATATGCAGATTGTATATAGGGTCCTATCTTTTCGATCGGCATTACCCGTTCACCTGTCATCATGCCACCACTCATGACTTCCACATCAAGCTGGTCTTTGTAATCAGCAGCTAACTTTATTATAACAGGGCTGAATCCATAGCACCATCCGCAATAGGCATCATAACAGTAAATAAGGATTGGCTTATCCATTACGCAAAGTTGGCATAAAGTTTCAGTAGACAGAAACTTTACCAAATAAATTTTAAGCAGGGGCCAGGCACCATTTAAGAGCAGTCAGGAGGTAAAAATTTTTTTGCAATTTCAATTTCTTCTTTTGAAAAATTGAATGTGGTAATTATTTTATCAAATTTCAACGTATTTATCTTTTTGCATTTTTCCAATTTAGAAATGGCTTGCTGCTTTACACCTAATTTTCTTGCAGCGTCATTTTGTTTTATCCCTTTTAAGTTTCTTAATAGCTTTAAAAGCTCCCCTGGTTGAGAATTATTTTTATCAGGTAACATGAGACATACACATTTAGATAAATAAAAATAGACAAACTTTTAGCAGTTCCAATACTACAAAGTGGTAATATGCCCGGTAAATTGTTAATTTTTATTGTGGTTGTAATTTACAACCATCAGTTAATTGTGTTTTTATTTTATTTAATTAATCTTTAGAGAGAAATAAATCTAATGCAGGGAATAACGGTTGAGGCTATGACAGGAAGTATTCGGGCATATACTCCATGTTATGATAGATAATGGGAAGAGATAGAAGCCTTATTTACCATCAAAATTTTTTCCGCGCAATTTGGCGAAAACTCTTTTAACCCAGTGTAATAACCAAAGCCGCAGTTATTTTTCAAATAAATATTGTACTGAACCTTAAACGGTTTAAAAATAAAGACATTCCTGCGCATGGATTGCTGGACATTAAACCTTAATTAACCAAAAGAAAAAATAAAAAGGGTGTTGGACTTTTGCTAATTTACCCAACAAAAAATAAATTAGATAGGCAATTTTGGAATGCCGATGCCGAAATGGGAGGCAATTAGTTTAACTTAATAAATTTAATGAATGAAAACAAAACTTCAGAGTTTAAGTGCTTTTCAAAGCAAAAGCATTAATCAAATGGCAATGAACAAAATTTCAGGTGGTTATGCGCCAACAACTACTGCAGGGGGCAACACATGTGTTCCGGTTGGGGTAACTGCAACAGGATGTCTGGCGTACACCTCTGATACGATTGATGGGGCTACTACTACCTATAACAGTCCTTCTGAGGCAAATGTGCCATGCTAAATTAAATCCTAAAGCTGCCTTATTAATTAAGGCGGCTTTAGATTAAATATCATTAATCGTGAAATATATTTTTATATATATAGCTGTGATCTATGCAAATGTTGTCTATGGACAATTGAGCGATCTTAGGCAATACTATGAAAATGTCAATAAAGCAGAACTCGCAATTGTTTACTCAGATTATTCAAATGCCTCGAAATATTATAAAGAGGCTTTTAAGTACGCCAAATATGAATTTTCACAGGATTTGTATAATGCCGCCCTGGTATCTATTGTAACAAAATCATATTCTCAGGCATTAAATTATTTAGATAAATTATATCCATTAGGATTTAAGTTGAATACGTTGGACACCGTTATGATTTGCAAGGAGTTCCTTGCATCATCTTATGGAAAAGAAGCAAGACAAAGAAGTAAGAACGTAAAATTGATCTATAATGTAAAATATAAACGGGCAATAGATAAAATGCTGAATGAAGACCAATATTTTAGAATTAAACCTGACGGCTACAAGAACTTTGGTGATACCATCAATGCAATTGATAACAGAAATGTCAAAAATTTTCTGAAACTCATAGCAAAATATGGATTTCCGTCCGAAGCTAAAATAGGGGTAGATCCAGTCAATATTGTAGTGCCTAAGTTTTTTGTATTGATATTTCATCAGAATAATGGGGCAAGATATCAAACCTATAATTACTCTGCCATATTGAAATCAGCTGTGCTAAAAGGAGAATTGAGGAATAATATCGGAGCCAGCCTAATTCAGGGCGCTGAAGGAGTAAGGCATTATGATGCTTTCGGTATTGCAATGGCAAAATTCGACACCACAATAACAGTAACAGATACAATGGGCAACATTATTAAAAAGGATACAACACTTGAAAGCGGCTGGGGATATTTTAAATTAAGCGCTCCTGAATTGGAAAGCTACGACCGGAAAAGAAGAGAAATATACCTGGAATCAATGGAAGATAATATTAAAAAAATCATTTTTTGCATAAAACCAAATTATTTTTTGTTTAATGTAAATAGTAACAAATCTATTTTTAAATACGGTACTTATAAAGACTTTCTCAATGCTAAAAATAATTTAATCTACCCATGATACTGATCTTTTCCACTAATCAGGACTTTTCCACGCAAACCGTTATTGATTGGTTGCATTATTATGGCCATCAACCGATAATTATCAACGAAATGAACCCTATTGTACAGGTGAATATTGGGCTAATGAATGAAAAAACTGATTCAATAGAAATGACATTGAAATCCGGGATGAAAATCCATTCGAAAAATATTAGTATCATTTGGTATAGAAAAGGCCTCAATTTTTTCTGTTGGGATTACAAAAAACTATTAGCAAAAAAACATCTAAAAAATTTCTATACTCACCTGGAGGAGGAATCATCAGCATTACAAAGTTTTATTTTTAATTTTCTTAAACCTAAAACTATTGGCGACTATGAAATATCGGACAATAATAAATTAATTACACTCGCTAAAGCTAATTCAATAGGACTGCTTACACCTCCCACCGTGATAATTACTACTGATAAGCATTTGGACCATACTAAGAGCATGGTAAGTAAAAATATTAAAGATGTAATCTCTGTTAAAATAAATAACCGGTTGTTTTACAATCGTACAACTAAATGTGATATGCGGATCAAAAAAAATCTGTTTCCATCATTATTGCAGGTTGAAATCATAAAAAAATATGAGTTACGTATTTTCTATTTTGACGGATTGTTTTATACAATGGCCATTTTTTCTCAACAAAATGAAAAGACAAAAGTAGACTTTAGGGATATAACTCAAAAAACCCAATTAAAATATATAGCTTATAAATTACCAAGACAACAGGAAAAAATGATGCTAAAGCTAGTTAAGGAATTAGGGTATACTACCTGCTCTATTGATATGATTGTGGACATAACAGATAAATTTTACTTTCTTGAATTGAATCCTGTAGGGCAATTTGGAATGGTGAGCATGCCTTGCAATTACCATATAGAAAAAGCCATAGCCCTTAAACTTATAACATATGTTAACCAAACTTATAAAAGAGCTTAGTGATTCTGCTGATGCTCTGCCTATTACGTTTTATAAGCTTAAAACGATAAAAACGAATTCAAAGAATTTCCTGTCTGTAAAATATAAAAGTAATCGCCTGCAAAAAACCATGATGCATCCGATAAGCCAATTCTACAAGCCCATATCAAGAATATCAACCAATGAGAAATGAGAAATAAGATACTACATATTTTTTCAACTGTTAAAGTAGTGATAGGCTTCAAAAGAGCTATACTGCAGGACTTATCAACCAATAAGTACTATTTAATTCCTAATTCCCTGGCAAAATTTATTATCAGAAATAACAATGACATTACAAATGCCATATTAAGCAGATACCATGATGGAGATAAAAAAATAGTTGAAGAATATTTCAGCTGGCTACTTAAAAATAACTTTGCCGTTTTTTTGAATGCTGAACATAGAAAAGAAAAATTTATACCTATGGATTGTTCATGGGAAGAGCCGCATTTTATTACAAATAGTATAGTGGACATAAAAAAGATATCCCTCCCAATCCTTAAAAAAATCATATCACAATTAAATGACTTAAGAATACCTTATGTGGAAATCAGAATATATGAATCATACCCTCTAAAAGATATTGTTTCCGTAATAGATCAATTTCAGGAAAGCGATATTACAGCCATCAACATTTTAACAAATTACCATCCCACATTCAACATTGTAACAATAAAAAAAGAAATAAAATATAAACTGATTTTAAATAATCTGCATGTATTTAATGCGCCTATAAAAAAGGATAAGCAATTCTTTATGCATTCTAAAGCAACATCCATATTCTTTTCAAAGGCCAAGTTATCTGATAAATTATGCGGATTTGTTTTGCCTCAAATCTTTTGCAGTAACTTAAAATTTTTTACAGAGTCTTTACACTTCAATACCTGCCTTAACCGTAAGGTCTCTATTGACCAGAATGGGGAGATAAAAAATTGCCCCAGTATGTCAAAAAGCTATGGGAATATCGAAAATACCAAAATTGCCGACGTAATAAGTATGGCTGGCTTTAAAGAATCCTGGAATATTAAGAAAGATAGTATCTCCATTTGTAAAGATTGTGAATTTCGCCACATATGTACCGATTGCAGGGCATACTTACAAGACCCGGATGATATATATAGCAAGCCGTTAAAATGTGGTTACAACCCGTATACAAATGAATGGGAAGATTGGACAACTAATTCACTCAGTAAAAGTCCAATTAATTATTATGGTTTGCAGGATATAGTTAAATAACAATATGGGAAGGTTTACTTTTTATAAACAATATGATGCGATGGATTGCGGGCCTACTTGCCTGGCGATGTTATGCAGACATCACGGTAAAAATATCGGCATACAAACCTTAAGGGATAAAACAGAAATTGGCAAAGAGGGAGTAAACTTACTGGGAATAAGCAATGCAGCAGAAAGTATTGGATATAGAACATTGGGTGTTAAGTTAACCTTTACAGAATTGATAAAAGAAGCGCCACTGCCATGCATTTTACACTGGGGGCAAAATCATTTTGTGGTCCTGGTTAAAGTTTGGAGATCTCCTCTGTACCGAAATGACAAAATAATTATTGCCGACCCGGCGAAAGGCATAATTAAGTTTTCTAAACAAGAATTTTTACAAAGCTGGAGCAGTGGAACAACACCATCTCCCCTGCAATCTCCAGTAGATCTAATTACAACGAGGAAAAATGAGAAAATAGGTATTGCGTTATTATTAGAACCCACTCAGGATTTTTATAAACAGGAAAACGAAAAGGAAAAAAAACTTGGATGGACAATGTTGCTGAGGTATTTTCTCCAACAAAAACGGTACATTCTTCAATTGTTCATAGGATTACTTCTCGGTAGTTTACTACAGCTTATTTTTCCTTTTTTAACCCAAAGTATTGTAGATACAGGCATTTACCAGCATAACCTTTCATTTATTTATTTAATTCTTGCAGCACAGTTTATGTTGTTTTTTGGGAGAACCGTCGTGGATTTTATCCGCATAAGGATATTGATACACATCAGCACCAAAATTAACCTTGCCATTTTATCTGATTTTTGGATTAAGATGATGAAACTGCCTTTAAGTTACTTTGATACTAAAATGACAGGAGATTTTATCCAGCGCATTGCTGATCATAAACGTATTGAGGGGTTTTTAACCGGCTCGGCACTCAATACGTTGTTTTCTTTATTTAACCTGATTCTTTTTTCACTGGTATTACTTCAGTATAATACCTATGTATTTGCCATTTTTTTTGCAGGTAGCATATTATATTTTTTATGGATAAAACTATTTTTACATTATAGGCGAAATTTGGATTATAAACGATTTGCAGTTGCCAGTAAAGAAAATACAGCAACTATGCAATTGATTTACGGCATGCAAGAAATTAAGCTGAATAATGCTGAACAATTACATCGTTGGGAATGGGAGGGCTTACAGGCATCTTTATCCAAATTGAGTTTTAAAAGTTTGTCACTAAGCCAATACCAGCAAGCCGGGGCCTTTTTTATCAATGAAGGTAAAAATATACTCATTACTTTTTTTGTTGCAAAGTCTGTGCTGGACGGGCAGTTAACATTAGGAGCAATGCTGGCAGTGCAATATATCATAGGGCAGTTAAACAGCCCTGTGGAACAGCTTATAGGGTTTGCCCAACAAGCACAGGACGCCAAGATAAGCCTGGAGAGACTGAACGAAATTCATGAAATAGAAGAGGAGGAACCTTATGAAAAAAATTTTTCCAAACAATTGCCTCAAAATAAGTCAATAAGTTTAAACAACCTGTCATTTACATACCCTGGAGCGGGAAACGACCCGGTATTAAAAAATATCAATCTATTTATACCTGAAGGTAAAACAACGGCAATTGTGGGAATGAGCGGCAGCGGAAAAACAACTTTATTAAAACTATTATTGAAATTTTATGAAAATTACCAGGGCGAAATAAAAACAGGGGAGAGCAATTTAAAATATATCAGCCCGAAGTATTGGCGCAGTCACTGTGGAAGTGTAATGCAGGAAGGATATATTTTTAATGCCAGTATTGCCAAAAATATTGCTGTAAGTGATGAAAAGCCTGACTATAACAAACTTCTGCATGCTTGTAAAATGGCTAACATTCAAACATTCATTGAATCATTGCCATTAGGTTTTAATACGAAAATTGGAGCAGAGGGGAATGGAATAAGTGCAGGCCAAAAACAGCGTATATTAATCGCAAGAGCCGTGTATAAAAACCCTGAGTATTTATTTTTTGATGAAGCAACTAATAGTCTTGATGCAAATAATGAAAAAGTCATAATGGAAAATATGAAACAGTTCTTTAAAGGAAGGACTGTAGTGGTTGTAGCCCACCGGCTGAGCACGGTCAAGCATGCTGACAATATAGTAGTTCTGCACAATGGTCATATAACTGAAAGTGGCACCCACGGGGAATTGGCAATGCAGCAGGGAGAGTATTTTCAATTGGTGAGGAATCAACTTGAATTAGATAATTAATAAGACTGTTATGCCTTACGGGTTAAAAGAAAACAGCATGAATGGTATTGATGAAAATAAATCATCAGGTAACCAGTTATTGAGAAGTTCTGAAGTTAGCGAGATCATCTCTCATAAACCTGGCTTCCTTATTCGCTGGGGAATTACTATTTTCTTTGTGTTATTGCTGCTGATTGTTGCAAGTACTTTCTTTATTCATTATCCTGATATCGTATCTGCTAAAGCTAAACTCACATCTACTAATGCTCCTAAAGAAGTAAAAACAAAAACAGCAGGCAAAATAGTAAAGTTAAATGCCACTGAAGGCAAATTTGTACGGCAGGGAGAATTATTGGGATTTATGGAAAGTCAGGCAAATCATTATGAAGTGATAATGCTTTCGCAAACAATAGATTCACTACAAGTATTAATCAATCATAACCTGGCCGAAGCCGTACCAAAATATCTTTTGAAATCATATCAGAATATGGGAGAGGTACAGCCATCTTATCAATCCTTTATGCAGGGATTTATTTTATTTAAACAATACTTATCAGCCGGTTATTACTTAAAAAAGAAGGCCATGTTACAGGCTGACCTAATTTACCTGCGACGCCTTCATGCCAATTTTCTACAACAAAAAGAAATGCAACAGGAGGATCTTGGCCTGGCTAAAGAAACTTTTGATGCGAATTCGATTCTGAAAAATGAAAAAGTCATCTCTCCACTCGATTTCAGGAATGAAAAAAGTAAATATATTAGTAAGGAGATGAATATCCCACAAATAACTTCATCCATTATTAGTAATGAAAGTGATCAGCATGAAAAACAAAAAGAAATTTTGCAGCTAGAAAATGAAATAGCACAGCAAAAAAATATTTTTTCACAGGCACTTAATACCTTAAAATCACAATTGGATGAATGGAAGAGTAAATATTTATTAATTGCTCCTGTCAATGGTAAAATTGCCTTTGCCGGTTTTATACAGGAAAACCAGCAAGTACGGGACAATCAAACTATTTGTTTTATTAATCCGGAAAATACCAGTTATTACGCTGAAGTATATGTTCCGCAAAACAATTTTGGTAAGGTAAAGGAAGGACAAAAAATATTATTGAAATTACCTTCATACCCATTTCAGGAATATGGTGCTATTGAAGGCAGCTTGGTTTTTATTTCGCATATAGCAACAGATAGCGGGTATATAGCAAAAGTTATTTTACCCAATGGATTAAGAACCAACTATAAAAAGCAAATTCAATACAGGGATGGCCTCATTGCACAAGGAGAAATAATTACAGATGATCTGCAATTGAGTGACAGATTAATGAATAGTATAAAACAGGTTATAAAAAGGTAGCATTGACCCGTTTTGACACTTCGAACTAATTCTCTTGTTTGTTAAAAGTAAACAAGGCAAAAAAAAATAACCATTTACTAATTAATAGCCGCCGCATAAGCGGAATGACTTATTAATGATTATTACACAGCTTTACTTTGTGGTATAAAAAAATCAATCATGAAATCGGGTACAGGCATCCTGGAAAAGATAAGCAAGGAAGAACTGGACAAGAAAAGGGCGTTGGTTTATCGTTAAGGTTACAGTAATGATCATCTTTTATTAATGAGCCTCCAGCCAACTTACCCCCACACCTATCTCCGCATCCGTCGGCACGTCATTCGGTAATGTCAATGCTGTTTGCATACAATTTAAAATGATGGGTTTTATCTTTTCCACTTCATCCTTGTGGGCATCAAATACCAATTCATCATGTACCTGCAACAACATCTTTGATCTGAAATTTTGTTTTTTAAATTCGTGGTGGATCTTGATCATCGCCAGTTTTATCATGTCGGCGGCAGAACCCTGTATGGGTGAGTTGATAGCATTTCTTTCTGCAAAAGCACGTACTGTAAAGTTGGCGCTGTTGATGTCCTTAAGCCAGCGCTTTCGCCCCATCAGGGTTTGCACATATCCGTGCTCCTGCGCAAAGTGAATGGTATCGTCCATGTATTTCTGGATATTGGGAAACTGCTTTTTATAATTATCAATGATCTCCTTTGCTTCTGTCCTGCTAATGCCCAGGTTCTCTGCAAGCCCGAATGCGCCCTGTCCATAGATGATGCCGAAGTTCACACTCTTGGCTTTATAGCGCATTTCCTTCGTTACCTCTTTTGCATCTACATTAAAGACCTTTGCGGCAGTAGCGGTGTGGATATCCGTACCTGTTTTAAAAGCTTCACACATATTTACATCACCACTGATGGCAGCCACAATGCGCAGTTCTATCTGTGAATAATCTGCTGAAACCAAAACATGATCAGCATCACGGGGAATGAATGCCTTGCGTATCTCCCTCCCTCTTTCGGTACGGATGGGAATGTTCTGCAGGTTGGGATTATTGCTGCTGAGCCTGCCCGTGACCGCAACGGCCTGTGCATAGGAAGTATGTACCCTTCCGGTCTTTTTGTTGATCATCAGCGGTAATGCATCAACATAAGTTGATCTTAATTTTGTGAATTCGCGGAAAACCAAAATATCATCAACGATCTTATTCTTGCTGGCGAGTTTTAATAATACGTCCTCACCGGTTGCGTACTGGCCTGTTTTTGTTTTCTTAGCCTTGGGATCGATCTGCATTTTATCAAAAAGCACTTCGCCCAATTGTTTTGGAGAGGCCAGGTTAAACCGCACACCCGCCTGCTGGTAAACACTTTCTTCTGCGGTCTTCGCTTCTTTCTCCAGCACCTTTGAATATTCCTTCAAAAAATTCTCGTCCACTTTTATGCCCTCAAATTCCATGGCGGTTAAAACCTTTACCAGGGGATTCTCCACTTCATTAAAAACCTTTTCAACTTCCCGCTGTTTTAAGAGGGGCAGAGAAATGCTCTTTAATTGCAAAGTGATGTCTGCGTCTTCTGCCGCATATTCTTTTATTTTTTCAGGGTCCACATCACGCATGTTTCCCTGGCCCTTCCCCTTTTTACCGATCAGTTCTTCAATGTGCACCGGCTCATAGCCTAAATACTTTTCACTCAGGGCATCCATGCCGTTCTTACCATCGGGTTCAATTACATAATGCGCCAGCATGGTATCAAAGATATTTCCCAGGAGTTCAAAGCCATACCATTTCAGGATAAGCATGTCGTACTTGATATTATGTCCCACCCATGTTTTACCGGTATCGTTGAATAGCGTTTGAAAATTATTCAATATTGTAATGCAGCTTTCTTTATCAGCAGGACAGGGAACATAATATCCTTCGCCGGCCCTCACTGAAAAGCTAAGGCCTACAAGCTCTGCATCGTTTGCATCGATACCGGTTGTTTCCGTGTCGAAACATATTTCCGGTGCTTTGCCCAGGTTATTTACTAATTCCTTAATTAGTTCGTCTGTATTTGCAAGTATATAATTATGCGGCGTATTGTGTATGTTGTTATTAACGGGTGATGGACCGTCTTCTGTTTTTACCGTTACTTCTATTACTTCCGTCTGCTCTATAACATTACCGAAAAGATCCATTTGCGCCGTCTCTGTTTTTTTGATCTTCGTTTCAACCCCGGGATTTGCCGGGTCGGTTATGGTAATGGTCTCTTCCCCAAATATGCGCTTGCCCAGGGTTTTAAATTCCAGCTCATTAAAAATTTCCCTTAATGTTTCTTTGTTCATTTCCTTTACCCTGAAATCTTCTTCATGAAATTCAACAGGCACATTGATAATTATCGTTGCCAGTTTTTTGCTCATTAACGCAAGGTCTTTTCCCGCTCTTACTTTTTCACCGACAGAACCTTTTATATTATCTGCATTAGCTAAAATATTCTCCAGGCTGCCATATTCCTTTATCAGCTTGGCTGCGGTCTTTTCACCCACACCTTTAATGCCGGGAATATTATCAACGGCATCTCCCATCAGCCCGAGGATGTCTATTACCTGGTCCACATTCTCAATGTCCCATTTGGCACATACTTCAGCAGGGCCGAGTATCTCGAACTTTCCCCCCTGGTATGGAGGCTTGTAAATTTTAATGTTCTCGGAAACCAATTGGCCATAATCCTTATCCGGGGTGACCATATAAACTTCGTAGCCTTCTTTTTCAGCTTTTTTGGCGAGGGCGCCGATCACGTCATCCGCTTCGTATCCATCTATTGCAATGACAGGTATATTCAACCCTTCGATGATCCTTTTGATGTCAGGTACAGCTGATGAAATATCCTCGGGCGTTTCCTGGCGGTTGGCTTTATAATCTGCAAAATCGGTATGCCTTTCAGTTGGGGCATGTGTATCAAAGCACACCGCCATATGGGTTGGCTTTTGATTATTGATAAGTTCAAGTATCGTGTTGGTGAAGCCGAACTGTGCATTGGTATTTCTCCCTTTGCTGGTAATACGGGGATTGCGGATGAGTGCATAATATGCACGGAAAACGAGTGCATAGGCATCTAACAAAAATAATTTCTTTGACATGGCATAAAAGTAAAACAAATCTGCCCGCCAATCAAAACCACCTCAAAACTTAAAAGCCATCCACCAAACGGGGACAGCTTTTTAAGTCATGTTAAACTCAAGTAAACCAAACTAACATTCATCATAAACTCGTTATCTGTAACCGGCCGTTGGTATTTTCGTTATTTTCAAAAATGACCTCCGCCTTTGTGATGGCAGAGACATTCCAATAGTCATTTAATTTTGAAAGGACCGGGTCTTTGGTCCCAAGGTTGATGGTTATCTTTTTTGAGATATCATCCTCAGACCAGTTGCCGCTTATTTCGGTGCCGTTCTTATAGGCTTTCACTTCACCACCCGGGTTGAAAATAAAAGTATAGCCTGCAAATTCATTGGTTTGGTCCTTATTAGCATCGCTGTAAAGATTCACTTTCCATATGCCTTTGGTAACCACCGGGGTTGCCGATACGGCACTGGCATAATCACCAATACCCGAACAGGCAGCAAAATATAGTATTACGGAACACTTTAGTGTAAACAGGAGTAAGGGGCTTTTCACTTTATCAGGGATTATTGGTTTCCCTGTATAACTGGAAAAGCCTATATATTATTGTGTAAAAGGGGAATTAGAATCTTGTTTCCAGGTAAACAGGTAACATTGCCCTCCAAGTTGGCCAGTCATGCTTCCATTCTTCACCCCACACATCCAGCTCATAGTTAATTCCTTTACTGTAGAGTAAGCCGGCAAAAGCTTTTGAGGCATCGGGGTCTTCGTAAGCACCACTGCCGGTCAATATGTGCACGTGCTGGCTGCTACGGATGCGTTCCAGTGTCTCATGGTCAGTAAGGTTACGGATATAATGCATGGGAGAATTGAGGTATACCTGGTCGTCGAAATAAGCCTTGGTGTATTCGGTAAGATCGTATACCCCGCTCATGGCGATGACACCATTTATGATATCGGGGCGTTTTAAGAACAGGTTCATGCTGTGTAAAGCCCCAAAGGAAGCGCCGCAGGTAATGATCTGGGTTTCATTGGAAGTGTTGTTCTTTATAAAAGGTACCACCTCGTTAAAAACATATTCATTGAACTGGTTTTGGCGGATGGCTTTGTGTGCGCCTTCCATCTCGTTATTGAGCCAGCTTTCGTTATTGATACTGTTGATAGAGAATACTTTTACTTTACCGCTGTTGATATAGGGTGCCAGTGTCTCCATCATCTGGAAGCGTTCGTACTCAAGGTAATCCGCAGCTGCAGTGGGCACGAATAAGAGCGCAAAGCCGTAATCGCCATAAGTAACGATGGGCATTTCTTTTTGCAGGGCCGGGCTATACCAGGAAGAGAGTTCTCTTTTCATTGTTTTGTTATTGATTCCACAAAGATGCACAAAGTTTTTTCACAGCGATGCACAAAGAGAGATAAATTAATGATTCTTGGTGCAAATTATTCCAGGACTCCTTCTTTAATTTCGGTCCACAGCTCACGGTAGCAACTGGCCGCATAACTGCTGTTGGCAAATTCCATGATGGGGGCCTTGTGTATGCCCATTTTTTCTACGTCGCTTAAGTAGGGGATATAATTCTGGAAGAAGCGCTTGTCTTTATACAATTCTTCCATTATTTCGTTGTGCATGTTCTTGCGCAGGTCGGTCATGGTGAAGAAGCACATCATTTTGCTCATGTCAAGACTTTTTTCCTTGAAGTAGTCTTTAACCATATTGTAAGTGCGGATGGACAATGTGGTTGGAATGACAGGCATCAATACAATGTCAGCTGCATTAAAGATATTTTCGCTTAAGGCGCTAAAACCCGGATGGCAATCAATAAAAACGAAATCATACTCACCCTCCAGTTGCTTTAAAATTGATTTGAGGCGGTTCTTATTTGCCTTCATTTCGTCCAGCATGATATCAAAGCTTTTGCTGGAATTATCGGCGGGGATCACGTCCAGTAATTCAAAATCGGTGCTCATGATGGCTCTTTCGAGGTGAGCGTCCTTCGCCACCAGTTTTTTGATACCCGGGTGAACCTTTGGTTTCACTTTATAATAAAAAGAAGATGATCCCTGCGGATCGATATCCCATAACAGGGTTTTATAACCATCTGCAGCAGCCAGGTAGGCAAAGTTCACACAACTGGCTGTTTTACCCACGCCGCCTTTAAGGTTGTAGAGTGCTATTGTAATCATATAGAGCTAATTTTTAAATACTAAGGGATGGGTAAGATAGTAAATTATTTTTTCATATCCGTCAACTCTTTCTGCAGCCTGAACATCTCATCCCTTAGCCTCGCAGCCTCCATGAAATCAAGGTCCCTGGCGGCTTTTTCCATCTGTTTTTTGGTCTTTGCAATGCCTTTTTCCAGTTGGGGAATGGTGTTGTAAATAACCTGGTCTTCTGCAGCAACGGTCACCAGGTCTTCGTCGGGAGCAATAGAATAAGGATTGGCAGGATCGTAGCCTTTTACATCCAGTACAGAACCTTGTGCAATGATCTGTTCAGTACTTTTTTTAATGGTAGTGGGGGTGATATTGTGCTCAATATTGAATGCGACCTGTTTCTCACGGCGGCGGGTGGTCTCATCAATGGCTTTCTGCATGCTTTCGGTCATCTTATCAGCATAAAAAATAACAAGACCATCTACGTTACGGGCTGCCCGGCCGGCTGTTTGGGTAAGGCTTCTTTCATTGCGGAGAAAACCTTCTTTGTCTGCATCAAGGATGGCAACCAAAGA
>Ga0193706_1000780_pt1 | contig 16107 bp, 18 predicted proteins | sample U3c1metaG_FD_160130 | JGI IMG/M metagenome (GOLD analysis project Ga0193706, IMG submission 160130) | Soil microbial communities from a riparian zone of the East river system, Colorado, United States - U3c1 | ecosystem: Environmental > Terrestrial > Soil > Riparian zone | place: USA: East River... | reverse complement strand
TGTTGCCGCGCGCCTCAACGTCTTCAGGCGTATCGCAGGCGCGCTGCAGATTGGCGGCAAGCAGACGCAGTGCATCCCGGGCGAGCAGGTCCGAGACCGGATTCTTCTTGTGGCGCGACGTGTAGGCCTCGATCGCATGGACCATGGCGTCGATTCCGGTGGCGGCGGTGACCTCGCGGGGCAGTCCGAAGGTCAATACGGCGTCGAGCAAGGCGTAGTCCGCGAGCAAGGGTTCGGAATTGACCGCCAGCTTTCTGCCGCCTTCCACGGTGATCACGCTGATCGGCGTGGCCTCGGAGCCGGTCCCGGCGGTGGTCGGGACGAGAATCAGCGGCAGGCGGGCGCCTTTGGCGATGCCGACTCCCCAGATCGTGTCGAGATCGTCACCGCTGCCGAGCAGGTAGGCGGCGAGCTTGGCGACATCCATCGGGCTGCCGCCGCCGAAACCGACCACCGAGGCGCATCCCCTCCCCGCCTCGACCGCCGCCATCAATGTCCCGCGCGAAGGATCCGCCTCGACCGAGTCGAACAGGATCGGCTCGGCGCCGGCGGCGCGGAGGCTGTCGAGGGCGGCATTGGCGAGGCCGAGGGAGAGGATGAGCTTGTCGGTGACGAACAGGCAGGGACCGGGCGGGAGCAGGCTGCCGATCTCGGCAGTGCGGCCGGGGCCCGAGACCAGGCGTGGGCCGTAGGTGAAGCGGAAGGACTTCATGCCTGTCGGTCTAGCGGTTCAAAGCAGGTTCGGTAAGGGTTCAGCCCCTTTCCGTTCGGCCTGAGCCTGCCGAAGGCCTACCTTCCTGTTCCTCCGCGCAAGGAGGAAGAAGTAAACGGCTTCGGCAGGCTCAGCCCGAACGGAAATTCAAGTCCGAGGGCTGCGCGTCAAAATGAGCGTTCGAGGCGGTTCAGAAGGCTCCGCGCGGGGCTGCCCTCCGCAGGCGCGCCGACATCGCCTTCGTCGAGTCGGGCGACTCGGGCGTAGAGCTCGCGGCTCGACTCGATCAGGGTAAGAGCGCTTTCCGGGAGTCGGGGCAGGAGGTCCGAATCGCTTTCCGGCGCCTCGCCGAGACGGCGGGCGGGCCGGCGGGCCTGGGCTCGGGTAAGCTCGCCGGCTTCGACCGCGCGCTGGGTGAGAAGCCAGGCGATGACATGCATGAGCCGGGTCGTGACCTTCAGCGATTCGCAGGAGAAACCGACCCGAAGCAGAGGATCGAGCGAGTCGCGATCCTCGCGGCCGTGCCTGTCGAAGTAGGAGCGCGCCTCGTCGGCGAGCACCATCGCCTCGACATAGAGCGAGTCGATCAGCTTCGGCGTGAGCTGGAGTCGGGCTTCATCGGCCATTCCCCGGGAATGCCACAGCGCGGGCCCGGCGGGAATTCGGAAAGAAGGTGAACGAGCGTGCCTGCTGTTCCGCGGCGGTACGGCGGGGGCGGAGGCGGTCCCTCCACCAGCCTTCGGCTGGTCCCCCTCCCCTGGAAATCCTGAGGGGGAATGGGAGAATCAGGCGATGATGTCGGGGATGAGACGATCCTCGAGCTGTGAGATCTCGTCCTTGAGCCGGAGCTTGCGCTTTTTCAGGCGGGCGAGCTGGAGCTGGTCGGGCGCGGTGGTGATGCGAAGGGCTTCGATGGCGGCGTCCAGGTCGCGATGCTCCATCCTCAGGCGCACCAGCCGCGACGCCGCGGCGACCCCGCCCCCTTCATCGTTCATCATCGCGCGCCCCAGCTACTCAAGCGATTTCGTTTGCGATATAACCCATTCGTCAACGGGTCGTCGCGCATAATGACGCGGCCGACCGCTCGGCGGGAGACAAAGACATTTTCCGATGATTGATGGCTCCACCACCACAGCGAAGGAGATGGGAATGCAAACGGCGCAAATCTCGGCACTGGAAACGAAACATGCTGAAATCGAAGCGCGCATTTCCGAAGAAAACCAGCGACCTCAACCAGACATGGCTACGCTGGCTCGCCTCAAGAAGGAAAAGCTGAAGGTGAAGGAAGCGATCGTCGGGATACACTGACGGGCCCAACTGCCCGTCATTCCGGCGCAGGCCGGGGTCTCGTCGAGCAGGTTCGCGGCTTTCTTTCCCGAGATCCCGGCTTCCGCCGGGATGACGGCCTTGCGTAAGTCTTCGACCCTCCGCCTTCGCGAATCTGACGGAATCCCAGGACAAGAGGTCCGGATCTGCTCGACGCGCCCTCGGCCTTCGCCGGGGTGACGGGCTGGGGGCCCGGCAGTGCCGGGCCCGAAATGCCTCAATCGTCTCTGGAGATGCGCTCGTTGCGCTCGTGGCGCTCCTGGGCTTCCACGGTCATGGTCGCGATCGGGCGCGCCTCCAGGCGGGCGAGCGAGATCGGCTCGCCGGTCACTTCGCAAAAGCCGTACTCGCCGCTCTCGATTCGGCGGAGCGCCGAGTCGATCTTTGAGATGAGCTTGCGCTGGCGGTCGCGGGTGCGGAGCTCGATCGACCAGTCGGTCTCGCTCGATGCCCGGTCGGTGACGTCGGCCTCGCGGATCGGGCCGCTCTTCAGGCTGGCCATAGTGCCGCGGGATTCACGAAGGATGTCGTCCTTCCAATCGAGCAGCTTGTGGCGGAAATAAGCGAGCTGAACGCCGCTCATGAACTCTTCGTTGGCGCTTGGGCGGTAGGCCGTTTCCGGCGCCCCCCTTTGCATCGGATAGCCGGAACCAAATACTTCGCTGAGAGCCGTCGCCATCAATCCCTCCACTCCTTTGCTCGCCGGAACAGCCGGTCCGCAAATCCTTCGATGCCGCGCCCGATTCGCCCGGGTCACTATCGGCATCTTGCCCCAGCGCGCCTATAGTCGCGCCGAATGGGCAGCACAAGTCACTCAAATAGCGGTTAAAAATTCACCGCCATTTGGAGGCCGACAGTGACATTTTTGCCCCGCTTCCGCCCCCCGTCGCCCCGTTCCAAGAGCGCGCCTCCGGCCGATTCGCGAATCGGGAAGGTCTCACGTTGTTAACCATAGCCTCGGGCCGGGAGGATGCGGCCGCGATTCACCCCTCCAAACACATTGTCTACAATTGGGACGGAAGATCGAAGAACAGCCCATATACGGGCATTTACGGGCTACAATGTGGTTAACGCGCTTGCGCTTAATCCAATCTTGGTCCTCTTTCGCGATAGCTGAAGCAGCTGCCGGATTAGTGACCCACTGGCCCGGTGTAACTGCGGAACTGTCAACAGGTGGCGATATGTCGGTAAGAATGGCCCTCGCAAAACTCTGCGCCTGCACCTGCGGCGGCGCAATCATCGGCGGCGGCGCCGTCCAGGTCGCGAACACGGCCCCCGAGCGGCCCGCGATCGTCAGGCACGCAAAAGTGAAGTCGGCGGTTCGCCACCGGCCCCACGCCCGAGTGAAGACGAAGGTGCGGCGAATCGCACGCACCGCCTGCATCGTCCGCCAGCCCGGCCAGACCGTGACGACCCGGACCTTCGCCTATCCGCCACCCATGCCGCCTTTGCCGCCGCCCATGGCGATCGCGAGCAGCTCCGGCGGAGCTCCGCCCGTCGCCGTGGTCGGATCGAGCGGCGGCAGCGGCCGTGGCTTCGGGTTTTTCAGCGGCGCCTTCTTCGGCGGAAGCAGCAGCAACGCCATCTTCACCGCCTCGACCTCGACCTCATCGTCGAGCTTCGGAAGCTCGACCAGCACGAGCAGCGGCGCCACCTCGAGCAGCACGTCGAGCTCGAGCTCGACGTCGAGCGCATCGTCCAGCTCAAGCTCGACCAGCTCGTCGACGAGCAGCGGCATCGACGTCCCGGGCCCGCCCATGGTGCTCCTGTTCGGAGCCGCCGCGGCCGCCCTGGTGGTTCGCCGCCGCAGACCGAGCCGAGCGAAAGCCTGATCCTTTCGCAATTCGGCTGAAAAGGCCGCGCCTCATCCCTTCAGGCGCGGCCTTTTTTTAATCCTCCCCGGGACGGGGAGGGGAACCAGCCGAAGGCTGGTGTAGGGGGTTCCGAAATTCGCACAGCATTCCGGACGACGCCGGAGCGCACGCTGACCCGCTGGAAGCAGGCACGGCCTCGCCGCCCCCTCCACCATGCTTCGCATGGTCCCCCTCCCCGTCCCGGGGAGGATTTATTGGGCTGAGAGGATCTTCTCGATCTCGGCGACCGGGTGGCCGGTCAGGTCCTTGGCGATCTCGCCGGCGAGGCGCTTCTCCACCTCCTTGTGATAATGTTTGCGAAGCTCGCCCAGCGTTCGGGGCGGAGCGACGACGATCAGCGATTCGAACTCGTTGCGAAGCGCGCGCTGCTTGAGAAGCTCGGCGGTCTCGGCCGCGAACCTGTTCTCCTCGAGCTGGTGATAATCGGTCTCTTCGTAACCCGAGCGATGCCCGCCGGTGCCGGCGAAGGTGCGGCCCGGCTCGTCGCTCTTCAGCTCGCGGTCCTTGAGGTCGGAATGGCCGTCCTTGCGCTCCATGATCAGATTGGGGAAATCGCCGTCGCCCTCGTTCCGGAAGAAGAGAGATTTCTTGCCGTCGGCGACGATGATGAAGCTGTTGTGCGGAACCCGCATTTCCGTCTCCTTGCTGTATCCATGGTCAACGCGGCAGGTGGCGGCTTGTTGCGCCTTGCCTGGGAAACGGGATAGCCGGAGCGGATGCGGATCCTTTTGACCAATGACGACGGCGTGAACGCGACCGGCCTGAAGGTGCTCGAGACGATCGCTCGGAAATTCTCCGACGACGTCTGGATCGTCGCCCCGACCGAGGAGCAATCGGGCGCGGGCCATAGCCTGACCCTGACCCGGCCGGTGCGCCTGAGGAAGCTGGGCGAACGCCGATTCTGCGTGACCGGGACTCCGACCGACGCGGTGATGATGGGCCTCGCTCATCTGATGAAGGATGAGCCGCCCGACCTCGTCCTGTCGGGAGTCAATCGCGGCGCCAATCTCGGCGAGGACGTGACCTATTCGGGCACGTGCTCGGCGGCGATGGAAGGGGCGCTCGCGGGAATCCCGTCGATCGCTCTCAGCCAGAGCTATGTGCGCGAGGGGATGGGCGACACCGTGCCCTTCGCCGCGGCCGAGGCTTGGGCGGACCGAGTGCTTCGGCCGCTCGTTACAACGCCGATGGCGCCGCGCACCCTGGTCAACGTCAACTTCCCGGCCTTGCCGCCCGACAAGGTGATGGGCATCCGGGTCGTCCAGCAGGGCCTGCGCGATTACGGCCGGCTCCAGATCGTCAAGCGGACCGATCCGCGCGGCTACGATTATTTCTGGTTCGGCCTCGGGCCGATGATCGAGACTCCAGGCCATTCGACCGATCTGGAGGCAATCGCGGACGGCTATGTGGCGGTGACCCCGCTCCACCTCGATCTCACCCACGAGCCCTCGCTCGAGCGGCTCAGAGACCTATACTGATGAAAGCGAAGCCCCGCGGCCCGGACGCGGTGACCCTGCGCCGCAAGAGCCCGTTCCCGGTCTGGGCCCAGATCGCCTGGCGCGGAGCGCTCGTCCTGGGGCTGCTGATGCTCGCCATCATCGTCCACTGGCTCGAGCGCGACGGCCTCAAGGACAGCTATGACGGCCATGTCAGCTTCCTAGACGTCGTCTATTTCACGATGATCAGCATCACCACCACCGGCTATGGCGACATCGTTCCGGTCAGCAACCAGGCGCGGATGTTCGACGCCTTCATCGTGACTCCGATCCGCATCTTCTTCGTGCTGATCTTCGTCGGCACGGCCTACACCTTCGTATTCCGTCGCACATGGGACAAATGGCGCATGTCTAAGATCCAGGAGAGCCTTCGCGGCCACATCGTCGTCGCCGGCTTCGGAACCAGCGGCTCGGAAGCAGTCGACGAGTTGATCGCACTCGGCACCCGGGCCCAGGACATCGTCGTCATCGACTGCAACTCGGAAGCGCTGGAGCGCGCCCAGTCGCTCGGCTGCGCGATCGTCGAGGCCGACGCGACTCGCGACAAGACCCTTCAGGCGGTGCGGATCGCCGAGGCGCGCGCGATGATCGTCAGCGCGGGGGGAGACGATACGTCGATCCTGATCACGCTCACCGGCCGCCACCTCGCGCCGAAGCTGACGATCAGCGTCGCGGTGAGGAACGAGGACAATGAGCTGCTCGCCCGCCAGGCCGGCGCGACGACGGTGATCAATCCGGTGAGCTTCGCGGGCCTGCTCCTCGCCGGATCGACTCACGGAGCGCATATCGCCGATTATATCGCCGATCTCGCCTCCTCGAGCGGCCGGGTACGGCTCGCCGAGCGGGTGGTGACGGACGAGGAATGCGGCAAGCCGCTCTCGGCCCTCGCCCAGGGTCTCGGCGTGCGGGTCTATCGGGACGGCCGGCCGTACGGCTTCTGGGAGCCCGAGGTCCAGTCGCTCATGGCGGGCGACTGCATCGTCGAGATCATGCCCACCGCGGCGACCGAAGCGGAAGCCTGAAGACCGGAATCAGGCTCCAGCCACGGCCGGGTGCGTGCGCCACCCCGCCAGCAGAGCGATCGCCGCCGCCGTCGCGAAGGCGGCGCCGGCGAGGAAGGTCGCGGCGGGCCCCGCCGAATCCCACAGCAAGCCGGCGGTGACGCTCGCCGCGAGCATGGCGAGGCCCGTCGCCAGGTTGAAGAGGCCGAAGGCGGAGCCGCGCAGCGGCGCTGGCGAGCGGTCGGCCACCAGCCGAGAGAGCAGGCCCTGGCTCAGCCCCATGTGGAGGCCCCACAAGGCGATGGCGGCGAAGGCCGCGACGAGGCCGGGCGCGAGCGCAAGCAGGAGGTCCGCGGCGGCGAGCAGGAAAAGGCTGGCGAGAAGCATGCCCCGAGTCCCGATCCGGTCCGACGCAATCCCGGCCGGATAGGCCGCGGCCGAATATACGAGGTTCATCACCACCAGCACTGCCGGCGCGAGCCACAAAGGCAGGCCCTCGGCGGAGGCCTTGAGGATCAGGAAGGCCTCGCTGAACCGGGCCAGGGTGAAAAGGACGCCGATCGCGACCAAGGCCCAATAGGCCCGATCGAGCCTGCCCAGATCGGCCAGCCGCAAGGGTGCCCGGAGGGCCGAGTCGGGTGCGGCGGCCGGCTCCCTGACGGCGAACAGGACGATCAGCACCGCGGCGACCGCGGGAATGACGGCGATCCAGAAGATCGCGCGCATGTCGTTGTCCAGAAGAAGCATCAGGCCGATGGCGACGAGCGGCCCGGCAAACGCGCCCGCAGTGTCCATGGACTGGCGAAGGCCGAAGGCCCGGCCGCGTATCTCGGCGGGAGTCACGTCCGCGATGAGGGCGTCGCGGGGCGCCCCCCTGATCCCCTTGCCGATTCGGTCGGAGAAGCGCGCCGCCAGCACCGGCAGCGCTCCGGTCGCGAGCGGAAAGAGCGGCTTCGACGCCGCGGCGAGGCCGTAGCCGAGCAGGATCAGAGGCTTGCGCTTACCCAGCCGGTCCGAGAGCCAGCCGGAAAACACCTTGGTAATCGAAGCCGTCGATTCGGCGATTCCGTCGATCAGTCCGACCGTGGCGACGCTGAGTCCGAGCGTGCCGACCATGAACAAAGGCAGAAGCGCGTGGATGATCTCGGAGGACAGATCCATGGCGAAGCTGACGACGCCGAGCGCGACAACCGAAGGCGGCAGGGAGGGACGCGGTTTCACCGCGATTGCTTCGGCCTAGGAAAAAGCGGCCGCAAGCCCTATCTAGCGCCACTCCCATGGCAACTATCCTCCCCTCCCCGCCCAAGGTCGGCATGGTCTCGCTCGGCTGTCCGAAAGCGCTGGTCGATTCCGAGCGGATCCTGACCAAGCTTCGGTCGGACGGCTACCAGCTCAGCCCCGATTACGAGCAGGCGGACGTCGTCCTGGTGAATACGTGCGGCTTCCTCGATTCCGCAAAGGAAGAGAGCCTTGCCGCGATCGGAGAGGCGATCGCGGAGAATGGACGCGTGATCGTCACCGGCTGCATGGGCCGGGAGGCCGAGGTGATTCGCGCCCGATTCCCCGAGGTGCTCGCGATCACCGGGCCGCATCAATATGAGGATGTGGTCGGCGCGGTCCATGTCGCCGCGCCCATTCCGCCCTCGGCCTATCTGAACCTTGTTCCGGATGCGGGGCTGAAGCTCACGCCCAGGCACTATTCCTATCTGAAGATTTCCGAGGGCTGCAATCACCGCTGCAGCTTCTGCATCATCCCTTCGATCCGCGGCGATCTCGCCAGCCGGCGCCCCGACGCCATCCTCCGGGAGGCCGAGAAGCTCGTCGCGGCGGGCACGAAGGAGTTGCTGGTGATCAGCCAGGACACTTCGGCCTACGGCGTCGACCTGCGTCATGCGAGCTGGCCGTGGAAAGCCAAAAATTCTCCTGAGACGATTGAGGTCCGCGCCCATATGACCGATCTGGCGCGCGAGCTCGGCAAGCTCGGCGCCTGGGTAAGGCTCCATTACGTCTATCCCTATCCGCACGTGGACCGGGTGATCCCGCTCATGGCCGAGGGCCTGGTCCTTCCCTATCTCGACATACCGTTCCAGCATGCCTCACCGCCCGTGCTGAAGGCGATGAAGCGGCCGGCCAACGATGCGCGCGTGCTCGAGCGGATCAAGGGCTGGCGCGAGATCTGCCCCGACATCGCCATTAGATCGACCTTCGTCGTTGGATTCCCCGGCGAGACGGAGGCGGATTTCGATTACCTCCTGCAATGGCTGGACGAGGCCCAGCTCGACCGGGTCGGGGCCTTCCGCTTCGAGCCGGTCCAGGGTGCGGCGGCGAACGACCTTCCCGGGGCAGTGCCCGAGGAAGTGAAGGAGGAACGCTACGCCCGGCTGATGGAGAAGACCGCCGCGATCTCGGCCGCCAAGCTCCAGGCGAAGATCGGCCGGACGATCGACGTGATCGTCGACCTGGCGGACGGCGAGGGCGGAGCGACCGGCCGTTCGATGGCCGACGCGCCCGAGATCGACGGAGAGGTCCATCTCCGCGATGCCGGCGGCCTTGCGCAGGGCGATATCGCCAGGGTGCTCGTCGAGGATGCCGACGAGCACGATTTGTTCGGGGTGCCGGCGGCCTCGCTTTAGGAACGGGCCACGGCGCGCCTGCGCGAGCGGCGGACCAGCCAGAAGATCAGCAGGCCGCCGCCGATCAGAAGGATGATCGCGCCGGCCTGAAGCCATGGCCCGATCCGCTCCATCTTCTCGTACATCTCGAGCTCGGGCGGCGGCACCTTGGAGCCGTTTACGTTCCATTCGACCACTCTGGCCGGGCCGCCCTCCGCCAGGGTGATCAGATGGGTGAGCGTCCAGTGGGTCCGGTCGGTCGTGACCAGCGTGAATTCCTTCCGCGTCAAGGACGCCCCGTTCGTGACGTTGGTGAAGATGTTGAATCCGATCAGCTTGGTCTCACCCTTGCCCGGCGGGAACAGCGTACGCGCCTGCGGGAACTGCTCGCGGCTCTTCTCCCACAGCCCGGAATCGAATTCGGGCTTCAGAGCCTCGACATTGCCGGTCCGCACATTCTCGACGAAGCTCCGGGCGAAGGCGCGGTCCTCCCGAGAGGTCAGTCGCTCGATCATCCCTTCGACCGAGCAGCCGGCGGTCAGAATGACGCAGAAAAGCAGAATGGAACGGACGAGCCAGGCCATTTCACCCTCCCTCACGGTCCAATGAAGCCGACGACGACGCCTTGCTCAAGCGGAATGCCGCGCAGCCCGACTCAGCCGCGCGGGAAGGCAAGCTGGAAGCGGCGCCCCCGAAGAGGCGCCGCCCAACGAACAAACTAGCCCGGAGTCGCGATTCCCGCGCGCTTGGCGCCCAGGCCGACGCCCGATGCGAGCGAGCTCAGGAACACGCCGCCGCCGAAAGAGATAACCGACATGCCGAGCAGGCCGGTTTCGGGGAACATGGGACCGAAGACGACCCACGCGACGATGCCTCCGATGGCGCCGATCACGCCGTCGACCAGGCTCCACCAGGGTTCGGGGTCCGGATCCGGCTTGGGTCCGGGTCGCCAGCCAGGCCATTTCGTCCCGCACCAGCCCATCATTGCTGCGAATCCAAATTCCATGACATCCTCCCCATTGGACATTGCTGTATTGGGGGACTACTGCACCCCGACTTCAGAATAGCATTCAAGCAACTGAGGGTAAAGCTTTGGACTATTTGAGCGTTTCTGCAACGTAACGCCCTCAATTAGCGGCTCTTTGCGCCGGGCGCTTTGAGGCGCCAATCTCGACTCCGGGCGCTCGAGCAGCCATGGGCAAGCAGATGACCAGCAGCTCCGACCTCCTCCAGCCCGACAAGGGCCAGCCGGCGACGATCCTCCAGCTCGTCGACAAGAAGACGTACGAGTCCTGGCTGGGAGCGCAGCCGGAGCGGGTGCGCCAGGCGGCCGCGGCTCAGGGCTTCAAGGGCGAGGGCTATCAGCTCGCCATCCTGCCGGGCGAGAAGGCGGGATGGTCGGCCGTGCTGGGAGTCGCGAACGTCGACGAGCTCAGCCCCTGGTGCCTCGCAAAGGCCGCCCAGGAGCTTCCGGAGGGCAATTACCGGCTGGAGAAAGGCAGGCCCGGCCCGGCGGCGCTCGGCTGGATACTCGGCCAGTATCGTTTCGACCGCTACCGCAAGGAGAAGAGCGCGAAGGGACCGCTCGTGCTCCTGACCGGCGAGCCGGCAGCGATCGACGAGGTCGCCGAGATCGGCGAGGCGACCAATCTGGTCCGCGACATGGTCAATATCCCCGCCGGCGACATGGGCCCCGCCGAGATCGAGGCGGAGGTGCGGCGGCTCGCCAAGTCTTCGGGCGCACGCGTGTCGGTGACTGCCGGAGCGGCGCTGGAGCGCGAATATCCGATGGTCGCGGCGGTCGGGCGGGCGGCGGTCGAGTCGCGGGCGCCCCGGCTGATCGAGATGGAATATGGCGACAATCGCCATCCGCCGATCGCGATCGTCGGCAAGGGCGTCTGCTTCGATTCCGGCGGGCTCGACATCAAGCCGGCCTCGGGCATGCGGCTGATGAAAAAGGATATGGGCGGCGCCGCACACGCTCTGGCGCTCGCGCAATTGATCGTGCGCCGCCGGCTTCCGGTCCGGCTCCATCTGGTCATACCCGCGGTCGAAAATGCGATCGCGGGGGACGCCTACCGCCCCGGCGACATATTGAGGAGCCGCAAGGGGTTGAGCGTCGAGATCGGCAATACCGATGCGGAAGGCCGGCTGATCCTCGGCGACGCGCTCGCTCTCGCCGCGGAAGGCAAAGGCGGCAAGACGCCCGAGCTGATCATCGACTTCGCGACCCTGACCGGAGCGGCGCGGGTGGCGCTCGGGCCGGACCTTCCGCCGCTCTTCGCCAATGACGAGAGCCTTGCGAAGGATTTCCTCGACGCGTCCGAGAAGGTCTCCGATCCTTTGTGGCGGATGCCGCTCTGGAGCCACTATGAGGAAATGCTGTCCTCGGACGTGGCGGACATCGGCAATGCGTCCGATTCGCCCATGGCCGGGGCTGTGACCGCAGCCCTGTTCCTTCAGAAATTCGTGCCCGAAGAAATCGCCTGGGCCCATATCGACACTTTCGCCTGGCGCCCCGCCGCCAAGCCGGGCCGGCCCAAGGGCGGCGACGCGCTCGGGCTTCGCGCGGCCTGGGAAATGCTGAGCGCACGCTACGCGGCCTGACCCGCCACTTGCCCCGCTCGTCGCGCATAAGGGGCGAAATCCTCGTTTTTCCCGCGATTTCCCGATGGTTGAAGAAACGAAAACCGTTCTGACTGGTTGTAGTCCCGAAACGGAAACAGAACGGAAAGCGGAGACCCTCAGTGTCGGACCGCGCTCTCAAGAGCTGGATGCAAACCCTGATCGCCTATGTGCGCTCCGGGCAGCCCGATCTCACCAACCGCCAGATGGCCCTGATGCTTCTGGTGTACCTCACTCCCGGTCCGCACACTGTGCGCGGGCTCGCCCATCTGCTCGGCGTGTCCAAGCCGGTGATCACGCGCGCCTTGAATACATTGGGCACGCTCGGCTATCTGCGGCGCGTCCGCGACGAGGCGGACCGTCGCAACGTATTCGTCGCGCAAACCAGCATAGGGCAGGAGTTTCTTGAGCGCTTCGAACGCAATATCGAGCAGCAGGAAGGCTCCGCGCGCCGCACGCAAAAGGAAAGAGGACTCCTCTTCCAGCACGGCTGAGCGATTCACCCTGACCGGGCCTTCGCTCGTCCTCGACCCGCGAATCCACGCCTACCGCCGGGACATAGCCGACATCGCTCTGGCCGGCGTTCTGTTCGCGCCCCATTATGCGCGGCCGGTGACCCGACTGTGCGGATCCACAGCAAGCGCGATCAGGGAAAAGCCCTGCCCTCTTTCGGAGGTTGTCTCGACCCTGGCGCCGGGCGAGGAGTTCGCGATGCTCGATCTCGCCGGCGGCTGGGCCTGGGGCTATCGCCGCGCCGACCATCATGTCGGCTATGTGCCCGAAACGGATCTGGCCTAGCTACATCTCGCCGCGCGCGCGGCGGATCTCGTACCATTTGCGGCGGTTGGCCTCGTGCTCGGCGAGCGTGTCTGCGAAGACGTGGCCGCCCGTGCCGTCCGCGACGAAATAGAGCGCCCGGGTCGGCGCCGGGTCGAGCACCGCGGCGATGGATTCCTTGCCCGGATTGGCGATCGGCCCGACCGGAAGGCCCGAGCGCGCATAAGTATTGTAGCCATTGTCTGAGCGGAGCTCCGAGCGGAGGATCCGCCGGCCGAGCGGGCGCCCCTTGGTCACCGGATAGATGACCGTGGGATCGGCCTGGAGCGGCATGCCCTGGCGGAGGCGATTGACATAGACTCCGGCGACCATCCGCCGCTCGGAAGGCTTGCCGGTCTCCTTTTCCACGATCGAGGCCAAAGTGATCGCTTCTTCCTTCGTCGCCACTGGAAGGCCGGGCTTCCGCCCGGCCCAGAGGCGGTCGAGGGTCTTCGTCATCGCGTCCTGCATGCGCTTGAGCACCGCCGCCCGGCTCTCGCCACGCTGGAAGGCGTAGCTATTGGGAAGGACGCTTCCTTCCGCCGGCACGGGTATGTCGCCGGTGAGCGTGGGCGCCTTCATCAGCCGTTCGTGGACGAGCACCGAGGGCAGGCCCTCGGGCACCACGACCATCCTCTGAAGGGTCTTTCCCGCCTGTAGAAGGCCGAGCACCTGTGCATGGCTCGAATGCGCCGGAAACTCATATTCGCCGGCTTTGATCGGGGCCGAGCCGCCGAACAGCTTCGCCTGGAACAGGAATCGCTCGGACGAGGCGATCGCTCCGGCTTTCTCGAGAGTCTCGGCGGCGGCGGCGAGGCTGGAGCCGGGCTCGATCACGACCGCCACCGGCTTTGCCGCCGAGCCCGCACCGTTCCAGCCCTGGATGAAATAGAGGCCGACGCCGAGGACGGCCAAAGCAAGCAGGCCGAGAGCTATCAGCTTTTTCATTGCAGGGCCGGCCTCGTCAGACCGCGCGCATCACCAGGCTGGCATTGGTGCCGCCGAAGCCGAAGCTGTTGTTCAGCACCGCCTTGACCTTTCGTTCCTTGGCAACGTGCGGGACGAGATCGACCCCGGCCGTGCCCTCGCTCGGATTGTCGAGGTTGAGCGTCGGCGGAACGATCTGATCGCGAAGCGAGAGGATGCAGAAGATCGCCTCGACCGCGCCCGCGCCGCCGAGCAAATGTCCGATCGCCGACTTGGTCGAGCTCATCGACAGATGACCGACATTGTTGCCGAACAGGCGGCGGACTGCGCCGAGCTCAAGCTCGTCGCCGAGAGGAGTCGAGGTGCCGTGAGCGTTGATATAGTCGATGTCGCCGAGTTCGAGACCGGAGCGCTTCATCGCGGCCTGCATCGCGCGATAGCCGCCCGAGCCCTCTGGATGCGGCGCCGTGACGTGATAGGCATCTCCCGACATTCCGTAGCCGACAAGCTCGGCGTAGATTTTCGCGCCGCGCTTCTTCGCGCGCTCATATTCCTCGAGGACGACGACTCCCGCGCCCTCGCCCATCACGAATCCGTCGCGATCCTTGTCGTAGGGGCGGCTGGCGCGCTCGGGCTGGTCGTTGAAATTGGTCGAGAGAGCCCGCGCCTGGGCGAAGCCGGCGATTCCGAGCGGGCAGAGCGCGTCCTCGCTTCCGCCGGCAAGCATGACGTCGGCATCGTCCATCGCGATCATCCGCCCGGCATCGCCGATCGAATGTGCGCCGGTCGAGCAGGCGGTGACGACCGCGTGGTTGGGGCCCATCAGCCCATATTTGATCGAGACCTGGCCCGAGATGAGGTTGATCAGCCGGCCGTGGACGAAATGGGGGCTGACCCGGCGCGGGCCGCGCTCGTGGAGGACGATGGCCTCCTTCTCGATGCCCGGAAGGCCGCCGATCCCCGAGCCGATCGACACGCCCGCGCGAAAGCGCTCTTCCTCGCTCATGTCGATGAGGCCGCTATCCTCGAGCGCCTGGCCGGCGGCATCGAGGCCGTAGATGATGAACGGATCGACCTGGCGCTGGATCTTGTGATCGACCCGCTTGCCCGGATCGAAGCCATATTCGTGATCGGCCGGCTTCACCTCGCAGGCGATCTGGCAGGCATAATCGGTCGGATCGAAGCGCGTGATGCGGGTCGCGCCGCTCTTCGAGGCGAGGATGTTCTTCCAGCTCGTCTCGATATCTCCGCCCAGGGGCGACACCATTCCGAGACCGGTCACGACTACGCGGCGCATTTCACACTCCTTGAAAGACGAACGGCCCCCCGGCCGTGGACGGGGAGCCGTTCATTGACTTGCGGCTCGATCATCGCAGGGCCGGCGGCATAAGCCGAGGCTCAGGCCTTGTTGGCCTCGATATAAGCGATCGCGTCGTTGACGGTGGTGATCTTCTCGGCGGCATCGTCGGGGATCTCGACCCCGAACTCTTCCTCGAAAGCCATGACGAGCTCGACGATGTCGAGGCTGTCCGCGCCGAGATCATCGATGAAGCTCGCTTCCTCGGTGACCTTGTCGGCCTCGACTCCAAGATGCTCGACGACGATCTTCTTAACGCGGTCGGCGGTCTCGCTCATATTCTACCCTTCCTAGGCTCTAGTTTGCGCTGCCCTAGCCTCTCCCCGAGGGGGCTGGCAAGTGCTGGCCGTTACGGTGTCACAACATCGACAATGGAAATCACAACATGGCCATTCCACCGTTGACGTGAAGGGTCTGGCCCGTGACGTAAGCGGCCTCGCGGCTTGCAAGGTAAACAACGGCGGCGGCCACGTCGTTCCCCTCGCCGAGGCGCCCGGAAGGGATTCGCGAGAGCAAAGCCTGCTGCTGCGCCTCCGGCAAGGCCGCGGTCATGGCCGAGGCGATCATCCCCGGGGCGACGCAATTGACGGTGATCCCGCGGCTCGCAACCTCCTGGGCAAGCGCCTTGGACATTCCGACCAGGCCGGCCTTGGACGCGGCATAATTGGCCTGACCCGGATTTCCCGTCGAGCCCACGACCGACGTGACCGAGACGATGCGGCCGAAGCGGGCCCGCATCATCGGCTTCATCGCCGCCCGGGCGAGCCGGAACGCGGCTTCGAGATTGACCCGGATGACGTCGGTCCATTCCTCGTCCTTCATCCGCATGGCGAGATTGTCGCGGGTGACCCCCGCATTGTTGACGAGGATATCGAGCTGCCCAAGCGCCTCGACCGCCTGAGGCACGAGCGCGTCCACGGCCGCGCCGTCGGAGAGATTGCACGGCAAGGCGACATGATCCCCGCCGAGGCCGGTGCGGAAGGCGTTCAATTTGTCGACGTTCGATCCCGACACGGCGAGCCTAGCGCCCTGCGCCGCGAGCGCCTGAGCAATCGCCGACCCGATCCCGCCCGACGCACCGGTCACAAGGGCGGTCATTCCTGAAAGATCGAACATCCTTTTCCTTTCTCCGTCATCCCGGCGAAGGCCGGGATCTCAGCCAGGACACGGCCCCGCGCGACGAGACCCCGGCCTTCGCCGGGGTGACGCTTAAGCGCGTCAAATTTCCTTCACCAGCGCTTCGATGTCCTCCATCGAAATGACGCTCGTGGTCCGCGCGTCGGGAGCGATGCGCTTGACCATAGGCGAGAGGACCTTGCCGCCGAACTCGACGAAATGGTCGACTCCGGCATCGGCCCTTG
>Ga0193706_1000779_pt1 | contig 16130 bp, 17 predicted proteins | sample U3c1metaG_FD_160130 | JGI IMG/M metagenome (GOLD analysis project Ga0193706, IMG submission 160130) | Soil microbial communities from a riparian zone of the East river system, Colorado, United States - U3c1 | ecosystem: Environmental > Terrestrial > Soil > Riparian zone | place: USA: East River... | reverse complement strand
ACCTGCTCGCCGATGTCCACGGCGTTGTCGCCGATCCGCTCGATCGCGCGCGCCGCCAGCAGCATCGTCATCGCCCACTCGCGCTTGTCGGCGTCGTCGCCGATTGCCAGCGCCAGCCGGAAGCACTCGCGATTGAGGTCGTCGACGACGTCGTCCTGGCGGACCAGGTCACGCGCCATCTCGACATCGCGTTCGGCGAAGGCCCGCTTCGCCTGCGAGATCAGCACCCGCGTCTGCTTGCCCATCGCCAGGATCAGCCGCACCATCTCCGCGTCGGCGGGCGGCTCGTTACCGGTGATCGGGATGACCTTGCAGATGTTCACGCACTGGTCGCCCATCCGCTCGACGTTCTTCAGCACGTGCAGGAGGGCCGAGATCAGCCGCAGGTCGGTCGCCACCGGTGACTGGGTCGCGAGCAGGGTGATCAGGCTCTGGTGGACCTCCAGGTAGCGCCCATCGATGCGGTCGTCGTCGGCGACGACGATCTGGGCCAGCTCGATGTCCTGGTGCTCGACCGCCTCGAGGGTGCGGCCGAGCGCGGCGCCGACCAGGTCGAGCCCATCGAGGCCACTGGCCTCGAGGTTGCTCAGTTCCTCTTGATATTCGCTGCGGGACGATTCGGGCATCTCAGGTCTGCTCAACTCAGCCGAACCGGCCGCTGACGTAATCCTCGGTCGCCTGCTGGGCCGGTTTCGTGAAAATCGTCTCGGTCGCGTCGATCTCGACCAGGCGACCGGGACGGCCCGACTTCTCGAGGTTGAAGAAGGCGGTTATGTCGCTGGCCCGGGCGGCCTGCTGCATGTTGTGGGTGACGATCGCGATCGTGTAGCGGCTCTTCAACTCGCGGATCAGGTCCTCGATCGCCAGGGTCGCGATCGGGTCCAGGGCTGAGCAGGGCTCGTCCATCAGCAGCACCTCGGGCTCGACGGCGATCGCGCGGGCGATGCAGAGCCGCTGCTGCTGGCCGCCCGAGAGGCCGGAGCCCGGCTTGTCGAGCCGGTCCTTGACCTCCTCCCAGAGGTTGGCGCCGCGCAGCGAGCGCTCCACGACGGCGTCCTTGTCGGCCTTCTTCATCCGACTGCCGTTGAGGTCGAGCCCGGCGGCGGCGTTCTCGTAGATCGACATCGTCGGGAACGGGTTGGGGGACTGGAAGACCATCCCGACCAGGCGCCGAACCTGAACCGGGTCAACCCCCGCCCCGTAGACGTCCTCGCCGTCGAGCGTGATCTCGCCACTGACGCTTGCCCCCGGGGTCAGCTCGTGCATGCGGTTGAGCGAGCGCAGGAAGGTCGTCTTGCCGCAGCCCGAGGAGCCGATCAGCGCCGTCACCTTGTTCGGCGCGATCCTCATGCTGACGTTTTCGACCGCCTGGAAGTCCCCGTAGAAGAGGTTCACCTCCCTGGCCTCGATCGTCTTGGCGCCGCGCCCGCTCGGGGCCGCGGCGCCGCCGCTCGAAGTTCCGGTCACCGGCTTGCCCTCGGTCGTTTCCATTCGACCGCCCTCGGCGGCCGTCCGCTTCGTTCCCGCGGCTCCCAACATGGCTCTCAATCTCTTCCCTTCCACTGGCTAGCGGATCTCGGTCTTGTAGCGCCGGTAGACGAGGCGAGCCGCCAGGTTGAGGATCATCACGATGGCGATGAGGGTCAGGGCGGCAGCCCAGGCGCGGTCGTAAGAGGCCTGCTTCATCACGCCCGGGGACCGGTACTCGTTGTAGGCGTAGACGGCGAGGTTCTGCATGCGGCCGTCGAAGGGGTTGGAGTTCATCGAGTCGATCACCCCGGTCGTGACCAGCAGCGGCGCCGTCTCGCCGATGATCCGGGCGGTGGCGAGCATCACCCCGGTGACCAGGCCGGCGAACGCGGTCGGCAGGACGATCCTGGTGATCGTCCTCCACTTTGGCGTACCCAGCGCGTAGGCGGCTTCGCGGAGGTGGTTGGGGACGATCTTCAGGACCTCCTCGGCGGAGCGGATCACGATCGGGATCATCAGCACCGAGAGCGCCACCGAGCCCATCACGCCGAGGCGGATGCCGGGGCCGAAGAAGATCTCGAACAGCGCGTAGGCGAACAGCCCGGCGACGATCGAGGGGATCCCGGTCATTACATCGACGAAGAAGGTCAGCGCCCGGCGCAATTTGCCGCTGCCGTACTCGGTCAGGTAGATCGCCGCCATGATCCCGATCGGCACTGAGATCAGGGCCGCGACGCCGGTGATCACGAGCGTGCCGACGATCGCGTGGGCGGCGCCGCCACCGTTGATCACCCCGCGCGCCGACTCGGTGAAGAATTCAACGCTGAGGCCGGGGATGCCCCGCTTCGCTACCTCGTAGAGCAACGAGATCAGCGGCACCATCGCCAGTCCGAAGGCGGACCCGATCACCACCGTCGCGAGGCGGTCCTTGGCCCGCCGCGACCACCCGATCGAGCCCGGGAGGAGCAGTCGCCTTTCCGCGCCGGGCGCCATCTACTCGATGTTCTGCCGGGAGATGATCGCCCGCGCAGCCAGGTTGGTGACGAGCGTGATCGCGAAGAGGACCAGGCCGGTGGCGATCAGGAGGTTGATGGCGATCCCCGAGGACTCGGGAAAGTCGAGGGCGATGTTGGCGGCGATCGTCGACGGGTTCGCCTGGCTGATCAGGTTGAAGGTGACGACGCCGGAGACGGAGAGGATGATCGTCACCGCCATCGTCTCGCCAAGCGCCCGGCCGAGACCGAGCATGGCGCCGCTGATCACCGACGATTTGCCGAACGGCAGGACGGTCATCCGGATCATCTCCCAGCGGGTCGCGCCCAGCGCCTGGGCGCCTTCCTGAAGCTTGCGGGGCGTCTGCGCGAAGACCTCGCGAGCGACCGCGGAGACGATCGGCAGGATCATCACCGCGAGGACCAGGCCGGCGACGAACATCGCCCTGCCGGTGGTCGAGGCGGGGCCCTCGAAGAAGGGGATGAAGCCGAGGTTCTCTTCCAGCCATTTCATCGCCGGCACGGTCGCCGGCCCGAGCACGAAGATCCCCCAGAGGCCGTAGACGATGCTCGGGATCGCGGCCAGCAGGTCGACCAGATAGCCCAGCGTGAGGGCGATCCGTGGCGGCGCGACGTGGGTGATGAAGAGGGCGGCGGCAACCGCCAGCGGCACCGCGACGAGCGCCGCGAAGGCCGCCGCCAGCACGGTCCCGAAGGCGAGCGGCGCCGCGTAGTCGATGAAGCTCTTGCCGCCGGGCAGTTCAGAGGCGCTGGCGGTGACCGCCGGCAGGCCCTTGACGAAGAGGAAGATCGCCACGCCGGCCAGCAGGGCGAGGATCGTCACCCCGGCGGCCGTCGCGAGGTTGCTGAAGACCCGGTCGCCGACGCGGCGGCGTCCTCCGGACGCCGCCGCGAGCAGCTGGCCGGCATTGGTCGTGATGTCGACCTCTGCTGCCACGCTTCTCCTAGCCGACCTTGATCGCTTCCACGGCCGGGGTGATCTTCTTGGTCAGCGCGGCCGAGAGCGGCGCGGAGCCGGCGTTTTCAGCCGCCGCTTCCTGGCCTTTCGGGCTGATCGCGTATTCGAGGAATCCCTTGACGACCGCCGCTTCGCCGGCCGACTTGTATTCCGTGCAGGCAATCAAGTAGGAGACGAGGACGATCGGGTAGGTGCCCTCCGATTCGGTCTTGCGATCGAGCGCGAACGGGAACATGTACTTGTCCGCGCTCAGTTCCTTGTCTTCAGGAGACTCCTCGAGGATCGCCGCCGCCGCTTCCGGGGTCGGCTCGACGAAGTCCTTGCCGACCTGGATCTTGGCGATGCCGAGTTCGCCGGCCTGGCTCGCGTCGGCGTAGCCGATCGCGCCTTCGCCGGCGCCGACCGCCTCGATGACGCCCGAGGTGCCCGAAGCGGCCTCACCGCCCTTGACCGGCCAGTCGCCGCTGACTTCGTGCGTCCAGACGCTGGGCACGACCTCTGACATGTATTCGCTGAAGTTCTCCGTCGTCCCCGACTCGTCCGAGCGGTTGACCGGAGTGATGCGGGTGTCGGGCAGGTCGACGCCGGGGTTGTCGGCGGCGATCGCCTTGTCGTCCCAGCTGCTGATTTTCTGGTTGAAGATCTTCGCCAGCGTTTCCGGCGAGAGCTGCAGGTCTTCGACTTCGGGCAGGTTGTAGACGATCGCGATCGGCGAGACGTAGGCGGGGATCTCGAGCAGTTCGCCGGGGCCGCAGCGCTTGACCGCCGCTTTCATTTCCCCTTCTTCTGCGGAGATCGCCGCGTCGCTGCCGGCATAGGCGACACCGCCGGCGTTGAACTGCTCGCGGCCGCCGCCGGAGCCGACTGGGTCATACGAGATCGTCACCGCCGAGTTTTCGTTCTCGAAGTTGGCGATCCAGGCTTCCTGGGCGGCCTCCTGAGAGGTGGCCCCGGCGCCGGCGACTTCCCCTGAGAGATCGCTGGACGAACCAGTGGCTTCATCGTCGCTGCTGCCGCAGGCGGCAACGCCGAGCGCCAAGATCGATGCGAAGGCCAGGACCGCAAGCCATCTAGAGCGAGACATCGGACTCCCTTTTGTCGTTGGTCGAATACGTCGGCCGTCGACCTGAGGTCACCAGCCGCGGCCAGCCTCGCAGCGGCCCCCGGGCGGCTTGTTACCCGGCCGTGAAGCTGCCGTGAACGACCTGTGAAACCCGCGCGCGGTCCGGCTCGGGCAGGGGCGCGGACTCCGGGAGCGGCAGCGTTGCGGCGGCGAAATCGCCCACCGGCTCGGGATCGAAGCGGTAGCCGACGCCGAAGTGGGTGTGGATGTATCGCCAGTTGGGCGAGCGCTTCTCGAGCTTCTGGCGCAGCTTGCGGATGAAGACGTCGACCGAGCGGTCGCCGTGGGCCATCGCGTATCCCCAGACCCGCTGGTAGATCGCCTCGCGCTCCAGAACCTGCCCCCTGGCTCCGGCCAACAGCTGCAGGAGCTCGAACTCGCGCCGGGTCAGGTCGAGGCTGCCACCGCCGATCACGAAGGCCTGGAACTGGTCGGGGCGGACCTCCAGCTCGCCGGCGACCAGCGGGCCGACCTGCGCCTCGGAGTGCCCACGGCGGTGGCGGCGCGAGACCGCTTCGACCCTGGCCATCGCCTCCTCGGGATGGCAGGGCTTGGTGATCCAGTCATCGACGCCGAGGCGCAGCCCGCGGACGCGCTGGGCGACCGTCGAGCGGCCCGTGCAGACGACGACGCCGAGGTGGGGCAGCATCCCGCAGACGCGCTCGAGGTAGGCCCCGCCGTCGTCGCCGAGCAGCGCGGGATCGAGCAGCAGGGCGTTCAGCTTCATCGCCACCAGCTCCTCGGGCGGGATCGCGCCGGCGACCACGCGCAGTTGCCAGCCCGCCATCCCGGCGCGCTTGGCGAGCACGGTGACGAAGCCGCTGTCGTTGTCGATTACTGCGAGGCGGACGATGGAGCGATTGTAAGCACCCGCGACCTGGAAATTGCCTGCGTTCACAGGATTTTCACAGGCCGCTCACCACCAAATTGCGGCCTTAGCTGATCGCCCCCGACGCGGTCAGGGCCAGAACCAGCACGCCCAGGGCGATCCGGTAGACGACGAAGACCCCCAGCGAGTGGGTGCCCAGGTAACGGATCAGCCAGGCAATCGCCACGTAGCCGGTCACGAAGGCGACCAGCGTGGCGATCGCCGTCGCCGCGGCCGAGGGGCTGCCGTTTTCGCCGACCTTGCGCAGCTCGAAGAGGCCGCTGAGGACGACGGCCGGGACCGAGAGCAGGAACGAGTAGCGGGCGGCGGCGACCCGGTCGAAGTTGCGGAAAAGGCCGGCGGAGATCGTCGCCCCCGAGCGCGAGACGCCGGGGACGAGGGCCAGCACCTGGGCCATGCCGACGAACAACCCGTCGCGGCCGTTCATCTCGGCCAGGGACCGCTGCCGGGTGCTGACCCGCTCGGCGAGGACCATCACGAAGGAGAAGACGATCAGCGCCGAGCCGATCAGGTAGAGGCTGCGGGCGCCGGATTCGATCTGATCGCTGAAGGCGATGCCGAAGATCGAGATCGGGATCGTGCCGAGGATGATGAACCAGCCCAGCCTCGCCTCCTGGCTGGCCCGGGGGATCGGCGTCCGCAGCTCGCTCAGCCAGGCCCGGGCGATGCGCCAGAGGTCGGCGCGGAAGTAGATCAGCACCGCCGCCATCGTCCCCAGCTGGATCACCGCGGTGAAGCCGGCGCCGGGGTCTTCCCAGCCCAGCAGAGCGGGAACGATGCGCAGGTGCCCGCTGGAGGAGATCGGCAGGAACTCGGTCAGCCCCTGCACGAGCCCGAGGACGATGGCTTCCAGAGAGCTCATGGCGGCGCATCCTATGGCCGCTTCTAAACGGAGGATGAAGGAGGGTCGCGCGGCACGGCGCCTCGGCGCCGTCCCGGTGCGGTAGATTTCCGCCCGTGAAGCGGACCGCAGCAACCCTCCTCTCGGCGCTGGCGATGATGCTGGTCGCGGCTCCGGCGGCGATGGCCGAGAACGGCGTCGGCCTGGCTGGCCCGACGACCGACAAGACGGTCACCTTCTTCTGCTTCGGCGTGATCGCCTTCTTCGCGATCTTGGTGATCGGCATGTCGCTGCTCCAGGGCAAACTGGAGAAGCGCAAAGAGCGCCGCCGCACCGACCTCGAGCGTTTTAGCTAAGCCGGAAGCCGCTTAGCAGGCGTTTCTCGCTCTCGCCCTCGATCTTCGCCACCACCTCGACCCGTCCCTCCAGCGGCGTGCCGCGGATCTTCGTCGCCAGCAGGTCGTCGACCTGGAAGATGCCGGCCGAGTTGTTGAGCTCGATCTCGATCCGCACCGGCCGCTCCTCCCCCGCCTCGATCCGCACCTCGTCGATCGCCGCGGCGGAGATCGAGTGGATCCCCTCGTGGCCCGCCTCGATCGGGATCCGGGTGCGGCCCTGGGCCATGTCGAGGGCGTCGGCGACGCGCACCACCCCGGCCTCCAGCGTGTAGGGCTCGCCGCGACGGCGGTGGCCGATGATCGCGTGGAGGATCTCGGCGGCGACGACGGTCCGCTCGGGCTCGCGGTAGGAGTCGGCCAGCAGCCGCTCGAGCGCACCGCTGGCGAGGAACAGCGAGTAGGCCTCGTGGTCGGCGCGGTGGATCGACATGCCGACGTCGTGCAGCAGGGCGCCACCGGCGACGACGACCTCGGCGTCGCGCTCGCGCATCCCGTGGTCGCTGACCATCGCCGGCTCGACCCCCGCTTTGGCCAGCAGGCGCAGCAGCCGCAGGGCGATGTTGAGGACGATCTGCATGTGGACCCAGGAGTGGTCCGACATGCCCAGTCGCTCGGCGTGGACCTGGGCCATGTACCACCAGGCCCGCACCTGCTCGTCGCCGTTGACCGCCTCGAGGAACCCCTCGAGCTTGCGGTTGCCGCGGGTCGGGGCGCGCACCTTGGCCTCGGCGATCGCCTCTTTGGGCGGTTTGCGGGTCGGCCCCTGCGGGTCGGGGGTCGGGACTGCGTCGTTCATAGGGCGATCGTAGGGAAGCGGTCGGGTGCCCCTCCCCGACCGCCGGATCCTGAGCCGCTCAGCCGCAGACGGGCCAGGGGCTGGAGCCAGACTGGGTGTAGAGGAGGGCGGCGCGGTAGTCCTGCTCGGACTCGGGGGCCGCGGCGGGATCGCCGGAGCCGCCGACCGATTCCCAGGTTCCGTAGTCGAACTGGTATTTGCCGCGATAGCTGCCGTCGGAGGAGACCACGGTCGGGTCGCCGCCGGACTCGCAGGCGGCGATCGATTCGAGGGTGCCGATGCTGACGCCGCCGGGGAGGGTCGCGAAGGCTTCCTGGCGTTGCCTGCGCAGCGCGGCGAGGCGTTCGGCGTGGATCTGCCGGGCGGCGCTGTGGACCAGATGCTGGAAGCGGTCGATCGGCTTCTGCAGCGGCGCGATCTGAACCACCCGCGCATCGTTGACGCCGACCTTGGCGGTCTGGCTGGGGCCGCCGGCGGCGAGGGCCGTCGCCGGCAGGGCGAGGGCCAGAGACAGGGCAGGAAAAATATGTGTGCGTTTTATGAGCAAGCGCGGAACCGTGGCGGTCTTTCCGGCTTTGCTGGGTGATCGCGATCACACAATGACCCTTAAAAGCGACAATCCGCATTTGCTCAGGCACGAAACGGCGTCGGCTATTCCCCTCGGTGCAGGCCGTCTTGCGCGATGATCCGCGAATCGCCGCGCATTCGACAACCCGATTGCTGCTCGCCTGCCCGGACCGGCCGGGCCTGATCGCGAGGGTCAGCGGCTTTCTCGCCGACGCCGGGCTCAACATCGTCGACGCCGACCAGCACTCGACCTCGGAGGGGCGCTTCTTCATGCGGATGGTCTTCGACCCGCTGGCGGCGGAGGACCGAGATGCGTTGCAGCGACGCTTCGCGGAGGAGGTCGCCGGCCCCTTCGAGATGGAGCACCGCTTCGCCGAGTCGGGCCAGCGCAAGCGGGTCGCGATCATGGTCTCGCGCGAAGACCACTGCCTCTCCGACCTGCTCTGGCGCTGGCGCAGCGGCGAGCTCGGCGGCGATCTGGTCGCGGTCCTCTCCAACCACCCCGACCACGCCGATCAGGTCGCCTCGGTCGGCCTGCCCTTCCACCACGTCCCGGTCGACACCGGCAACCGCGAGGACGCCGAGCGGCAGGCGCTGGAGCTGCTCGAGGGAGTCGACCTGCTCGTCCTCGCCCGCTACATGCAGATCCTCTCCCGGGACTTCCTGGAAGAGCTCGGCTCGCCCGCGATCAACATCCACCACAGCTTCCTGCCGGCCTTCGTCGGCGCCGACCCCTATCGCCGCGCCCACGAGCGCGGCGTCAAGCTGATCGGCGCCACCGCCCACTACGTCACCGCCGACCTCGACGCCGGCCCGATCATCGACCAGGACGTGACCCGGGTCAGCCACAGCGACGAGGTCGATGACCTGGTCCGGATCGGCCGCGACGCCGAGCGGCTGGTCCTCGCCCGCGCGGTCATGGCCCACCTCGACGACCGCGTCCTGCTCGACGGCGAGCGCACGATCGTCTTCTGAGTTCCTGGCCGCCCAGCCAGTAAAGTTTCGGGGGATGGAGCAGGCGACGATTTCGCGACCCTCCCGGAAGCGCCCAGCGCGCTTCCCACCGGGCAGCAGGGCGCCCGGCGTGGTCCAGGCCGCCCGCTACGCGCGTGATCCGCTCGGCTTCCTGATCGGCCTGCAGCGCCGTTACGGCGACGTCTTCACGGTCTCCTTCCCCTTCTTCAACGGGCTTGTCTACCTCGCCGATCCGGCGCTCGTCAAAGAGCTCTTCACCGGCTCGCCCCAGCAGATGCACGCGGGCGAGGCCAACGCGACGGTGCTGGAGCCCGCGCTCGGGCCGAACTCGGTCCTCACCCTGGACGAGGCGCCACACCTGCGCCAGCGCAAACTGCTGCTGCCGCCCTTCCACGGCGAGCGGGTCAGCCGCTACGGCGAGCTGATCCGCGAGGTCACCCTGAACGAGATGCGGAGCTGGCCGGTCGGCAAGCCCTTCTCACTCCGCCCGCACACGCAGCGAATCACCCTGGCGGTGATCATGCGGGCCGTCTTCGGCGTCCACGACGAGCGGCGCCTGGCCCATTTCGGGAAGCTGATCGAGGCCTTCGCCGCGCGGGTGAACATGGTCACCACGCTGCCGCCGCTGCGCCGCAACTTCGGCCGCTGGAGCCCCTGGGCGCGCTTCCTGCGTGCCCGCGAGGCACTCGACCACTTCATCTACGAAGAGATCGCCCTGCGCCGGGCCGAGATCGCCGCTGAGCAGAGCGAGCGCGACGACGTGCTCTCGCTGCTGCTCCCCGCCCGGCACGAGGACGGCAGCCCGATGGCCGACGAAGAGCTGCGCGACGAGCTGGTCACGATCCTCGGCGCCGGGCACGAGACGACCGCGACCGGGTTGGCCTGGGCGGTCGAGCGCCTGCTGCGCAGCCCCGGCCCGATGGCGCGGCTGCGCGACTCGCTCGCGGCGGGCGAGGACGAGTACCTGGACGCGACGATCAAGGAGACGCTGCGGGCGCGGCCGGTGATCGTCGACGTCGCCCGCAAGTTGACCGCGCCGCTGCGGGTCGGCGGCTACGACCTGCCGGCCGGCACCTTCGTCCTCGCCCCGATCGCCGCCCTGCACTACCGCGAGGACCTCTTCCCGAGCCCGGGGGAGTTCCGGCCCGAGCGCTTCCTCGACGGCAAAGCCGACAGCTACGCCTGGATCCCCTTCGGCGGCGGTGTGCGCCGCTGCATCGGCGCCTCCTTCGCCGAATACGAGATGCGCATCGTCCTGCGCACGATCCTCGAGCGCGCCACTCTGAGCGCCGCCGATCCGAAGCCGGAAAAGGTCAAGGTCCGCAACATCACCCTCGCCCCCGGCAAGGGCACCCGGGTAGTTCTGCTGCGTCGCCCCGAGTCCGCCTGACCGGCCCATGCCGGCGTCCTCGGTCGCTCACGTGCGGAGCACGCTTCGCTCTCTGCGTCCTTGGCCTGCTTGGTCAGGCGGACTCGGCTGTCGCCTGGGCCTGCTCCCACTTCTCGAGTAGCTGCGCGACGTCGCGCTTGGCCTCGGCGTGGCGCGCTTCGGCCTGGGCGGCGCGGTTCGGGTTGGCCCAGGAGGCGGGGTCGGCGAGCTCCTCCTCGACCTCGCGCAGCTTCGCTTCGGCCCGCTCGATCCGCTGCTCCAGCTTCGCCGCCTTCTTTGCCGCCTTCTCGGCCGAGGAGGTGGCGCTGTACTTGCCGCCCTTGCCGCCGCCGTTGGCGGCGGCGGGCTTGGCCGCCGCGCTCGCGGCCGACTCGCGCTCGTCACGGCGGCGCTGGTACTCGGCCCAGCCGCTGTCGTGGCTGGTCAGCTTGCCGTCCTCGCAGACGATCGTGCGGCTGCCGACCGCCTCCAGCAGAGCGCGATCGTGGGAGATCAGGACGAGCGCCCCCTCGAACTCCATCAGCGCGTCCTCGAGCGCCTCGCGGCTCTCGATGTCGAGGTGGTTGGTGGGCTCGTCGAGGATCAGGACGTTGGCTCCGGAGGCGACCAGGATCGCCAGCGAGAGCCGCCGCTGCTCGCCGCCGGAGATATCGCTCAGCTGCTTCTCGGCGTCTTTGCCCGAGAAGAGAAAACCGCCGAGCAGCGCCCGCGCCTTCGGCCCGGCGAGGCCGGTCTCGCGCTGGGCGGCATCGAGCACGCTGCCCTCCCCGGCCGCCGTGTCGGCGTGCTGGGAGAGGTAGCCGAGCCGAACGTTGTGGCCGTTGCGGACGCTGCCGGAGGCCGGCTCGCGGCGACCCGCCAGGGTCTCGATCAAGGTCGTCTTGCCGCTGCCGTTGGCGCCGACCAGGACGACGTGCTCGCCACGCTCGACTTCCAGCTCGGCGCCGGAGAGGAGCGTCCGGCCCGGGACCTCGATCTTGCCGTTGACGAGTTTCAGCACCACCCGTCCGGGCCGCTCCGGCGGTTTGAAGGAGAAGCGCAGTTTGCGGGTGTCGCGGCGTTCGGCCTGCGGCCCGCCCTTCTTCTTCTTATCGATCTGTTTGATCCGCGACTGCGCCTGTTTGGCCTTGGTCGCCTTGTAGCGGAAGCGCTCGACGAATTTCTCCATCCGCTCGATCTCGGCCTGCTGGCGGTCGATCGCCTTGCCGAGGGCGATCTGGCGCGCCGCCTGCTCCTGGCGCCAGGCGTGCCAGGGGCCGGCGAAGAAGCGGGCGCGCTGGGCCTCGATCTCCAGAACCGAGGTGCCGACCGCCTCCAGGAACCAGCGGTCGTGGGCGACCAGGACAACCGCCGCGTCGAGATCGACGAGGTAGGACTCCAGCCACTCCAGCGAGGGTATGTCGAGGTGGTTGGTGGGCTCGTCGAGCAGCAGCAGGTCGGGCTTGGCCGCCAGCGCCCGGGCCAGCGAGGCGCGGGTCAGCTCGCCGCCGGAGAAGGTCGAGAGCTGGCGCTCGCCCAGCTCGGGGCCGAAGCCGAGCCCGCGCAGCACTTCCAGGACCTGGTCGCGCCAGCGGTAGCCGCCGCCGGCTTCGAGGCGGTGCTGGGCGGCCGAGTAGGCGGCCATCGTCTCCTCGTCGACGCCCGCGGACATCTCCCCCTCGAGGCGCTCGAGCTCGGCCTCGGTCGCGATCATGTCGGCGCGGCCGGAGAAGACGTAGTCGCTGAGCGTGTCGCTGGAGTCGCGCGGGGGGCGCTGGTCGTGGAGGGCAACCCGGGCACCGCGGTGGATCGTCAGCGAGCCGGATTCGGGCGAGAGCTCGCCCGAGAGGACTCGCAGCAGCGTCGACTTGCCGGCGCCGTTGCGGCCGGAGAGGGTCATCCGTTCGCGCGGCTCGAGCTTGAAGGAGACCTCCTCGAAGAGCAGCTTGCCGCCGACGTGGACGTCCAGGGAGGTTGCGGTCGCGATCGCCATGGACAGACCAACTTAGTGGCTGGCCGGGTCCACCGACCCCCCTGCCGGCCCCGACCCTGCGGCGACCCGAACAGAGGCCCAGCTCCCTCGGGGTCGGTGTCAGCCTTCTGACACTCCCGCGCAGCTCGGGGATGCCTGCCGTTTTGCGATCCACAGGGATCCGAAACAACCGACAGGGGAGAGCAATGACTCGACGAATTGCAGTGGGCGGAGCGCTCGCCTGCATGCTGGCCACGATGCTCGCGACCGCACCCGCCGAGGGATCGGTCAAAGCGCTGTTCAAGGGGCGGACCGCACAGAAGCGGGTGATCAAGCTGAGGGGATCGGAGCGGGCCATGCAGATCGTCCACTTCAACGTCGAGCTTTCCTGCCGCGACGGAAGCATCCTGATCGACGAAGAGAGCGGCTTCCTGCAAACCCCGGTCCGCCGCAACGGCAGCTTCAGCGATGTCCAGATCGGCTCGACGGACACGGTCGCGATCCGCGGCCGGGCCAGCGGCAAGGTGATAACCGGCCGGCTGCGGGTAAGGGACCGGGTAGGGAAGTCCAAGTGCGACTCGCGCTGGGTTCGGTTCACGGCGCGCCGCTGAGGCAGGCGCCGGGCTCCCGCTCAGAGCAGTTCGGGGCTTGCCGGCTCGCCAACGGAGGGGACATTGGGCGCACTGACCGACATCGACACGCAGCTCCAGGAGATCAGCCTGGCGCCCGGTCCCTGGCGGCTGCCGAAGGGTGGCAGCGACGGGCTGGGATACCTGGTGGTCTCGGGGACGCTGCTGCGCCGGCTGACGCTGGACGGAGGACGGAGCGTCGAGCTGCTTGGCCCAGGTGACCTGCTCCTTCCCTGGCACGAGGAACCCGCTTCGTTCTCGTGCTCGGAGTGGCGGGTCGTCGACCGCGCTCGTCTCGCCGTCCTCGACCTCCGGTCCGGCTCGCCGTTTGCGCACTCGCCGCTGGCGGCGACGATCGCGGGCCGAGCGATCGACCGCGCCCGGACGCTGGCGCTGCAGTCGGCGATCATGAGCATTGTCGGCATCGACGAGCGCCTCTGGGCGCTGCTGTGGGCGCTTGCCGAGCGCTGGGGCACGGTGGTCCCCGACGGGGCCGAGGTCGAGATCAACGTTCCCCAGTCCGTCCTCGCCGAAATGGTCGGGGCGCGCCGGCCGACGGTCAGCCTGGCACTGAGCAGCCTCTGCGACCACGGCCGGCTGATCGCGGTCGAGTCGGGGCGATGGGTGCTGCGCGGCGAGCCACCGGCGGCCATCAGACCGGCGGCCGACGAGCCCCCGCTTGCCAAGGATCCGTACCGGCAGGGATAGGTTCTAAGCTCGGGCTCCTTGCTCGATCCATTGCGACACCTCGGCGAGCTGGCGAAGGCGCGGGCGACGCGGCGCTCCTCCGAGCGTGCCGACGGTCAGGCGCTGGCCGAGCTGGAGGCCCGGCCGTTGCGGCTGCCGGCCGGCCTCGAGGTCGAGTGGCTGGGCGTCTCCGGCTACCGATTCACCTACGCGGGACAGACCCTGTTCGTCGATCCCTATCTCTCCCGTGTCCCCCTCCGCGACCTGCTGCTGCGACGGCAGTCGGTGCCCGACCCGGCGGCACTCGACCGTTTCGTCACCGCGCCCGGGGAGACCGTCGGCGTGCTCGTCGGCCACACCCACTTCGACCACGCTGTCGACGCCCCGGCGATCGCCCGGCGCACCGGCTGCAAGGCCTACGGCTCAGGGTCGCTGCTCAACCTGATGGCCCTGCACGGCCTCGCCGAGCGGACCGTCGTGGTCGAGCCCTACCGCACCTACGAGCTCGGGCCGTTCGAGGTCTCCTTCACGCCCAGCGTCCACTCCAAGCTGCTGCTCGGCCTCGCCGTCCCCTACGACGGCGAACTGACCTGCGAGCACCTCGACGCCCTCTCCCCCGGCGCCTACCGCTGCGGGCAGGTCTGGGGCATCTCGATCGCGGTCGCCGGCCTGCGCTTCTACCACCAAGGCAGCGCCAACCTGATCGACGAGGCGATCCGCGAGCGCGACGTCGACGTCTTCCTCGCCGGCGTCGCCGGCCGCGGCTTCACCGACGGCTACTGGCGGCGGATCCTGCCCCGCCTCAACCCCCGCGCGGTCGTCCCCACCCATTACGACAACTTCTTCCGCCCGCTCGGCCAGGACCTGGAGTTCGTCGCCAACGTCCAGCTCGCCGAGCTCCCCGACGAGATCAGCGCCGTCAGCCGCGACATCGAACTGGCCGCCCTCCCCCGCTCCGATCGCGCCGCGTCCGCCTGAGCGCCGCTAGCAGTGCTTGGCGGCGATCTGCTCGATCGTGCCCATCGTGCGCCGGGTGTCGGCGCCGACCGCTGCCTCGATCGCCTTCAGGTCGAGGTCGGACTCGAGCAGGCCACCGCTCGGCAGCCAGAAGATCTCGCGCCCGGAGAGCTCCAGCAGGTCCTCGTCGCCGGCCAGCGCCAGCACCTTCCTGCGGGCCGCCGCGCTCGGCTTCTCCAGCAGCAGCGAGACCTGCAGTTTGCCCTGCGAGCTTTCGACGAGCTTCGCGTCGAAGGGCTGCTCGGCGGCGATCGCGGCGACCTCGGCGCAGCCGCGCAGGAAGACCGGCACTTCGTAGCCGAGCGCGTCGCCCAGGCCCGCTTCGATCCGCTTGCTCAGCGCGGCCTCCTTTTCGCCGTCGTCAGAGCCGAAGATCACGTTGCCGCTGGCGCGGAAGGTGGCGACGTCGGCGAAGCCGAGCGTCTCGAACTCGGCCCGCAGCTCGTCGTTCTTGATCCGCCGCTTGCCGAGGTTCATCCCGCGCAGGAAGGCCACGTAGCGCTCCATCGCCGCAGCCTAACGCTGGGCATGCGACGATTTCGCGGTGAGCGCCGACTACACCTCGCTGCCCGCGGAGCTTCCGATCCCCGAGGACGACGGCGCCGCCGACCACCTGCCTGGCCTGGCCGTACCATCGCTGGAGCTGCCCTCCAGCGATGGGGGCAGCGCCGACCCGGCGAAGCTCGCCGCCGGCCGCCTCGTCGCCTACGTCTACCCGCGCACCGGCACGCCGGGCGAGCCCCTGCCCGAGGGCTGGAACGACATCCCCGGTGCCCGCGGCTGCACCCCGCAGAGCTGTGCCTACCGCGACAGCCTGGCCGAGTTCGAGCGCCTCGGCGCCGCCGTGGTCGGGATCAGCGCCCAGAGCGCCGCCGAACAGGCCGAGTTCGCCGCGCGCGAGCACATCCCCTTCCCCCTGCTCAGCGACAGCGGTCTCCAGCTTGCCGAGGCGCTGGGCCTGCCGACCTTCGAAGCAGCCGGGATGACCCTCTACCGCCGCCTCACCCTCGTCGCCGAAGCGGCGACGGTCGTCAAGGCGTTCTACCCGGTCTTCCCGCCCGATCGCGACGCCGCCGAGGTGCTGAGCTGGCTCGCCGACCACCCGGCCCCGCAGGGCTAGGTGGTCGGTTTCTATGGAGGCGCCGAGATTCGAACTCGGATCCGCGGCCGCGGCACGAAGGCGTCTACAGGTTTAGCCGGCGCTTTTTTCTCGTCTCCCGGGGTCCGCGCCGACAGGCACTACGGGAGACACAGCCCTCTGAAATTTTCCCTGGAAGACGGGGCGATCCGCCTGGGTGAGCCCGTATTCTGAAGCCGGCTCCCCTCCCGACGGGCGCGGGAGGACCGACTCTCACAGCGCTTAGTTTCTAGCTAAGCGGCGAGGGCGAACTCATGGTCCGCACGTATTGGTTTGTGTCGGGGTTTA
>Ga0193706_1000778_pt1 | contig 16183 bp, 13 predicted proteins | sample U3c1metaG_FD_160130 | JGI IMG/M metagenome (GOLD analysis project Ga0193706, IMG submission 160130) | Soil microbial communities from a riparian zone of the East river system, Colorado, United States - U3c1 | ecosystem: Environmental > Terrestrial > Soil > Riparian zone | place: USA: East River... | reverse complement strand
CAGTTCGAGCTCGCCTGCGCTCGTACTGATTCCAGGCGTGGTCGGCCCCGCGCTGAACGCGCCATTTCCCTGGTTGAGCTGAATCTGCAGGGCGTTGCCGGCGACATAGGCAAAATCGATGTCCCCATCGCCGTCGATGTCCGCCGTGGCGACCTGGTAGACACCGGAGCTCGCGGGGATCGTGGGGCCCGAATTGAACTTGCCCGTGCCGTCGCCGAAGCAGACGCGGACGTTTCCATTCAGCAACGGAAAGGTGAGCGAGCCGAAGACCAGATCGTCGAATCCGTCCGTGTTGAAGTCGGCGGAATGCGGATCGTAGGCGTTCGAGGCTTGCAGACTCGTGATCGGATTCGAAAACCCGCCGACGCCGTCTCCCAGGCGTGTGGTGACCGTGCCCGAGCCGAGGAAGCCGATGTCGTCGATGCCGTTGTTGTCGAAGTCGCCGCGGAAGATCCCGCCGGGCGCACCGCCTCCGCCGGGAAACTCGATTCCGGAGAGGAAGCTTCCCGAGCCGTTGCCTTGGAGCAGCAGCGGACCGCCGGAAGAATCCTGTCCGATGATCAGGTCCGGTCCCGCATCGCGGTCGATCCTGCCGGCGACGATGCCCTGGGCGCGGTAGGCCGCGGGGTAGGCCACGAAAGGCGCGAAGGCTCCCGCTCCTAGCGCGCGGAGGACGGAGACCGACTCGTCGTTGAAGCTGACCACGGCGAAATCGTTCAGGCCGTCGAGATCGAAGTCCTGCACGGCGACGCCAATCCCGTTGCCTCCGGCGACCGGGACCTGCACGGCGGAATTGAAGCCTCCCAATCCATTGCCGAGCCAGACGCGCGCGAAGCTCGAGAAGGTGCTGCAGACGAGGTCGGGCTTCGCGTCGCCGGAGACATCGGCAATCACGATGCCCCTGACCGTGTCGACCAAGGGAGCGAGGGGCACGAAGGCGCCGCCGCCCTGGGCGAGGTAGAGGACGATACTGCTGGCCGCGACCACCGCGATGTCGTCGATTCCGTCCGCGTTGAAGTCGCCGACCGCGAGCGCGCCCGAGTTCGGTCCCGGCGTCAGCACGAGCGTGCCCGCGAAGCCTCCGAGGCCGTCGCCGAAGTGCAAGGAGACGGCGCCGTTGGTGCAGCTCACCGCCGCGTCGAGGCCGGGCAGGCCGTCGAGCTCGCCGAGCTGGATGTCCACCGGCGGCGAGGGGAGGGCGACGGGTGTTCCGGCGACGAGGACGCCGCTCCCAGAGTTGTGCAGCACGAAGAAATCCGACAGGGCTGGCCGCGCGTACACGACGTCGACGTCGCCGTCGTTCTCCAGGTCGCCGGCGCGGATCGCGCGCGTGTAGCTGGTCCCCAAGTCGTAGCTGACCATCGGCGAGAACCCGCCGAGCCCATTGCCGAAGCGCACGCCGATGCCCGCGGTCATCTTGTTCGACACCAGGTCGAGGTTGCCGTCGTTGTCGAGATCAGCGAGGGCCAGGGCGCGCTCGGAGAGGTCCGACACGAGCCGTTGCGCGGGGAAAAGCGGCCAGGGTGCCTGAGCGAAGGCGGGAGTGGCGGCGCTCAACGCGCCGAGGATCCAGAGGATGCGGTGCAACATCGGATTGAGCCTGCGACAGCCCTGGCTGATGGGCGATCGATTCATCCTAATCGGCAAGTACGGAGTCAGGTGAATTCGTCCGGAGTCGTGATGGCATCCCGCGCGCCGCGCACGCGGCGCGCGGGATGCCATCACGACTCCGGACGAATTCACCTGACTCCGTACCGACAGATTCAACGAAAGCGGGGATCCGCGGCGTCGCCGCGGATCCCCGCTGATTCACGTTGGCGCGCTTTAGAAGAGCGAAGCTCCGAGCACGCGGTAAGCGACGCGCGAGGTCTCCAGCGCGATCGCGTTCATGCGCCGCACGTGCAGGGTCGCGTCACCGCCGCAGAAGGGGCAGTCGACCGGCACCGGATCGTCCGTGGCGGCGGGCAGGGCTCCGTGGTGGTAGGCGAAGGACGCGTTCGGCGTCGCCGGGGCGGCCCGGGTTCCGAGCACGAGCACGAGGGCCAGTCCGAGAGTCGATGCGGCGAAAAGAAGGCGCTTCATGGTTTTCCTTGGGTGCCGGCCGAGCCGGCTTCCACGCTCCCAAGATACGACTGTTTCGAGGCCGCACAAGAGACCCGATTCCGTTCGAGTTGCCTCGCTCGAGCCCAACCCCCCGGGAAGCCCGCTGTGGGGCTTACTTCGACGACTCGGCGAGCTCGAAAACCAGATCCTGGAAGCGCGGGTTCTCACGCAATCCTTCGTAGTCGGCGAGGGTCTGCAGGCGCTTCACGTCGTCGAAGCCCTGCTCGATCGTGCTCTCCAATTGATCCATGGCATTGTCGATCAGGTCTTCGACCAGCTTGGCGCGCTCCTCGCTCTCGAGCTCGGCGCTCGCTCCCGCGACCCGCGCGATGTGCCAGTAGGTCTCGAAGGCCTGGAAGGCGATGTCGCTGCGCACGGCGCCGAGCGCGAGGGCTTCCTCCGTCGACGCGACTGCCTTGCGCCAATCGCCCTCGGCGCGCTCGACCTCGGCGCGTTCCATCAAGCAGGCCGCGCATCCCGCGAGGACGAGCGGGTGACTTCCCAGGGACCTGCGCAGCTGTCTGAAGATTTCCACCCCGCGCTCGGCGTCGGCGCGAGCCTCTTCCAACCGGCCCAGTCCCAGTTGCACGATGGAGCGGGATCCGACCGCCGTGCCGAGGGTCAGGCGAAAATCGATGCGCGCCCCATCGAGCTCGACCAGGGCTTCGCCGTGGAGGACGGATTCTTCCAGAGCCTCTTCTGCTTCGCTCCAACGCGACTGGTTGGTCAGGTGGTAACCGAGGTTGGACGCCACCGACGCCAGCCCGTTGCGCGCCTGGAAGTCCTCGGGAAAATCGTCCACCAGGAGCCTTCCGACTTCCAGGCCCTTGGTCATGACCGCTTCCGCTTCCGCCGGATCCGACGTGGTCAGCTCCAGGCCGTAGTTGACCGCGACTTCGATCAGCACGAGCCGCATCTCGCGCGCCGTGGGGTGCAGCGCGAGGCCATCGATGCACAGAGTCCAGGCCTCGCGCAGGTGTCCTCGGCACTTGTCCTTCTGCTTCAGGGCGGCCTCGCACAGCGAGAGTCCGTTGAGGCATCTCGCCATCTGGACGATGAAGTCGACGCCCTCGGGCTCGCGGGCCAGCGCCGGTCGCATCACCTCCACGGCCCGGTCGCGTTGCGCCAGGGCCCGCGGGACGTCCGCCTCGGCGAGGTAGATGCCGCCCAGGTTCAAGAGACACGAGGCCATGTCGTGGTTGAACCGGGGATTGTCTGGAGCATCGTTGAGCAGCCTCTCGGCGATTGGCACGACCTCCTCGTAGACAACGCGCACCGAGGCCAGGTCGCCCATCTGATGCTGCTTCTTGGCGAGTTGCATCAAGTTGGAAGCGAGCATGTGGCGCGTGTTCACCGAGTCGGGATCGGCAACGATCATTCTCCTCGACATCTCGACTGCCTTCTCGTATTCGGGCATGGCCAACTGAGGCTTGCCCAGGTCGTCGAGCACGTCGGCGATCGCGCGGCTGATCCGCGCCAGCTCGCGTTGGACGTCGATGTTGTCGGGATCGTCTTTCAGAAGACCCAGATACAGCTTGCGCGCGCGGTCGAGCAGATCCTGGCGCACCGGCCCGAAGCTGGGAACTTCGCGCAGACTGTCCGATCCCACCGCCGCCAGCGTCTTGTTGATCGCGTCGAGCGCGGTCTTCAAGCTGCGCTCGGCCCGCGCGGTCTCCTCTTTCTCGCGCGACAAGGCATTCGCGAGGTCGGCGTTCTTCGTCTCGAGCTCGCCCTTGGCTGCCTGCAGGCTCTTGTTGGTTTCATGGACGGTGTCGTTGGCGAGCCGCAGGTCGGAATTCAGGCCGCGTTCCTTCTCCGCGGCGCGCATCTGCAAGCTGGCATAGCCGAGCGGTCCGCCGACGAGCACCAGCGCGGCGAGGACCGAGGCCGCGGCACTCGCGGGATTGCGCTGCATCCAGCGCTGCGCGCGAATCGGCCAGGCGGTGCGGCGCGCGGCGATCGGACGGCGCTCGAGCACGCAGGCAAGGTCGGCGGCCATCGCTGCCGCGGTCGCGTAACGGCGCTTGGGATCGGTGTCCATCGCGACGTTGCAGATCGTTTCCGCGTCGATCGACACCTGCGGGTTGCGCTGGCGAAGCGACTCGTGCTGGCCGGACTCGATGCGCTGCACCATGGCGGCGACGGAATCGCCGCGGAAAGGCAGGCTCAGTGCAAGGGCTTCGTGCAGCGTCGCGCCGAGCGAATAGACGTCGGTCTGGGCGCCTGCATCCTCGTTCTGGCCGCCGACCAGCTCGGGCGGCATGTAAGGCAAGGAGCCCAGCTGCGCGCCGGTCTTCGTCAGCTTCGAGGCGCCCGAGCGTGTTGCGAGACCGAAGTCGAGCAAGCGCGCGCGGCCGTCGGGCGTGATCATCACGTTGGAAGGCTTGATGTCGCGGTGCACCACTCCGCGCTCATGGGCGTGAGCAAGGGCCAGCGCCACTTGACGTCCGATCTCGAGGCAGGCGCGCAGCCAGTTGCCGTCGAACATGACCGAAGGCGGACAGGCGACTCCGCAATGCGCCGAGACCGCGCTGGCGAGATCGCGACCGGACAGTGACGTCGGATCTCGGCCGGTGAACTGGCGCAGCACGTCGCCGAGCGACGCGCCCTCGACGTGCTCCATCGCGAAGAACGGCACGCCGTTTTCTTCCGCGAAGGAAAAGATCTGGATGATGCCCGGGTGCGAGAGCTTGGCGATCGCCTCGACTTCGCGTCGGAAGCGCTCCTTCGCCTGCGGGAAATAGATCTGCTCGGGCCGGATCAATTTCAACGCCACCTTGCGGCCGAGGTTCGCTTCCTCGGCGAGGTAGACGACACCCATGCCGCCTCCCCCGAGCCGCTCGATCAAGCGAAAGCTGCCTAGGCGCTCTGGGAACACATCGCCCGCGCTTTCGCCGACGAGCCCCGCCCGCTCGAGGGCCTCGATGCGCTCGCGAACGACCGCGCTGCTGCCGGTGTGCCGGCGCGCGAATTCCTCGTAGGTCGCGACGACGCCCTGCTCGCGCTCCTCGAGGTAGAGGAAAATCATCTCCTCGACTTCGTCTGCATCGGGCGAGGGATGACCGGTGGGGACTTTCATGGACCCCACCAGCATCGCCGCGGATCACTCCGGCGGCAAGGCGAACCGAGTTTCAGCGCTCGAAAGAAGTGCTCGCGACCGTGGCTCCGCGAGCGTTGACGATCTCGACCGTCAGCCGACCGGCGGCGTCGACCGAGACCAGGCCGAAATTGAACCAGTTCATGGCCTCGTCGTAGCTCGTCGGAGTCTGCGGCGGCGCGTGGAAAAAAAGACGGCGCGGCCGAAACGTCGGATCGAGATTCTGCGTCGGAAACATGCCCGCGCTCAGCGGCCCGCAGATGAATTCGCGCACATGGAACTGCGGCGCGTCGCCGAAGGGCGTGTATTCGAAGCCCGTCGCGAAGTGCACGTCGGTCGTGAGCCACACCGTGTTGCCGATGCCGCGCACGCGCATCGTGGCGAACAAAAGCGCAAGCTCGCGCTCGTAGCCCGTCGCCGAATCCGCGTCGGCCCAGCCGTCGCGCGCATCGACTTTTCCGGTCGGAATCGAGATCGGCACGCTGGAGATCACGATGCGCCAGGTCGCGTCGCTCGCGGCCAGGCCGGCCTCGAGCCAGTCGAGTTGCGCCTTCCCGAGCTGCGTCTTCGGCTGCGGGCTGTCGTCGCGCGCGCGGTCCGGGTCGCGGTAGCGGCGGTTGTCGAGAAAGAACAGCTCGAGGTGCTTTCCCCAGCGAACGGATCGATATAGACGTCCGTCGCCGGAGTCCTCGAATGCGTTGTACTCGCAAAAAGCGCGGTACCCGAGCGGCATCAAATGCTCGCGCGCCGTGTAAGGCGCTTCTCCTCGCGAATCTTCGGTGGGACTGAAGTCGTTGACGACCTCGTGATCGTCCCACACGCCGAAGTAAGCCGTGTGCGCGAGCAGCTTCTGCAAGCCAGGGTCGGCGCGGTTGTAGCGCCAGTGAGCGCGATAAGCCTCGAGCGTCGCGGACGGCCCGAAGTCGCCGGGCACTTGCGCATTGCCGAAAGCGCCGACCGGATCGCAGGGATAATCCGCGTAGATCATGTCGCCGAGACCGATGAAGAACTCCGGCTGGCGCTCCTGGATCTGCGGCATGATCGCGAAGCCCAGGGCCGCGTCGCGGCAGGCGTTCTGTCCGGCGAGATCGCCGCTCCAGGCGAAGCGCACGGGACGCGCGTCGTCGGCCGCCGGAGCAGTCGAGAACAGCGCGCTTTCGGCCGCGGAACTGCCATTGGCCGGCATCGAGCGCTCGGCGCTGAACCATGCATTCGTGCGGTAGTGCGTTCCCGCGTGCAGCCCGCGCAGCTCGACGCTCGCCGCGAAATCCGTCTGTGGTCCGACGCGCTCCGAGGCCTGCGCGACGCGAGTCGTGCCGTCGCCCTCGGTGATCTCGACGTGCATCCAGCACGGATGATCGCTGCGCGCCCAGACCCGCGCGCGATCCGCGTGCACCTCGCCGACGAGCACGCCGTGAGTCGGCGCAGTCGCCGCGCCGCCTGCGCCAGGCTCGACGGAATTGCACGAGGCCAGCGCCAGGACCAGAGTTAAGATCAATCCGCGCATCGAGCCCCATCTCATACCAGGCAGCTCGAACCCAGAGGACTTTTTTCCGTGCGTTCGCGGCACGTGCCTCACGAATGAAAGTGGCAATCGGCTTCAAAGCCCATTCCGGTTGGGCAGCGGCGGTCGTCGTCGGCCTGCGCGGCGGCGAGTTCGAGATCGTCGACCGCCGGCGGGTGGAGCTGGTCGACGTCGAGTGGGCCAAGGCGCCGTACCACGCGGCTGAGGAGATGAAGCCGGAGGCCGCGCGCAAACTGATCGGCCGCGGCGTCGAGGCCGCGAATCGCATCGCCGTGCGCGAGCTCCGCGCCATGGTCGAGCGCGAGCGCGAGCGGGGAAACGCTCCGAGCGCCCTCGCCCTGCTCGCCGGAGCTCCGATGCCGCCGTGGAGCGTCGACGAGATCCGCGCCGTGCACTTCCGCATGCACAAGGCGGAGGGAGCGATGTTCCGCGACGCGCTGGCTCGGGCAGCTGGGGAGTGCGGAGTCTCGCTCGTCGCCATCCCCGAGAAGGAGCTCGCTGCGCAGGCCGAGGCGGGGCTTGGAATGTCGGTGAAAACGCTGTCCAAGCTGCTCGGGGCTTTCGGGAAATCCGTCGGAGCGCCCTGGGGAAAGGATCAGAAGGATGCCGCGCTCGCCGCGATGATCGCGCTGAAGCGCCGTCCGGCGTGAAGTTCATCTCCGCTGAAGCTGCCCTGGCGGGTGGACCGAGCGGCTCTTCTCCCGCAAGATGGCCCCATGAAGTGGAAACTCCTCGGCGCGGTCGTCGGCGGCGCCCTTGCTCTCTACGCCCTGCACATCACGACCAGCACGGGCTGGGGGCCTTGGGTCGAGGACGTGAAGCGCACCTTCGGCGGCGGCGCGCGCGAGCAGATGATCGTCGGCTTCCTGCCCGTGACCTGCCACCTGACCTGCCCAGTCGTCGATTGGACGACGCGGCACTCGGACTCCGGCTCGCTGTTCCAGAGCAAGAAGTACTCCGAGTTCCCGACGATGTGCGAGGACCTCACCGAGGGCAAGCTCGGCGCCGCGTTCCTGAATGCTCCGCTGGCGATCTCGCTCGTATCGAAGAACGTCAACGTCAAGCTGGTCTCGCTCGGCCACCGCGACGGCTCCGCGATCGTCGTGCCGGCGAAATCCGAGGCGAAGGAATTCAAGGATCTGGTGGGCAAGAAGATCCTGATCCCTTCGAAGTTCTCCAATCAACAGCTGTGGATGGCGCGGCTGTGCAAGCAGAACGGATTGAAGCTCACCGATTTCGAAACGATCGTCTGCCCGCCGCCCGACATGCCGGCGATGCTCGAGACTGGCAAGTGCGCTGCGTACGTGGTCGGCGAGCCCTTCTGCGCTCTCGCGGAGCTGGCGGGAACCGGCCGCGTCCTCCTGCAGGTCAAGGACTCCTGGCCTGGTTTCATCTCCTGCGGGCTCGTCGTGCGCCAGGATCGCATCGACCAGGACCGCGAGCTGATCCAGGAGCTCGTCGACGGCATCCATGGCTCCGGCCTGTGGCTCGAGCAGGGCCTCGAGAACCGCGCGAGCGCCGCGGAAGTCGTCGGCAAGTACTACTACAACCAGGATCCCAAGCTCTTGCAGTTCGTGCTGTCCAAGCCGGTCGATCGCGTGCGCTACGACCACTTGACGCCGCTGAAGCCCGACTTCGAGGAGATCATGGGACTCGCCGTCGAGATCGGGATGTTCCCGAAGGTGCTCGAGTTCGAGAGCTTCACCGACGCGAGCTTCTCGCTGAGCGCGAGCAAGCTCCCGAAAGCGATGCCGCCCGATGACGGCAAGGGGCCTGAGACGGCGAAGGCCGCGAAGTGAATCGACTCGAGCGGGTCCTCCTGCCGCTCTTCGTCGCGGCGCTGATCATCGCTGTCTGGAGTGTCTGGGCGAGCGGCGGCAGCGGGGGCGCCACGGACTTTCCGACGCCGCTGGAAGTCTGGCGCGGCTATGGCCACCTGCTGCGGCCCGCGCATGGCGAGCACGGCCCGCTGATCCTGAAACACATCGTTTCCAGCGTGTTCCGCACGAGTTTCGGCTTCCTGGCCGCCGTCGGTCTCGGAATCCCGTTCGGGCTCTACCTCGGCTGGTCCGCCCGCGCCCACGCATCGCTCGACTGGCTCGTGCAGATGCTGCGACCGATCTCGCCGATCGCCTGGATTCCGATCGCGATCATGATTTTCCGCGGCGACGACCTGCGCTCGATCTTCCTGATCTTCGTCGCGGCCTTCCTGCCGATCGTGATCTCGACCAGCGCCGCGGTGCACTCCGTCCCGTCGATGTACCTGCGCGCCGCGAGCAATTTCGGCCTCAGCGACTTTCAGATCCTGCAGCGCGTCGTGTTCCCCGCGTCGCTGCCGCAGATCGTGCTCGCCCTGCGCGTCGCCGCCGGGATTTCCTGGATCGTGATCGTCGCGGCCGAGATGGTCGCCGTGCAGGACGGTCTGGGCTGGCTGATCACCGACGCGCGCTACCAGGGAGCGCGCACGGATCTGGTCGTGGGCACGATGATCGTGATCGGCCTGCTCGGCTGGGGCATCGATTCGCTGCTGCGCCGTCTCGAGCGCCATCCGCGCGTGAGCTGGGGATATCCGCGGAATGGCTAGCGCGCGCATCGAAGTCCGCGGCGTCGCCAAGAGCTTCCGTCAGCGCGGCGGCCGCTCGCTCGAAGTCCTGCGCGACATCGATTTCACGATCGAAGCCGGCGAATTCGTCTGTCTGCTCGGCCCCTCGGGATGCGGCAAGTCCACGTTGCTCTCGATCATCGGCGGCTTCGAAAAGGCGGACAAAGGCACGATCACTGTCGACGGCGCGCCGCTCTCCGGTCCCGATCCGCGGCGCGTGTTCGTGTTCCAGGAGTACGGGATCTTTCCGTGGATGAGCGTGAGCGAGAACGTGGGCTTCGGCCTCGGCGCGCTCGGCGCGGAGGAGCGGAGTCGGCGCGTCGCGCACTGGATCGGCGCCGTCGGTCTCGGCGGATTCGAGAACGCGTTGCCGGCCGAATTGTCGGGCGGTATGCGGCAGCGCGTCGCCCTGGCCCGCTCGCTCGCCGTCGAGCCGGAAGCCCTGTACATGGACGAGCCGCTCGGCGCCCTCGATTCCCTGACCCGCCAGCAGATGCGCACCGAGATCTCGGCGCTGTGCCGACGCAGCAAGCCGACCGTGCTTTTCGTGACCCACGACATCGACGAAGCCCTGCTGCTCGCCGACCGCATCATCGTGATGAGCGTGCGCCCCGCTCACATCATCGAGATCGTTCCGGTGGCGATCACACATCCTCGCCGTTTCGGCGAAGCCGATTACGTCGCGATCAAGCGCCATCTGTATCGGCTGCTAGGCTTGCGCGACGAGGTCTAGTCGTGCCCGAGCTCCCCGAAGTCGAAACGGTCGTACGGATGCTCGTGCCTCGGCTCGTCGGGCGCAGCGTGGTCGGCGTCGATGTGCGATGGCAGCGCACGCTCGGAGGGGCGAGCGTGGAGGAATTCACGCGCGAGGTCGTCGGCGCGAGGGTGATTTCGGTCTGGCGGCGCGCGAAGTACCTGGTCTTCGATCTCGAGCGGCACGGCAAGCCCGCGGGGCATCTCGTCGGACACTTGCGGATGAGCGGGCGGATGCAAGTCGAGGAAAAGACTTGGGATCCAGGAATTCACGTGCGGCTTTCCTTCGCGCTCGACAGCGGCAAGGTCTTCCACTTCATCGACGTGCGCAAGTTCGGCAGGCTCATCTTCGCGCAGGATCTCGAGCGCGTGTTCCTGAAGATCGGCGACGAGCCGCTCGATCAAGCCTTCACGCCGCAGCACCTGCACCAGTTGCTCGGCGCGCGCAAGCGAGCGCTCAAGCCGCTGCTGCTCGACCAATCGATCGTCGCGGGCCTGGGGAACATCTACGTCGACGAGTCCCTGCACCGCGCGCGACTGCATCCATTGATGCTCTCGACGCGCGTCGATCTCGCCGCGGTGCGCCGTCTGCACGGCTCGATCCAGAAGACGCTGCGCGCGGCGATTGAGCGCGAGGGCTCGAGCTTCGACGGCTTCTACCTGACGCCCGAGGGCCAGCCGGGCAATTACCAGAATCGCTTTCGCGTCTATGGCCGCGAGGGCAAGCCCTGCAAGGTCTGCAAGACGACGATCGTCAAGTTCACGGTCGGACAGCGCGGCACGCACGTGTGCCCGACGTGCCAGGAGAAACCTAGGCCGGCGAAGCGACGCTCGAGCGCGCGCGCCAGAGCTCGTCGAGGTGCTTGACGGCCGGCCACTGCTCGGCGCAGAGGGCGAGGTACAGGGTCACGTCCGCCGGCGCGAACTTCTTGTCCAGCTCGGCCACGGCGGCGTCGAGTTTCTTCGGGTCCGGCGCGTTTTCCTCGAGGTCCTCGACCATGCCGTCCTTGTGGTTCACACCGGTCTGGTCGAGCAGCGATGTGACCAGCTCGCGGTGATCCTTGAGTAGATACGTGCCGAAGATCTCGTAGGCCATCTCGACCTTGTTCTGCGCGAGCAGGATCGCTTTAGCCTTCTTCGCGCGTTGCGCCATCGGCAGCTTGCGGATCGCCTGGGGCCGGAATTTCACGACCTTGGCGACCTCGCCGTCCAAGGGGCCGAAGCCCTGTTGCGAGAGGGCTTCGTAGATCGCGAGGAAGCGTTCCTCGCTCATCGTGCGCAGTTGATCGAGCACTTGCATGATTAGGCCTCAGGGACGTCGTGCGCCGCGCACGGCCGCTCCGCCGTGTTGCGCCGCGGGAGAAGAGGGCGTCGCCGGCGGCGGATGGTGGGGCGGGGGATTGCCTCCGCCGCCGTTGCCCGGCGTGCCGGGCGCCGGACCGTGGCCGTTCGTGGTGAGCTCCGGCGTCATCGCCAGATCCGCGTCGTCGCGATCGCGCGTCAGGTAGGTGTACGACGCGAGGCCGGCCTCGTAGCGGCGCTGCAGCAGCGCGGATTCCTCGAAGGTCATCCGGCCTTCCTCGAGACTGCGCTCGATGTGACGGCGCAACCTTGTGAGCACGTCCTGCTCGAAGTACTCGACGTAGGAGAGAACTTCCTCGGTGCGGTCGCCGCGGACGACGTGGCTGACGCGCGCGCGGCCCTGCTCGTCGAGATCGACGTGCACGATGTTCGGATCGCCGAACAGGTTGTGCATGTCGCCGAGGATCTCCTGGTAAGCGCCGACCAGGAAGAAGCCGAGATAGTACGGCTCGTTGGGGCGCAGCGCGTGCAGCTCGAGGGTGCGCTTGACGTCGCGCAGGTCGATGAAGCGATCGATCTTGCCGTCGGAGTCGCAGGTGATGTCCGCGAGCACGGCGTGGCGCGTCGGTTGCTCGTTCAGGCGGTGCAGCGGCAGGACCGGGAACAATTGATTGATCGCCCACGAGTCGGGCAGCGACTGGAACAGCGAGAAATTGAGGAAATACGTGTCCGCCATGTCGCGCTCGAGGTTGGCGAGGTCGTCGGGCACGTAGGGCAGGGCGCGGATCACGCGCAGAATTTTCTGGCAGGTGCGCCAGAAGTTCTCCTCGACGCGTGCGCGCTCCTTCAAGGTCAATTGTCCGACGTTGAAGAGCACCATCGCCTCGTCGCGCACCTGCAGGGCGTCGTGGTAGGACTCCTGGAAGTTCTTCGCGCTGATCGTGTCGCAGATGCTGGCCGAGTTCTGGATCAGCTCGTGGTCGTCGGGCTTGATCGGATCCGGCAGGCCGCCGTGGCCGAAGTCGGTGACTCCGAGGACCTCGGTGACGAGCACGGCGTGGTGCGCCGTCAAGGCGCGGCCCGACTCGGTGACGATCGCGGGCTCGGCGATCTCGGCTTCGCGGCAGGCGACCGACAGGTGGTAGACCACGTCGCGAGCGTATTCGGCCAGCGAGTAGTTCATCGACGATTCGAAGTTGGTGCTCGAGCCGTCGTAATCGACGCCGAGTCCGCCGCCGACGTCCATGAACTTGATCCGCGCACCCATCGCGTGCAGGTCGATCAGCGTGCGCGTCGCTTCGCGCAGCGCGTTCTTCACGGCGCGGATGTCGGTGACCTGGCTGCCGATGTGGAAGTGCAGGAGCTCGAGGCAATCGAGCTTGCCCTCGGTCTTCAAGACTTCGACCAGATCGACGATTTGCCGCGTATTCAGGCCGAATTTCGACCGATCGCCGGCCGAGTCCGACCAGCGGCCCGAGCCGCGGCCGCCGAGCTTCGAGCGCACGCCGATCGCGGGCTTGATGCCGAGGCGCTCGCTGACCATGAGCACCGTCGCGAGCTCGCTGAACTTCTCGACCACGATCACGGGATAGATCCCGAGCTTCGAGGCGAGCAGCGCGGTCTCGATGTAATTCTCGTCCTTGTAGCCGTTGCACAGGAGCAGCGAGCCGCCGTCGGCCTGCAGCGCGATCGCCGCGAGCAGCTCGGGCTTCGAGCCGACCTCCAGGCCGGTGCCGTGCTTGCGGCCTTCCTCGAGCAGAGCCTCGACCACGTGGCGCTGCTGGTTGACCTTGATCGGGTACACGCCGCGGTACGCGCCCTTGTAATCGAACTCGGCGCGCGCGGCGTTGAAGGCCTGGTTCAGCTCGCGCACCCGCGCGCGCAGGATTCCGTCGAAGCGCAGGAGCACCGGCGTCTGGATTCCGCGGCGCAGGATCTGCCCCAGCAATTGATAGACGTCGATCGCGGGACTGTTCGGCCTATCCGGACCCTCGGGCGTCGCCTCGACATTGCCCTCGGCATTGATCCGGAAATAACCGCGTCCCCAGTTGGGAACGTTGTAAAGCGCTTCACCGTCGACGTGGGTCCAGGGTGTCATCGTTCGAACCAGGGACGCGCAGGTTATGCGCGCCTTGCGAGGGGCGGAACCGCTGGCGAGTGATCTCCCAGACCGTGGGCGACAGTATATCGGCATCGCGTCCTGCGGCCAGCGCGGGCATCCCGCGGGTAGCATGTCGGGATGGACACCGCGACTCGAACCAAAGCGGACGCTCGCGACGCGCGCTGGCCGCAGATCTCCGAAGCTGCCTCGCGCCTCGCCGGCGTGGCCCTGCGCACCCCGCTCGTGGCGTTCGACAGCGGCGACGATCGCGTGGAACTGAGGCTCAAGCTGGAGTGCCAGCAGCTCACGGGCTCCTTCAAGGCGCGCGGCGCCTGGAACCAGATCGCTCAGCTCAGCGCCGCCGAGCGCGCCGCGGGTGTCGTGACCGTCAGCTCGGGCAACCACGGGAAGGCGCTGTCCTGGGCAGCGCAGAAAGCCGGAGTCCGAGCCTGCGTCGTCATGCCGGCGAATTCCTATCCCAACAAGATCGAGGCTTGCCGCGAATTCGGCGCGGAAGTCGTGCTCGGAAAGGACCGCGACGACTGCGAGGTGCTGCTCGCGGAGCGCGTGAAATCCGGCGCCACCCTGGTCCATCCCTACGACGCGGAGCGCACGCTCCAAGGCGCTGGAACGGTCGGCTGGGAGATCGCCCTGGACTGGCCCGAGGTCGAAGTCGTCTGCGTCTGCGTCGGCGGCGGCGGACTGGTCGCGGGAACCGTGCTCGCCCTGCGCCAGCGCCTGGGGAACGCCGTTCAGGTGCTCGGCGTCGAGCCCGAGGGCGCGCCGACCTTGACCCGCGCCATGGCCGAAGGAAAACCCGTGTTCCTGCGCGAGATGCCGACCGAGGTCCAGGGGCTCTGCCCGCCCTACGCTGGCGCGGTCAACACCGAGATCTGTCTCGCCTTCCTCGACGGGACCGTCTTGCTTTCCGACGAGGAAATCTTCGCGGCCCAGCGCGAGCTGGTCACCAAGGCCGACCTGGTGGTCGAGCCCGCGGGCGCCGCCGCCTTCGCCGCCGTGCGCTCGAGGAAGCTGCCGCCGCGCCTTCTCGCCGGCCGCAGTCGCGCGAATCCGCTGCGCGTCGCGGTCACGGTCTCCGGCGGCAATCCCGACCCGGCCCAGCTGGCTTCGCTGCGCGCGCCCGCGCGCTCGTAGAATTGCGATCGATGCAAGTGTCCAGCGAAACCGCCCGGTGCGCCCTGCCATCGGGCTCTCTCGAAGCACGGGCGGCGCAGTGAAGCGGATCGTCCTGGTCCGCACGCTCGGACCGCGCAACGTCGGCTCGGTGATGCGCGCCTGCGCGAACTTCGGAGCCGACGAATTGCTGCTGGTCGCGCCGCAGAAGGCCTCGATGCTCGTGCACCCGGAATTCGTGCAGATGTCCCACGGCGTCCACGACCTGCGCGATCGGATCCGCATCGTCGACACGCTGGCGGAAGCCCTCGAGGGCACCACGCGCTCCGTCGGATTCACCGCCCGCGCCCGCGGTCAGCGCAAGCGCAAGGACTGGCGCGCGGTTTCGGCCGAGTGGAGCGAGATCTGCGCCGACCCCGAGCAGCGCGTGGCCCTGGTCTTCGGCTCGGAGGAGAACGGCCTGTCGGTCGAGGAGACCGACCTGATCGGAGAATTGTGCTCCCTGCCGACCGCGGAAGAGCACACCTCGCTCAACCTCGCCCTCGCGGTCGGGCTGGTGCTCTACACGCTGTTCCAGGGAAAGGGCGTGCACATCAAGGAAAAGGGTCCGGTGCTCGCGCAGCGCGAGTCGGCCGAGTTCCTGAAGGCGCGGCTCAAGGACGTGCTCGGCCGCGTCGCCCAGAGCGAGGAAGCCGCGCGCGACATCCAGGCCTCGATCGAGCGCGTCTTCACCCGCGCGCCGATCGAGAGCCGCGACGCTCGCGCCTGGCACAAGATCCTGCAGGCGATCGACGGCGATCGCACTCCGAGCGAGCTGGGCGTGGCCCCGACCGAGCGCGATGCCCGCCGCCGCCGCGCGCTCGGCGCCCATCGGGCCAGGGCCGCGGGCGACGACCCAGATCCGGCGAGCTGATCGCCATCACGAGGCACGCACATGGTTCGACTCAATCGCATCTACACACGCACGGGCGATGACGGGAGCACGGGGCTCGGCGACGGGATCCGGCTCCCCAAGCACCACCTGCGCATCGCGGCCTACGGCACGGTCGACGAGCTCAACAGCGTCCTCGGCCTCGCCCTGGCCCACACCGGCGAGCCCTTGCCCCAGGCGATGCAAACCGAGCTGCGCGCGATCCAGAACGACCTCTTCGACGTCGGCGCCGACCTCTGCGTGCCCGGCCAGGCCGGCGAGCGCCTGCGGATCCGCCCGGAGTACACCACGCGGCTCGAGCAGTGGATCGATCGCTACAACGAGCACCTGAAGCCGCTGAATTCCTTCATCCTGCCCGGAGGCAAGCCCGGGGCCGCCTGGTTGCACTTCGGGCGGACCGTCTGCCGCCGCGCCGAGCGCCTGGTCACGGAGCTCGCGGCGACCCCCGACGAGGCCGCGCGCGTCAACCCGGAGGTGGTCCACTACCTGAACCGCCTCTCGGACCTGCGCTTCGTCCTCGCGCGGGCCGCGAACGACCAGGGCGCGCTCGACATCCTCTGGACGCCCGGCCTCTCCCAGCAACCCTGAGAGACTGCCCCGCATCGCTGTGCATCGACCCGCGCAAGTCCGGGAGT
>Ga0193706_1000777_pt1 | contig 16210 bp, 9 predicted proteins | sample U3c1metaG_FD_160130 | JGI IMG/M metagenome (GOLD analysis project Ga0193706, IMG submission 160130) | Soil microbial communities from a riparian zone of the East river system, Colorado, United States - U3c1 | ecosystem: Environmental > Terrestrial > Soil > Riparian zone | place: USA: East River... | reverse complement strand
AGCTGCGCGAACGTCTCGGCCCGAGGATCGGCGCTCGATGAGTTGACGCTGTACGGAAATGTGCCGCCCGCTTCGGCCACGTGACGCAAGTCCGCAAGGCTTGGAAGGAGCGAGATAACCGTCGTCTTGACGGGCGGTGCGGACGCGAAGGCGCGGGCGACCAGCTCGGTGGCGTTGGCGATAGTGTCCTCGTTGCACGCGTTGGTTTCAAAACCGTGGGTCATGATCGCGACGAGCGCTTGGCGGCCCGGGTTATCCTTGGCGCGCGTCTTGGCGTATCGCAGTGCGCCCTCGAGCGGTGCAGCGAGAAGCCAGCCGCCGCGCGGTATTTGCGCGCCAAGCACGCTGGTGAAGGAGCTGGAAGGCGAGCCGAATGGGAGGTGCGGAACTGCATAGTCTTCCGCGAGGCAGGAGACGCTTCCGCCGCCGGAAAGTCGCGGAAAGAAGCCGAGCGCCACCCCAGCGCGCGGGTCCATGGCGAAACTGTCGATGGCGTGGGCGACGGCCGACCATTGCGTTTCGCCCGGAGGTCGGGTTCCGCCGTCCAAGTAGCACCACGCACCGATCGGGCAATCCGTGATCCCAGAGCTGTCCGCCAAGATGTAGATGTCGACGGGCAGCGGTTTTCCCTCGTAGAATTCAGCCACGCAAGCTCCCTCGTCGCTGGCGTCATCGCTGTCCGCCGTGCCCGAGGCATCTTCGGACGCCGGGCTTTCTTCGCCGCCGTCCGCGGCATCGACGAGATTCGCCGCGTCGCCGCCGCTTTCCACGGGCGGCGTCGTCGTTCGACCGGAGCAAGCAACGATCATGAGATACGCGAGGGGAAATGGAGTGCGCGGGCGCATACGATTGAGTCTACAGCGGTCGCGCGGGCCGGCGGACTCCCGTCGTTAACAGCCGACGTGGCGAATCGGACTGGGTAAGCTGTCACGCCAACCTGATTGACGCTGCCGGCCTATGGGTAGCAAACTAAATGCCGGTCATGCGCGCGGACGAAGAGCGATCCTGGAGCCTATCTCTCGCGCTCGTCGCGGCTCTTGCGCTGCATGTCGGATTGGCGGCCGTTGTTCGTGATTCGCTGGGGGGTGCGGCATCCGCGCCACACACCGCTCCGCAATCTCCATTGGCCGCTTCCGAGTACGACCTCGATCTCGACCTCGAGCGCCCCGCCGCTGAACCTGCCGTGGCGGTAATCGACCGCCTTCCCGAGCGATCTTCGAAGGGCGCCGTTCCGTTCGAATCGCCGGGGGAGGCGCGCCACGCAGCGCGCGTGCTCGAAACCGCCGCGCCGCCGCTTGCGGACTCAGCCCCCGCCGTTGGAGGAGACGACGCGGTCGATCCATCCCCCGGGCACGGGACCGATACAGCTTCGAAAGCGGAGCCGTCGCAGCATGAGCGCCCCATCGATCTCGGCATTGCCGCGGGGGATTGGGCACGCTGGACCAAGCCCATCACTGAGGCTCGCGCTGCACCTCCCGTGGGCGCCGAGCGTGGGACCCCGCCGGCGAGCAGCACGGGCGGTCTCGCTGAGGAACTCGACGCGAAAGATCGCGAGCTAGGGCTCGGCCCTGCAGGAGCGATGCTTTCGGCCGCACATGAAGCAGCGCGGGCACCCACGGCACCGGCGAGCGGTACGGCAACTTTCTCGATAACGCTCGACGGAAACGGCGATACCGCGGTGCAGCTCTTGCGGGCGAGTCCACCTCTTTCGGCCTGGCGCCACGTCACCGAAGCGCTCGCAGCAGCGATCAAGCGCAAGCCACCGCATCTCAAGGAAGGCGCTGCGGGCGTTCGAACCGTCATCGAGGTGAGCGCCGAAGAACGACTCCCCAATGGTTCCTTGGCGCGCACGGAAGACGCGAAGGTAGCCGTGTCCGGACCACCGGTGCGCTCGACGACCGAAACCTACCGCGACACGAGAGAACGTAACCCCTTCGTCGATTCGCCTCTCAGCACTCCGACGGACAAAGCGCAGATTGCACTCAACGGGGACCAGTTAGGCGCATGGGTGAAGGGCCGCGGTAAAGTTTGCAGCTACCAGGGCGGGGTGACGGCGCAAGGACAGATGAAAGCGACTGGGAGCTGCGATTTTGCCAACATCGGCGCCCGTCCCGTGCGCGTCGTCCACGCCAAAGTGATCAGTCAAACGGCGCTTTAACGGTGCACGATGCGGAGGCTCGGGCGGCGAGTTTCGCCTTGGCACCGCGGTTGACGCCCTTCCGGCTATTTGCGCAGTTCCGTCTCGAGAAAGCGCGCTACGCGCGACGCAAGCGCAACGCGGTTTTCGCGCCGTGCAAGCGAGTGCCCCTCGTTATTGGCGACCATGTACTCGACGGGCACATTGCGCTCACGAAGAGCCTTCACGATGAGGTCGGACTCGGATTTGGGCACGCGCGGGTCGTTGGCGCCAGCGAAAACGAAGAGCGGATCCACGATCTTATCCACTTGCCGCAAGGGGGATTGTTCGTTGAGAAGATCGGCGTCTTTTTCGAGATCGCCGAATTCCGTCTTGAAGAGCTCGCGGATGGCGCCGCTCGTTGTCTTGAGAAAGGTGGGAAGGTTGGCCACGCCGAACAGATCGACGCCAGCGCGCCAGAGATCGCTTTGTCGGGTGAGCCCGATGAGCGTCGTGTACCCGCCGTAACTGGCGCCGTAGACGATGAGCTTGTTCTTGTCGGCCCACGGTTGCGCGCCGACCCAGCGCCCGGCGGTTTCGATATCCTTGAATGCCTCCGATCGTTTGGCTCCATTGTCCGCCATTTCGAAGGCGCGCCCGAAGGCGCCCGATCCGCGCACGTTGGGTTCGACCCATGCGTAGCCGAGACCCAGAAAAAACCTCGCGATGGGATCCCAGCGCACGACCGACGCGCCGGAGGGCCCACCGTGGTAACTGACGATCACCGGAAGCTTTTTTCCGGCTGCGCCGGCGGGAAGATAGACGTTTGCGGGGATTTTGAGCCCGTCGTGGGCCGGAATTTCCACAAGGTGCGTTTCGACAGTGGCAAGCTCCGGGATCGACGGTCGAGATTCTTTGCGCAGGGGAGTCAGCGCGCCGGTCGTCACGTCGAGCGCGTGAATGTCGGCGGGAGCATCGGGCGTCGATCGCTCGAGCGTGAGACGTTTGCCATCCGCGCTGAAGTCGACGATGAAGCCGGAGCCGGGCGGCAGCTTGACGTCGATCTTGGGCTTCAACGTGCCGGCGTCGAGGATGCGCGTTTCGATTCGATTGCCGGCGATGACGTTGAGCGCGAGGAGATTCCCTTTCTTGGAGACGGCGATGTTCGAGATCTCTGCCGTCGCCGGATGCGTCTCCACGTACCGCCCTATCTCCTTCAGGGTTTTGGTATCGAAGGCGATGACCAGCGCCTGGTCGCCCCCACCGTCGGTCGCCACATACACTCGCTTGCCGTCCGGCGAAAATACGGCGTCCTGAACGCTGACGTCGCCGGAAAGCGGGTAAAGGAGTTTCTCCTTGCCGCTATCGAGATCGACCAGAACCGCGGTCGTCTTGGTCTGAGCGGGCACGTGGACAAAAGCGCCCCATCGACCATCGGACGAGACGTCCGTCAAAAATCCGAGCCCGCTATCGGTATAGACTTTCTTCGCGTCTGCGCCCGCTCGAAGCGGTTGCACGTAGATGCTTGAGGCCGATTCAGACATCTTACGCGCCGAGAAGACGAGCGTTTCCGCTTTGCCCTCGGGAATGATCGGCGCGTCTCGGTTGAGCTGTTCTTCGGACGTGAGCTGCACCAAGTTCTGTCCATCGAGATCGACGCGGAAGAAGTTCCAGTTTTCGTCGGCGCCTTTGTCGGAAAGGAAGATGACGGATTTACCGTCCTTGGTGGTCTTGACGTCGCCCATTCGCTCTTTGGTCGTGGCAAGACGCATGGCCGGCGCCTCCGGCTTGGCGGCGTCGGCAACGTAAAGCTGCGGTAAGCCATCGCGATTCGAGCCGAAGATGATCTTCTTGCCGTCGCGCGAGAGTACTGGACGGTTGTTGGTGAAAGCGTCGATGAATCCCGCCGCAGCTTTGGCGAGCTCTGCGTCGCGCGCCGCAGCCGCTCCAGTCGGTACATCGGGCTCACTGTTGGCTTCTCGCTGGGCAGATTTGGTCGGCGATGGAGTCGGCACTGCTTCCGCAACGGGCGCGGGCGGCGCGACGGGCTCGGGTCCGGCCTTGCCGGAAGAACCGCAAGCCGCGAGGAACAGCACCAAGACAGGGCGAGCCGAGAGGGAGAGGGTACGCATGCGCAGCATCCTACTGCGGAACCCGTGACGGGTGGTAGTGGTGGCGCGTTCGTCTGCGCTAGGCTTGCTCCGATGCAGAAACCTCTCTCTTTTTCGCGACGCGCGTGCACCCGCTGTGGCGCAGCGCTCCTTGCGTTGCTGATGCTCGCCGGGTGTCCTCGAAGCGCGGGTGAGAAGCCCGCGGACGTTTGCGCGAAGATGGGGCAGACCTGTTCCCTCGGCCCTGGCCTATTGGGAGTCTGCAACGAGGCGGCCGCGACAACCTGTGCGCGGCCACCTTGTTACGTGTGCATGGCGCAGCACTGATCAACCGCGGCATTAACGCCCGAGACAATTGCCTACAATGATCGGAAGTATTCACGAGTCGTCGACTGGGCGCCGCGGCTATCTCGGCAGCCGTCAATCCGCGATCGGACCGCCGTGCTGTTCGCATCGGATCAAGACCGCGGTCACCATGTAGGGCAGTCGGCGGCGTGTGCGGTTTTGCTCGAGCGCACGGAGAACGCCCGGCGAAAAGCTCGAACTCCTCTGCTTGGCAGGTGTGGGTTTGAGGAGGTCCGGCCGCCGATGATAAGACGGGTGGATGGGTGTAGCCTTGGGCGGAGCGCGCTCGCGGATCCCTAGGATCGGCGTCGTCTCGCTCTGGCTTTCCGGCAATCCATACGAACGAGACGTCGTGACCGGCGTGGTCGATGCCATCGAGGCGGGCGGTGCCAGCGCGGTGTGCTTCGCGGTGCACGGCATCAAGGATGACTTCGACACGTTCATCGGAACCGAGAGCGTCGATGGCTTCGTCCTCCTATCGGCATCGCTCGCTCAGTTCGTTGGCAAAGAAGCACTCGAGGCGTTTTGCGAGAAGCGGCGTTCGCTTCCCATCGTCGCGCTTGGCCTGACCCTTTCGGGTGTACCCACGATCGGAGTCGACGACGCGGGAGGCGTCAAAGTGGCCGTCTCGCACCTCATCGAGGCGCACGGCCGTAGGCGTATCGCCTTCATCCGCGGTCCCGAGGCGAGCGGGGGCGATATCGGCGAACGATTTTCGGGCTACCAAGAGGCCCTGGCCGAGCATCACCTCGCGTTCGACCCTAAGTGGGTCGCATCGAGCTCGGGGTTTGGCGGCGCCGGCGACGCCATTCGCGCGTTGCTCGAGGATTCTCGAGAGCCGCCCGAAGCGATCGTCGCATTCAACGACGCCACCGCCGTGGCCGCTCTCTCCGCCCTTACCGACCGAGGTATCCGTGTTCCTCAGGACATCGCTGTCGTTGGATTCGACGACACGCTCGACGCGCGGGTGGCCATTCCACCCCTCACGACGACGAGCCAGCGATTGGAGGAGCAGGGGAGGATGGCCGCGAATCTGGTTCTCGAAGCACTCGAAGGAAAGCCCATTCCCCATCACGTGGTTCTCGACACCGCGTTGGTGGTTCGGCGATCCTGCGGGTGCTTTCCGCGCTCGGTGCTCGAGATCGGCACAGGTCTGCCCTCGACGCGGCGGGCGGGCGACGAGTCGTTGGCGGCACGCCATGCCGCAATCGCAGCGGCAGTGAAGGACGTTCTTTCGCCGCGCCAAGTCGCTAGCGTCGACGGACTTCTGGCGGCCTTCTCATCGGATCTCGAAAGCGGGTCCACCCACGAGTTTCTGGCGGCCCTGGACGAGCAGCTCGAAGTTTCGGCGCGCTCTCCTGCCGATCTCATGCGGTGGGAAGAGGCCATCTCAGCCATGCGCCGGCTGACGCTGCCGTGCCTCACCGGCGACGAGGCGCTCCTCTCTCGGGCCGAAAATTTGTGGCACCAGGCGCGCGTCTTGATGAGCGATAGCGGCCAGCGAGCACAGGCATTTCTCCGCTTTTCCGACGGTCAGCGCGCCGATGCGCTGGCAGGCATCAGCCGATCGCTCATCGCCACCCGAGACCTTCCCGATCTTATCGTCGTTCTTTCGGAGAGCCTCCGGCGTTTCGAAGTAAAGAGCTGCTACTTGTCGCTCTACGACGCTCCCGGCTCGAGGGAACATTCGATCCTCGTCCTCGGCGTTGACGACAAGGACCGCGTGTCCGATCGCGTCTCGGCGCGGTTCCGCACGAGCCGACTGGTACCCGAAGGTGTTCTGCCGGAGGACCGCCGTTATACGACGGTCGTCATGCCCCTCGCGTCCGAGGACAAGCAACTCGGTATGATCCTTCTCGAGGGACACCCCAACCAAGCGACTGCCTACGACAAGCTGCGCACCCAGTTTGGGGCGGCCTTTCAACGAATGGCGCACGAACGGGAGCTCGCTGCCTTGCACACGGCGCTGCGCGAGCGCGTCGAGGAGCTCGAGCGAGCGCAGGAAGCTCTGCGCGAAAATCGAGAACGCCTGCTCATCTCGGAGAGCATGGCGTCACTCGGCCGACTGACCGCGGGGATGGCACATGAGATGAATACCCCGCTTGCCGCCGTGCGCGCTGCTCTCGGCGAGCTTCTCGATTTGATCGGCGAGTACCGCACGTCCATCGACGGCCCGGACGTGACGGCGGAAGATCACCACGCTATCGCTGCGGAGATGGAGGCCGCGACGAAGTTGGCCGACAGTGCCGCGCAAAACGTGGCCGGTTTCGTGCGCGGCATCAAGGCGGAGACGCGCGATCTGGGGGCCCAAGACCTTCGTCAGTTCGATCCGTTGGCCGTGACGAAAGACACGCTGCTTTTGCTCAATCACGCGGCACGCGCCGCCAATTGCACGGTGACGCTCGGCGTCGCATCAACGCCGATGGAGCTCTTCGGCTCACCGGGACGGCTAGCCCAGATCGTGACCAACCTCGTCGCCAATGCCATCGACGCGAGCGCCCCCAAAGGCGGCGGCCCCGTCGTCGTTCAGTTGGAACCGTCGGACGGCGCCGTCGAGCTCCGCGTCAGCGATCGCGGTACCGGCATCGCACCGGAAGACGTGGTCAAGATCTTCGAGCCCATGTACACCAGCAAGCCCTTCGGCGTCGGCACCGGCCTCGGCCTCACCATCGTGCACGACCTCGTGACTGCTCATTTCAAGGGCACGATCGATGTGGAGAGCGAGCTCGGTCTCGGCACTACGTTCATCCTGCGGCTGAGTTCTGCCGGCTGAAAAAAGCGCGCGCAGTCCCTATTTGATGTTGGTGGTCTTCGTTCCCCGCGTTTGCAGCAAAAAGGGCCGCCACCGTTCGTCGCCTTCGAGAAACACCTTTTGAAAGGCGAGCGCCGTTTCGCCCGAATTGCCGCCGCCCGCGTCGGCGGGATTGAACCAATTGAAATGAGTGGCTCCTGCGATGTTCACCATCATCTTGGGCGTGCTCCCGCCAATCGCAGGGTAAACGCTCTCTGTCATGCTGCACGGTGCGACCGTATCCGCAGAACCGCACAACAAGAGCGTCGGTACCGTGACGCCGGTGCCATTTCCTCCCCATGGGGCGAGCCCGATCGAGGTTTTCAGCGTCGCGTCGGTGTTCGAAGCGAGGGTTGTACCCCCGCCGCCCATCGAATAGCCGGAGGTGCCATACCGACCCGCGAGCTTGCCATTGAGCGGGCTGCCGCTCTTCGTATTCTCCGCCTTGAGTTGTGTGAGGGCGGCCAGCAATTTGGTGGCGCGAACGTCAGGCCCGTCGGTGCCCAATGTGTCGGTGACGACCGTCACGATTCCATGCGACGCGTAGAACGGCCCCCAGGGTGCCATCTCCGGTCCTACGTTCGTGAAGCCGGGGCAAATCGAAATGCCGGCGAGCGGAGGTTCCGCGTCGGTCGGATAGTGGACGGTGCCGCCCGTTACCGTGAAAGTAGCGGTCTTGAACGGCCCGGCCTTGGACGTCAAACCGGTCGGAGCTGGTCCATGGCATAGGCAATCGCCGCTTGGACAGCAGGTTCCTTTACCGGCGCCACCGTCCGTCCCGGCGTTGCCACCCTTACCGCCAATGCCGCCTGCATCCGCGGGACCCGCGCCAGCCGCGCCGCCCGCGCCGCCAACGCCGGCCGCACCCGCTGGACCGGCGCCGCTCGCACCGCCGACAGCGACGCCGCCGGCACCGCCAACGCCAACGCCTCCTGCACCGGCCGGACCGGCGCCGCCCGCGCCGCCAACACCAACGCCGCCGGCACCCGTCGGGCCTGCTCCGCCAAAGCTGCCGGCCGCACCCGCCGGACCGGAGCCGCCCGCGCCGCCAACACCGCCCGCTCCAGTTGGGCCTGTCCCGCCGACCCCGCTACCGCCGGAGCCGCCCTTGCCGACGCCGCGATCGGATCCGCCCGTCGCGCCCGCGTCGGAACCGCCGACGCCGCGCGCCCCGCCCGGGCCGCCATCCTCCTCCGCTAAGTCACCGCAGGCTGTCAACAGAAGGAGAGCGCCCAAAAGTCGATGCAGCCCGAAAGCCATAGCGAACCTCCAATACAGCGAACCTCCAAGACTTCCGAGGCGTTGTTCTTTGGTCGCAAAGCATGCATCAAGACGCACTGACTGCGGGCGCCAATTAGTTCACCTTCCCGGCCGTGTCGCGCGCGATTGGTCGCTAGGCGCGGCGTCAATCGACGACGCTGCAGTTATGCACTTCGACAGGAATTGCCCTTCGCGCGGGAATACGCACCACGCCCATTTTTCGTCGACCCGCGTGATCTCGATATTCCACTGGCGACAACGATGCGTTCCAAAGCGTCGCCCAACCAACAATTCCTCGGTTGATGGCGCCCGTGGCAGGCCCAATCGAAACCGAGGGCGGTCGCCAGACGCTCCCGCTCGCCGGGGCGCGTACGAACACGGCCGTGCGCTCGCGATGTGACTCCGACGCTCCATCGCGCTTCGAAAGTCGGGGTCTCTGCGCGGGAAATGATTGCGCTCGTGTCGTCCCATGTGAGCGTGCTCGCGATGCGGCGAAATGGCATCCAACGATGTTGCGACTTGACTCCCGTCGCTCGCTCGAACTCTATGGAGCTTAACCCAATGAAACAGAACACCGGGACGTTCGCGGCACTCACCGCCGCTCTACTCGTTGGCAGTACGCTTGGCGTCGGTTGCGGAGGGCGCCTCACTGCGTCGGAAAGCGCGGAAACCGGCGGATCCGGTGGCTCTGCCCAAACGGGTGGCAGTGCCGGCAACGGCGGGACAGCTGGATCGACCGGTGGCACCGGCACGACAGGCGGCACCGGCGCAACGGGTGGATCGACAGGCGGGGGCGGCTCCGGGGCAACAGGTGGATCAACAGGCGGGGGCGGCACCGATCCGACGGGTGGATCAACAGGCGGCGGCGACACCGGCGGAGCGGCGGGCACGACGGGCGGCACCGGCGGAACAGGGATGGGCGGCGCGGGCGGCTCCGGTGGTGGAACGACCCCACCCGGGACGGTCGCATGCGGAACGTCCATTTGCGGGCCCATCATGGGGGGTCCGGTCGGCACGCTACAACCCTGCTGCCCGATGGACACGCCGAACGCATGCGGCGCGCAAAGTCCGCTCATTCCGGGATGCCTCACGACGACGCCAGGCGTTGCGGACACGCGTTGCCCGACCGTCCAAGTGATGGGCATCCCGCTGACTGGTTGCTGCCGCCCCAACCGCATGTGCGGCGTGAACTTGCAGGTGGTCGGATTGGCTGCAACGATCCGGTGGCGGTGGGCGGTATGCCCGCCGGTCGCTGCGGCGGCGAATTTTAATCACGGCATCAGGTGTTCGGATCGTGGCGGTTGGCGACGCTACGGCGCTGGCCCATGCCCGAGCCCTTATAGGGCCAGTTTTTTAACAGCACCGGGGTTCACGGCGCGCCCGATCACGGCCTCCTTTCGTTGCATCGCCGCCTAGACGCGCGCGCCCGCAAAAAGCGGTAGGCTTCCGGCGATGGCCACCTTCGTCCTCATCCCCGGCGCGGGCGGCGCCGCGTCGTACTGGCATCGCGTCGTGCCGATGCTCGCTGAGCGTGGCCACCAAGCTACCGCGGTCGGTCTACCCGGCAGCGACGAACGCGCCGGCCTCGATGTCTACACCGCGCGCGTCCTCGATGCGATCGACGGCCGTCGCGTCGTCCTCGTCGCCCAGTCGCTCGGCGGTTTCACCGCGGCGCAGGTCTGCGCCCGTGCGTCGGTCGAGCAGCTCGTCTTCGTGAACGCGATGATCCCGAACCCCGGCGAGACGGCCGGGGCATGGTGGGATGTCACCGGTTCGGAAAAAGCGCGCGTCGCGGCGGCCGAGGCGCGCGGGTACGCGACCACGTTCGACGACGAGACGTACTTTTTCCACGACGTACCGAAGGAGGTCGTCGAAGCGGACAAGGAAGAGCACGCCCAAGCGAAGATCATCTTTTCCGAACCGTGCCGCTTCGAGCGCTGGCCTGACGTCCCGATGCACGTCATCGTCGGCAAAGACGACCGCTTCTTTCCTGCACAATTTCAAGCACGTGTCGCCAAGGAGCGCCTCGGCCTAAGCGTCGACGAGATCCCGGGCGGGCACCTCGTCGCGCTCTCGAATCCGGAAGGACTCGTCGCGCGGCTCGTCGCCTACGTGGGGTCCGCGCCGGCGTAGCGCGGTCTGACGGCGGCTGCCTAGGTCGACGAAAATAGTCGCCCATCGGCCGTTCGCGCAGCCTCGAGCGGGTACGCGGCACGATTGACTCCAATTGATTGGCCCGCTCGACCAATGCGCCGGCACGGCGGCTAGTGTGCCGTCGATCAAGACGGAGCTTCGCCGTGCACGGCACGGCGCGTGTTCAATAGCCTCGTTCCGAATAGCTGTTCGACTTGCTCCGGCCGTTGCGGTTTGGCGGCTAGGTATCCTTGCAGCTGATCGCAGCGGAGGAGACGGAGTTGATGCGCTTGGGGCATCGTCTCGACACCTTCCGCGATGACCTTCAGCTCGAGTGCGTGCGCGAGGGAGATGAACTTCACCAGCATGGCCTCGACCTGTGCGACGAAGTCTTTTCGCGCCAGCTGGCGCGCCGACACGTTGACGGCGATGCGCGGAACCACCAGACCGCGCGCCAACCAATCGGCGTGTTGTTGAGCGGCGCGCTCGAGGATCCAGCGTCCCGCTTCCACGATCAATCCCGTCTCTTCGAGCACCGGGATGAACTGGCCGGGCGGAATGAGCACGCCGTCGCTCTGCCAACGTACGAGCGCCTCGAGCCCGCACATCGTTCCCGTCTTGAGGTCGACCTTGGGCTGGTAATGCAGCAAGAATTCTTCCCGCTCGATGGCGCGCCGGAGCTTGGTCTCCAACGTCAGCTTCTCCGCCACGCGCGCGTTCATGTGCGGCGCGTAGAACGTGTAGCTCGTGCCCGCTGTTCTCGCGCTCCGGAGCGCGGTTTCAGCGTTGCCGATCAAAACGTCCGGCGATTGTCCGTCGGCTGGAAACAGCGAGATGCCCGAGCGCAAGTCAACGCGCAGCTCGGTGCGTTGGACCTCGAACGAATGTTTCGTCAGCGGAACGACGTGATTCTCGACGAAAAGCGCCACTTCCGAGCCGTCCGCCACCGAGCCGAACAGGACGGCGAAGGTGTTGGCATCGAAGCGCGCCAGCGTGTCGCGACTCGACGTCGCGAGCTTGAGCCGCCGCGCAATTTCCACGAGGAGCTCGTCGCCTCCGCTCCAACCCAGCGACTCGTTGATATGGCGAAAACGGTTAACGTCGATCAAGAGGAGCGCAAATTTATCGGTAGCGTCGGTGCTCGCGGCGATGCATTGGTTCAAGCGCTCGCGCAGCAAATGGCGGTTGGGGAGTGCCGTCAGGCGATCGTAATACGCGAGTAGATCCATCTGCTCGCTCTGCCGAATGTGACCGAGTGCAAAAGCGACGTTGATCGTCAGCTCTTCGAGGAGCTTCTCTTCTTCGCGATCGAAGGCGCCCGACGCCTCCGAGAACAGCACGAACACGCTGTCGACGTTGCCGGCGATCAAAAGCGGAAATGCGGCGACGGCATGCCAACCAATCGGCCCCTCGCGCGATAGCAGATCGCTGCCCGCCACGTCGTCGTCGCTGGCCACGACGGGGCGCTGTGTTTTCTCGATCCGGTCGAGAATGCTCCCTTCGGGCGCGCGCCCTTGTCCGAATCTTCCCTGCAAAATAGGCAGAAATGGATGGGAGGAGGGCTCAGCGATCGCGACGTCGAGCGCCCCACCGTCGCCCTGCACCTTCACCATCGCGGCGAGCGAAAATTGTCCCACGTCGATGGCGATGCGACAGAGCTCGCGGATGAGCGCGTCGCGATCGGCGCCGCGGACGATAGCCGAGCTGATACCGCCGCGCATTGCTTGAACGCGGGTGAGGCGGGCAATGCGGTCCTCTTGCATCTTGCGGACGGTGATGTCGCGAGCAATGCCAACCAATCCCGCCACCTTGCCGTCGACGTCGCGGATCGGCGCGCGCGACTCCGATATCCAGCGCGACTCGCCGCTCGTTCCCCACGATCGCACGACGTCCACCTCGGGCCGGCCATCCTCGAGGATGCGCCGCTCTCGCTGTTCGAGCGGCGAACCGTCCGAACCAGCAGGGGAGAGATAGCTGAGGCACTTTCCGATTGCCGCACTTGTTACTATGCGAGCGATTGCCTCGGCGGCTGCTCTTGGACTGCGCATTCCTTGTTCGGCAAGCGCGGTAACAACCCATTCTGCCATCATCGCGCGCTGGATTTGCTCCGACAAGGCAGATGCGAGCGGCTCACGTGCGTCGCGAGAGCCGCCGGAGAGCCATTCGATCACGGACTGTTCGAGGTGATCGAAGAAGATTGGCCGGCGCGTGAACTCGAGCGCGCCAAAGCCGTTGCCGCGGGTACCGAGGAGTGGCTGCTCGAAGAGTGACGAGCGAAGTGAGTTCCGATGGCATTTATTCGCCGTCGGGCAGCGAAACGTTGAAGGCGGCCGACATGCGCCATTGCCCGTCGCGGCGAACGCAAAGGTCGGCAAAGGCGCCCGCAGCTTCGACCACCGTTCCGTCGGCGAGACGCAATCGAACGCGTTGAACGCCGGTGACGATACCCACTTCTCCGCTCGGCTCAATCTTGGCGCGCACGCCTTGCCCGGCGACCACCTCGATGTTGCCGGGAATGGCGCGCACGCTCTCGAGGAACCCGCGCCGGCTGACGTCGGGTTTCAGCGGCTCGCGCAGCACGAAGTCATCGGTGATGAGTTGACCGAGTGCCTTCACGTCCCGTGTACGGATGGCGTCCATCACGCGCTGCTCGAGACCGAGCAGCTCGCGTTCGTCGGGGTTCCCGCGGTCAGGTGTGCGCTGGCGCACTGCGCAGCTCGTCACGAACATCGTCCCCACCGCCAGCCCAACCAGCCCACGTCGCATGCGCGAAACGTAACACCTCCCCCCCTTATGTACCTTCCACCGAACATGCACCGAACCTGCAAATACATTCCTTGAAGACAAATGAACGACCGAGCGTTCCTACATGGGTCATCGGGAGGCTCGATATGCATCCTTTCGTTCGTCTCATCGGAATCATGGGCGTTTTCATGCTGGCTACGGTGGGGTGGCTCATTTTGGGCGCGGTGACCGGCTCGCGCACCAATGACCAGAAAGGCGCCTTGGAGGGCCGTGTCGCCGATCTATGGGGAAGCCCGCAAACCCAAACGGCGCCGAGTTTCGAGCTCCACTTTACCGAGCCAATGACAAAAACGGAGCAAGTCACGGATGCGTTGGGGCACACCACCACCAAAAAGACGGTCGAGTCCGTGCCGCGCGTACAGATGGTCGATCCCGTGCGTTCACGGCTCGCGGTGGATCTGCATCTCGACCAGCGACGAAAAGGGCTCCTCTGGTTTCCGCTTTACGATGTTGCCTTTCGCGGCGCGTGGGTCTACCGCCATACCGACGAGGCGGCGCGTGACCTCCGCGTGGCGCTGGTCTTGCCCGACAAGTCGGGCATCTACGACGACTTTCACTTCGTCGTGGATGGCGTTGATCTCGCGCCGCGATTGCGTCCATCCGAAGGCGTCATCGCTACATTCGTTCCAGTGAAACCCGGGCAGAGTGTCGCGCTCGAGGTTTCGTACCACTCGCGCGGGATGCAGGAATGGACCTACCGTCCCACGAGCCAGGTTGGCCAGATCGAGGACTTCAGTTTGAAGATGAAGACCGATTTTCGGGATGTCGATTTTCCCAAGCTCACGATGTCCCCTTCCACGAAGAGTGCGCAAGGCTCGGGATACGAGCTCGAATGGACTTTCTCGCGCCTGGTGTCGGGCTACGGCATCGGTATGGTGATGCCCGCCCACGTGCAGCCGGGGGAGCTTGCCGCGCAGATGAGTTTTTCGGCGCCGATCTCGCTGGGCCTGTTTCTGGTGTTCATCTACGTGATGACGCTGACAAGGCGGATCGCGCTGCACCCGATGAACTTGCTCTTCGTTGCGGCGGCGTTCTTCTCTTTCAACCTGCTTTTTGGCTACACCGCTGACCGGTTGCCCGTCGAATCGGCCTTTCTCTTGTCGAGCGCCGTCAGCGTCGGACTGGTCGTCAGCTATTTGCGCCTGGTGGTGGGTCCGCGGTTCGCGCTGATCGAGGCTGGACTCGCCCAGCTTGTCTACCAAGTCGGCTTTTCGCTGGCGCACTTTTACGAAGGCTACACTGGGCTCAGCATTACCGTTCTCGCGATTCTGACGCTCTTTCTGCTGATGCAGCTCACCGGCCGGTTGTCGTGGAGCGCTGCTTTTGCCAGAGGCTCGTGACGCGCACGACGATCCCAGGCGACGCCCCGCCTGAATCAAATGTGCCGACGCCCGGCGGTGAGGGCGTTGTCGCGAAGGCAACACCTGTTCGCTTGCCGCAAGTTGAGGCGCGTCACCCACACCGGAAATCCCAACGTTCTCGCGACATGAATTCCTTTCGTCGTTGGCTGACAACGTGCATTGCTCTCCGTCGAGCGCCGGCGAACGAAATGTCGCGATGCCGCCACAAGGAACAAGTGAAAACTCTCAATCGTGCAAGTTGGCTATTGGCGGCGGGTGGGGCGATGTTGTCAACGGGATGCGCAGGGCAAATCGGCGACCCTATGCAAACGCCGGACCCGAGTGCGTCGGCGTCCGAAACGGGGGAATCGGTTGCCGAGCTGTGCTCGGACAATGGCCTCAGCACGATCAATGGCCTCAGCACGCTCAATGGCCTCAGCACGATGAATGGCCTCAGCACGATGAACGGCCTCAGCACGATGAACGGCCTCAGCACGATGAACGGCCTCATGACCACGTCCCCGGGTCGGGCCACGGTCTCCTACATGGTCCGCTGCGCGCTCGCTGCTGGCGACTCGCTCGTCAAGAAGGACCAGAACAACGTCTCGTACACCTACCCTGGCGCGCTCGGCCTGGCTCCCCAGTGGAAGAACGGCGCCTGCGACACCGCCTGCCAGGAGATCTTGTCCGCCTGCTTGATGGCGCACGTCAACACCACCGGAAAACACGTCAGCCTGTGGCTCGAAAACCAGACGGTTCTCGGGCTAGGCAACAGCAACGCCCACCCCATCCAGGAGTCGGCCTTCTTCGGCAACATCTTTGTGAGCCCCCCCAAGGCCTACTTCTGCAATGGTAGGGACTGGGATCGCGCTGCTGTGGCCGGGCGCCTCGCTGGCGGCCCCTACGTCAATCCCTACGGCACCAATGCGCTTTGCCAGAACAGCTGCACGACGGTGGGCGGCGCTTACGGGACCTGCGGCTCGTTCACCAAGGTGATCACCGTGTTTCGGGATTTGGATCCCTGGAACGCGTACACCGTTTGCAACAAGCTGACCGGGCTGTGTCTTGACATCCACAACAACTCGACCTCAACCGGCGGTCTCATCGACGTTTGGCCGGCGAATGGCGCCAATAACCAGAAGTTCTACTTCGAGCGCGCCAACATCAAGGACCACGACGGCAACTACCGCCTCCGATCCAAGTTCAACAACCTCTATGTCGACATCATCGGGGGGGTGACCACGTCCGGAGCTGGCCTCAATCAGTGGAACAACAATGGCGGCAACAACCAGCTCTGGAACCTGGTCCA
>Ga0193706_1000776_pt1 | contig 16211 bp, 19 predicted proteins | sample U3c1metaG_FD_160130 | JGI IMG/M metagenome (GOLD analysis project Ga0193706, IMG submission 160130) | Soil microbial communities from a riparian zone of the East river system, Colorado, United States - U3c1 | ecosystem: Environmental > Terrestrial > Soil > Riparian zone | place: USA: East River... | reverse complement strand
TACCTGCTGACCGACACCGTCGGCTTCATCGAGAAGCTGCCCCACCAGCTGGTCGAGGCCTTCAAGGCGACGCTGGAGGAGACCGTGCTCGCCGACCTGCTCGTCCACGTCGTCGATGCCTCCGAGAGCGAGGAGCGCCGCCTGGTCGACATGAAGGCCGTCGACGAGGTTCTCGAGGAGATCGGCACCGGCGAGAAGCCGCGTCTGCTCGTCCTCAACAAGGCCGACCTATTGAGCGAGGACGAGCGCCACGAGGTGACACTCGCCCATCCCGACGCCGTGCTGGTCTCGGCGGTCGACGGCGAGGGCCTCGACGAACTGCGCGAGCGAGTCGAGGCGGCGTTCGAGGAAACACTGGCCGAGGTCGAGCTGCTGGTGCCCTACTCCGAGGGCGGGCGCCTGCACGAGCTGCACGAGGTCGCCGGCGACCTGCAGCGAACCGAGCGCGAGGACGGCGTCCTCGTCCACGCCAAGGTCCCGGTCAGCGAGCTGCATCGCTTCAACGATCTCGCCGTCGTCTAGGCTGCCGGCCGTGGACCTCCGCGTGACCAAGGTGAGCGACGGCGCCCTGCTGCCCAGCCGGGCGCACGAGGGGGATGCCGGGCTGGACCTGTACGCCTGTGAGGCCGCCCACATCGGCCCCGGCGAGCGCTGGGGGGTGGGGACCGGCATCGCCGTCGAGATCCCCGCCGGCCACGCCGGTCTCGTCCTGCCGCGCTCGGGCCTGGCCCGCGAACACGGGATCTCACTCGTCAACAGCCCCGGTCTGATCGACTCCGGCTACCGCGGCGAAGTTCGCGTGCTGCTGCTCAACACCGACCCGGCCGAGACCTTCCGGGTCGCGGCCGGCGACCGCATCGCCCAGCTCCTGATCACCCCGATCGCCCCGGCCGAGCCGGTCGAGGCGGCGAGGCTCGCCGACTCCGACCGCGGCGAAGGCGGCTTCGGCTCCAGCGGCCGCTGAGCTCAGGCTTCCGCCAGGCGCCTGAGCAGCTCCGTCGCGCGGCCCAGGGCAGCCTGCTCGTCCTCCGAGAGCCCCTCGATCGCGTCGACCAGCCAACCCTCGCGGTGACGGCGGTCGGCTTCCAGCTCCTCCCGGCCGGTCGCGGTGAGGCTGACCAGGGCGCGGCGGCCATCGCGGGGGTCGGGGCGGCGGGTGACGAAGCCCGCCCCCTCGAGGTCGCCGACGGTCTGGGCCATCGACTGCGGGCGGACGCGCTCGGCCAGGGCCAGGTCGCTGACGCTCTGGGAGCCCTCGCGGTCGAGGCGGCCGAGCACGGTGCCCTGCGAGAGCGGAAAGCGGTGCTCGGCGCGGAGCCGGCGGATCAGCTGGCCGAGGACGACGCGCAGGTCGCTGGCCAGCGGGGCGGGGTCCGTCTGCGGTGACATCCGCGGCACTATAGCTCGGTTATTAGCAGGTTAACTGCACAGTTTGCCTGGGTATAGTTGCCCGCACGGCACAGGATCGCTACAAGTGGATCGCCCTCTCCAACTGCACCCTGGCGGTGCTCTTGGCAACCCTCGACGCCTCGATCACGTTGATCGCGATGCCGGACATCTTTCGCGGCATCCACCTCGACCCGCTGGTGCCCGCCAACAGCTCCTACCTGCTCTGGATGATCCTCGGCTACCTGGTCGTCTCCAGCGTCCTGATCGTCAGCCTCGGCCGGCTCGGCGACATGTTCGGCCGGGTGAAGATCTACAACCTCGGCTTCGTCATCTACACCGTCGCCTCGCTGCTGCTCGCCGTCTGCTGGATGACCGGTCGCGCCGGCGCCACCTACCTGATCGCCTTCCGCGTCGTGCAGGGGGTGGGAGGGGCCTGCCTGCTTGCCAACGCGGCGGCGATCATCACCGACGCCTTCCCCGCCAACCAGCGCGGCATGGCGCTCGGCATCAACAACATCGTCGGCGTCAGCGGCATGTTCGTCGGCCTCATCCTCGGTGGCCTCCTGGCGCCGATCAACTGGCGCCTGGTCTTCCTGATCTCGGTTCCGGTCGGCCTCTTCGGCACCGTCTGGGCCTACCTCAAACTCGAGGAGCGCAGCAAGCCGCGCCGCGCCGCGATCGACTGGTGGGGGAACGTCACCTTCGCCCTCGGCCTGGTCATGGTCATGGTGGCGGTGACCTACGGGATCCGGCCCTACGACGGCTCGCCGACCGGCTGGGACAGCCCCCGCGTGCTCGGCCTCCTGATCGCCGCGGCGATCTCGTTGATCGCCTTCGTCGTGGTCGAGCTGCGGGTCGCCGAGCCGATGTTCCGGCTGGCGCTCTTTCGCATCCGCGCCTTCAGCTTCGGCTCCCTCTCGACCTTCCTGGCCGCGGTCGCCCGCGGTGGCCTGATGTTCATGCTGATCATCTGGCTGCAGGGGATCTGGTTGCCCGAGCATGGCTACAGCTTCACCGAGACGCCGCTCTGGGCCGGGATCTACATGCTGCCTCTGACGCTCGGCCTGCTGATCGTCGGGCCCGTCTCCGGCTTTCTCTCCGACCGCTTCGGCGCCCGCCCCTTCGCCACCGGCGGCATGCTCTGCGCGGCGCTCAGCTTCGGCCTATTGATGCTCCTGCCGACCGACTTCGAATACTGGGTCTTCGCCCTGATTCTTTTCCTCAACGGTGCCTCGATGGGGCTGTTCGCCTCGCCCAACCGGGCCGCGGTGATGAACAGCCTGCCGGCCTCCGACCGCGGCGCCGGCGGCGGCATGAACCAGACCTTCCAGAACTCCGCCCAGGTGCTCTCGGTCGGGATCTTCTTCACGCTGCTGATCATCGGGCTCGCCGCCAGCCTGCCGGCGGCGATGAGCAGCGGACTGCACGCCCATGGCGTACCCGCCGGGGTCGCGCACCGAGTCGGTGAGACGCCGCCGATCTCGGTCCTCTTCGCCGCCTTTCTCGGCTACAACCCGATCGAACACCTGGTCGGGACCAATGCCCTGCAGGCGCTGCCGGCCCACACCCAGGCGCAGCTGACCGGGCCGGGCTTCTTTCCCCACCTGATCTCCGCCCCGTTCGAGGACGGCCTGCACACGGCGTTCAGCTTCGCGATCGTCGCCTGCCTTGTCGCCGCCGCCGCCTCGTTGCTGCGCGGCGGCCAGTACCACCATGCCGAGGAGCCCGCCGAGGATGCGGCACCCCGCGGCCAGATCCCACAACTGGAGGAGCAACATGCGCGTTGAGTGGCACGGCCAGTCGGCCTTTTCCCTGACCGGGGACGAGGCGAAGGTCTTCATCGACCCGTTCGCGGACATGTCGGGACTGGCGGATCGCGGTCTGCAGTTCGATTACCCGCCGATCGCGGCAAGCGGGGTCGACCTGCTGCTCGTCACCCACGAGCACGGCGACCACAACGGCGTCGAGGCGATCGCCGGCGAACCGCCGACGCTGCGGTCGAGCGCGGGCCGGCTCGAGTCGCCGCTCGGCGAGGTGACCGCGATCGCCTCCGAGCACGACGACGTCGCCGGCACGATGCGCGGCCCGAACACGATCTTCGCCTTCCAGCTCGACGGCCTGCGCGTCGTCCATTTCGGCGACTTCGGCCAGGCCGCGCTGCGCCCCGAGCAGGCCGCGGCGATCGGCGAGGTCGACCTCCTCTTCATCCCGGTCGGCGGCGGCCCGACGATCGGCGCCATCGCCGCCGCCGAGATCACCCTCTCGCTGAACCCGACCTGGGTGGTGCCGATGCACTACCGGACGCCGCGCATCGGGTTCCTCGAGACCGAGGAGGAGTTCGTCGCCGCGATCGCGCACGTCGAGCGGTGCGAGATCCCGTCCTTCGAGACCGCCGAGCTGCCCCGCGGCGACGCTCCTCTCGCCGTCGTCCCCGCCGCTCCCTAAGAGACGAGAGGTGCATTTCCCGGCCAATCGACGGGAAATGCACTCCTCGCCCTCAGCCGCGGCCGGCCGCGGCCCGGGCGCTCTCGTGGGCCGCGGCCTCGAGGGCGTCGTCGAGCGGCTCAAGCTCGGGACGGGCGCCGTAGCGGCGCTCCAGGGCGACGGCGATCAGGTGGTCGGCGAGCCAGGCGTTCTTCGGCAGCAGCGGGCCATGCAGATAGGTGCCGATCAGGTTGTCGCGGCGCACGCCCTCCAAGCCGTCCTTGGCGTTATTCCCGAAGCCCTTGACGACCCGGCCGAGGGGCTCGGCGCCGCTGCCGAGATAGGTGCGGCCGCCATGGTTCTCGAAGCCCGCGAGCAGCTGCGTGCCGGAGCCCAGGTCAACCTCGATCGCGACGTTGCCGGTCAGCCGCGGTCCCGGCTCGCGCACGGTCTCCAGGTCGGTGAGGCCGAGGCCGGGCAGCTTCACGTCGTCGAGCTGGTAGCTGTGGCCGAGTAGCTGGTAGCCGCCGCAGACCGCCAGCAGGGCGGCGCCGTCGCCGACCGCCGCAGCGAGCGAGTCGCGCTTGCTGGCGACCATGTCGGCGGCGACCATGCGCTGGTCGCGGTCCTGGCCGCCGCCGATGTAGAAGAGGTCGTGGGCGCTGGGGTCGACGGCCTCGCCGGGGCCGGCCCCGGCATGGGTGAAGCCGATGCCGCGCCACTCACAGCGCCGCTGCAGGAAGACGATGTTGCCGCGGTCGGCGTAGATGTTCATCTGCTCCGGGTAGAGGCTGAGGACGCGCAGCTCCATCAGGCGGGTCTTTCGAGCAGGACGACGGTGGAGCCGACGTGGAGGTCGGTGGGGGGGATCTGGCGCCGGGGCAGCGGCACGAGGCCGGCGGTCACGCCCTCGCGTTCGAGCTCGGCGGCGGCGAGGGTGCGGATGCGGATCTCGTTTTCCTCCTCGCCCAGCTCTCCGGCGGGGGAGACGGTCTGGCGCAGGCGCTGGATGACGATCTCCTCGCCGATGTCGACGGCGTCCAGGGGCAGGCTGGAATACACCCAGCCGTCGACCTCGCGCACGTCGGGCAGCGGCGGCGGACCTTCGCTGGCCTGCGGCAGCCGCTCGACGATGGAGAGCGCGACCCGGCCACCGGGCAGCAGATGCTGCTTCACGCAGCCGAGGCACTCGGTGCGCTCGGCGCCGTCGGCGAGCAGCTGCGCCAGCTGCATCGGCGCCAGGGCGAGGGCGACCTCCTCGCCCAGCTCGAAGCGCCGCGCATCGCCAACGGCGGCCCGCAGCGGCAGCCCCTCGGCCCGCTCGGCCAGCGCCGCGATCAATTCCGGGTCGCGATCGAGCCCAACCGTCGCGTGCCCGCGCCGGGCCAGGTGCAGGGCGACGCGGCCGGTGCCGCAGCCGAGGTCGAGAATCGGGCCCTCGGCCGCGCTCGCCAGCTCCTCCCAGAGCCAGAGGTCGCCGCTGTAGGCGCCGTTCTCGGCGTCATGCCAGATCACCCCCGCCCGTTCCGCGCTCACCGCCAGAACTCCTGCGCCAGGCCGCGGTCGGCGAGCAGTTTGCGCAGCTCCATCAGGGCCGTGTAGGTGGGGAGGGCGAAGAGCCGACCCGGCGCGGTCGCGACGGCGCGATCCAGCGAGCCCTCGATCTCCGGCACGACTTCGATCGAGTCCGTCGGCCAGCCCGCGTACTTCAGCCGCAGCGCCATCTCCGCCGCCCGGGTGCCGGCGCAGACGACCCGCCGCACCCCGCCCGCCAGCAGCTCGAAGTCGGCATCCCAGACCCAGGAGACATCGCGCCCGTCGGCGATCCGGTCGTTGAGGGCGATCCAGAGGTCGATCGGCTCGCTGCCGGCCTCGAGCCGCAGGGTGCGCAGCACCTCGTTGGCGCCGGCCGGGTTCTTGATCAGCAGGATCGAGACCGGCTTGCCGGCGACCTCAATCGTCTCGACCCGGCCGAAGGCGGCCCGCATCTCGCCCAGGGCGGCGGCGATCCGCTCCGGTGCGACGCCGAGCCGCAGGCCCGTGGCCACCGCCGCCAGGGCGTTGTAGACGTTGTAGAGGCCGGGCAGCGGCAGCTCCAGCTCGATCTCGCCGGCCGGAGTGCGAACGGTGGCGCGCGAGCCGTCCATCCCGCGCAGCTCGATCGCCGTCGCCGCCACGTCGGGGCGCGGCCGCTCGGCGCCGCAGTTGGGGCACGAGTAGTGGCCGAGGTGACCGACGAAGGCGCGCTCGTAGGCGTAGGGGTGTCCGCAGCGGCGGCAGTGCTTGGCGTCGAAGGCGTGCTGGAGCTCCGGCAGCGCCTGCGAGGCGTCCTCGATCCCGAAGTAGACGACCCCCTCGCGGGGTCGCTCGTCGGCGTCGCGGCCGAGGTCGGCGATCAGCGGGTCGTCGGCGTTGAGGATCAGGGCCGTGCGGCCGGCACGGGCGGCGACCGCCTTCGCCCACTCGTCGGCCAGCGCCTCCATCTCGCCGTAGCGGTCGAGCTGGTCGCGGAAGAGGTTGCCGAGCACGATCGTCGCCGGGTCGAGCTGCTCGACGACGCGCGGCAGCCAGGCCTCGTCGACCTCGAACAGCCCCTCGTGTCCACGCTGCTCGAGCAGCGCCGTCGCCACGCCCCAGGCCATATTCGAGCCGGCGCGGTTGTGGACGGGGTGGCGGCCGTCGGCGGCGAGCAGCGCGGCGATCATGCCGGCGGTGGTGGTCTTGCCGTTGGTGGCGCTGACGATCGTCGTGCCGGCGTCGAGGCCGGCGCCGAGCCGGGCGATCGCGTCCGGGGCGAGGCGCAGCAGCACCCGTCCCGGCAGCGTCGTGCCGCCGCCGCGCCCGCTGGCCCGGCTGGCGGCGCCGATCGCCCGCGCGGCGGCGACCTTGGCGCCGAACAGCGGGCCGCGGCGCCTGCTGCCGACGGCGACGCTCAAATCTCGGCCGCGGCTGGTGCCGGCGTCAACACGCTGAGGGCCCGCGGCAGCACCCGCAGCGAGACCGGCAGGTCGGTCAGGTGCTCACCGTCGGCGTAGACGGGAAAGGGCCTACTGGCGCTCAATTCGAGACGGGAAGCGCGGAAGACGTTGACGTCCTCGTCGTCCACGTGGGTCCCCTTGAACACCTTCGGCAGGTTAGCCAGGTAGCGCAGCTTGCCGATGTCGCCGATCGCGATGACGTCGAAGAGGCCGTCTTCGAGGTCGGCGCTGGGCGCGATCCGCATACCACCGCCATAGGTGCTGTTGTTGGCGACCGAGACCGAGTAGCCAGTCAGTCGGTTGCGCTCGTCGTCGATCCGGATCGTGAAACGCGCCGGCTTCCAGCTGACCATGGTGCGGAACAGGGAGTAGACGTAGACCAGGTTGCTGCGGATCAGCTTGACTTCGTTGGCGCGCCGGTTGCATTCGGAGTCGAAGCCGACGCTGACGATGCCGAGGAAGCGCTTGCCGTTGGCCTCGCCGACGTCGATCCGGCGGCTGTGGCCGGCGAAGAGCGCCGCCACCGCCTCCTCCGGATCGTTGGGAATGCCGAGCACCCGGGCGAGATCGTTGCCGCGCCCGCCGGGGATGATCCCCAGCGGCGTCTCCGCGCCGGCCATGGCGCCGCCCACGGCGCCGACCAGCCCGTCCCCGGACATGACGACCGGCAGCTCGCCCGCTTCGACCGCCCGCAACGCCTGCTCGACCCCGTGCTCGAGGTCCTTGGTGCGCTGGACGCGGAAGACGGCGCGGCGCGCGTCGAGCACCTGCTCGACGGCGGGCAGCAGCTTCAAAGTCTTCCCCCCGGCCGAGGCCGGATTGACCAACAGCGCCAGTGGCATCCCCTCCGTCTCCATGCGCTCGCAGCCTATTCGGCCGCGCCCGCCCGATCGTCGCCGCGCAGGCGGCCGACAGAGAAGCTGCCGTCGCCGGCCGCGGCGCTCTCCAGTGGCTCGATCCCGCCGCGCGCCAGGCGCCGGCGCAGCAGCCACGCGCCGATGCCGCCGTTGCCCTGGGTGTGGGCGAGGATCAGGCGCCCGCCGGGTTGCAGGACCCGAATGACCTCGGCGGCGGCGGGCCGGCCGTCGACCTGGACGACGAGGTCGAAGAAGCCACTGGGGTAGGGGAGGGCGCTCGGGCGGCCCACCTTGAAGGCGACCCGGCCCTCGGGGTCGAGGCCGATCCGCGCGGTGGCGGCACGGACCTGGCTCTCCGAACGGTCGACCCCGCGTACCCGCGCCGCCGGGAACTCCCGGGCGAGGAAGAGAGCGGCGTCGCCGTCGCCGCATTCGATCTCCAGGACCCGCTCCGGCGCCGGCCCGACACGCAGGGCGGCGACCGCGAGGGGGGTCAGCGGCGGGGTTGGCATCCACCCGATCGTAAGTGCTCTAGGCTTTCGCGCCGATGGAGGGGAAAGTCGACCAGCGCTGGATCATTCTCGGCGTCTTCGTGGTGATCGCAATCGGCGTCGTCGCAGCCGTGCTGATCTCCCGTGGTGGCGGTGACAGCGACTCGTCGACCACCGCCACCGGCGCCGACGGCTGCAAGCAGGTCGAAGCACCGGAACCGAAGCACGTCTCCCTGAAGGCGCCGAAGCAGACCCTGAAGAAGGGCGAAGAAGTGACCGCGGTGGTGCAGACCAGCTGTGGAACCTTCGACATCGCGCTCGACACCCAGCGCGCCCCGAAGACCGCCAACTCCTTCGCCTACCTCTCCGAAGAAGGCTTCTACGACGACCTCACCTTCCACCGGATCGTGCCCGGCTTCGTGATCCAGGGCGGCGACCCGCTCGGCACCGGCACCGGCGGTCCTGGCTACAGCGTCGACGAGAAACCGCCCGCCAACCTCGCCTACACCAAGGGCACGGTGGCGATGGCGAAGAGCTCGGCCGAGCCGCCCGGCCGCTCCGGCAGCCAGTTCTACGTCGTCACCGGCGCCGACGCCGGCCTGCCGCCCGAATACGCCCTGGTCGGCAAGGTCAGCGAAGGCATGGACGTGGTCCAGCGGATCGGCAAGCTGGGGACGGCGAGCGAAAAACCGAAACAGACGGTCCTGATCGAAAAGATCACGATCGAAAAGGGCTAGCCCCAGCGGCTAGGCTGGCTCAGTGGCCAAGCTCAACGCAGGCGACCCCGCCCCGGACTTTTCGCTGCCGGGCACCGGCGAGAAGACCTACCGCCTCTCCGACTACCGCGGCCGCAAGCTCGTCCTCGCCTTCTACCCCGGCGATTTCACCGCCGTCTGCACGAAACAGTTCTGCTCCTATCGCGACGACAGCGACAAGCTGGACGGCCTCGGTGCCGAGGTGCTCGGCATCTCGCCGCAATCGGTCGACTCGCACGAGCGCTTCACCGAGGAGAAGCGCCTCAACGTGCCGCTGCTGGCTGACGAGGACAAGAGCGTCGCCAAGGCGTACGGCGTGCTCGCCGGCCCGATGGTGCGGCGGGCGATCTTCGTCATCGACGAGGAGGGCATCGTCCGTTACCGCAAGGTGACGCTGGCCGGGCTCACCTACGAGTCCGTCGATGATCTCGAGCGCGCCGTCGCCTCGGTCGGTTGATGGCGGGCGCCGAGGGGGCGTCCTTCGCGGTCGGCACGGCGCCGGCGATTCGCGGCGAAACGGCGGGGGAGGGCACGCCGATCGTCCTCTGTCACGGGATCACCGCCAGCCGGCGCTACGTTCACCATGGCTCGCGGGCACTGGAGCGGGCCGGGCACAGGGTCGTCACCTATGACGCCCGCGGCCACGGCGAGTCCGATCCGGCGCCGTCGGGGCGGGGTTATGGATACCCGCAGCTGCTCGGCGACCTCGAGCGCGTCGTCGCGGCGCAGGTGGGGGAGGGGCGCTTCGTCCTCGGCGGCCACTCGATGGGCGCCCACACCGCGGTTGCCTACGCGCTGGGGCACCCGGAGCGCCTCACCGGCCTGGTCGTGATCGGGCCGGTCTACCTGGGCGAGATAGCATCGTCTTCGCTGGATTACTGGGACGGCCTGGCAGCGGCGCTGGCCGACGGCGGCGTCGACGGCTTCGTCGCCTACATCGACCGCAACCAGGAGATCGACCCGGCCTGGCGCGAGTCGGTGCTCGGCTTCACCCGGGCCCGGATGTTGCTGCACCGCCATCCCGGGGCGCTGGTCGACGCCCTGCGCGAGGTGCCGCGCTCGCGTCCCTTCGGGCCGATGGAGGAGCTCGAGCGGCTCGATATCCCGGCGCTGGTCGTGGCCAGCCACGACGACGCCGACCCCGGCCACCCCTACGCGGCCGCCGCGGCCTACGCGGAGCGACTGCCGCGGGCGCGGCTGATCAGCGAGCGGGAAGGGGAGTCGCCGCTGGCCTGGCAGGGGGGTCGGCTCTCACGGCAGTTAGCCGCCTTTTACGCAGAGGCTTTATCGTCATCGCTATGAAGTTCCCGACCGAAGCGACCCTGCGCCGGATAATCGCCTTCGTGGCCGCGCTTGGGATTGGCGTCGCCACCTACATAACGATCGCCGATTCCGGCGGCGGCTCGCCGACCTGCCTGGCCGGCGGCGGCGGCTGCGAGACGGTCGCCAACAGCTCTTACTCGCACGTCGCCGGGGTCAACGTCGCCGTCTTTGGAATCGTCGGCTACGTGGCCCTGTTGCTGTCGGCATTCTTCGCCAACGACCTGGCCCGCTTCGGCGGCTTCGCGGTCGCCCTGGGTGGCTTCGGCTTCAGCATTTACCTGACCTACTTGGAGCTCTTCACGATCGAAGCGATCTGCCAGTGGTGCGTGGCAAGCGCCGTGCTGATGACGATCCTCTTCCTGCTCAACACCACTCGTCTGATTGGCTACGCCGGAACCACCAGTGCCGCAGTGCCCGAAGAGGGTTGATCGGCAACTAGACAGGAAGGACAGATGAGCAACAAGCGGGAGCGGGAGAAACGCCGCGAGGAGCGGCTGCAGGAAGAAACGAAGGTCGACGCCGGGGAGCGCCGTACGCGACTGCTCCAGTTCGGAGCCGGCGCGGTATTCCTGGTGATCGTCGCCGTCGTCGTGCTGATCGTCGTCAACGGCAACAGCGACAGCGGCGGAGACGCCCAGAACTTGCAGGAAGTCGCGGCGGTGGACAGCCTCGTCAACGGGGTTCCCCAGCAGGGCCTGACCCTGGGCGATCCCAAGGCCAAGGTCGAACTGATCGAGTACGGAGATCTGCAGTGCCCGGTCTGCAAGGCGTTTTCGGAAGAAGTTCTGCCGCCGGTCATCGAAAACCAGGTCAAGAACGGCAAGGCCAAGCTGATCTTCCGCAACTTCCTCATCATCGGCCCGCAGTCGGCTCCCGCCGGCGCCGCGGCACTCGCCGCCGGTGCCCAGGGTCGCGGCTGGAACTACCTGGAGCTCTTCTACCGCAATCAGGGCAAAGAGAACTCGGGCTACGCCACCGACGAATTCCTCACCGCCGTCGCCAAGGGGGCCGGCGTCAAGGACATCGCCAAGTGGCAGACGGAACGCAAGGGCACCGAGTTCACCGACGAGGTCACGGCGACCACCGAACAGGCGCAGAAATTCGGCTTCACGGGAACGCCGTCGTTTGCGATCAAAGGGCCCAGCAGCAACGGCACCGAACTGCTCGGCACGCCCAGCTCACCCGGCGAAATCGAAGAAGCGATCGAAAAGGCCAGCTGAGCCCTGGCAAGCGGGGCGGCAGGCCATTCCCGCGGCCTGTCGCCCTATCTCGCTCGTTTTTCCCTTCGGGTTTACATAACCACCATTATCGTGCGTTGCAGAGCCAAGTTCTGGACCGACGAATTACCTAGTATTAGGACTTCCGTTCCCCGACACCCTCTTTGACGCCGAGAGGAAGCGGAGAATCAACGCAGCGGCGAACGAGCCGCTGGCCACGGGTTCTTTAGACAATTTCCCGGTCAGCGGCTCGCTCGCCGCTGAACTTCAACTGCTCCAGGAGATGCACGGCGTGGCGAACCGAGGCCTTAACCAGCTCATACTCCTCGACACTGACGACGTGGGTCCGAGCCCTATAACGGCCCTGCCGCCGGCGCTGAAGATCACGCCCGCGGTCAGCATGCTCGCCGCAGTAATGCCGTGACGGATGACCCGCGCGCCAAGTCGGCGCGTCCAACTCAAACCAATCGTCAGGCAACTGATCCGGCGCCGTAATCGCAACCACGTCGCAAGAGAAACACGACCAGCGCACCGCGACAATTTCGACACTCACAGAATCAACTCAAGGACAACGACGACGGGCAAAAACAACAGCGCCAGCCCCAGGAGCAGCGGACCCAAAATCGAATCCCCCCGTCTCGAGGGCCGACTACAACGACGGCAGGCCTGATCAAGCAACGCATGGGTAACGCCAGACCAAGCATCCACCGACAAAAAAGTCCGCCGCCCACACCGGGGGCAGACCGACCGAACCTCTCTCACCCCTGTGCCCCCCACGCCTCAGAATCCAGAGCACGTTCCATAACCTCGCCTAGGTCTACCTCGACGTGGTCGAGCGGACCGTCAGCGAGCACCAGGCCGTGCTGCCGACACCGCGCACGATCCTTGTATTGCTGAGACCGCGACTGCCGATGTGCGCCCGCATTCTCCAAAAGCAGGTGCCCCGCCATCGCCTTAGCTTCACCGGGCGTGATCACGCCCTCGTCCTGAAGCTCAGCAAGCCGCTGAGCCAATTCATTGACACCGGCCACCTTGACCCCTTTCGACGCCTTCCACAACGGCTCAAATCGCTTTACAAAAGAATCTCGCACATAGGTTCCCTGCGCAATAGCATCGACCGTCAGCCGCGCATCTTTAGCGAATCGACGCTGATCCTCAGGACGGACGTGCACTCCCCGCCGAGCATCGCCTGACTCCACGCCCTTGTCATACCAGCGACCGAGCACGGTCCTACCGGCGGACCCGTGGAAATACACGGTCTCGACGCGGCGGCCGCCGACCTCGCGGATGACTTTGGTTTTCATCCTCGGCAGCGGCAACGAGGCCACGCCAGCGAGAACCGCAAAACCCTCAGTCGGATCATCAAACGCCAGATCGACCGTTGAATCGAGACGACGGACGCCACCAAAACCAGCCTGCCGCCACGGACGGGGGCCCTCAGGGCCGTAGACGGGACGTAGGTCGATCCGGGGAGGCAAGACGCCTAGATCGGTTAGACCCTCGCTCAGGACGTCCAAAGCGGCCGGCAGAGCCTCAGCCTTACACAAACCCTGATCATTCGGATGACCCTCAGCGAAGAGAAGGCGAGAGCCGGGGAACCAGCCAACGCGATAACCGGCGACATCGTCCTCGATCAGCTTCGACCTAGGCGCCGGCACCGTCGCCAGCGATTCCATGGCCCTGCAAGGCGCCGATTGATCCTGGAGATACCAGCAGACCGACCAGGTATCGACGCCGGCGGCCGAGACCATTAATCCTCCGACTCGCCGGCGAGCGTCTTACGGCCGCCGGCGGCCAGATCGATAGCCGCACGTATCGCCTCGCTCCTGGTTGCCGGCGACCCCTGCGACCGACCTTCGCCCAGCTCCCCAACAAGCAAATCCAACTGAGCCAACTCTGTGCGCGACAACCTCACGTTGACCATCACGCGAGGCCGACCATCCGAGTTGCGCCACATCGCCTCCGCTCCAGCAGATGCGGCCTGCGAACGCGTAAGAAAGCGATCGCTCTGCGTCTTACGGCCGCCGGCGGCCGTCCTACGCCTCCGGCATCCCGATCCCCGGCCGGCAGCCATCAGCCCTCACCCAGCAGCATCTGACAATCCACCGGAAAAAGATCACGAAGCGAAATCGCCGATCGATCACGATCAGCCACCAGCTCATAGCCCCAACCTTCGCGAATGGTCCGCACTCGGCCGACGACGTCCGGCCAGATCCCCCGATCCACCCCGACCAGACCGTCGCCCAGTTCGTTGACGGATTTAATCGTCACCCACTCCCACAGGCCCAGTGACGAGTTCCACCGCCACCAGTCAGAGCCGACCTCGGGAGTCTCATATTTGAGACCAGGATGGCTGTTAGAGGGGCCAACCCCCTGCGATCGCTTTTTACTTTCCGGGGAAAGCTGTGTCGACCGTGCGCTCAACATCTTCAAAGTGCCGGATCGGGAGCCGGAGGCCGATGACCGGGGTCGGCGCCTGGAGCCGGTCCAGCGACGGCGGGCGACGGCGGTCCAGGGGGCGCCGCCGCTGGCGCGGCGACGCCCTCCTCCGGTCCGCCGTCCGGCTGCTCGTCGGATGGAGTCGGCAGCCATAGCGTCGAACCCGATTTCTTGCCCACCTCAGTGAAGCTGGCCGTATCCATGGTGTCGTAGAGCCGGCGCTCCCAGCCAAGCCGGTAGCGCTCAGTCCTGATGACCTCATCGGGGTAGGCGTGGTTACGCCAGCCGGCAATGAAGAAGTTAAAGGGAATGACCCTGATGCCAAGCATGCGGGCCGACTGGCGCAGGTTGGTCAAATGAATGTGATCGGTGAAGAGTTCCCGAACCTGAACATCCAGATTCTCAGCCCGCTGGGCGATGAGATCAACTTCCAGGCCCATCTTTCGCGCGAGAGCGAAGAACTCCAGCAATTCTTCGCGACCCTCACGACTCCAACTACGCGCATTCATCCAGCGATGGGACTCGTCCAACTCAACCCTGCAAGAGCCTTCCTTCACGACCCACTTGCCACCAATCTCCTCTCCCCAGGGCGGTTCGGGACGAACCCGCAATTCCATGAGTTGCTGCATGGTCTCGATGCGGACGTAGCGATGACGAAACCGCTCGATGCGCTCTTCGACGGCGGCGGTGTTCTTGCGAAGCCGCCCATGGCGCACCACCTGATCCACCCAGTCGTGAACCAAGTCGAAATTGGTAGCCACCAGCTTCCCACGACGAAGACCGTCCACCGCCCGTTTAACGGCGTAATAGCTCTTGCCAGTACCGAGCGGCCCGGTGACGAGCCGGATCATGCGCCGAAGCCGCCCCAGACCGTCATAGAGAGCCGGCCGGCCGCGAACGCGAGGACCAGACCCCAAACCCACTTCTCATTGACACGCAACCAGTCCATCAATACCCCCCTGCGAGATGTCGAACGACGGAACGAACGATGTAGGCGAGCTCCGGCCCGGCCCCGAGCGAGTAGGCGATCGAACCCGCCGCCGCGGCTACGACGATGGCGATGATCCACCTCACGACCCGACCGCCCTACCAAGGAGGCCGACCAGGACGAAGACGCCACCCACGGAAGCGACGCCGACCAACCGCCGGCCAAAAGCCGCAGCAAGGCTGTCTCGGAGGCGCGGGCCCTTCACAGCGCCTTCGCCCAGCGGAGGATCACCGAGACGCTCATCCACAGAAGCCAACCAGCGACGAAGGTCGCGAAGATCGCGAGCATCGGACCGATCGGCAGAAACCAGGCAACGCCAGAGAGCACATCGCCGTTGAGAGTCGGGACGCTCGGGAAGCCGGGGAGAACGGCCATTGCGGCCGACAAAGCCAGCGACAAAATCATGATCCAACCGTTAATCGATTCGATCAGGAGGTTGACGATCAGGAAGGGCAAATCCAAAATCGCGTGAAGAATGTCCCCGAGAAAATTGAGCATCAGTCACCACCGATGGCCTTAGTGCCTTTGGCGAACATCACACCACAGCCGACCGTAAAAGCGAGCAGGAGAGCCGGCCGCAGATAGCCCATGATCGTTTCAGCGGTGTCCCCACACATCGTCACTGAGAAGTCGGCCGTGGTGCCCTCCACCGGCGCGGAGAAATGGGGACAGGTCCCGGACGTGTTGAACTGCGCGAAAGCTTCACCCATCCAGCAAAACAGCCCGAAAGGGAACACCGTGCAGGGCGAGGGAACCCCGCTGATCGGGTCCATGTCGATGGAGGAGATCGCCGGCGGCGTCCAGCCGGCAGAAGGCACGGGAGCATCCGCCGGGTTCGTGCTGACGCTGACTTTGTGGGCAGAACTCGGGTCTAACCGAGTCCCAGGCTCCGGCGACGTACTAACGACGCCATCAGGACCTACACCCGGGTCGATATACGGAGCGTCAAGGTCGTGACGTTCCGGAGTCAACGCCGGATTGAGGCGAGCAGCGTAGTGATCGTAGGTCTCACCCGGTTCAGGCTGGGGCACGACGATCGGCATCCCTTCCTCGGGGGGGTTGGTGATCACTTTGACGCCGGTGCCGACTTCCACTTCTTTGGATTTCGCAGGCTCCAGCTCCCGCACTTCATCGGGCGTCGCGGTCTCAACATCCGACCAGTTCAGATCTTCACGATGCGGCTCCAGTTCAAGGTCTTCAAGAAGGTCTGCGCAACTCGCGTAAACCAAACCATCGCAATCAGGCACATCAACATAAGTCCCATACGGATTGTGTACTTCTGACCCAGGAATAGCCGACGCGATCCTCTGACCGACACGGCCCGCAGCATCCCCCGAGTGCCCATCGATA
>Ga0193706_1000775_pt1 | contig 16241 bp, 11 predicted proteins | sample U3c1metaG_FD_160130 | JGI IMG/M metagenome (GOLD analysis project Ga0193706, IMG submission 160130) | Soil microbial communities from a riparian zone of the East river system, Colorado, United States - U3c1 | ecosystem: Environmental > Terrestrial > Soil > Riparian zone | place: USA: East River... | reverse complement strand
CCCGGGATGCAAGTCCATCGTCGTTGGTGAGGACGGCTCCGGCGTCACCGTACGCCCCGAGATTCTTGGTGGGGTAAAAGCTGGTGGCGGCAATATCGCCGAAAGCGCCAGCCATCCTTCCGCGGTGAACGGCGCCGTGAGCCTGTGCGGCGTCTTCGACGATGCGAAGGCCCGCTTTCCGGGCCAGCTCGATCACGGCCTCCATCGGCGCTACCTCGCCGTAGAGATGGACCGGCATGATGGCCTTGGTCCGGGCGGTCAGGCGGGCTTCGGCATCGCGAACGTCGAGCATGTGATGAACGGGATCGCAGTCCACCATGGCGGGCCGAGCCCCGGCGCGCACCACGGAAAGCGCGCTTGCTACGAAACTGTTGGCCGGCACCAGTACCTCGTCGCCAGGGCCAATGTCGAGTGCCCGCAGAGCGAGTTCGAGCGCGTCCGTTCCGTTTCCGACACCTATGCAGTGGCGCACTCCAACGAATTCGGCGTAGCGATCTTCGAACTCTTTGACTTCAGCACCGAGGATGAACCCCGACGCGTCTTCGATGATGCGGAAGATCGCGCCCCGCATTTCGTCGCCAATTTCCCTCGATTGACCTTTGAGGTCGAGAAAAGGAACTCTCATCATTGTCTACATCCCCCCCCACCGGTCGATATCCAATCTATATCTGCCGCTTTCGAGCGCAACAAGGCTAAGGCGTACCCGCGAAAGGCCCGTAAGGAATGGAATGAGCGAAACGGTGACCCTTCCCACCGTTGGGGACTGCCGGAGCGAAACGGTGACCCTTCCCACTGTTGGGGACTGCCGGATCATCGACCTTCCCAAGATCGTCGATCCCCGCGGCAATCTGACGTTCGTCGAAAGCAAGGACATACCGTTTCCCATCCGGCGGACCTACTGGGTATACGACGTTCCCGGGGGCGAGAAGCGGGGGGGCCACGCCTATCGCGAACTCGAGGAATTCGTAATCTCTCTTTCCGGCGCCTTCGACTTCATCGTCGACGACGGATCCTCGCGCCAGGTATTCAGGTTGGATCGTTCCTACTTTGGCCTCTATGTTCCCCATCTACTCTGGCGGAGCATCGAGAACTTCTCGACCAACTCCGTTTGCCTCATTCTCGCTTCCCAGCGCTATCGTGAGGAAGACTATTTGCGCGACTATCAGGTCTTCAAGAACATGCGGCGGGGCAGCCAGTGACCACCATCGATGATTGCAGGGTTATCGACCTGAAGAAGATTCACAGGCGCGAAGGCAACATTACACCCGCCGAGTCTGGCGTCGACGTCCCTTTCGATATCGAGCGAGTCTATTATCTCTACGACGTCCCCGGCGGTGAGTCGCGGGGGGGGCACGCCCATTTCGAGCTTCAACAATTGCTGGTTTCGACCATGGGGAGCTTCGACGTCGTCATCGATGACGGCGAGCGGCGCAAGACCGTCAACCTGAATCGTGCGTACCGCGGACTCTTGATCCCTTCCATGATTTGGCGAGAGATCGTGAATTTTTCCTCCGGAGGAATCTGTCTCGTGCTGGCTTCCCACATCTACGAAGAGGCCGACTACATCCGCGACTATCCGATGTTCAGGAATCAGAAGCACCGGATATTGGAACTTCGACCATAGAATCGTCGAGCGACGGGTATCGGATCGCCACACCACGCTAAGTCGGCTGGGGAGTGTTCCGATAGGCGACCGGGCGGAAAACGACGCGGCAAACGAACGTCGGCGCACCGACGCCGGGTGGGCCCACTGGAGGAAGGAAGAGAAAAGCCGAATCCGAGACACACTCGTAGAGGCCGGGGGCGCGAAGGATCATCTGCTCGGGCTTGACGTCGGCGAGGATGTTCTCGGTGTGGGCAGATTCGTCGTCCTTGAAGAGCTTCGCCGCGGGAATTCGCTCGATATGTTCGATTTGAACCCAGGTGTAGTGCTCGCCGAACACGACGCCGAAGTTGAGGTCGCCGCGACCCACCGGGACGAGCAGGGCAAAGTAGCCGTCGTGCGTCGCGTGCGCGTCGAGCTCGGTCGTCGTGGCATCGCTCCCCGATACGACCAAGATGCGCAGCTTTTCGCGCCTCAGATTGGCATCAGACTGCCCGAACTCCAGCGAATAGCGGTGCTGCATCAGCAGCGTCAAGGAGAGCTCTGCGCCGGCATGGCGAAGCTCGACGGGGTAATTCGTACGCGAGGCAGCACCCTTTTTCTCGGTGAAGAACAGTCCCCGGCGGCGCAGCTGGCCAAGGCCCGCCTCACAGTCGAAGAGTCCCACCGAGTCGGTGGTTCCCAGGTTCAAGTCCACGCGAAAACCCTCGAGAAAGCCCGTTTCTTGCTCGGTCGGGAAGAAGAGAAGCCGCCCCAGGGCGGCGAGCGCCGTCGTTCGAAGGCTCTCGCGGTCGGGTCTCTCGCCGATCCGATCGAAAAAACTTTCCGCGCACTTGGCAAAGGCTCGGCACATGTCCTGGACCGGCTTGACCTGGTCGTATTGGTGGTTTGCCAATACCTTGGCGTCAAAGATAGCGCCGCCCTCATCATCGTAGTCGCTGACACTGCCGGCGTCGCAGGAGCAGAGGTCCTCGACCAACGCGATGTACGGCACGAGAGAGGCGACGACGCGGTCATCGCACCACGAGGGATCAACGAGACCCATTCGGGAGTGCTGCCACCCAGGCGTTCTGGCCAGAAGCAGGTAGAGGCCGAGCAGCTCGACGCCGAGCTCGTCTCGGAGCACCGGCTCGAGCAATCGCTGGGCCGTGCCGTCGTAGCCGAGATCGACGATGACCAATGTGTCACCTCGGGTCAGCTGCACCGTTCGTTCCAGATAGCGAAAAAGCCTGCCGCGGTATGCTTTGGATCGCGCGAAAATCGTGGCGAGCACGTCGGGGCTCCTGATGAGCTTGACGAAGCAGCCCTCGCTGTCCTTCGCCACCTCCGCCTGGTCGCAGATTTTCCGTGCGAGATCAGGCGGCAAAAGGAGCTGTTTGGCCATCGCTTCGTAGCGGCGGCTGCCCACGGACGCTGCCAAGTAGCGCTCGACGTCGGTGATGGTGCGGAACGTCGCGGCGTACGAGGCAAACCGGCTGATGGCGATCTCCGCCCCCACCGGGCGTCCAGCGACCGTTTTGCATATCTCCGCGGGGAGGAAGGCGTCGCGCAGCAGAAAGGCGACCTTCGGCGCTTTGCCCTTTTGGCGCAGCGCTTCGAGCTCGTCGAGAACGAAGCGAGCGAAGCCATAGAAGATAGGTCCCAGCGCCGCGTAGCCGAGCAAGTAGACCGGATCCAGGTTGGACTTTTCGGCCGCCAGTAGGCCGCGAAACGGACTCGGTACCCCGCTCGTGTGGCGGAGGGCGGGGACCAACAGATCCGCCGCCGCTGCTTGCCAGCGCAGCATGTCTTGGACCGGCTGATCGTGATGGATGAAATGAAGCGCTCGGACGCCTGCCGCTCTGGGAGCCGCGAAATCGGCCCTTTGGTGATCGCCAATGTGCAGAATCGTGGAAGGAGAAACGCGGAGCTTGGCGATCACTTCACCGAACAGGCCGTTCACCTTGGAGCGGCCGAAGACGTTGGAGCAAAAGATGCGATCGATGAGGCCGAGATCGGTCTCTCCGAGCGCCCACGAAAGCAGCTGGCGAAGCTGTTTTTCGTCGTAGTACGTATCGCTGACGACGACGACGCGCAGCCCCCGCGCGTGGGCCGCGCGCATGAGATCCACGCTGGGCGGGAACGCATAGCAAGCCCGCTTCTCTACCGCGAGCTCGGCGCTTGCCAGGTCGCGCACCTGATCATCGCTCAAGGCCGGAAAGGCGGCTCGGTAGATGTCGGAAAGTCGCACCTCGGAGCTTGCGCGCCGAACCTGCGCCAATTCTCGGGCCGCGCCTTCGGCCATTGCGCGGAGCTTGGCGTTCAGGCCGAGCTCACGAAATTCCGGCGCGTCCTGCAGCTGGAAGAAGACGTCGGTCGGGGTTGCCGTGCGACGAAAGAGGAGCGTGTCGAAACAGTCGAGCGACAACACTTTGAGACCGTGAGCCTGCTCGTCGAGCGCATCCAAGAATTCGCTGGCTCTCACCGAAGTCCGCTCTGATTCTGGAAGCGCGCGAGAGTAGATGGCGGCGGTCATGACCTATCCTTAGGAGGGCGGCGCCGGCCGCAGTCGTTCGGCGATCGAAGGGTCGAAGTGCGGCAGTCCGACGAAGGCGAGCCGCGCCGATTCGGCCGCAGCGGGATCCCCCAACGCCGCGGCTGCTTTCGAAAGGCTCGGGAGCACGAGCGCGGGCGGCGCGCCGAACAGAAGCGCCGCTTCGAGCTCGGTGCGCGCTTGGCCGAATTGGCCGGCGCGCAAGGAGCGCAAACCCTGGAGCAATCCAGTTTCCCACTCTACACTGGGGGCACCGAGCGCGCGGCCCGCTTCCGGATCGCTGAGAGCCACGTGGATCCGCAGATCCGGAGTCGGTTCGAGAGCGAGCGCGACGTCGAAGTGCCGCCGCGAAGCGGCCCTTTCCCCCCAGCGGTGAGCGACCGCTCCTGCCCACCTTCGAACCGCAGCGTCATCCGGCCACGCTTCGCTTCGGACGAGGCATTTCAGCGCCTGGTCCTGCCGGCCTGCCGCCGCCGAACGCTGGCATTCGGCCACCATCGACCAGCGCGCCCGCTCGTCGGCCGAGCCAATGCGCACCACGCGGAGGACCTCGCCGAGCTCGTCGCGACTGCGCTGGATTCGGAGATCGTCGCTGAAATAGTAGGCGTCTTCGTCCGAGAGGAGCTGGCTCGACCATCGTTCGAAGAAGAGCGTTCGGTTCGCCGATTCGTGCTGCATGCGCCCGGGCGTCTGACTCTCCAGGTGAAAGAGGACGCTCTTCGGCTGGTACACGATGCGGCCTCCTTTTTTCCGTATCGTCAAGCAAAGGTCGAGATCCTCATACCCAGTTTGGAACTTCTCGCTGAATTGGCCGCAATCGCTGAACCACTGCGAGCGGATCATGAAACATGCGGCGGTAACCGCCTGCATCTCACGCCGCTTGCTCACCCGTGGATCATTGCCGCTGAGCAAGCGGTTCGGATGGTAAGGGCTCCGCGTCTCACGGCCGAAGACCACGCCCGCGTGCTGGACCGACCCATCCGGATAAAGGAGCTTGGATCCCGCCGCCACCACCTCCGGATGCTTTTCGAGCTCCTCTGCCAGACCGTCGAGCCAACCTTGCAAGGGAATGGTGTCGTTGTTGAGAAAGAGAATGTGCTTTCCCTTCGCTTCGACTGCCCCCCGATTGCACCCCCTGGCAAAGCCCTGGTTGGTGGGATTTCGAATGGCCCGCACGAAATTCGTGCACGCGGCGAGCAGCCGCGGTGTCTCGTCACTGGAAGCATCGTCGACCACGATGACCTCGAAAGGCGCCCGCGCCCCCTCCTTGTGGATTGCGTCGAGGCACTGGGCCGTGAGCTCACACTTATTGAAAACGGGAATGACGACCGAAACCAGGGGTTGCTGAGTCGACTTTTTCATCGTAGGGCGGGCCTCATGGGTCGGCGGGGACCGCGGCTTCGGTCGCGCTTTCCGGCGCCGCCTTGGACTCTCTCGGCGAGCCGTCAGGACGAGCGTCACCGTCATCGGGCGGACTCTCCGCGTCGTAGCCGAGATCGGCAACGATCGGCATCCATTGCCGGCTCCAGTCCATGGCCTCAGGGCTATGCCATAGGACGACCCAGTCGCGTGACGCGGTGCGATCGCTGACTGCCGTCAGGTACAGGGCGAAGCCAAGCTCGTCTGCGCTTTCCGCGAGCCACGCTTTGAGGGGCGGTCGGACGGCGCTCCTCACATCGAACTCGTCGCGGTCGTAGCGGCCACAGGCCGCGAGAACGACGCCCTTTGCGCCGAGGAACGGAGAAAGCCCGCGGAGCAGCGGTTCGACATCGGCGTCATCGACGTCGCCCGCCAAAATCAACGCGGTATTGGCATCGGAAACGAGGTGTGCCCGGACTGCTCGCAATGTCTCGGGGTCGGAGAAATCACCCCGCACACAAACATAGCCCCCACCGCCGTGTTCTCCATCGCTGATATGGCTGCCCAGTTTGGCAGAAGCGGTTTTCTTCGCAGAGACCGCGCCCCCCGCCACGATGAGTCGCGGAGCGGCGCCGTCCGCGGAGAGAGGAGCCACCTTCATCCTATCGTTGACGAGAGCAACGACAGAAGGCGCGATTGCGCCGCAGAACACGACCTGACGAGGGGCGAATTTGGTCAGCCAATGCTCGAGGGAAGTGATTTCACTGTCGATGAGTCCCGTCTCTTCGGATCCCGGCGCACAGAGGGCGCCGAGCCGCCCCAACTCACGGGAGTCGTACCAGCCATTTTGCAGCACCGAAATCATGCGCGGGTAGACTTGGGCCATGATTCCTTGCGGCCAATAGCAGCGAGGACTCTCGAAGAGGGCGTGCGCCCCTTCGCGCCGAAACCGAGCTCGGTTTTCTTCATCGCACAAGGCTGCACTCTGGGCCTGGCCGAAATAATTCTCATCGTGATAGAGGACGCCCAGCCGATCGGCTTCCGCCTTGGTGGGGAAGTCCATCCATCGATACAAGATAGCGGGCGAACGTCGGTCGATGTCCGCCAGGACGTTGACGGGCAGGGCCAGAGGCTCCGGCCGGCGGCTGATCGAAAGCCACAGCTGCTGGAAGCTCAGCACGCCGTCCCGCAGTCGCTGTTTGACCGCCTCTTCCCCGGGCATGGGGACCATGGCCTCGAGCACCGGCTGCACCCGGCCGCTCGCGTCGCGAGCGTAGCCACTGGTGCTGCCCACGCACGCCGTGATGCATACCTCGGGTAAAATGACCACGCGGTCCCAGACGTTGCTCAAGTACGCGTGGGCCTCATGTCCCTCGATCGCCAGTTTCGCCGCCCGCGCCGTGCATGCCAGGTAACATCCGATGGTCCGGACGTCTTTCCCGTTCTTGCGCAGGATGCGCGCAAGATTGCGCTGAATGCTTCCGCTCCAACCGAGGTCGAGAACGCCGACTTTCGACGCGTCCCCCACCAGCGACGCAAAGTACTCGAAGGCAAGGTTCTGACTTTCCCGGTGGCGGAGCTCGATGAGCTCGCGAATACCGGGCATCCGAAACAGAATTCGGAGCAAGTCCACCGCCGCGGCGTGGGACGCGAGCGGCTTGGCACGCATTTCTTCGTCGAGAAATTGAGCGGCTTCATCGCCGAGACCGAGGATCTCCAAAATGGCCTGGGGCGTCATCTGGTGAGCGCCTTCCAAGAGAGCGACGGCACTTTCGATGCTCACATCGGGCATGGCGGCGCGCGCCGTGGCCATGCGCGACGCGTAGCAGGTGACGACCTCGACGTTGACTGCGGCGGCCTTTGCCGACCGCTGCAAGAGCTCGCCCAAAAGCTCGCCTTCCCGCATGAGCGCCAGTATCCGCGTCACGCCTGCGCGAACGTATTTGTCCACGCACCAGTCGGTGAAGCGGGCCAGCACCGGGCCGAGAACCAACGCGCCGTCGCGGTACGCATCATCAGGTCCTTCTGCCTTTCGCGCCGACAGGACGCGCACCGTTTCGAGTGAACCTACCGACGCCTCGTCCGAACCTTGCATTCGTTCGCCCAGAAAAATGGAGTTCAGCGCCGGGGTGGAGCGGTAGTAGTGGAGCGTGTCGATGCCGAGCCGGCGCGCCATGTGAACGTCTGCATGCACGTTGTCACCAATGTGCAGAACCTCGCCTGGATGAACGTCGAACTGGCGGAGCAAATCCTGGTAAAGGGTCCCCTTGTGCCATTTCGCTTTGCCGCATTCGCACGAAACGAGTAGCCGGTCGAAGAGCGAGCGTGGCAGCCCCTGGTCGTCGAGGAGACAAAGAAGCTGGTCAGCCGTGAAGTACGTATCCGAGACGATGGCCGTCTTGCAGCCGAGAGAGCGAACGTGCAGGGCGAGCGAAACCATCGCCGGGTTCGAGAAGCAAACGCTCCGCTCGATGCGAAACTCGATGTCCGCCGCCGCCTCGAAGTCCGACACCACTTCGCCGAGTTCCGCGTAGATATCGGCAAGTTTGAGCTCGGGACAACGACCGGTGCGAGCGATGGCCTCACGCGCCTTGGCTTCGGCGGTCAAACGAATGGCCCGGAAGGCGGCGGGCGATACTTCGTAACGCAACAGACCTCGACTGGCGAGCTGTCGCCCCGTTTCCACCAAAAGATCGGATGGGGTGTCGCACAGGCGAAAGATCAACGTATCGAAGAAGTCGAACGAGACGAGGCGAGGCCGAGCCGAGGAGAGAGCCAGCCGCGTCGCGAGCGGGCGTAGGCTTTCGTCCTGCTGCCACGCCGTTATCGAGTCGTCAGCGCGCGGCATGGGTCCGTGCCTCCACCGTCGCGACTTGCTTGACGGCTACGTCCGGTACTTTTTCGCGACCCCGTCCCGCGAGGATGACGTACTGCAGGCCCGCGTAGCCGTAGTGGGGCGCCGTGTAGACGATGATCTCCGCGCTGGCGAAGCCGGATTCACGCAGCATCGAAAGTAGATCCCAGCCGAAGTCATGAAAGGAAAGGACACCGTGCCCGTCGATGGGACCGGGGTGGTACACCGGCGGAAGATGGTGCGTGATGGCGCCGCTTTCATTCTGCGTCGCGCGTGTGACCGAAGTCGTGTTCTCGAAATGAAGCGTCGGCGTGAGAAGCAGCCAGCTGAAGGGCCGCAGACAGCGGGCCATGTCCCGCAACGTGGCACGGACGTCGGGTACGTGTTCGAGCCAGTCGAGCGCGAAGATGCAGTCCAAGGAACCGTCGGCAAACCCGAGGCGCGCCGATGCCCCCCCTTTTCCTTCGACGCCGATAGCGCGCGGGAACGCGCTGCGCACCTGTCGGAACAGCGCCCCCCTGTCGGAGCAGTAGACATTCGCTTGCCGTGTGAGGCCGGGAAGCTGCGTGAGCACGTGGTAGCTCGAGCGCTGCCGACAGTTGAATCCGCAGCTGCAGACTTGTCGCTCGCGCCAAGCGGGCATCCACTGTCCGGCGGCATCGGTGCGGGCGAACATCCGATCGGTCGTAAACTGGCTCATCCGATTGCACACGACGCAAAAGCCGGGCAGCGCGAACTGGTTGGCGCCCTGGATAGCAAGCTCTTCCTGTTCGTGGATCCGGTTCGCTAGCCGCGTCCGGAACAAACCTTCGAACCTCGCCGAGTCCCCTGCCGAAAAGACTTCGAGCAGATGTGAGCCCTGCAGGTAGCCGCCATGGACGACGTTCTCGTCATCGCTATGGTGCTCGATGAGTCGCCCTCCCACACGGCGCGCGTGATCGAACAGCTCCTGGGTGAATTCTCCGTAGTCCGAGGGAACGTCCACGAGGGTGCGAGCACCGGATCGTTCGAGACAGCCCTCTCGAAAGTTCGAAAGGGAATACGCGATCAGCGGCTCGGTCATGGATGGTCGGTTCTCCCCGCAACGGCCCCGAGGCCACGTAGCAAGCGGCGCGCCAGCTCTGCGAGCGTCAAAAAAACTGCACCTTTGGCCGCGTAGATTGGCCACGAATGATTGGCAGCGCAGCCAGTGCGTCAGCCGATTGACGGTCGATGAATCGTTGCCTGACGCGCGCGCGTGGCTCCATCCGGTTTGCGTTTCCTGGCTCGTTCCCCCCGCCGCGGGCGCCTCTCACCGCTCTTTTTCTCCCGCGGATTTGCCGTTCACCGCGCTAATCTCGACGGTAGGGGTGGCCGCGGGGCCGAAGAAGGGAGCACCTGGGCGCATGGAATTCTACTCGCACATCGGGCAGGACAAATGGGTCGCCGAGGTGTTTCGTCGCGTGCGGGGTGGCTATTTCTTGGACTTCGGAGCCTTCGACGGGATAACGACGAGCAATACGCTCTTTCTAGAGAAAGAGCTCGGATGGTTCGGAATCTGTGTAGAGCCCAATCCGCGATACTATGCCGACGTCTGCCGCCTCAGAAACTGCATCAAAATAAACGCTGCGCTGTGGACCACCAGCCGGGAGTCCCTCGAATTCCGCGACGCGCACGGGCTCTCGTCCCTCGCCGCCTTCGGAGGCAACGACAACCACACCGAGGCTCGTAACAGAGCGCCGATCATTCGCGTCGACACCATCAATCCGAACGAAGTCCTCAAGCGGTTCAACGCACCGACCTTCATTCACTACATGTCGCTCGATACCGAAGGGTGCGAATTCGAGATCCTCGAGGCCATCAAGTTGGACGAGTACAAGATCGCGATGATGACCATCGAGCACAATCACGAAACGATGAAACGAGACAAGATTCGTCTTTTCTTGGCGAACCACGGATACGCCTATTTGCCCAACAAGAACGACGATTTTTTCTACCAGTGCGAGCACATCCGACACCTGACTCACGGCGTTCCGGACGCCTTCCTCGATCCGCAGCAGGTCGGTGAACAGGTGCGCGACACCTATCGCATCAAAGAATCCGTCTGCAATTACTAGCGCGCAACGCGGGGCACGCGGGAGCGCCTCATCGAACGGAAGGCCGACTCGTCGGACTGGCTTTTTTTCCGGCCTCGCCGCTCGGGCAGGGCGGCATCGTCTCCAAAGGTTGCAGCTCGCGTCGGAGGCGGCTAGGAAGGACCGCCCGATGTGCCGCCGCGCGCTTCCACTTGCAATCGGTCTGCTGCTCGGGGCGTGCAAAAGACCCGCGCCGCCGCCCACGCCCGAAGAAGAGCTCGCACCGCCTCCCAAGGCGGCCCCGGCGCCCAAGGCGGAGGCACCGCACCGCTGCGCGCCGTTTTCGTCCGAGCCTCCCTTCGTGCTCGGTCCCGGCGACACGGGCCGCGTGCCAGCGTTGAAAGTCGTCCCCGCGGGAAACGAACCGGGACAAGACGATAGCTTGCCCTTCGCCTCCGAGGTCGGCGAAGGGGTCGCCTGGAGCGACGGCTTTGCCGTCGGTGCGATCCACGAAAGTGAAGCGTCGCACTCGATGTCGGTCGTCACGCTCGATCGCACGGGTCACGGCGGTAAGGTGATGCCGCTCGGCACGGCCCACGGCGACATCGAACCCCCTCGCGTCGCCGCCCGCGGGGCATCGCTTCTCGCCGGCGTGCTCTCGCCGGCCATCAATGGGCGCACGCTGCGCCTCGCCAAGATCGAAGCGGGCGTGGTGACGTGGGGCGCGACGATTCTCCAGAAGAGCGACGAATCACAAGCATTCGACATCGGGCTCGGCGAAAAAAAGGGCATCGTGGTGTGGGACGAAGACGGCCCGTCGTCGGGCGTCATCCAAGCTTCGACGTTCGACGCTGCCAATGCGACGAACGCCACCACGCCGCGCGTGATCTCCCCGCCTGGCGTCGATGCCGAATCGCCGCGACTCGCGGCGCGACCGGGCGGCGGCTATTGGCTCGCCTATGTCGCGCACCGCGCCGGCACGGAGAGCCCGGAAGCGGGCTACGAAACGGAGCCCGTCGGTTTTCGCTGGATCGAAGTGCTCGCTCTCGACGCGCAAGGGTCGCCCACCGGCGCAGCGCGCGCGGCGACCGCCAAGGACGCTCACGTGATGGTGTTCGACATGGGACCGCTCGACGACGGGAGCGCTCTCGTCGTCTGGCGTGACAACGACACGCCTCTCGAGTCGGCAGCGGGCCCCGTGATGCGCACCGTCGTGCACGTCGGCAGCATCGAGCCGGCTTCGGTGCTCGTGGCGAGCGAGAGCGGCGCCGGCGCGCCGAGTCTCTTGGCGGGGTGGGTCGCCGTCACCGATGCCGCGGACCTGACGAGACTCGCTCCGCTGGGTCGCGCCGGCGAAATCGCCGGCCCGTGGACCACCGAGCCCGACATCGGATCGGGCGAACCGATTGCCGTCGGGCCCGAAGGCATGCTCGTGGCGCGGCCCGCCGGACGCGCCGTCAGGCTCTCCGTACTACGCTGCTCGCGCGACGTTGCCGCGGCGAGCTCGCCGCCCGCGCCGTAACGCGACGCCCGGCACGGCCCGCCGTCAGCCGCGCAGCGACGCGAGTACCAGGCTCGGAAGCTTGAGCGCGCTCGGCGCCGCCTCGAACTCGGAGAGCTTGGCTCCGATGACCTGCATCATGGCGTTGTCGTAAAACCACGCCGGTTTCGGCGACAGCACGCACGGCCCGCGGAACACCGACTTTTCGATGCCGTCGAGCATGAAGGTGTTGTGCACCCAGCCGAGCCCGCTCTGTACGTCGGCGAGCGTGGCGCTCGGATGCCCGCCCCAGGGAGCGGACGCCGCGCCGAACACGAGCGCGGGCCAGTGATTCACGGCGACCGACCCGTAGCGGAGATTGACGATGGCCCGATCGAGCGCGGTCGTCACGGCCGGATCTGCTTCGGTGCGTGGATCGACGACGATGCACGCATTGAGCGTTCCCCACAGCCGCTCGTTGCAGAACTTGGTCGCCGCCGCGAGAAATGCCGAAGGATCTTTCTCGTCGAGATCGGTCTGGGAGAGGATTCCGCAGAACGGCTCGATTTGAAAGAGCGGCTCATCGGCGTTGCTCGAATCGACGTCGGTGATGAGCGCCCACGCCAGGGTATCCGGCTCCTCCTTGCCGAAGCGCTTCACATTCGAGCGCGATCCCAGCAGATCGCCGTAGCGAGAGCGCGCGCCGGGGTAATAAGCCTTACGGGGCGGCACCTCGCCGAGCGCGGCCGCGATCCGCTCCAGGAAGCGCCCGCGCTGAGGCCACGCGCGGGACGTGATGAGCATCTTGGCGGCGTTGCAGTTGAAGGACGCGTTGTTGACGATCATCGTCACCACGCTGCGCGCCTGAAAATCGAGCTCCTGATCGGTGTATTGACCGGGAACGATGGCCACCGGGCTCACATTGCCGAGCTCGGAGGTGATCGTCTTCTTGAGGATGGGATCGTTTTCGCGGCGACGGCGATCTTGCTCCGGCCCGGGCGGGCCCCACACGATGCGATCGTGCGTTTTGTCGGACCCGGTGATGTGGATATCGTGGATGCCCGCGTGCTGGCAGAGGTACTCGCCGACGTCGGCCCCGCCGTAAACGAGGCGCAGGAAATGGCGGGTGATGAGGGGCGCCAGGCATTGCTCCAGAAAAGGCCCCACCCATTCGTTGACGGGGTTCATCTTGAGCACGCAGACGTTGCCGTCGACGAACATCTTGTAGAGGACATCCGACGCCGGAATCGACGACACGTTGCCGGCGCCGAGCACCAAAGAGACGCCGCCTTCGGAATCCTTCTTCTGATAGAAGGCCGCCTGCCGCGCGCGCGCCGACGATTCGTCGACCCCGCGATCCATCAACGCCACGCACGAGAGACCGCGATAGAGCGCACCATCGAAGCCGCCCGAAGGCAGCACCTCGATCTCGAGCCGGCCGTCACTGCGCGTGCGCACACCGTGGCCGAGCGCGGGGCGCCCTTTGCTGTTGATCTGCTCCAGGCTCTGCATGAGAAGGCGGGTATTGCGCGCCGTGACGAGCGGCCCCCCGAGCCACTCCTCGCCTGCAATATTACGGTCGAGCGAGATCCCCTTCGCCCGGCAGCCGGCCTCGACCCAGGCGCGCCCGACCTTCACCATGAGGGGCAACATCGAGCGAAGGAGCGCTGCCTTTTCCGAGGCCGGCAACCGCGCAAACGCCCGACGCTGCTCGCTCACCTCGACGACGGCGCGGTCGAGCTCGGGGCGGGGGGTCGATGCTTTGCTCTCGGCGTGCGCGCTCGGGGCTTCGATCATGTTCAGCATGGCGAGGAGGGTACCATGACCTGCTCGCGGCGCGGGCGAGCCGATTGGACAAGGCGCGGCCCCGCGGCTAAAGATCACGACGTGAGTATTCAGCAGCAAATCGAACGAAAGCTGCGCGAAAGGTTCACCCCAGTCGTGCTCGAGGTCGTCAACGAGAGCGCCATGCACAGCGTCCCCGCTGGGTCGGAAACCCACTTCAAAGTAACGGTCGTCAGCGACGCGTTCCAAGGCAAGACGATGGTCGGGCGGCACCGCCTCATCTACGTGCTCCTCGACGACGAAATACGCGGTGGCCTGCACGCGCTCACCATCACGTCGCGCACACCGGCGGAGTGGGAAAAGAACGGCGCCGTCGCAACGTCACCGCCGTGCCTCGGCGGGTCGAAAGCCGACTGACTCAAAAATTCCCGGACACGACCAATCCGGGCGCAGTGGGGCTGAGCACAGGAGCGACGGACACCGTCCCCGACCGTGGCCGCCAAAGGAACACCGTCGCCAGCGTCGCGACGCCGACCACGCCGGCCCCGATGAAAGCGATGTCGCGCACCTTGCGGTCGGTGCCCTGGCGGTCGAAAGAGTTCCCGAGCGTCCGGCAAAAATTGGCATCTGTCGAATCGATCGGCTCGCTGCAGACCTCGTCGGGTTTTCGGTCGATGCCGTATTTGCGACTGCGTTCTGGAAACTCCGCCTGCGCCTTCTGAATTTGCGTCGCGTCATCGTCCGTCCGCAGCGCGTAAACCGTACCGATCGCGACGCCCGCCAAGGTCAACGCAGCACCGCCAAGCAAGACGACGGTTCGCGCCGGCACCCCCGTGCGCCGAGATTCCGCCGACGCCGCGAGGGCGCCCGAGGATGGATCAGGCACGACCCTGACCGGGGGTGACGCGGGCGGCACCGGCGCGCTCGCCGCCTTGGCGTCTTCGGGTGGCATTTCCGACGTGCCTCCCACGACGCGCTGGACGCGCACGAGCACCGATCGCGGAGGGCCGATGGCAACGTCAATCCTCTCCGTGCCGTCCAGGTACCCGTCTTTGCGCGCGGTCAGCACGTGGCGCCCGGGCTCCACATACCAAACCAGCGATCCGAGCGGGCTTCGCCCCACGATCTCGTCATCGATCCGGATCTCGGCATCGTCGACGTTGGTCGTTACGACGATCGATCCCAGCCGTTCGGACGCCTTGGCGAGCGATTTCTTGGCGAGCTCGCGCTGGGCCGGCGACCCCGAGCTCGATGCCCGCAGGAACGTCGTGAAGTGCCGCGCCGCTTCCACGCTGCGCCCGGTTCGAAGCTCCGCTTCACCGAGGTTCTGCAAGAAGGCCGCGTGAGGAAAGACCGTGTAGGCCTGTTTGAAGGCGACCCGCGCGGCTTCGAAGTTGCCAGCGTCGAAATACGCCTTGCCCTCGTTCCACCGGACCTGTGCCTGTTGCACCTCTTCCGGCGTCGGTGCCGGCTGCGCCAGTGCAGGCGACGCGGCGAAGATGGCCAGCGCGGTGAGGGCGATTCGTGTCGTCTTTTGCAGTCGCTTCAAGATGGGAATGCCCGTCGGGAGGCCGCGCCTTGCTCAGCCTTAGGAGATCGTTTGCACCGTGGCAACGAGCTTCCGATCGAAACATCGTCGAGCCGGTCGCGCATTCTAGGGGGTGCCAAGCGAACGTGGAAGCACAGAGACGCAGACCCAAGAGAGACACAGACCCTTGGGAGGCAAGAGAGCCGTCTAGGGGAGCACGAGCTCGGCAGCGGCAGCGCCGGGGAATCCGTCAGGAGCTCGGAGATTTCCGCCATCGGGCGTTCCCGCACCGCCCTCGGGGGCACCGCCATCGGGAAAACCCACTATGGGACCAAGACCCCCGATACCCTTCGCGCCGCCGGTGCCCCGGACAACGGTCGTCCCCCCGATTTGTAACGGTCGTCCGCCGGCGTGCGCGATGGTGTAGCTCGGACCGCCGTTGCCGCCTGCGCCAGCCCCGCCGGGCCCGCCATGGCCGCCCCATCCTCCGTCACCACTGGCCAGGATCTGGAAGGTGGCGCCGTCGTAGCCGACGCCACCGATGGCCCCTTGGCCTCCGATCCCTCCCACGCTGCCGTTTCCGCCGCTGCCCCCCCCACCACCATCCGCCGACTCGAGCGCGCACCCATCGAGCGTGATTCCACTTGCCCAGCTCAAGAGGCCGATCGACGCGCCCCCAGCACCGCCTCCGGTGCCAGCGCCGCCTCCACAGCCGCCCAGTCCCCCTGCTCCCCCGCTCGCGCCAACGCATTGGGTGGTGCTGTAGTCGGTCACGGTTCCGGCCCCACCGCCGCCTCCCTGAGCGACATGGCCGGGCGTGCCGCCGCCGCCTGCAGGGCCCGGCGTATAGCTTGTGGAGCTGATGGTGCCTCCTTGCGGATTGGCGCTTCCAGGAACGCCCGCTACGCCATCCGACCCGCGCTTGCCGTGACAGTCTTCGATACACATGGTGCCTTCGTTCTGTTGATCGGGAGGATCCACCCCCAGCATCGGCAGGCCCGGTTGGCCCGGAGCGCCGACTGCAAGGAGGCTATCGCTGGCGCCG
>Ga0193706_1000774_pt1 | contig 16250 bp, 13 predicted proteins | sample U3c1metaG_FD_160130 | JGI IMG/M metagenome (GOLD analysis project Ga0193706, IMG submission 160130) | Soil microbial communities from a riparian zone of the East river system, Colorado, United States - U3c1 | ecosystem: Environmental > Terrestrial > Soil > Riparian zone | place: USA: East River... | reverse complement strand
TCGATGATCGAGGGCGCCGCCAAGGCCAAGAAGAAGAAAAAGAAGGGGCCGGGGCTGATGATGCTCACCCAGGGGGTGGCCGGGCTCGAATTGATGGCGGTCGAAGCCTGGCGAGCGACCCGCGACCATGGCGACGGCGCCCAGTTCTGCATCCGCCTCCGCGACTCCAAGGTGGCGGTTCCGATCCGCGACGTGCGGATCGAGGATTATGCGAAGCTAGAGGTGGTGTTCGCGGATCCCGGCGGCGGGCCCGGCGGGGCCGGCGTGTGGCAACCTAGGTCCGCGGAGGCGCTCAAGGCGGTGTTCGTGGAGTAGGGATTGGGGTTTGGTTGCTGCCTCTCCGTCATTGTGAGCGGAGTGAAGCAATCCAGTTGCGAAGGCGGGAGCGCGCTGAGGTCGGCGGGCAATCCCGTACGCCGAACCCCCTCACCCTACCCTCCCCCCCTGGGGAGAGGGGTTGTTCGTCACTTCGCGAAGCGCCTGAAGAAGCTTTGGTCGTTCCAGGTTGGACGGGTGGGGGCGTTGGCGATTCGCGCGGCGAGGGCGGCGACGAACTGGTTGAGGCGGACGGCGTCCGCTTTCTCGACCGGCTGGTTCAGATCGTCGCTGGGGGCGTGATAGCGGGTGGAGCGCCACTGGCGCTCGATCACGGCTTCGGGGCTGTCCTTCGCGAAGCCGAACTTGAAGGCGAGCGAGGGGATGCCCTCGCGAATGAAGCTGTACTGATCGGAGCGGATGAATGAATTGCGCTCGGGGGCCGGGTCGGGGACCAGAGGAAGGCCCATCGCCTCGCCGACGTCGCGTGCGTCGGCGCCTAGGCTGCTTTCCTCGGCGCCGAGAGCGGTGACGCTGCGGAGCGGGAAGATGGGGAGCGCCATGTCGAAATTGAGGTCGGCCACGATCCTGCCACCGGCCGGGATGGTCGGGCGAAGCGTGAAGTAGCGTGAGCCGAGAAGCCCCTTCTCCTCGGCGGTGACGAAGACGAACAGGATCGAGCGCCTCGGGCGCGGGCCGGACTTCAGGCTTTGCGCGATGTCGAGGAGCGAGGCGACTCCGGCCCCATTGTCGAGCGCGCCGTTGAACAGGGGATCGCCGTTCACCGGCTCGCCCACGCCGAGATGATCGAAATGGGCGGAGAGGATTACATATTCGTTCCGAAGCGCGGGATCGCTGCCCGGGATCACGCCGACGACATTGTTCGAGCGGACCGGGGCGTGGCGGGTGGCGATGCTCGCGCGAAGCGACTGACCGAGCGCGAAGCCGGGGACCGGCTTCGAGGCGTCGGCGAGGGCCGAGACCTCGGCGAAGCTTCGGCCTGAGCGGGCGAACAATTTCTCGGCCGTCTCGGAGTTGAAGCTCGCGCTGACGAAGGGCTTCCTGAGGTCGCGAAGCTCCGCGTCGGCGAAATACATGCCGCTCTGCGAGGCGCTCCCCATCGAGCGGCTCCAGGGAATCTCGATCGCCTTAGGCGTCGTCAAAGCGATCATCCCGACCGCGCCGCCTTCCTCGAGCAGTCGGGCGCGCTGCGAGCGAGCATGGGATTTCAATGCGCCGGATATTTCGGCGGGGCCGCCACCGATCACCACCGCGATCTTGCCGGCGAGGTCGACCCCGGCGAAATCGTCATGGCCGGCCTCGGGGATGTGGAGGCCGTAGCCGACGAAGACCAGAGGCGCGTCGACCATGTCGGGCCGGCGGCCGTCGCCGCGGCCGATTATCATGTCCCGCGGGATGGAGATCGGGACGGCGACGCCGTTCGACACCAAGGCCGCGGAGGAAGGGCCGGCGAGGACGAACTGCTCCTCGAAATCGACCTGCTGGAAATAGCCGTCCGTGCCGGCGGGCTCGAGGCCGATGGAATCGAGGCGGGCGGCGATGTGATCGGCGGCGCGCTGGTGGCCGGGGGAGCCGGTCAGGCGGCCTTCCATCTTGTCGTCGGCGAGGGTGGAGACGTCTCCCCACCAGGTTACGGCGCGCTGCTCGGCCGTGGGCGGAGGCGGGGTGGTGGCGCAGGCGGCGAGGAGCGGGAGAACGAACAGAAAGGCGAGACGCATGATGGCTCCGGCGCGGAGGGGCGAGGAGGCGGTTCATGTCCCGGAGGGGATGGGTTGTCCAGCGGCCGGCCGGGCTTCCTCGATCGAACCGGTCCGATGCCGGTTCGTAGGCCATCTCACTTGCCGGTCACCGCGGGCAATATTTATACAGCGGACTTAATAAATCTTGCCATCGTGCAGAAACGCCTGCGCAGATTTTAAGTTCCCGAATAGATATTAAAAGTAATATTTCACCAAGTTTCGACGTATTCCGGTTCGGATTTATTTATCATGTAGCTATTTTTATTTCATGCAACTTCATCAGATATTAAGGCAGAACTTGCAATGTTTGCCGATCAGGAGTGAGTTTTTCCCGCGGCCCATGAGTCATGGGTGATGAGAAGCTCCTGCCCCGGCGGGCCGCCACACCGGTCATCCTGCTGACGTCCGTCTCCTCGCTGCGCGGGAGGCGCGGCGCTTCGTTCCGCGGCGGCACTCGAGGTGGTCATGTTGAAATTCAGCCTGGTAACGATGGCATTGCTGGCGACCAGCCAGACCGCGTTCGCGCAGCAGGCCCCGCCCGGCGCCGGCGGGCAGCTCCAGCAGATCCCCCCGGCCCCGGCGCCCGAGAAGAAGGCTCCCGAGCTCCAGTTCGAGCGGCCCGGCGCGCCCGACGACAATGTCACCGGCGGGGCCACCGTCCGGGTGGAATCGGTTCGAGTGGCCGGGAACAGCCTGTTCTCCGAAGCCGAGCTGATCGCAGTCGCCGACGTCCGGCCGGGAAGGGAGATGAGCCTTTCCGATCTTCGCGCCGCCGCCGCGAGGATCGCCGACTTCTACAATGAGCGAGGCTATATCCTCGCCCAGGCCTATCTGCCCGCCCAGGATATCAAGGACGGAATCGTCACGATCGCGGTCGTCGAAGGCCGCTACGGCAAGGTCGACCTGCGCAACGGCAGCCACCTTTCCGATGCCTCGGCGCGCAGGATCCTGAACGGCCTCGAGAGCGGCGATCCTGTCGCTAATGGGCCGCTCGAGCGGCGGCTCCTCCTGCTCTCCGACATACCCGGAGTCCGGGTCAAATCGACCCTCGCCCCCGGCACCGAGATCGGCACGTCCGACGTGATCGTCGACATCGTGCCGGGCCGGAGCGTCAGCGGGAGCATCGAGGCCGACAATGCCGGCAACCGCTATACCGGCACCTATCGGCTCGGCGGCACGCTCTATCTCAACAATCCGATGGGCATGGGCGACCAGGTCAGCCTGCGCCTGCTCGGCTCGACCGGCGGCCTCGCTTATGGGCGAGCCGCCTACCAGCTGCCCGTCGGCAACGCCACGATCGGCGCGGCCTTCACCCATTTACGCTATGCGCTCGGCCGCGAATTCGACGTCCTCGACGCCGACGGAAGCGCCGACATCTTCAGCCTGTTCGGTTCCTATCCACTGATTCGCTCGCGCCGATTGAACCTCAATGCGCTGGCAGCCGCCGAATACAGGCTGCTCGAGGACCGGATCGGCCTGGTCTCGAGCGAATCCGACAAAGATATCCGGGCGATGACGATCGGCTTCGGCGGCGACAGCCGCGACGATCTGGGCGGCGGAGGCTTGAACGTCTTTTCGGCCGGCTGGACGATCGGAAGGCTCGGCCTCGAAAGCCCGGCCGAACGCGCGGTCGACTCGCTCACCGCGCGGAGCCAGGGCGGCTACGGCAAGCTGCAGTTCAGCGCCGCCCGGCTTCAGACCCTGAGCGGGCCCTTCTCGCTCTACGGAGCGGTGCGCGGCCAACTCGCCTTCGACAATCTCGACAGCTCGGAGAAGATGGAGCTTGGCGGCGCCTATGGAGTCCGCGCCTATCCGGAGGGCGAGGCCTATGGCGACCAGGGCTATATCGCGACCGCGGAAGCGCGGCTGATGCTGAGCCAGTGGACGGGGAATCTTCCCGGCCGGCTCCAGCTGATCGCCTTCGTCGACGCCGGCGAGGTGCGATTTGCACACGATCCGTGGTTCACCGGATCGAACCATGCCAGCCGAAGCGGCTATGGCGCCGGGCTCGTCTGGGCCGGCCCAAGAGGCTTCGTCGCCCGGGCCAGCTACGCCCGCAAGCTCGGCGACGCGCCCGCGACATCCGCCCCGGACAGGAGCGGCCGCTTCTGGTTCCAGGTCACGAAACTGTTCTGAAGGCCCGACCCGCAAATGCCCGGCGCGCGCCGGCCCCGAAACCAAAGGACGTCACCATGACCAGCATCCACCAGATGATTTCCAGCGGCCCGGGCAACAGCCTGCGCCGCAAGCTCGCACTGTTCGGCTCGACCTCGATCGCCGCGGTCGCGCTGCTCGGACTCGCCGCTCCCGCCGAAGCGCAGAGCGCTCCGACCGGGGGCACGGTCGTGGCCGGCACCGCCACCATCTCCAGCAGCGCCCAGACCGTCACGATCACGCAATCGAGCCAGCAGGCCGCGATCAACTGGCAGACATTCTCGATCGGCAAGGGCAATGAAGTCGTCTTCATCCAGCCCGACTCCAGCTCGGTCGCGCTAAACCGGGTGCTCGGCGCCGACCCGTCGCTGATCCTCGGCAACCTCACCGCCAACGGCAAGATATTCCTGATCAATCCGAACGGGATCGTGTTCGGGAAAGGCTCCAACGTGAACGTCGGCGGCCTCGTCGCCTCGACCCTCGCACTGTCGGACTCCGACTTCATGGCCGGCCGCTACGCCTTCGCCGGAAGCGGCGGCGCGGTCCTCAACCAGGGCAATATCAACGCCGACGGCGGCTATGTGGCTCTGCTCGGCGCGAACGTCAGCAACGAGGGGACGATCCAGGCCAATCTCGGCACCATCGTCCTCGCCGCTGGCGAGGCGATCACGCTCGACCTGGCCGGCGACGGGCTGCTCAACGTCGCGATCGACAAGGGCGCGGTCAACGCGCTGGTGCAGAACAAGGGCCTGCTTCGCGCCGACGGCGGCCGGGTGACGATGACCGCGCAGGCGGCCGGCGCCCTGCTCAAGACCGTCGTCAACAACGAAGGCGTGATCGAGGCCCGGACGCTGGAGAATCGCAACGGCACCATCTCACTGCTCGGCGACATGCAGAGCGGCACGATGACGATCAGCGGCGTGCTCGACGCAAGCGCCCCCAACGGGGGCGACGGCGGCTTCATCGAGACCTCCGCGGCGCGAGTCGACATCGCCGACGGCGTCAGGATCACCACCGCGGCACCGCTCGGCAAGACCGGCACCTGGCTGATCGATCCGGCCGACTTTATCGTCGGCGCCGGCGGCAACATCTCCGGAGCGACCCTTTCCGCCCAGTTGGTGACCAACAGCGTGACGATCAGCACGATCCCAGCGGCGGGCGACTCCAGCGGCGGCAATGGCGACATCATCGTCAACGACGCGGTCGCCTGGACCGCCTCGGGCGACCCGACGACATTGACAATGAATGCCTTTCGCGACGTGGTGATCAATGCGCCGATCAGCGCGACCAGGGGCAATATCGTCGCCTGCTGCGGCCGCGACGTTCTCGTCAACGCGGCGCTCACCACGGTCAACGGCAGCATATTGCTGAACGCCGGCCGGGACGTGCGCGTATTCCACGCCATCACCACCACCGACGGCAATATCGCGCTGTGCGCAGGTCACGACGTCCACATCGACGCGGCCGTCACCCTGACCCGGGGCTCAACCATACCAGCCCAGAGCCTCGGCCTTCCGATCGGGCTGACCCTGATCGCCGGCGCAGCCGGCACCGGGCCGGGCGTGGGCGGCGGGACGATCATCTTCGCACCGCTCGCGCCCCCGGTCACCGTCACGGTGGCGCCGGTCACGATCAACTACAATCCGGTCTCCTATGCGGCGCCGAGTGACTTCTCGACCAGGTTCGTCCTGACCGAAGGCGCGGCCCTGACCCAGCACATGCTTCTTTTCCCGAACGGCGACAAGGCGTTCGACGGCACGACCAACGCCACCCTTACCGGATTCAACACCACGGCGGCGTCCGGGGCGCCGACCGGGGTTTCGCTCGTGGCGGGACCAAGCGCCACCGCTACCTTCGACAGCGCGGCGGCCGGATCGAACGTCGGAATCACCTATAGCGGCTATACGCTTGCCGGCCCGAACGCGGGCCAATATGCGCTCGCCGGATCATGCTGCGTCTCGACGTTCAGGACTCAGGGCTCGATCGCGGCCGCGCCGCCGCCGCCCCCCACTCCGACGCCTCCCACGCCGCCGCCCCCGGCGCCTCCGCCCCCTCCGCCGCCGGTCCCGCCCGCGCCTCCGCCTCCGCCCCCTCCGGTGCCGCCGCCTCCGCCGGTGCCGCCGCCCGCGCCCCCGCCTCCGCCCGCGCCCACGCCTCCTCCTCCGCCGCCGCCGGGACCGCCTTCGCCGCCCGTGCCCACCCCGCCTCCGGCCGCGCAGCCGGGCGTGATCGCGCCTCCGATCTCGACTCCGCCCGCGGTGTTCGCGGTTGCTCCCGGGCTGCAGCTCGCAGTGATCGGCGGCGGTGTCAGGATGCCACCGGTGCCTCTCGCCGCGGCCCAGCCCGAGGAGGAGCTGCCGATACAGCGGACCGGCAGCGCTCCGGGGCCGAACGCCTTTCTTCCGGCGGCGCCGAAGCCTGCCCAACCGGCGCCGGTCGTACCGGTATATCCGCGCAAGCAGGCCCGCCATTAAGGGCACGGCCGCCAGCGGGGGAGCGATCCTCGCCGCGCTGGCCGCCGCTCTTGCGCTTCCGCAGGCAGCGGCCGCCGGGCCGGGCGCCGAAGGGCCGCTGTCCTCGATCGGGGATTCGCGCGCGCCCGAGCCGAGAACCGGACCCAAGCCGGCCGCGCGGCCTCACGAGCCGGCCGAGGAGCCGGCAAAGCGCGCCTCGTTCGAAGGTTCGACCGCATCCGCCGATATCCACAAAGTGGCGGACTGGATCGCGGCTTCCGGCGACAATCGCGCTTTGCCCTTCCTGATCGTCGACAAGGTCGACGCGAAGGTCTTCCTGTTCGACGGGGAGAGCCGCCTGAAGGGGAGCGCTCCGGCGCTGCTCGGCCTCGGCCGCGGAGACGACAGCATCGACGGTATCGGTCAGCGCAGGCTGGCGACGATGGGACCCGGCGAGCGAACCACGCCCGCGGGCCGCTTCGAGGCCGCCCTGGGCCATGATCTTGAGCAGGATGTCCTCTGGGTGGATTATGGAGCTGCGATCTCGCTTCACCGGGTGATCCTCGGAAATCCCAAGGACCGCCGCCACCAACGGCTGGCCACGGGAACGCCGCTCGACAATCGGATTTCCTACGGCTGCATCAATGTCCCGGCTTCTTTCTACGACCGGATAGTCGTGCCCGCTTTCACGGGAACGGTCGGAATCGTCTACATCCTGCCGGAGACAAGATCGGTCGCGGACACTTTTGGAATGAAGGCGCCGCCGACCGCTTCCGCTATGTGACCGGCGCCCCCGCCGCTTCGGCGATCGCGGCCCTGAGCAAAGCCAAGCGCCGCGCCGGCTCGGGATGCGTCGCGGCCCCTTCATCCCCCACTTCCGCCTTCAAAAGGCCGGCGAGGAATACCTCGGCCCCGCCCAGATCGTAGCCGGCCGCGCTCGACAAGCCGACCGCGAGCCGGTCCGCCTCTTCCTCCCTTTCGCTCGACCCGACCGGCCCGTCCGCCGGCAGCAGCGAGAAGGGTCCCGCAACCTCAGCCGCCGCGAAGGGCTGCCGGCCGTGGCGAAGCAGGTTGTGGGCGAGCTCATGGCCGATCACGACGGCGAGATCGTCGTCGGTGGCGCAGCGCGCGAGGAGCCCCGTGCTCACCACGATCCGGGCACCGTCGGCCCAGGCATTCACATCCTCGCCCGGAACCAGCTCGACCAAAGCGGGGCAGCCCATTTCGGCGGCGAGCCGGAGGTCCTGGACCATGCCGCTTCTGGAAATGCGAAGAATCGCGGCGCCCCTGCCCATCTCCTCGGTCAGGATCTGCTTGGCACGCTCCACGAAGGCCCGGGTCGGCGCGGCGCCGGCGGCAGCGCCTCCCGCACCGAGATCGCGCCCGTTCACAAAGAGCAGCTGGTCACCGGCCCTGAGGCCGGCCGAGTCGGCAGGACTTCCAGCGACCACCGCCATCACGCCGGGATTCGCGCCAAGCGCGAATCCACGTGCCACCTCGTCGCGATCGGCCGGATCATATTGCTCCAGTCCATGCACGACGAAACCGAGCTGGGGCGCGAGGACAGAGCGACAGAGCCCCCTGTTGGCGACCGAAAGCCGGTAGGCGACTCGCGCGACCCTGAGGTCCGCCGCGCGAAGCCTGTCCAGGCGCGTGAGCGAGGCTGCCGCGGAGGAGGCCGGCACAGCGGCCAGGACGATGAGCAGTGCGCCGATGGCGGCAAGGGAGAAGGGCCAGGGGCGACGTGCGAAAGATGGGATTCGTACCGGCATCCCCAGCCGCTAGGCCGGGCGGCGCGGATGCATAATGGCGAAACGGGCGCGCAAATGGGACGTGCCCGGATGGCACGACGGCGGGTCATCTCTTAACGCCGACACTTCCTGGTCGCGGGTGGGAGAGCCGGGGAACAGGGAAGGAGGGGCGGCGTCTGCCTGCGCCCCCCCTCCACCAGCCTATCGGCTGGTCCCCCTCCCCGTTCCGGGGAGGATTTGGGCTACCACACCCGGACGCGGTCTTCGGGCTTGAGGTAGAGCTTGTGGCCGGGCTTTACGGCGAAGGCGGTGTACCATTCGTCGATGTTGCGAAGGGTGCCGTCGACCCGGAAGCGGACGGGCGAGTGCGGATCGGAGACGACGATCATCTGAAGGATCTCCGGCCGCAGCTTGTTGCGCCAGCCCTGGGCCCAGGCGAGGAAGAAGCGCTGGTCGCCGGTGTAGCCGTCGAGCACCCGCGCCTTCTTGCCCTTCAGCGAGGCGTGCCAGGCGTCGAGGGCGAGCTTCACCCCGCCCTGGTCGCCGATATTCTCGCCCAAGGTGAGCTTGCCGTTGACCTTCACTCCTGGGATCGCCTCGTAGCCGTCATACTGGGCGGCGAGGCGGCCGGCCTCGGCGTTGAATCGGGCGGCGTCGGCGGGCGCCCACCAGTCGCGAAGAACGCCTTTCTCGTCGAACTGGCGGCCCTGATCGTCGAAGCCGTGGCTGATCTCGTGGCCGATCACGGCACCGATCGCGCCGTAATTGACCGCGGAATCGCCGGTCGGATCGAACATGGGCGGCTGAAGCATTGCGGCGGGGAAGACGATCTCGTTGGCGACGGGATTGAAATAGGCGTTCACCGTCTGCGGGGTCATCAGCCATTCGTCGCGGTCGACCGGCTTGCCGATCCGGCCGAACTGGTAGCGGGTCTGGAAAATTCCGGCCGCCTTGATGTTTCCGTAAAGATCGGCCGGATCGAGCGAGAGATCCGAATAATCGCGCCATTTGTTCGGATAGCCGACCTTGACCCGCTGGCGGGCGAGCTTCTCCAGCGCTTCCTTGCGCGTCGGCTCCGACATCCAATGGGCGCCGAGGATTCGGCGGCGCATGGCCTGCTGGAGGCCGGCGACCATATCCTCCATCATCGCCTTGGACGAAGCGGGGAAGTGGCGGCGGACATATTCCTGGCCGAGCACCTCGCCGAGCCGGGAATCGACCAGGGTGACTCCGCGCTGCCAGCGCGGGCGAAGCTGCTGCTGGCCGGTCAGCGCCTTCGAGAAGGCGAACTTGCTGTCGACGTAGCGCTTCGAGAGATAGGGCGCGGCCTGGTCGACGACGTGGACGGCCTCCCAGGCCTTGAGATCGTCGAGCGACGCGGCCGCGAAGATCGCGGCGACCTTCGGCACAGCGCTGTCCTCGGCGACGATCATGTCGCCGGCCGCGGGGGCCCCGACGCCCTCGAGCCAGCTATCCCAGTCGAAACCGGGGGCGAGCGCCTTGATCGAAGCGAGGCTCATCGGCTTGTACATGGCGTTAGGATCGCGCTGCTGGACCTGGGTCCAGCGCGCCTCGGCGATCTTCGTCTCGAGCGCGAGAATAGCGTCGGCCGATGCCTCGGCGTTCGGCCAGCCGATCAGCGCGAGAGTCCGGCCGAGATAGGCTCGGTAGGCGTCGCGCTGCGGCTTGAACCCGTCGGCGAGATAATAATCGCGGTCGGGAAGGCCCATTCCGCCGATGCTGAGGCCGGTGATGTAAATATTGGCGCCCTTGGCGTCCGGCCCGATCGCGAAGTTGAAGAAGCTCGAGCCGAAATCGCCGGTCGTCCTGCCCATCAGGCGGGCCATGTCCGCCCTGGTCGAGACGGCGCGGATGCGGTCGAGATCGGGCTTGAGCGGGGCGGCGTCGAGTTGCTCGAGCCGGGCCTCGTCCATGAAGCTGGCATAGAGAGCGCCGACCTTTCGGGCGGACTCGCTGGACGGATTGCGGGCGCTGTCCTCGACGACGGCGCGAAGCTGATCCTGGGTGAGGTTGAAGAGATCGAGGCCGACTCCGGCGATCGGCTGATCGGGGGCGATCTCGGCGGTCTTGAACCAGCCCCCGTTCACATAGTCGAAGAAGCTGTCGCCGGGCGCTACGGCAGTGTCGCGGGCGGTGAGATCGATCCCCCAGTCGCCGAAGCGGCGCTTGGCGGGCCGCGTTTGCTGGGAAGATTGGGCTTGCTGGGAAGATTGGGCTTGGGGCGCCGGATCGGCGAAAGCCGGGACCGAGGGCGCGGCAAGAGCGATAGCGGCGGCCGATGCGGCCAGGATGTGCAGTTTCTTCATGTCGTTCGTCCTTTCATTTGGGCAAAGCTCGGGTGGAGACTGCCGGCGCAATTGCCGGCAGCATTCATTTTTCATGTTTGGTTAGAAGTGGTTAGCCGAAGCCGGCGATCCGTCGCTCGCGGAGCGCGAAGGTGATGAGTGCCGCGGCTATGGCGATCGAGACGATGGCGTGGATCGCCTGGCGCGTGCTGACCGGCTCGAACAGGTTGACGAGGTAGCAACCGATCCCGGCCGCCATCGCTCCCCAGAAGCCCGCAACATAGGCCAGGGTGCGGTTGGCCCTGGTCAGCTCGTCGTTGAGGAGGGCGCGGACGCTCCTGCTGCGCATGAAGCCGCCTCCGGTTGCGAGCAGGGCCAGGAGCACGAGCACCCAGACCAGCCAGGCACCGATCTTGACGCTGTCGACGGTCCGGACCTGGTCGGCCATCGCTCCGCCGAAATAGAAACCCTGCCAGCCGGCGAAGATGACGCCCTGGACCGCGAATTTGCGGGCGCGGCTGCGTCCGAGCTTCTCGGCTTTTTCGATGTCGCGAATGTCGGTCATCGGCGCGGTCCTTACATGAGGCCGGTCGAGACGAGCGAGCCGATGCTCACCGGCCGCGCGCCGCCAAAGCCGAGGTTCAGGCGCGGCGCCTCGAAGCCGGCGGGGCCTGCCTGCCAGAGCGCCGCCGCGGGGGCCGCCACGAGCGCGACCAGAGCGGCGAGGATGAGCTTCCTGATCATCTTCCCTCCCCTCTCAGGATTCGCGCACGCGATACCAGGCCAAGGCGCCCAGCATTGCGAAGACGAAGAAAGCGTACATGACCCAGTGGATCGGCTCGCGGACGAAGCCGCCTTTCCAGAGGAAGTACCAGATCGGGTAGGCGAGCAGGAACAGAGTGGCTCCAAGGCTGGCCGCCTTGTAGGAGCGGGCGCGCTCGAGCTCGTCCATCACGCCGCTCATGATCCAGGTACCGCCGGCGACCGCGACGACGAACAGGGCGATCAGGCCGAGCGCGACGGCGGGCGACCAGAAGCCGGTCTCCCCGTGGAAATCCATGCCGGCTTGGCGGAAGCCGACATAGAAGCCGGTGCCCAGGCCGCAGACGAAGAGGGTACCGATCACCAGGTAGCGCGTGCGGCGCATCGCGGCCTCGCGGCGCTCGCCCTCCCCGTGCGAAAAATCCCGATCAGGCCGCACCATGGCCGCCCTCCCCATGCCCGTCATCGAATATCTCCTCGATCTTCCTGTCGAAGAGGCGGGCCAGCTTGAACGCCAGCGGCAGCGACGGATCATATTTGCCGGTCTCGATCGCATTGACGGCCTGGCGCGACACGCCGAGCCGGCCGCCAAGCTCCGCCTGGCTCCAGTCGCGTTCCGCCCGCAGCACTTTCAGACGATTCTTCACCAGCAGCCTGAGATCCATTGCCTCGCCTCTTCCTCCCTAGCCTGTTCACCGGGGATGTCACGAATCAGTAAGGCCAGCCGCACATTTTGTCAAGAAGACCTGACATAATGTAATGTGTCACTAGCGAAATGACAGCTGTACTGGCGTCCTTGCGCCTCTGTGGCGGGGGTGCGAACCTTGCCGGCATGAAGGTGCGGGCGGCCACGATGGACGATGTGGAGAGGGTCTCGGCGATACTCGCCGCTTCCTATCCAAGCCTGATGCGCGGCGCCTACTCCGACGATCTGCTCGCCCGCGCCCTCCCGCGAATCACCGCGGCCAATCCAGCCTTGCTGGCCTCCGGCACCTATTATCTCGCCGAGGCGGAGGACGGCACGGCCGCCGGCTGCGGCGGCTGGAGCTACCGCCCGCCCGAGGAGGACCGGCGAGAAGAAGGCGTCGCCCATATCCGCCACTTCGCCACCCATCGGGACTGGACGGGCATGGGCGTTGGACGCGCCGTCTTCGATCGCTGCGAAGCCGACGCCCGAGCCGGCGGCTTCGCGCGCTTCACCTGCTATTCGAGCCTCAACGGCGAATCCTTTTACGCGGCGCTGGGGTTTCGGCGGGTGCGGGAGATCGCCGTGCCGTTGAGCAGGGACCTAAGCTTTCCGTCGGTGCTGATGGTGCGGGAGATCGGCAATTAGCCCCCTCTTCCCCGCGGGGAGAGGGTTCTCGCAATGTGCATTTCCCGGGTCGTGTTCATGGGTCCCGGATCAAGTCCGGGATGACGAGCTTCTACGCTCGTCACTTTCGTACGGATGATGTTTCGCGCTAGGGAGCGGGCATGGCGCTTACCCATCTTGGCCAGCAGAGCACGCTGCCGGCTTCGCCCGTCGAGGCGAAGCTGGATTTCGTGCCGAATCCGCGGCCGGGGCGGCTCTATCTGGTGCGGTTCGCGGCGCCGGAATTCACGTCGCTCTGCCCGGTCACCGGCCAGCCCGATTTTGCGCATCTGGTCATCGACTATGCGCCCGGCGAGACGATCGTCGAATCCAAGTCGCTGAAGCTGCTTCTGAGCGCCTATCGCAATCATCGCGGGTTCCACGAGGACGTGACGGTCGGGCTCGGCGAGCGGCTGGCCGAGGAGATGAAACCGGTCTGGCTTCGGATCGGCGGCTATTGGTATCCGCGCGGCGGGATGCCGATCGACGTCTTCTGGCAGACCGGCGCGCCGCCCGAGGGGCTCTGGCTGCCCGACCAGGAGGTGGCGGGGTATCGTGGGCGGGGCTGATCCGAAACCCGTGGCGGTTCGCTCGTGAAGATCGCAATCCTCGGCGCCGGATCGATCGGATGCTTCATCGGCGGCGCCTGGCAGGCGGCGGACCAAAAGGTCGCGTTCATCGGCCGCGACAGGATCGGCAAGGCGATCGAAGCCGACGGGCTGACCCTGACCGGGAGCGACGGCTGGCGGGTCCATTTCGCGCCAGGCGAGGTCGATTATTCCATGAAGCCGGCCACGCTCGCCAAAGCCGAGCTGATCGCGCTCTGCGTCAAGAGCAACGGGACGGCCGAAGCGGCGAAGGAGATCGGGCACCACGCCAGGAAGGGCGCGACCATCGTCAGCTTCCAGAACGGAGTCAGCAATGCCGACGTGCTTCGCGAGGCGCTCGGCACCAGGTTCGAGGTGGTTCAGGGCAGCGTGCCGTTCAACATCGCCTATCTGGGCCACGGGCGATTCCACAAGGGCGTGGCCGGTGACCTGATCACCGGCGAAAGCGCTGCGACCCGGGCGCTCTCCGAAGCGATCGGCGACCGGCCCGGGCGGCTGAAGCTGGCGGCGGACATGAAGGCGATCGCCTGGGGCAAATTGCTGATCAACCTCAACAATGCGGTCAACGCATTGTCGGGCAAGACCTTGCTCGAGCAGTTGAAGGAGCGGGACTATCGGCGGGTGGTCGCGGCCTCGATCATCGAGGCCCTCGAGCTACTCCAGGAAGCGGGGATCGAGCCTGCCAAGATCGGGCCGGTGCCGCCGAGGCTCCTTCCCCATGCGATGGCTGCGCCGAACCTGGTGTTCAACAACCTTTTCCTCAAGTTCCAGCGCATCGACGCGAAGGCGCGTTCCTCGATGTACGACGATCTCGCCGCTCGGCGGCCGACCGAGGTGGACTGGCTGAACGGCGAGGTGGTCAAGCTGGCCAAATCGCTGGGCAAGGAAGCGCCGGTCAACCAGTCGATCGTCGATTTGATCAAGGTGGCCGAGGTCGGAGTGGAGAAGGTGTGGACGCCCGAGGAATTGCGCTGGCACGTGCTCCAGGGGCGGAAAATCGCGCCGATGTTCGGGTATTGAGTGAGCGGGCAAGGAGGGCCCACCCCCAACCCGCTCCCGGAAATCCGGTAGGGGGCTTTCGTCTGAGCCGGCCCGAGAGCCCGTTCTCCCCTCCCGGATTTCCGGGAGGGGTCGGGGGTGGGTTCTTCGGGATGACGCCTGAGTGTGCGATTTCGGGCACGATTTGACTCGGAGGTTCGGAAGCCTGAAGGGCGCCTGTCCCTGCCGGAGCCCGACCTTATGCGTTCCTTTCCAGCCGTTTCCCTGATCGCCCTCACCGCCGCCCTCAGCCTGGCCGGCTGCTCCTCGAAAAGCACGGCGCCCGCCGCCGCGCCCGCGCCGGCGCCGGCCCAGGCGGCGCGGACCGTGCCGACCCAGCTTCCAACCGACGTTCGGCCGATCCACTATGCCATTTCGGCGCGGCCGGACGCGGCGAACCTGCGCTTCTCGGGCCAGGCCGCGATCGACGTCGAGGTGGTTCGGGCGACCGACAGGATAACGCTCAACGCGGCCAATCTCGACATCAAGTCGGCGGCCTTGATTGGACCGGGCGGAAGCAGGCAGGCCGCGAGCGACATATCGACCGACGAAGGCAAGCAGACCGCGACCTTCGAGTTCGGCCGGCGGGTGGAGCCGGGCCGCTACCGGCTCGACCTGGATTATTCGGGCAAGATCAACCAGCAGGCCAGCGGCCTGTTCGCTCTCGATTATGACAGCGCCCAGGGGCCGAAGCGCGCGCTCTACACCCAGTTCGAGGCGCCCGACGCGCGCCGCTTCTTCCCCGGCTGGGACGAGCCCAATTTCCGGACGCCCTACGACCTGAGCGTCACCATCCCGGCCGGACAAGACGCGGTGAGCAACATGCCGCAGGCCGGCGCGGAAACCCATCCGGACGGGACCCGGACGGTCCGATTCCAGACCACTCCGAGCATGTCATCCTACCTGCTCTTCCTTGCGGTCGGCGAGTTCGACCGGATCACCAAGACCGCGGCCGGCACCGAGATCGGCGTGGTGACGAAGCGCGGCGACGGCGAGAAAGGGCGCTGGGCGCTCGAGGGATCGGCGCAAATCGTGCCCTTCTACAACGACTATTTCGGAACGCCCTACCCGCTGCCCAAGCTCGACAATGTCGCCGGACCGGGAAGCAGCCAGTTCTTCGGGGCGATGGAGAATTGGGGCGCGATCTTCAGCTTCGAGAGCATCCTGCTCGTCGATCCCGCGATCACGACCGAGCAGACCCGGCAGCGGATCTTCGAGGTCGCCGCGCACGAGATCGCGCACCAATGGTTCGGCGATCTGGTCACCATGGCCTGGTGGGACGATCTGTGGCTGAACGAGGGCTTCGCCTCGTGGATGTCGACCAAGGCGACGACCAAGCTCCACCCCGAATGGCAGCCCGAGCTCGGGCTGGTCGAAGGACGGGAATCGGCGATCGGCCTCGATTCGGTGGCGACCACCCATCCCGTCGTCCAGCGGATCAGCACCGTCGAGCAGATCAGCCAGGCCTTCGATTCGATCACCTACCGAAAGGGTGAGGCGGTGATCACCATGCTCGAGGATTATGTCGGCGAGGATGCGTGGCGGCGCGGGGTCCAGGCCTATGTGCAGGAGCATCGCCTGCGCAATACGCAGAGCGACGATCTTTGGGCCAAGGTCGAGGAAGCGGCCGGAAAGCCGGTGCTCGCGATCGCCCACGATTTCACGCTTCAGCCGGGCGTGCCTTTGATCCGGGTCGAGAATGCGACCTGCCGCGGCGGCAAGACCGAGGTTGCACTTCGCCAGACCCAGTTC
>Ga0193706_1000773_pt1 | contig 16260 bp, 14 predicted proteins | sample U3c1metaG_FD_160130 | JGI IMG/M metagenome (GOLD analysis project Ga0193706, IMG submission 160130) | Soil microbial communities from a riparian zone of the East river system, Colorado, United States - U3c1 | ecosystem: Environmental > Terrestrial > Soil > Riparian zone | place: USA: East River... | reverse complement strand
CGACGGTCACAAGCTTGGGGGAGCGCGCGAGCAGGGCGTCGAGCGAGTCGAGGTCGAGCCGGCCGTCCTCCGTCAGCTCGACGTAGGCGAGCGTCGCCCCCACCTCCTCGGCGAGCAGCTGCCACGGGACGAGGTTCGAGTGGTGCTCCATCGGCGTCAGCACGATCGTGTCGCCGGCTCCGACGTTGCGGCGGCCCCAGGCGTACGCGACGAGGTTGAGCGCCTCCGTCACGTTCTTCGTGAAGATCGTCTCGGCGGTCGGCGCGCCAACGAAGCGGGCGATCCGCTCGCGCGCGCCCTCGAAGCGCTCCGTCGCCTCCTGCGCGAGCGTGTAGACCCCGCGGTGGATGTTCGCGTTGTGCAGGCGGTAGGAGTCGTCGAGCGTGCGCAGCACCGCCTCCGGCTTCTGCGCGGTCGCGCCGGAGTCGAGGTAGACGATCCGTCTACCGCCGATCTCACGCTGCAGGATCGGGAACTGCGCTGCGACGGCGGCGACGTCGTAGGTCGAGCTGCCGGTGGCGGCGGACGTGGCCATGGCGCGGCTCAGGCCGCGGAGGCGGCCTCGACCTCGTCCTTGATCCAGCCGTAGCCCTTCTCCTCCAGCACGGTCACGAGCTCGGGACCGCCCTCCTTGACGATCCGCCCCTGGTACATCACGTGCACGTGGCTGGGCTGGACGAGGTGGAGGATGCGCTGGTAGTGGGTGATGATGAGCACGCCCATGTGGTCGCCGGCGACGGAGTTGACGCCCTGCGAGACGACGCGCAGCGCGTCGATGTCGAGGCCCGAGTCGGTCTCGTCGAGGATCGCCATCTCGGGTCTCTGGAGCGCGAGCTGGAGGATCTCCATGCGCTTCTTCTCGCCGCCGGAGAAGCCCTCGTTGAGGTAGCGCGAGGAGAACGTTCTCGGGACCTCGGTCAGTCTCATCGCCGCCTCGACCGTCTGGCGGAAGTCCTTCAGCGAGATCGGCTCCTCGCCGCGCGAGTCGCGGTGCGCGTTGAGGACCGTGCGCAGGTACTTCGTGACCGTCACGCCCGGCACGGCGACCGGGTACTGGAAGGCCATGAAGAGCCCCATGCGGGCGCGCTCGTCGGTGGCGGCCTCCGTGATGTCCTCGCCCTTGAAGATGACCTGACCTTCGGTCACCTCGAAGTTCGGGTGGCCCATCACGGCGTTCGCGAGCGTCGACTTGCCCGAGCCGTTCGGCCCCATCAGGGCGTGGATCTCACCCTTGCCGACGGCGAGGTCGAGACCCTTGAGGATCTCCTGCTCGCCGGCGCGGACGTGGAGGTTGCGGATCTCGAGCTCGGCCATGGTCTCCTGCAGGTTTCGGGGGGAAGGGACGTCAGACCGCCGGCAAGGCGGCGGCGCCAGCGGTCGCGGCGGTGCTGGTGACGACGGGATGGACCGCCAGCGCGGGCGCGGACGGCGCCTCGCGCAGCGAGAACTCGACAAGGTCCGCCAACGTGGTCGTCTGGAGTGCGCGCGCGATGCCGCCCTGCACGCGCATCCACAGCAGCTTCGTCGCGCAGTGCTGATGGCCCACGTCGGCGTCGTGCGAGCAGAGGACCCGCTCGGTGTGCTCGCTGACGAAGCACTCCATCGGCGCGATCGCGCCCTCGAGCGCCTGCACGACCTCGTCCATCGTGATCTCGTCGGCCGGCCGCGCCAGCCAGTAGCCGCCGTGCGCGCCGCGGGCGCTCATCACGAGCTCCGCCTTCTTGAGGCGCGCCACGACCTGCTCGAGATAGGCGAGCGGCAGCCGCTCCGCCTCGGCGATCGCCTTCAGGCTCGTCGGCTGCTCGGGCGTCTGCCGCCCCAGCTCGACCATCAGGCGGACGCCGTACTCGGCCTTGGAGGAGAAGATCACGGGGGAAATCCTACCAGCGCGGTTGGTTAATCCGCGGGCGGCGGGGGCCAGCGGGCGGCGACAGATTCCGCCGCCTCGGTCATGATGCGCGGCGGTGGAAGCATCGACCGTCCCCACGCTTGCCGACCAGGACGAGGTCGCGCGCATCGCCGAGCTGGCCCGCGCCGGCGGCCGGCTCGGGATCGACACGGAGTTCATGTCGGAGGGGCGCTACCGCGCGCTGCTGTGCCTCGCGCAGGTCGTGGCCGACGATCCGGAGGCGCCGGGCGGCACGCGGATCGCCCTCTTCGACACGCTCGAGCCGTGGATGTCGACCCCGCCCACCCCGCTCGCAGAGGTGCTGGCGGATCCGGCGATCGAGATCGTGCTGCACGCCGCGCGCCAGGACGTGGCGCTGCTGCGGCGGATCTGGAGAACCGAGGTGACGAACGTCTTCGACACGCAGGTCGCCGCCGGCTTCGCGGGCCAGGGCGCGCAGACCGGCTACGGCAACCTGCTCGGCGGCGTGCTGAGACTGCACGTCGCGAAGAGCGCGAGCTACACGCGCTGGGACGTCCGCCCGCTCACGGGCGAGCAGCTCTCATACGCGCGCGAGGACGTGCTGCACCTGCTGGAGCTGAGCGACGCGCTGCACGAGCGGCTCGACGAGACGGGCCGCCTCGAATGGGCGCGCGAGGAGTGCCGCCGGCTCGAGTCCGCAAGCGACGAGCGCGACCCCTGGACGGCGTGGGAGCGGCTGGCGCGCGCCGGCTCGCTCGACCCGCGCTCGCGCGCCGTCGCGCGCGAGCTGGCGGCCTGGCGCGAGCACACGGCCTCGCGCGAGGACAAGCCGGTCGGCACGATCCTGCCCGACGCCGCACTCGTCGAGATCGCGAAGCGCAAGCCGGCGGACGCGAGCGCGCTCGAGCAGATCCGCGGGCTGCACGGCGGCCACCTCAAGCGTCGCGGGCAGGAGCTGATCGCCGCGGTGGACCGCGGCCGCGAGGCCGAGCCGATCCCGCGCGAGGCGCGCGGACCGGGCTCGGAGCCGCGCGATGCGCCGCTGGTGGCGCTCGTCGAGGCGGTCATCCGCGCGCGCACGCTGGAGGCCGGGCTCGCGTACGAGCTCGTCGCCTCGCGCGCGGAGCTGGAGCGGATCGTCGTCGCCGCCCGGCGCGACGATCCAGAGCCCGACGTGCGCACCCTCACCGGCTGGCGCCGCGAGCTGGTCGGCGGCGAGCTGGCCGAGTTGCTCGCGGGCCATCGCTCCGTCGCGATCGACGGCGGGCGACTCGTCGTGCGCGGGGACGCGGCGTAGGGCGCCGGCGCCGCGCCGTCCTGTCCCCGAAGCCGTCCTGCGACCCCACGGCAGGACGACGGCGTCCAGCGCGACGCATAACCCCACTCCGCGCGCTGTCCCGCCGCCCCGGCAGGCACTAAGCTGCCCGGCCGTGCCGGGAGTGCGCCGAATCGTGTCGTTGACCGCTGCCGGCGCGCTCGCGCTCGTCGCCGGCGGCGCGGTGGCGACAGCGGCAGGACCCGGCGGCGCCGTGCCGGGCGAGACGCCGCCGGCCGGCGGAGGGACGACCACCCCCGCTCCGGTCGGCCCGGTCCCGCTGCATCTGCACGCGGCGACGCTCAGACAGGACGGCGGCGCGCTCGTGCTGTCGCTCAGCACCTCCCGCCCCTGGACGCCGGCGTCGCTCGGCGCCGACCACCAGTCGCTGTGCCTGCGGCTCGTCTACGAGCTGGATGGCTTCGCCTCGCGCGATCTCTGCGTCGCGCGCGGAGCCGGCAAGCCGCAGCTCTCCTACTTCCGCGTGCTGCGCGCGGGCGGCCACGGCCCGCAGCACCAGGTGCAGGCGCGCGTCTGGCAGCCCGACGAGCGCTCGCTCGTTGCGCGCTTCAGCCCGGCGAAGCTGAAGATCCCGTACAGCTCGGTGCGCTGGCGCGTGCTGTCCAGCACGGACGGCTGCCGCATCCGAGGCGACGCCGGCGACTGCTTCGAGGCGCTCCCGCCTGACGGCGGGGTCTTGCGCCTGCGCGCGCCACAGCCGATCGGCTGCACCGTGCCCGGCCCGTCGTACGTGACGAACGGCCCGCGCGACCGTCGCGTGGTGGCGCTGACGTTCGACGACGGGCCGTCGTCCTACACCGCCCCGGTTCTCGACGTGCTGCGACGCGAGCGCGTGCCGGCGACGTTCTTCCTGATCGGCCAGCAGGTGTCGAGCGGCGCCGCGCTCGTGAAGCGGATGCTGACGGAGGGCCACATGGTCGCCGGGCACAGCTGGAACCACGCGAACCTGTCCAGCGGCGGCCTGCTCGCATCCGGTCAGATCAGCTCGACGGCGAACGCGATCCAGCGCGCGTCCGGCTTTCGCCCCTGCCTGTGGCGCGCTCCCTACGGCGCCGTCAGCCCGGGGCTGATCGGCGTCGCACGCGGGCTCGGCGAGACGACCGTCCAGTGGGACGTCGATACGAACGACTGGATGCTGCCGGGAAGCGGGACGATCGCCTCGCGCGCGCTGGGCGCGCGCAGCGGCTCGATCGTGCTGATGCACGACGGCGGCGGATCACGCAGCCAGACGCTTGCCGCACTGCCGACGATCATCCGCGGGCTGCGGTCGCGCGGCTATGGCTTCGTGACCGTCACGGACCTGCTGCGCGCGAGCATGCGCTTCGGCTGAGCGCACCGCATCCCGGCCGTGGCGCCGCCACACCCGAAACTCGTGTTCCCGGATTTTGGTATGGTCGGCAGCCTTCGGGAACACGTGCGTTCCCTGCTGTGCTTCGGGGTCTGATCGGAAAGCGAACCGACGACGTGCCCGATCCGTGGGTCCGCCGGGATGGCCTCGTGCCGACGGAGCGGGCGGGGGAGGCGACATGCCAGACGGGGACCAGGGCAGCAAGCCGCGCCACCAGTGGGCGCCCGACGCTCGTGCGCTGAGCGTGGTCGGCGACCGGTGGGTGATGGTGATCATCCGCGATCTCGCATCCGGCCCGCTGAGGCTGGAGGCGCTGCGGCGCTGGCTGCCCGGCGTGTCGGCCGGTGCGCTCGAGTCGCGGCTGCAGAAGATGGCCGAGGCTGGGCTCATCACGCGCCGCCGGCACCGCTCGCTGCCACCGCGCGTCGATCTCGAGCTGACGGAGCGCGGGCGCGCGCTCATCGAGGCGATCGGCGAGCTCGCACGCTGGCAGTTGCGCACCCACTGGTCGCGACCGCGCGAGGACGAGTGGGTAGACGTCGGCGCCTGCTTCCGTCTCGCGCCGCTGCTGCCGCGCGCCGCTACGGCGTCCGAGGGCAGCCTCGCGCTCACGATCGTCGACGCGAAGCGCGGCCCCGAGCGCTACACGTTCGTGCGCGAGGGCGACCGCGCCCGCATCGAACGGCACGACACGCCGACAGCCGACGCCCGCATGGCCGGCACCCAGGCCGCCTGGGTCAGAGCCCTCAGCCCCGAAGGCGCCCCCGCAAGACTCGACATCGCCGGCGACACAACCCTCGCCGTCGAGTTCCTCGACCTGTTCAAGGTGCAACTTAGGTAGCCGAGCGCCGAGGAAGCCGAGCGCCGCCGTAGGCGGCCGCGAGGCACCCCGCCCAGGGCCGAGCCCGAACCCTTTCCGGGGAGCGGATCGTCGTGCCTGCGAAGGACGCAAGGAGCGTGGGCTGCAATCGCAGCCGAGCGACTGAGGACGCCCGCAGGCGCGACGAGCCGCCGCCGGAAAGGGTTCGGCGGCCAGCGCGTCCCCCACGCGCTGGCCGCCGAGGGCCATAGAACCGTCTGGACGGTCCTACTGCCAGTTGGCGGCGTTGCCTGCGATCAGCGGCAGCGCGGCAGAGGTCCCGGGGTAGAAGACGCCGAGCATCCCCCGAGCTCGGCGGCTCCGGGTCCACATCCCATTGCCGTGCTGCGCGCGCAGGCGCGAAGCCGCCCTGCGCTGCCGGTCGTGATGCGTCGCGCCTCCATGCGCTGGCGTGTCGGTGCCTCCGTCGCAGACGTCCGCCCCGTGCAGGAGGACAGAGGTCGCGAGCCGGCGCACACGGCGATCATCGACCGGCAGGTCTTGGAAGATCGGATGGCCGACCGCTGCACGAGCGTGCGATTGAGCATTTACGTGCAGCAACGATCCTCCCGATCCCGGTTATTAACGTTCGGAAAAGCGAAGAACTTGAACGAGCCTCGTCGCAGCGCGCCGATGACGCGTTCCCCCTCCATGCGACCGCCTTCCAGCGACGATCGCGAGGGGCACGCTAACGGCGGGAGCACGCCACGTCAAGCGCTTAATTTGATTGATCAGGCAAACGTCAGCGCACGAATCGGGCTTCATTCACAAAGGCCCCGGAATGCACGATCTTCGCGTTCGCGGAGAACACCGTGCGGCAGGTGGCGCGTTTGGACGCATGTCCGATGGGCGACGATCTCACGCACGCTCCGCCCCGCCGATCGCGTGCTGTGCGAGCACCTCGAGCGCGCGCACGACGGTCGAGTTGTCGGCGTCGCCGTGGCCGCGCGCCTGCTCGGCGTGGAAGAGCTCTTCGACCATCGACGTGCCGGGCAGCACGACACCCAGCTCGCGCGCGGTCGCGAGCACGATCGCGAGGTCCTTCGCGTGCAGGTCGAGCTTGAAGCCGGGCGCGAAGTCGCGCGCGAGCAGCTTCGGGCCCCGCACCTCGAGCACGCGGCTCGCGCCCAGCCCTCCCGACAGCGCCTCGACGACGACCGCCGGGTCGACGCCGGCCTTCGAGCCGAGCACGAGCGCCTCGCCGATCGCCTCGAGCGTGAGCGCCACGACGATCTGGTTGCACGCCTTGACGATCTGCCCTGCGCCGCTGGGGCCGCAGTGGGTGACCGTCGTGCCGAGCACCTCCAGCAGCGGGCGGACGCGTGCGAGCGCGGCGGCGTCGCCGCCGACCATGATCGACAGCGTCCCTTCCTGCGCACCGACGTCGCCGCCGCTGACGGGCGCGTCGAGCATCGCCGCGCCGCGCTCGGCGGCGGCCGCCGCCAGCTCGCGCGCGACGCTCGGCGCGATCGTGCTCATGTCGATCAGCACGCGATCCCGCCCGTCGCGGGCGGATGCCACTCCCGCGAGCACGCCGTCGGGTGCGCGGTAGACGGCATCGACGTCGGGCGAGTCGGACAGCATCGTGATCGTCACGTCCGCCTGCTCGACGACCGCGCGCGGCGAGTCGGCGGGGTGCGCCCCCGTCGCCGCGAGCGGCTCGATCCGCTGCGGGCTGCGATTCCAGACGACGACCGGATAGCCGGCCCGCAGCAGGTTGCGCACGATCGGCGCGCCCATGATCCCGAGTCCGATCACGCCGGCGGTCGCGGACGACGCGGGCGAGAGCGGCGACGTGTCGGCAGTCATCGGATCGCGGCCTCCCGTAGCTCGATGGTTTCCGTAGAATGGAAACGCCGTCATAGCACGGTCCGAGGAGAGAGCGCGTTGCCGAGCACAGCCAAGCACCCCAGCGTCGTGCAGTCCGTGGTGCGCAGCTTCGAGCTGCTGGAGGCGGTCGCCGCAGCGGACGAGGCCGGCCTCGTCGAGCTCGCGCACCGCACGGGGCTGCAGCCGAGCACGACGCATCGCTTGCTGGCGACGCTGATCGAGTGCGGCTACGTCGTGCAGGACCCGCAGTCCAGCCGCTACCGCCTGAGCATGAAGGTGGTCGAGCTCGCGGGCGGGCCGGAGCACCGCACCGAGCGGCTGCGCACCGCCGTGCGCACGCATCTCGTCGCGATCCGCGACGCGACGAACGAGACGACGAACCTCTGCGTCCTGGACCGCCACACGATCGTCTACGTCGACCAGGCGGAGAGCGCGCACGCCGTCCGCATGCTCACGGAGATCGGCCGGCGCGTGCCGGCGCACGCGTGCGGGGCCGGCAAGGTGATGCTCGCGCACCAGCCCGCGGGCGTGATCGCCGCGCTCACGGCGCGCGAGCCGTTCGAGTCGCTCACGGCGCACACGCTGACGACGGCGGCCGAGCTGGAGGTCGAGCTGCGCCGTGCGCGCTCGCGCGGCTTCGCGATCGACCGCGAGGAGTACGAGGACGGCGTCGCCTGCGTCGCCGCGCCGATCTTCAGCGCCGGCGGCGAGGTGCTCGCGGCGGTGAGCGTGTCCGGCCCGACGGCGCGCCTGCTGCGGATCGACCTCGGCGAGCTGGGCGAGCTCGTGCGCTCGCACGTGCGCGAGATCTCGCGCGAGCTCGGTCACCGCCCCGCGGACGGCGCCGTCGAGCCGACGCCCGTCTAGGCGCTCGTGCCCGACGCGCCGCCGGTCGAGGGGACGCCGTTCGCCGCAGAGGTCGTCGTGCGCCGGCAGCGCTTCGCCAGCGAGGACAGCGGCTTCGCGGTGCTCGACTGCGAAGCGGACGGGCGGCACGTCGTGCTCGTCGGCCCGCTCGCGCACCTGGAGCAGCGCGAGCGTGCCGCGGTGACCGGGACGTGGGTGCGCGACCCGCGCTATGGACCGCAGGTGAAGGTGCGCGAGGCGCATCCGCTCGCGCCGACGGACGAGGCGGCGCTCGTCGCCTACCTGCGGCGCGTGCGGCACATCGGGCCCAGACGCGCGGCGGCGATGTACGCAGCTCACGGCGAAGGCGTCCTGATCGCGATCGACGCCGACCCACGCGCCACGTTCGCGCGCGCCGGCCTGTCGTCGGCGCGTGCCGGGGAGGCGGCGCGCTCGTGGGACGCGCTGCGCGCCACGCGCGGCCTGCACCTGCTGCTCGCGCCGCACGGGCTCGCGCACCTGGCGGGGCGGATCCATCGCCACTACGGCGATCGTGCGTACCGCATCGTGGCGGAGCGGCCTTACGAGCTGACCGCGGTGTTCGGCGTCGGCTTCGCGACCGCGGACGCGATCGCGCGCGGGGTCGGGATCGCGCCGGACAGTCCGGCGCGGGCGCGCGCCGCGCTGCTGCACGTGCTCGCGGAGGCGGAGCGCGACGGGTCGACGTGCCTGCCGGAGGGCGCGCTGCGCGCCTCCGCCGGCGAGCTGCTCGGGCAGCCGTCGCCGGACGACGCGCTGCTGAGGGAGATGGAGGAAGCCGGCGACCTGGAGCTGGACGTCGAGGCGGACCTCGACGGCGACGCGGGCGAGCCGCGCGTGTGGGTCTACCGCGCCGAGACGGCGGCGCTCGAGCGCGAGCTGGCGCAGCGCGTGCATGCGCTGCTGGCAGACGAGCCGTCGCCGAAGCTGCATGCGCCCGACGCGCCGCCCAAGGAAGCGACGTCTCGCGCTGCCGGCGACCGCGAGCGGTCGCCAGCGGGCGACGTCACGTTCGCCGAGCTCGCCCCCGAGCAGTGGGCGGGCGTGCAAGCCGCGTTCACCCACCGCCTGTCGGTCGTGACGGGCGGCCCGGGGACGGGCAAGACGGCGTCGATCCGCATGATCGGCGCGATCGCGGCGCAGCAGCGCGCGTCGCTGCTGCTCGTCGCGCCGACGGGGCGCGCGGCCGCGCGGATGCGCGAGGCGACGGGGCTGGAGGCTTCGACCGTGCACTCGGCGCTCGGCTGGATCCCGGGCGAGGGCCCCGCGCTCGACGAGGACGACCCGCTGCGCTGCGACGTGCTCGTCGTCGACGAGACGTCGATGGCGAACCTGGAGCTGCTCGTGACGCTGCTGCGTGCGGTCGGTCCGGGTACGCACGTCGTGCTCGTCGGCGACGCCGACCAGCTCGCGCCGGTCGGTGCCGGCAAGCCGTTCGCGGAGCTGGTCGGCTCGGAGCTGGTGCCGACGGCGCGCCTCACGCACATCTTCCGCCAGGCAGCCGGCTCGATGATCGTGCAGGGCGCGCACGCGATCCGCGTAGGGCGGCCGCCGTCGTTCGCGCGCGAGGAAGGGATGCAGCAGGACCTGTTCCTGATCGAGCGTGCCGACCCGGTCTCGGCGCGCGAGCAGATCGTGAGCCTCGTGAGCCGGCGGCTGCCGGAGCACTTCGGCGTCGACCCGGTGATCGACGTGCAGGTGTTCGCCCCCGTGTACCGCGGCGAGCTGGGGATCGACGCGCTCAACGACGCGCTGCGCGCGGCGCTGAACCCGAGCGGGCAGGCGATCGGCAACGGGCGCCTGCGGATCGGCGACAAGCTGATGCTCGTCGGGCGCAACCTGCACGAGCTGGGGCTGATGAACGGGACGCTGCTGCGGTTGCTGGAGGCGCTCGGAGACGGCGACGCCGGCGAGGAGGACGACGAGGGCTCAGGGGGCGTGGTCGTCGCGACCGACGCGGGCACGCTGATCGAGATCCCGCCGGCGGAGGTCGGGAACCTGCGGCTCGCGTACGCCTGCTCGGTCCACCGCGGGCAGGGGATCGAGCTGCCGATCGCGGTGGTCGTGGCGCATCCGGCCGCGGGCGGGCGCTTCCTGCGGCGCGAGATGCTCTACACGGCGGTCACGCGCGCGCGGACGGCAACGGTGATCGTCGGCACGGGCGCGATGGTCGCGCGCGCCGCCGCCACGGCCGACGTGGGGCGACGGCACAGCCGCCTGGCGGCGCGGCTGGCGCGAGCCGGCGGCTGAGCGGCCCGACGCCGCGTACGCGCGGCCGCGCCCGACGATCACTACCCTTCGCCGCCGCGTGGACGCGCTGCAAGCCATCGTCCTGGGGATCGTCCAGGGCCTCACCGAGTTCCTGCCGATCTCCTCGTCCGGGCACCTGCGGATCGTTCCCGCCCTGTTCGGCTGGGACGATCCGGGCGCTGCCTTCACGGCTGTCGTGCAGCTCGGGACGATGGCGGCGGTGCTGATCTACTTCCGCCTCGATCTGTGGCGGATCGGGCGCGCGTGGCTCGCCAGCCTGCGCGACGAGGAGGCGCGCCGCACGCTCGACGCGCGCCTCGGCTGGTACATCCTCCTCGGCACGATCCCGATCTCGGTGATCGGCCTGCTGTTCGCCGACCCGATCGAGCACGAGTTCCGCAACCTCTATCTGATCGGCACGACGCTGATCGTCTTCGGCGCGCTGATGTGGTGGGCCGACGCGGCCTCCAAGCGCGTGCGCCAGATCGACTCGCTCAACGCTCGCGACGGGCTGTGGGTGGGCATCGCGCAGGCACTCGCGCTCGTGCCGGGCGTCTCGCGCTCCGGCGCGACGATCTCCGCCGGCCTCGTGCTCGGCCTCACGCGCGAGGCGGCGGCGCGCTTCTCGTTCCTGCTGTCGGTACCGGCGGTCGTCCTGTCGGGCATGTTCCAGCTACGCCACATCGGCGAGGCCGGCGCCGCCCCCGCCAGCGCGACCGTGATCGCCGTCGTGCTCGCCTTCGTCAGCGGCTACGCCTCGATCGCCTTCCTGCTGCGCTACCTCACGCGCCACGGGCTCGGGATCTTCGTCGGCTACCGCTTCGTCGTCGGCGCGCTCGTGATCGCGCTGGCAGCGACGGGCACGATCGCATAGCGCGGCCGCCGCCGCATCCTTCGTGTTGCGACACGCATTGCGCGACGCGATGCTGAGCGTATGACGGTTCAGCTCGTCACGCGCGTCCCGACTCGATCGCCGCGGCAGTCGACGGGCTCGTCGAGGCGGGCGTGTACATTTCTCGCTCAGACGCGGTCCGAGGCGGTCGTCGAGCACGAGCGACGCGATGCGGTCGGGCGAGCGATCGTCGAGGGGCATCGACGAATCCCGCCGGACGAGGACGGCCTTGCCTGGTCCGACGCGGCCGGCTCGGCGATGATCGCCGAGGAGCCTTGGTGAGCGGGCCGAGGCAGGGCGACCCGTCTGCTGTAGCTGCGTGTGGTTGCGCGGATCCCGCTCAGGCGCCGCAGCGGGCGATGACACGGCGGTCGGTCTGGTCGACCGACCGCCGGTAGTAGCGGACGGCCGTGCCGAGCTCCTGCAGGACGTGCTCGCGCAGCCTGCAGGACGTGCTCGCGCAGCCGGTACTTCGGGAACGCGCGCCGCGCCGTCCCCCGAGTCGGCTCGACCATGCCCACGCGATCCTGAGCGAGACGCTCGAGGGCTGCCTCCGCCGACTCCAGCCGCGCGGTCAGCCCGCCGCGAGCGCGGGCGCGAGGTCGTCGGCCGTGGCCTCGATCGCCTCGGGGATCGTCACGACGAGGCGCCCGTCGCGTTCGAGGATGCGGCGCGGCCCGAGCATCGTGAGGCCGGCGATCCGAGTCGTGCCCGGCACGTAGCGGATGACGTGGCCCTCCGGCGTCTCCTCGCCCTCACCATGCTGCGGCTCGCCGACGTGCAGGTAGAGCACGTCGTGCTCGGCGTCGTAGTCGGCGTGATCGAACGTGACCGGGCCGATCGTGATGTTCACGCGCTCCATGACCTCGGATCCTTTCGGTTGCCGAATGCGGAGATGATCCGCGCCGGCTGCTGCTCATAGCTTACGACCACCAGCAGCCACCGACTCGGGCCCCCGATGGGTTCTACGGCGTCAACGATGTTGTGAGCCACAGCTTTGGGACCGCAATGCGAGATCGTCATCCCCTCGCATTTCCCTTCGAGTTCAGATACCTCGTCCTGTTCCTCCAGTTCCGTGACATCGCCGGACGCAACTACAGCCGGCTGGCGTCCTTCTATCCGTCAGAGACTCTCGCTGACGACAGCCGATGGGGCGCGTCGTCGTCGTTCCACGGAGGACGTATTCACGAGGCGGAGCGGATCGACAGCGTCGCGCAACTCCGCAAGCAGCGGTCGGGATACCGAGGACTTCCGACGAACTTCGAGGCGGAGTTCGCCGCGATGTTCGCGAACGGCGTATTCGTCGGCCTCATGGAGGGTGTCGAAACGAGCTTTGAGGACCGCGGGATTGTTCGCGAGCTTCGCTCTTGACGCTCGCCGCGGCAGAGGTACCCGCCTCGTACCAGCGTCCCCGCCGCTGGAGCACATGGAACTGCCAAGAACGCGAAAGCCTGCGCTAGCAGGGCCTCACACGGAGAGCCGACGCCCGGATTCGAACCGGGGACCCCTTCATTACGAGTGAAGTGCTCTACCAGCTGAGCTACGTCGGCGGGGGCCGACATGGTAGCCGAGGCGGGTGGCGGGGCGCAGGTGGCGCGGGGCGTGGAACGCGGTGTTACAGTCGGGCGCATGGTGTCACTTCGCGGGCGTCGCCCGCTCCCGCCATCGGGCGCGTCGGACTCGCTCCACGCGGCGCGGCGGAGGCGCGAGCTGAGCGCGCTGGCGGACGGCGAGACGGTCGACATGCTCGTCGTCGGCGGCGGGATCGTCGGGACGTGGACGGCGCTCGACGCCGCGTCGCGCGGGCTGAGCGTGGCGCTCGTGGAGCGCGGGGACCTCGCGCAGGGGACGAGCCGCTGGAGCTCGAAGCTCGCGCACGGCGGCCTGCGCTACCTCGCCCAGGGTGACGTCGGCGTCGCGTGGGAGTCGGCGCGCGAGCGAGCGATCCTGATGGACGTGAGCGCCCCGCACCTGATCCGCGCGCTGCCGATGCTCGTCCCGCTCGGCGAGCAGGTGAGCCGTCGCGCCGGCATGACGATCGAGGCCGGCCTGCGCGCCGGCGACGCGCTGCGCGCCGCGGCCGGCACGAGCCGCCGCCGCCTGCCGCCTGCGCGTCGCGTCAGCGCCGAGGAGGCACGGCGCCTCGCGCCCGGCCTCTCCGACCGCGGACTGCGCGGGGCGCTGCTGCACTGGGACGGCCAGATCGAGGACGACGCCCGGCTCGTGCTCGCCGTGGCGCGCACCGCCGCCGCCTACGGCGCGCGCATCCTCACCTACGTCTCGGCGCTCGCGCTGCGCGCGGACGGCGCGACCGTGCGCGACGAGCACGGCGGCGGCGGGTCCTTCGAGCTGCGTGCCCGCCACGTCGTCAACGCCACGGGCGTGTGGGCCGGTGAGGTGAGCGGCGGGGCCGTGACGCTGCGGCCCAGCAAGGGCTCGCACCTGCTGGTGCCGGCCGCCGCCGTCGGCGAGCCGCGCGCCGCCGTCAACGCGCCGCTGCCCGGACACCGGGCACGCTTCGTGTTCGCCGTCCCACGGACCGACGGCCTCGTCATGGTCGGCATCACGGACGCGCCGTTCGAGGGTCCGATCCTCGACGAGCCGCCCGTCGACGCGGACGAGGAGACCTTCCTGCTGGAGTCGATCGGGCGCGTGCTCGAGCACCCGCTCGGTCCGGAGGACGTGGTCGGCCGCTTTGCCGGCCTGCGCCCGCTGCTGACGGACGCGCCAGCCGAAGCGGTAGACCCGGGCGCGACCGCCGACGGCGAGCCCGCGGCCGACACTGCCGACCTCTCGCGCCGCCACGCGATCGTCGAGCACGACGGGATCGTCACGGTCGTGGGCGGGAAGCTGACGACCGCGCGCCGCATGGCGCACGAGGCAACCGACCGGATCGCCGCGCGATCAGGCGTGCAGGCCGCGACGTGCGCGACCCCCCGCATCCGGTTGGCGGGAGACGATCGCCCCGCCGACGCCGCGCAGGCCCCGATCGCTCCCGACGTTCCCGTCTCGCGTGCGCAACTGCGCTTCGCGGTCGAGCACGAGCTGGCGCTCACGGTCGGCGACCTGCTGGACCGTCGCACGCGCCTCGGGCTCGTCCCGCAGCGGCGCGCCGCGGCGCTCGACGCCGCGCACGAGGCGCTCGCGACGGCGGCGCCGGTCGCCTGACGAGACGCCCGGCGTCGGCGGGCCCGTGTGCGAGCGCGGCCGGATCGTCGTGACGCCGATGACGCGGGCGTAGGCGCGCGAGCGCGGCTCAGCTCGACCTGGTGCCCGGCAACGGCGCCGGGTCGAGCAGCGTGCCGGGGTTCATGATCCCGGCCGGGTCGAGCGTCGCCTTGGCGCTGCGCAGCAACCCGATCCCGAGCTCACCCACCTCGTCTCCCAGCCACGGCCCGTGGTCGCGGCCGATCGCGTGGTGGTGGGTGATCGTGCCGCCGTGCGCGAGGATCGCGTCGCACGCCGCGACCTTCGCCGCGTGCCACTGCTCCAGCTCGGCACCCGGCTCCTGCCGCGCGACGAACGTGAAGTAGAGCGACGCGCCCGCGCGGTACACGTGCGAGACGTGCGCCATCACGACCGGCGGCGTCCCCCGCCCGCGCAGCGCGGCGTCGAGCGCTCCGACGACCGCACCGTGCAGCTCCAGCAGGCGGTCCCACGTAGTCGCCGTCTCGAGCGTCTCGACCAGCACGCCGTTGGCGAGCAGCTCGTCGCGCAGGTAGGGCGCGTGGAAGCGGCCTCTCAGCCACGCCGCGCCGACCGGCGCACCGAGCGCAAAAGCGCCGTGCGCGCCCAGGACGCGCGCGCCGGCAGCGCGGCGGCGGCGCACGAGCGCGTCGTCGCGGCCCTCCCAGCCCGCGATCACGAGGCAGCCATCCGCGTGGCCGCGCGCCCGCAGGTACGTCTTCAACGCACGCGTCGCGAGGCCGTCGCCGCCCGACATCGCGAGCGAGACGCGCGTCTCCTGCGCGTCGGACAGGCGCGCGACGTCCGGCGCGGCGTCCTGCTGAACGAGCTGCCGGAAGGCCTCGGTGCCGGCATCGAACGACGGCAGCGAGAAGGCCTCGTAGCGGCGCGCCGCCGGCGCCGCCCTGACGCGCAGCGTCGCCTCGACGATCACGCCGAGCGCGCCCTCCGAGCCGACGAGCAGCTCACGCAGGCTCGGCCCGGCCGCCGACGCCGGCACGGCGCGCGTCCCGATCTCCCCGCTCGGCGTCACGACGCGCAGCGCGACGACAAGCGCGTCGATGCGGCCGTAGCCGGTCGACGCCTGTCCCGAGGAGCGCGTCGCGACCCAGCCGCCGACGGTGCTGAACTCGAACGACTGCGGGAAGTGGCCGAGCGTCATGCGCTGCTCGCCGAGCGCTGCCTCCAGCGCCGGCCCGGTCATGCCGGCCTGCACGGTCGCGGTCAGCGACACGGGGTCCACGCGCACGAGGCGATCGAGCCGTGTGAGGTCGAGCGTGACGACCGCCTCGCAGCCGCCGCGGTGCGGCTCGACGCCACCGACCACGCTGGTGCCGCCGCCGAACGGGACGACGGCGACGCGCTCCTCGGCGCAGGCGCGCAGCACCGCCGCGACCTCCTCGGCATCCCCCGGATAGACGACCACGTCGGGCGCGTTCATCGCGTCGCCTGCGCGCAACCGCACGAGGTCGTGGTAGCCGCGGCCGGCTGCGTGCGTCACGCGCGCGAGGCGGTCGTCGCGCACGTGCTCGCCGCCGACGATCTCCACAAGCCGCTCGCGGGCCCGCGCCGCAAGCCGCGGATCGGGCAGCCGCACGTCCTCCAGCGCGACCGGGTCGCGCCGCGCCGGCAGCGTGCCCAGCTCGCCGGCGAGCAGCGCGTGCGCGGTCGGCGACAGGGGCGCGTCGTGGCCGTCTTCGCCCCAGCCCCACCAGCGCATGCGTGGCGTGGGCGCGGTCATCGGCTGCCGTCCTGCGAGCGCGACGCGCCCGTCGCGACCGCGCGACGACCGTTCGGCGACGGC
>Ga0193706_1000772_pt1 | contig 16263 bp, 13 predicted proteins | sample U3c1metaG_FD_160130 | JGI IMG/M metagenome (GOLD analysis project Ga0193706, IMG submission 160130) | Soil microbial communities from a riparian zone of the East river system, Colorado, United States - U3c1 | ecosystem: Environmental > Terrestrial > Soil > Riparian zone | place: USA: East River... | reverse complement strand
CATCTCGCCGCCGTCGCGCTCATATTTGTCCCATTTGCGCTTATATTCCTGGGCCCGGATCCAGGTCCCGCGCATCAGCGCGACATTGGCCATCCGGCTTCCCGGCATCTGGTTGCGGCTTCCATAGACCCGCTTCGGATTCTCGCCGCAGGCCATCTTCAGCCCGTAGGGCGCGCCCGGGAACTTCATGCCCTGCATGGTCCGGGCCGGCACGTTCTTCACCGTGACCGAACGGCCGCCGAACAGATTGGCCGAGCCGGGAAGGATCTGGAGCGAGGTCACGCCGCCATTGACGAGAGCGCGGCTGAAGCCGGGATCCTGCGGCCAGACGCTATGCTCGGCCCAGACGTCGGGATGGACCGCGCCGGTGATCTCGTTGCCGTCCTGGTGCGCCTCGACCGAGGGCGAGGGATAGTCGCCGAGATGCGAATGGATGTCGATGATCCCGGGAGTCACCCATTTGCCGCGGCCGTCGATCGTCGTCGCTCCGGCCGGCGCCTCGACGGTCTGGCCGAGCGCCACCACCTTCCCGTCCGCCATCAGGATCTGACCGTTGTCGATCCGGCCGCCCTCGCCGTCGAAGATCGTGACGTTGGCGATGATCGTCGGGACGCCGGGATAGGCGTGATAGGTGGAAGGATAGGGATCGCGCGAGAATCGGACCGGAGGCTCCCTCTTCGCCGGGGCGGCCGCGGGCGCCGGCGATGGCGTCGTCTGGGCGCAGGCGGCCGCGGTGAGAGCGGCCGCCGCGGCGAGGATCAGCCTCGCCGCTCTATTTAACCCCATGCATCCACCTCTTGAGCAAGGGCGAGAGGGCAAGCAGTACGAGACCGATCCCCGCCGACCACAGGCCGATCGTCCAGAAGACACCCGAATACGTGTCCAGGCTGACCTTGAGGTTGGTCACCTGGCCGCCCACCGTCTCGACGCTCGCCACCTGTGCCACCGCGCCCGCGACGTACTGGGCGACCGAGATGGAGAGGAACCACACGCCCATCATCAGGCCGACGATTCGCGCGATCGAGAGCTTGGTGATCATCGAGAGACCGACCGGCGAGATGCACAATTCGGCCACCGAGTGGATCAGATAAAGGCCGGCGAGCCAGGCCAGGCCGACCTTGTAGTCGGAGCCCGCGAAGCTCGAGCCCCAGACCAGGAACATGAAGCCGGCGCCCACGCCCATCAAAGCGATCCCGAACTTGACCGGGATGCTCGGCTCCATCCCGCGCTTGGCGAGCGCGTTCCAGAGGACGGAGAAAATCGGCGCCAGGATGACGATGAACAAGGCGTTGAAGATCTGGGTCTGGCCGGCCGGCATGATGTACATCGGCTGGTTGATCAGGCCGTCCTTGGCATAGGAAAGGCCGAGCGTGGCGAGAAGGCCGACGACTCCGAAGCTGATCCCCATCACCTTCTTGGTCGCGGGCGGCTCGCCGTTGGCGAAGAACCACCATGCGAACCACATGATCCCGAACGAGAGGGCGGCGGCAACCAGATAATAAGAGAATGGCGCGGCCCGGAACATCTCGAACAGAGGCTGGGTCCATTTGAGCGCGAGATCGGTGTTGCGGTCGGCGAACAGGGTCAGCGAGGAACCCGCCTGCTCGAACAGGGTCCAGAAGACGACGTTGAAGATGATCAGCACCATCGCGCAGACCATCATCTGGAACTCGACCGTCGTTCCCTTCGACCAGGACCAGGCCAGAATGGCCGGGACCGCGAGGATGAAGGTGCCGAACAATATCTTGCCCATGATCGGAAGCGACAGGACGTAGCCGACGATCCCCGATCCGGCCTCGGGCGGAACGTAGTTCATCAGATTGTAGAAGAGGAACAGAACCACCGGGATGGCGGCGATCGCTCCCCCGTAGATGAAGAAATCGCGATTGGCGGGCGCGTCCGCGGGCCGGTCGCCATAGCCCTGGAGCCGGCCGCCGTCGAACTGGATGAGGGACCAGGAGCAGAGCATTCCGACCGCGGCAAGGCCGAAGCCGGCCCATGGCCCGATCGCCTCGTAGAGGATCGGACAGAAGAATTGCGAGATGAGCGAGCCGAGGTTGATGCCCATGTAGAATATGGTGAAGCCCGCGTCCCGCCGCCTGTCCCCCTGTTCGTAGAGCGAGCCGACGATAGTCGAGATGTTGGGCTTGAAGAAGCCGTTGCCGATCGTGACCATCGACAAGGCGACGAGCATCAGGAGGGTGAAGAAGGTGTTGCGTTCGCCCTGGGCCACGAAGCCTCCGGCGGCGATTCGCCGGGTCTCGCTTCCGTCGGCGCCCATGAGCGAGACGCTCTTGTCCTCATTGCCCTTGATCTGGAGCTGCTGGCCGTTGGCCACGAGGAATTGCTGCTTGGCGTCGCCGACACCGGCTTCGACGACCTCGTAGCGCTGCCCGTCGACCATCGCATAGGGCTTGGCCGGCGGGCCTCCGAAGCAGAGGGTGAAATAGCCCAGAGCCATCATGATCGCGCCGAACTTCACCGACCGTTTGGAGCCGAGATAGCGGTCGGCGAGCAGGCCGCCGATCAAAGGGGTCAGATAGACCAGGGCGGTGAACCCGCCATAGAGGCCGGTCGTCGTCTGGTCGTTGAACAGGAAGTAATTGGCGAGATAGAGAGTCAGCAGCGCCCGCATGCCGTAATAGCCGAACCGCTCCCACATCTCGGTGGTGAACAGCCGCTTGAGCTGACGGGGATGCTCGAACCAGGCTCCCTGATCGGAGCGGCTCACGTCCGGGCGTTCGCCCTCGGTTGTGGTGTCGGGGGCGACGTTGACCATATCACTCTCCTGTAATGCGCCTCATTCAACGCGCGGGCGCTCTTCCAGCCGGGCGCACCCTAGCGGCCAAAACTGGCTTGTGAAGCCGGATTGTTACGCCCGCACCTGCTCGAGGTTCCTTGCCAAATGAGGCGCTTCCCACCAGAGCGCGCCATGCTCAACGACCTTTCATCACCGCTCGCCCTGCTCGCCACCCGCCGCTCGTGCAAGCCGCGCGACCTGATCGAGCCGGGGCCGGACGACGCCCAGCTCCGGCGCATGCTCGAGATCGCGGCTCGGAGCCCCGATCACGGCAAGCTCGCGCCCTGGCGCTTCGTCCTTGTGCCCAGCGAGCGGCGCGCCGCGTTCGGGGATATGCTGGAAGCGGCCTATCGCCAAGGGCGGCCCGAGGCGGGACGGCTCGAGATCGAGGCCGCGCACCGCTTCGCGAACCAGGCGCCGGTCCTCGTCATCCTTCTGTCGAGCCCGGTCGAAAGCGCGAAGATCCCTTCATGGGAGCAGCAATTGTCGTGCGGCGCGGTCGGAATGAACCTGGTCCACGCCGCGATCGCCTCGGGCTTCGGCGCAGGCTGGGTGACCGGCTGGGCGGCCTATTCGGCCCCGGTCCTGAAGTCGGTCGGCGGCCGCGACGGCGAGCGGATCGCCGGCTTCATCTTCATCGGCACCGCCGGCGCCGAGCTCGAGGAAAGGCCTCGCCCGATCCTGGACGACATCGTGGGCGAATGGACGGCCGCCACCTGAACGCGGTCACCCGTGATAAAGACGGCTTGACCCCTTAGCTGTGTTAGTACAGTATAGCGCCGTGCCAAACGACGATCGTCCAGTCTATCTCCGCCTCCGCGATTCCATCGCTGCCGCCATTCTCGACGGCAAGGTGCGCGACGGAGACCCGCTTCCCTCGGTCCGCAGCCTCGCCGCGGAGCATGGAGCCAACCCGCTCACCGTGGCCAAGGCCTATCAGACCTTCCAGGACGAGGGCCTGATCCTGGTCAAGCGCGGAGTCGGCATGTTCGTCGCCGAGGGCGCGAGCGAGCGGCTTCGCACCGCCGAGCGCAAGGATTTCCTCGACAATCGCTGGCCGGCGATCGCCGCCCAGATGCGCCGGCTCGGGCTCGAGCCCGAGGACATGGTCGAGCGCGCGCTCGCTTAAGAGACCCGCGGCCCGCAATAGCGGTAGAATTCACCGTCCATCATGAATCTGCGCCTGTTGGCGATCAGGATCTCCGCCCTGTCGTAGACGATGCCGCCTTCCATCAACGTGCATCGCCGCTGCAATGAATAGACTGCTCCTCGGCGCGTCAGTCGTTTGACCCGACACCCGACCTTTGAGACGTTAAGCCCGTTGTCGCGGCCCCAATAGGACTTAATGTCGCTGTTCGAGGCTCCCCTGCAGACTGCTCCTTCGCGAACGTAAATGCCACGGGTCAACGGCAGCATGTCTCCGGTTGCAGCAGCTGCGGAACCGCCCACAAGCATGGCTGTCGCCGCGATCCGCATTGACCGTCCAATCGCTCGCATCCGGCCCGTCCTCTAACCTCTGGCCTGCCTGACCCTCTCGTCAATCCGCCGATCCAGGATCGTAAGCGGCATGGCGCCGTCCTTCAGGACCTCGTGGAACTGCTTCAAGTCGAAGCGGCTTCCGAGCGCCTTCTTCGCGCGCTCGCGGGCGGCGATCCAGGCCATGTGGCCGACCTTGTAGCTGCAGGCCTGGCCCACCTGGGTGCAGTAGCGCTCCACCTCGCGCTGCGAACGGGGCCGGGCGAAGCCGGTCGTCTCGACCAGATAATCGGTCGCCTTCTCGCGGCTCCATTTCCTGGTGTGAAGGCCGGTATCGACGACCAGCCGGGCCGCGCGGAACAGGAAGGATTGGAGATAGCCGGCCCGCTCGAGCGGGGTGGCATAAGCGTGGAGCTCGTCGGCGAGCTGCTCGGCATAGAGCGCCCAGCCTTCGCTATAGGCGCTGAAGCCGCCGACCTTGCGGATATTGGGGATGTCCGCCGATTCCTGGGAGAGGCTGATCTGGAGGTGATGGCCGGGCACGCCCTCATGATAGGTGAGCGAGGGCAGCGAATATTTCGGCCAGTCGCCGACGTCCTTCAGATTGATGAAGTAGATTGCCGGCCGTGAGCCGTCGAGCGCCGCGCGGTTGTAATAGCCGTTCGACGCGCCGTCCTGGATCTCGACCGGAACCGCCCTGATCTCCAGCGGCGCCTTCGGCAGGGTCGCGAAGGCTTGGGGAAGCCTCGCATACATTGCGCGAACGCCTTCGTTCAGGCCGGCGATCAGCTCCGCACGGCCCTCGTCCGTATTAGCGTAGAGCTGGGAAGGATCGACGTTGAGCGCGGCGAGACGAGCGCCGACTCCGCCTCTGGTCATGCCCTGCGCCTTCAATATCCTGTCGAGCTGCGCGCTGATCTCGGCGACCTGGCTCAGGCCCATCCGGTGGACCTGGTCGGGCGTGAACTTTGTGGTCGTCGCCTGCTCGAGCGCCACCGCATAGATTTCGTCGCCGTGCGGCACCCGCCAGACGCCGTCGCCGGGCGCGCTCGTCGGCTTCAGCTCACGAAGCAGCGCCATCTGCCGGTCGAGGGCGGGGTAGATCCGCTCCTCGACGATCCGCGACGCCTGCCGCTCCCAGCGCCCGTCGACGTCCTTCGCCTTGGCCCGCTTGACCAGCGACTGGACGATATTGCTATCCTCGGCCTTCTGCTCGCGCAATTTCATCATCTGGCCGAGGGTGAGATCGAGCGACCAGGCCGGCGCCAGATAGCCGCGCGAGGCCTCGATCCGCTGCATCGCCGTTTCCTGGTCGAGCACCGTCGCGAAGGCCTCAAGCCGCGCCAGATAGGCTTCGGCATCCTCTTTCGTCGCGACGACATGGGCGGTGTTGAGGAAGTCGGGGACCGAGAAATAGGAGCCGCCCTGCTGGAAGATTCGATATGGCCGAACCGCGCTGTCGAGGCCGAAGCGCGAAGGCGCGATGGTCTGGCTGTTCAGCGAGTAGGCGACCACCTCATGGTCGAGCGCGGCGGCCGGCGACAGGGTGGCGCGGTCGATCGCATTCAGCTCACTCAGCGCCTGCCGTGTCTCGGAGAGCTGGCGGCGGCGCGCCTCAAACGTGCGCGGCGACAGGCGCGACTTGCGCTCGGAATTGGCGCCCTTGTCGAGGCCGAGCGACGTCGCCTGCTCGGGCGAGCGCTCGAGTATCTGCTCGAAGATCCGGTCGAACAAAGCGTTGAGCGCGGCATCGCCCGAACCGGCCGCCATCCGCCTGGTCTGGGCGAGCAGGGTCTCGGGAAGGATTGCGGCGGTGAAGGCGGCGGCGCCCGCCGAGGCTACGAAGGTGCGACGATCCACGCGAGTCTCCTCGATCTGATTTTTCGCGCGCATAGCCTTTGGTTCTCGGCGCGCGCAATCGGGATAAAAAAAGGGGCGCCGAAGCGCCCCTTTCCGATCACCAGATGTGCACCCTTTGCTCGGGCGGCAGGTACATCTTGTCGCCCGGCTTCACGTTGAACGCCTTGTACCAGGCGTCGACGTTGCGGACGACTCCGTTGACCCTGAATTCGGGCGGGCTGTGCGGATCGCTGAGCAGCCGCTCGCGAAGAGCGCCTTCCCTCACCTTGGATTGCCAGGACTGGCCGTAGGCGATGAAGAAGCGCTGGTCTCCGGTCAGCCCGTCGATCACCGGCGGCTCGCCATGCTGGGCGACGTAGCGGCGATAGGCGGCATAGGCCATTTCGAGCCCGCCGAGATCGCCGATATTCTCGCCCATGGTGAGCTTGCCGTTGATCTTGGTCCCGGGGATCGGCTCGTACTGGTCGTATTGCTTGCCGAACGTGTCGGCGCGCTGCTCGAACTGGGTCGCCGATCCCGCCGTCCACCAGTCGCGGATCCGGCCGGTCGGATCGAACTGCCGCCCCTGATCGTCGAAGCCGTGGCCGATCTCGTGGCCGATGATCGCCCCGATCGCCCCGTAATTGACCGCCGGGTCGGCCGCCGGATCGAAGTAAGGCGGCTGAAGGATCGCGGCCGGGAAGGTGATCTGGTTCATCAGCGGATTGTAGTAGGCGTTTACCGTCTGCGGGGTCATGTCCCACAGGCTCCTGTCGACCGGCTTTCCGAGCCTCGAAAGCTGGAGCTTCCAGTCGAACTCCTCGCTTCGAATGGCGTTGCCGAGCAGGTCGGCGCGGTCGACCCGGAGGTTCGAATAGTCGATCCACTTGGTCGGATGGCCGATTCGCGGATCGAAAGCGGTGAGCTTCGCGCGCGCCTGCTCCTTGGTGGCGTCGTCCATCCAGGCCGAGGCGGTGATCCGCGCCTCGAGGCCGGCCCGAAGGTTCGCGATCAGCTCCGACATCTGCCGGTCGCTCTCGGCCGGATAATGACGGTCGACATAGATCCGGCCGACCGCCTCGCCGAGCGTTCCGTTGATCAGCTGGACGCCCCTCTTCCAGCGGTCGCGCTGCTGCGGCTGCCCGCGGAGCGCCTTGCCGTAAAATTCGAAATTGGCCTCGTCGAAGGCGGTCGGGAGATATTGGGCGTGGCTCCGGATGAAGTGAAAGGCGAGATAATCCTTCCAGGTCGAAAGCGGAACGCTGTCCAGCATCTTGCCGGACTCGGTGATCGCGCTCTTCTCGGCGGCGATCACGGTCTCGATCCCGCCGAGTCCCGCCGCCTCCAGATAGCCCGGCCATTCGAACTGCGGCGCGAGCTCGGCGAGCTGCGCCCGGTTCATCGGATTGTAGATCTGCTTGATGTCGCGCTGGCGGGCCGGGTCCCACTGGATCTTGGCGAGCGCGGTCTCGAGCGCGATGATCCGGTCGGCTTTGGCCTCGGCGTCGGAGATCCCGGCGAGCTGGTGAAGCTTGACCATGTAGGCGCGATAGCCGGCACGGATCGCGTCATATTTCTCGCCGGTGAGAAGATAATAATCGCGGTTGGGAAGGCCGAGCCCGCCTTGTCCCGCGGCGGCGATGTAGCGGGTCGGATCGGCCGGATCGGGCAGGATTCCGACGCCGACCGGCTGGGTCATTCCGGGCATCGCGAACGCCTTGATCAGGTCCTGACGGCTGGAGATGGACGCGATCCGGTCGAGATAGGGCTTCAGCGGCGCGGTGCCTTTGGCGTCGAGCGCGGCCTGATCCATCCAGCTCGCATAGAAATCGCCGACCTGGCGGCCGACCTGGCCCGAAGCGGCCGGATTGGCCGCCATTTCCTCGACGATCGCCCGGACCTGCCGCTCGGCCTCGTCGACCAGGAGGACTCCGGCGCCCGCGCTGGTGCGGTCGGCGGGGATCTCGGTGCGCTTGTCCCATCCCCCGTTCACGTAATGCCAGAAATCGTCGCCCGGCGTGACCGAACGGTCGAGTGCGGTGAGGTCGACGCCCCAGGTTCCGTAGCGCGCCTGCTTCGCGGGCGCCGCGGCGGCGGGCGCCGCGGGCGCGGCCTGGACCGCGACGGTCGCGACCCCGGCGAGCAGAAGGAAGGCCGCCGAGACGGCGAAAGTCGGCTTGTTCATCGAAAATACCCCCGCAAAAGAGTCGTTCATCCCTGATTGCGGGCTAGCAAGCGCAGCGTGTTAATACAATAAGCCACCGGGGACGCCGGGCGAAAGGCGAGGACGTTCAGCGCGCCCCGTCGCCGATCAGGCTGAACGGAGTCCGGGTGGCCGGATGCGCCCAGCTCGTGTCGCTCTTATGGTGGGCCCTGTCCTCGCACGAGGTCCAAGCGGCGAGCCTGCTTTTGCAAGGCGCCCGACCGGGGCACGCCCGCCGGTCTAGGACGATTTGTTGCGGCGCCTCGTTTCCCAGCCCTTCTTCGCGGCGGCGGAGCGGCTGCTGCTGGTCGAGCCGCCTTTCTTTCCGCCCTTGCGGGCCGAGGCGTTGCTGTCCTTCTTGCCGCGGCCGGAGCCCGACTTGTTGCCTCCGCCGCTCTCCTTGTTGACCGTCGCCCAGGCCCGGCTCTTAGCCTCCTTCTTGCCGACGCCGCGATCCTCATAGCCCTCGGCGATGTGCTCGGCCTTGCGTTTCTGCTTGCCGGTGTAAGAGTCCTTGTCACCGCGCGGCATGATCCGTCTCCTCTCCAGCCCGCCGCGGCACCAAAGCGCGGCAAGGCGAGCGGGTTCCGTCCGTCGCAAGCGCCCGCGCGTTCAGCCGAGGTTTTCCCTGCAATGCTAGACTTTCCGCAGGCTTGAGGGGTAAATGGCCACGCTCTTTTTCAGGGACTTCCCGCTCACCATGCTCGAACGCCGCCGGAGACTGTCGGTCGCCGCCTTCATCCTGCTCGCAGCCGCGGCCGCGCCGCTCGCCGCCCAGCAGATGAACACGGCCGCTCCTGCCCCCGACTCGGTGGGCCCGCCCCAGCTCAAGGATTTCCGGCTTCCAGGCCAGCGCACAACGCCTCCGGAGCAGACCCGGCCTCAACCGCAGCCCCAGCAGCCGACGGCCCAGCCCCCGGCGGCGCAGCCGCAACGGACCCAGCCGGTCGCCGATCGCCCGGCGCCCCGGACCCAGCCCGCTCCCGCGGGCGAGCGGCCCGCGCAGGAGCAGCCGGCCCGGCAACAGGCCGCTGCCCAATCGCCCGCCCAGACGGCGCCCGCGCCGGTGCCGCAAGCTGCTCCTCCGCCGGCCGCGACGCGAGCGCCGGGCTTCGAATCCGCTCTGCCCGCCGGCCGCCCGGCAGCGCCCGCGCCCGCCGCCGCGAGCGGATCGGGACTCTCGTCGACCCTGCCGTGGATCGGCGGCGCCGTCCTTCTTCTGATTCTCGGCCTGTTCGGGTTTCGGCGCTTCGCCGCGATGCGCGCGGCCGCGGCCCGCCAGGCCCAGCGCGAGGCCCGCGCCGCCCAGCGCGCGGCCGTCGCGGAAGCTGCGGCCGCCCAAGCGGCTGCCGCCGAGGCCGAAGCGGCGGCGGCCGCCGCACTGCCCCGCGCCCGGCTCGAGCTCGCCTTCGTTCCCGAGCGCGCGGTCGCGACCGATGCCGAGACGATCGTCCATTACGAGCTGATCATCCGCAATGTCGGCGAGGACAGCGCCCGGAACATCCGGATCGATACGAAGATGTTCAACGCCAGCGCCCAGCGGACGATCTCGACCTTCCTCAAGGGCGCGGTCCACGATCGGAGCGGCTCGCCTTTGGTCCGGGTCGCGCCGGGCGCGGAGCTGAAGCTTTCCGGACAGATCGCGATGCCGAAGGATCAGGTGCGCGGGATCGAGGTCCAGGGCCGAAGCATCTTCGTTCCGGTCGTCGCGATCAATGTCGCCTACGACTGGGGCGTGGGCGACACCCCCGGGAGCGGCCGAACCTCCATGTCCTGGCTGGTCGGCCGCGAGCCCGAGACTCCCTCGGACAAGATGGGCCCCTTCCGCCTCGACGTCGGGCCGCGGGTCTACCGCTCGGTCGGCCAGCGCCCCACCGAGCTTGCCAACGTCGCCTGATCGGCGGCCCCGGCTCCAAAGGCAGTTCCCCGGCGAAAGCCGGGGCCCAGTTACTGAGTCGGACTGGACCCCGGCCTGCGCCCGGGAACAAAAAGGTCGACTTCGTCCGTCCGCAGCGATCAGCGGGCTGCGAAGGCTTCCTCGGATATGGAATAAAGCAGCTCAGCCGAAGCCGAAGCCGCCGCCTCGAGGCCAAGCGCCTCCGGGACGATCTGATCGAGATAGAAGGCCGCCGCCGCTCGCTTCATTGCCGCGAAATTCGGATCGAGACCCTCCTCCCCCTCCAGCGCGTCGCGCTGGCGCGCCAGGAGCCAGCCGCAGACGGCGGTGCTGAGCATGGTGAGGAACGGATAGGAAGCGGCGAGCCGGTCGTCCGGACCCGCGGCCTGGAGCCGCGCGGCGACCCGCTCGACCGAGTCGATCAGGAAAGCGAGCGACGGGACGGCGCCCGCCTCGGCCCGCATCTCCGCGACGAGGCGCTCGAGCACCGCCCCGCCCTCCAACCCGATCTTGCGTCCGACCAGGTCGGCGGCCTGGATCCCGTTCGTGCCTTCGTAGATCGGCGCGATCCGGGCGTCGCGAAAATGCTGGGCGGCGCCGGTCTCCTCGATATAGCCCATTCCGCCATGGACCTGTACTCCGAGGCTGGTCACCTCGACCCCGACATCGGTGCCGTAGGCCTTGACCAAAGGCGTCAGCAGATCGGCGCGCGCCTGCGCCGCTCCGTCGCCGAGGCTTCCGCGATCGGTCTGCCCCGCCGCATAATAGACCAGCGTGCGTGCGCCTTGGGTCAGCGCCTGCATCCGAAGCAGCATCCGCCGAACATCGGGATGCTCTATGATCCGTACGGGCTCGCGGCTCGGCCCGCCGGCGCGCGCGCCCTGCACCCGCTCGCCGGCATAGAAGACCGCCGCCTGCATCGCACGCTCGGCGATCGACACGCCCTGGAGGCCGACGTTCAATCGCGCATTGTTCATCATCGTGAACATGGCGCGCATTCCGCCCTGCTCCTCGCCGATCAGCCAGCCCAGGCAATCGTCGTTGTCGCCATAGGACATGACGCAGGTCGGCGAGGCGTGGATCCCGAGCTTGTGCTCGATCGAGACGCAGCGGACGTCGTTCGGCTCCCCGGGCGTTCCGTCGGCGGCGAGGCGGAACTTGGGGACCAGAAAGAGCGAGATCCCCTTCGTTCCCGGCGGCGCGTCGGCGGTCCGGGCGAGGACGAGGTGGACGATATTGTCGGTCAAATCGTGCTCGCCATAGGTGATGAAGATCTTCTGGCCCTTGATCCGGTAGCTCCCATCCTCCTGGCGGACGGCGCGGGTCTTCAGCGCGCCTACGTCCGATCCGGCATGCGGCTCGGTCAGGTTCATCGTCCCATTCCATTCGCCGCTGACCAGCTTGCCGAGCCAGGCCTTCCGCATCTCGGGCGATCCGTGATGCTTCAGCGCCTCGACCGCCGCCGGCGTCAGCATCATGATCAAGGAGAAGCCCATGTTCGCCGAGCCGAGATCCTCCATCACCACCACGGCCAAAGTGAGCGGAAGCCCCTGCCCGCCGAAATCGGGCGGCCCGGAGAGCGTTCCCCAGCCGCCCTCGACATAGGCGCGATAGGCCTCCCGGAACCCGTCGGGCATGGTCACCTTGCCGTCCGCCCAGCGCGCGCCCACCTCGTCGCCGATCCGGTTCAAGGGCGCGAACTCCCCCGCCGCGAACGCGCCCGCGCCCTCGACGATCGCGTCGGCCAGATCCGGAGTCGCCTCGGCGAACTGCTCATGGCCGGCAAGCTCGTCCAGGCGGACGACATGCTTGAGCAGAAATTTCTGCTCGGCGACTGGCGGCGTGTAGGTCATGCTTGCCCCCTGAAGCGCGCCTCGGTTGCGCGGCTGGTTCGGGGGCTATAGCGCGCAGGCGTGACGCCGCAAAACGAGACGAGAATCCTCCCCTATGATCGCGCCGCGATCGCCGAGGCGGCGCGGCTAATCGGCGAGGGCCAGCCGGTCGCGATGCCGACCGAGACGGTCTACGGCCTCGCCGCGGACGCGACCAACGGCGAAGCGGTCGCGCGCATCTACGAGGCCAAGGGCCGGCCGAGCTTCAATCCGTTGATCGTCCATATCGGCTCGCTCGAGGCCGCGGAACGGATCGCTCGATTCGACGATCGGACTCGGGCACTGGCCGAGCGCTTCTGGCCCGGGCCGCTGACCCTGGTCCTGCCGCTTCGGGACGATAGCCGCATTGCCTCTCTGGTCACCGCCGGCCTTGGCACGGTCGCGCTTCGAGTCCCCGCCCACCCGGCGATGCGCGACCTGCTCGAAGCGACCGGAAAGCCGCTCGCCGCGCCCTCCGCCAATGTCAGCGGGCGTTTGAGCGCGACCCGGGCCGAGCATGTGCTCGCCGGCCTTGGCGGAAGAATCCCCCTGATCGTCGATGCCGGGCCGACCGAGCTTGGGCTGGAGAGCACGATCGTCGCCATGAAAGGCGGCGGTGCGCTCCTGCTCCGTCCGGGTCCGATCACCGACCTTGGAATCGCGCTCGCGGAGAATGATTCCGCCGCGATCGAAGCGCCGGGCCAGCTCGCCAGCCATTATGCCCCGGCCAAGCCGATCCGGCTCGACGCCGCCGATCGGCGCGCCGGCGAATGGCTGATCGGCTTCGGTCCGGTCGAAGGCGATTCGAGCCTCAGCCCGTCCGGCGACCTGACCGAGGCCGCCGCAGCTCTGTTCGACCGGTTGCACGAAGCCGACGCCTCACCGGCCGAAGCCATCGCGGTCGCGCCGGTTCCTTGCCACGGCCTCGGCGCGGCGATCGCCGACCGGCTCCGCCGCGCCGCCGCGCCCCGGCCGCGCATCTGATGCCGGCCGCACTCCAGGCCGGCCTGTGGGGGCTGCTCAGCGGTTCGGCCCTGCTGATCGGAGCGGTCGCCGGCTGGTATGCGCCGCTGTCGCGCCGCATCGTCGCCGGCATCATGGGGTTCGGCGCAGGCGTGCTGATCTCGGCTCTGTCGTTCGAGCTGATGGACGAAGCCTGGCGGCGAAGCAGTGATGCCGGGAGCGGCTTCGCGCCGGTCGCCGCCGGCTTCCTCGGCGGCGCTTTCATCTTCACTTCGTGCAATTACGGCCTGGGCCTGTGGGGCGCGCGCCACCGCAAGCGCTCTTCGCCCGAGCATCGCGCCCGCGACAGGGAAGCCAATTCAACGAACGGCGGAGCGCTCGCACTCGGAGCGCTTCTCGACGGGATCCCGGAATCGATCGTGATCGGGATCAGTCTGATCGAGGGGCCGGGGGTCGGACTCGTGGCGGTGATCGCCATCTTCCTGTCCAACCTCCCCGAAGGCCTTTCCAGCGCCGCCGGAATGAAGGCCGAGGGACGAAGCCCGGCCTTCGTCTTCCTGCTCTGGGCGGGCATCGCCTTGATCTCGGGGCTGGCCTCCTCGCTCGGATATTTTGCCTTCGCCGGAGTCGATCCGGGCTGGATCGCCGCGGTCCAGGCCGTCGCGGCGGGCGCAATCCTGGCCATGATCGTCGACACGATGGTCCCCGAGGCGTTCGAAGGCACACAGGATTTCGCCGGCCTGGTCGCCGTCGCCGGCTTCCTCACCGCTTTCGCTCTGTCCAAGCTGGCGGGCTGAGCTCCAGCGCCGCCGCCGAGCACCGGCGCGGCGAAAAAAAGGGGCGGCCGAAGCCGCCCCTTGATGAGTTCGCCAGCGCGCCCGCTCAGTTCGGATTCGGCGCGGCCAAGACTGCCGCGACCGGGGTAGCGGCAACAGAAAACATCACCGGCACGTCTTCGTCGAGCTGGGCGACAACCGGAGTCTGGGCCGGAATGCGCGCCGAGGTGCCGGTGACCAGAAAGCCGGCGATCGGAATGAACGCTACCGCTGCGACGACACCCACCGTTCCGGCTTTGCCCTTGTCGCGAGTGGCGTTGGCCGAAATGCGGATTTGGCGGTCGCCGAGCCTGACGTAAAGGGGCCGGAACTCGAGCTTGCCTGACTTGCCCCACATGCCCTTGCCCTTCCGCAGCGTGATCTCGCCGACCGCGCGGGTTCCGGCCGGAATGACCGTCTGGCCGTTTAGCTGAACCGATTCCTGCACTTCCATGTCGAATCGCTCGCCGACCCGATTCCGCTTCGAGTTGAGCTCCGTGAGCGTGACCAGCCGGATCTCAGTGCCCTGCCTCAACATCGGGCCCGTCTCCGGGGACGCAACGGCAATCGGCTCCGCCTGTGCGTAAGCCAACGATGGAACAAGCATGAACGCGCTGGCGACCAGCGCCGTGTGAATCTTTTTCATGGAATCCCCCAAATAAAAAGCGGCCCCCCGGCCGCACGGCGAAGTTTGTCGCACAGAAACCGTTGCAAAACAAAGTTTTTTTGCGGCACCCAAAACCCGTTAGCGCGCACAGTCGCTATCGGGACGTGTTTCACAAAATGTGTGAAGTCGTCGGCCTTGAGCGTTGCGGCGGCAACACACCTTTACGTCGCCGAAACGTCCCCGTAGTCGCGACGGATCAGGCTTCGGCGGCTTGGTTCTTTAGTCGCGCCGCATAGCTCTTCCGGAACTTCCTGAGCTTGGGCGCAACCACCGCCATGCAATATGGATTTCGATCGCCTTCGCGGGCGAAATATTCCTGGTGATAATCCTCGGCCGGATACCAGTCCGACGAGGGCTCGATCGTGGTGACGATCGAATCGGGCCAGTCGGCCCGCGCGCGCTCGATCGCCGACCGCGCCGATGCCTCCTGCTCGGGTGAATGGGGGAAGATTGCCGAGCGATATTGCGTGCCGATGTCGCCGCCCTGGCGGTTGAGCTGGGTCGGATCGTGGGTGGCGAAGAAGAGATCGAGGATCTCGTCATAGGCGATGGCGTCCGGATCGAAGGTCAGGCGGATCGCCTCGGCATGGCCGGTGTCGCCGTTGCAGACCTGCCTGTAGCTGGGGCTCGCGACATGCCCGCCCGTATAGCCGCTCTCGACCTTGCTCACGCCGATCACGTCGTTGAACACCGCCTCGGTGCACCAGAAGCAGCCCCCCGCCAAAGTCGCTTGCTCTTCAGCCATGATCGTCTCCTTCAAGGGTGCAGATAGGACGGCGGGCGAAGGGCGCAAGGCCATCCCTCTCGTCATCCCGGGCTTGACCCGGGACCCATGAACCGAAGCGCTTTCGAAGAAGCCTCGGAAAGTGTCTTCGCACCTTGAACACCTACTGTGCCGGTCCGGCCGCAATCGAGTTCATGGGTCCTGGCCTTCGTCAGGATGACGGTCAGGCGCGAGGGCTATCGGGCAGCTTCTGCTTGATCGTCAGCATCTCGGCCCACGGGTCCGATCGCCGCCGCTTCAGCTTCCCGGCCACGGTACGAAGAACGAACTCGCACGGATCGAGGCTCGGCTTGAGGGCGCTCCATTCGATCGGCATCGCCACCGGCGCTCCGGCCCGCGAACGGGTCGAGTAAGGCCCGACCGCGGTCGAGGTCGGATCGTTGCGCAGATAGTCGATGAAGATCCGCCCGGCCCGCTCGGCCTTCGAGACCTTGGTCAGATAGCGCTCGGGCGAATCCGCCGCCATCTCGGCCGACAGCCCCTTCGCGAAGCTCTTCACCTCGCGCCAGTCGGCGGTCGGCTCGATCGGAAGGACGACATGGAGACCCTTGCCGCCGGTCGTCTTGACGAAGCTCGTCAGCCCGAGCGCGCTCAGCCGCTCGCGAACCTCACGCGCGGCGGCGATCACCGCGCCGAAGCCGAGGCCCTCGGCCGGGTCGAGGTCGAAAATGACCCGGTCCGCCTTGTCGGGCCGCTCGACGCGGACTCCCCAGGGATGGATCTCGAGCACGCCCATCTGAACCATGGCGACGAGTCCGCTCACGTCGCTGATGTAGAGATAGGGCTCGTCGAACCCGGGTATTCCGACCTCGGAGAGCTGCTCCGGAACGCCCGATCCGGCATGGCGCTGGTAGAAGCATTTCGTGCCGCGACCGGTCGGGCAGCGCACCATCGTCACGGGCCGGAAGGCGACGTGCGGAAGCATATGTTCCGCCACCGCGACATAAT
>Ga0193706_1000771_pt1 | contig 16283 bp, 18 predicted proteins | sample U3c1metaG_FD_160130 | JGI IMG/M metagenome (GOLD analysis project Ga0193706, IMG submission 160130) | Soil microbial communities from a riparian zone of the East river system, Colorado, United States - U3c1 | ecosystem: Environmental > Terrestrial > Soil > Riparian zone | place: USA: East River... | reverse complement strand
GGACGGCGAGCTGCGCGTCGCATGGCGAGCGAGGGCCTCCTGCTCTCGGAATTCGCGCCCGGACAGGGACCGCGCCGGCATCATTTTCCCCTGCGCAACCGGATCATCGCCGCCCTCTCGAGCGCGGTCGTGGTGATCGAGGCGGCTCACGCTTCGGGCTCCCTGATCACCGCGCGCTGGGCGGTCGATCAGGGCCGCGACGTCTATGCGCTACCGGGCCGAGTCGACCACCCCATGGCGCGGGGATGCCATCGCCTGCTGCGCGAAGGCGCTGCCCTGGTCGAAGCTCCTGAAGAGCTGCTGGTCGAGCTCGGGCTCACGCCCGGAGGCCACGCGAGCGCGCGCAGCGACTTCGCGCCCGAGCTCGACGAGCTGGACCGACTGGCGCGCTCGATCCTGCAGGCCTTGATCGGCGAGACCCTCTCGCTGGACGAGATCATCGCCAGGATCGGTGCGCCGCCTTCGGAGACACTCTCGCAACTCGCCGAGCTCGAGCTGGCCGGCAGCGTCGCACGCTCGCCCGGCGGCCTGTACCGGCGCTGCCTGGCCCGGCCGCCTTGACGGGGCTCAGTTGACCGAAGCGACGGTGTGCTCGAGCAGGATCATGATCGCGGCGAGCAGACCGCATCCGGCCAGGAACATCAGGAATCGGCGCGGGAAATTGCGCAGGACGGGCCCGTCGGCTGCATCCGCGTAGCACGACCCGAGACCGACGATTGCGAGCGATGCGACTAGGAAAAGCAGGATGTGGACGACGATCTCGCTCATGACTCGGCCTCGGCGGCAACGTGGCTCGAGCGCAGCGGAAGTCCGAGCAGCTTCGACTCCGTGTACCCGTACACGTCGATCATCGCGAGCGTGTTGAGCAGGCCGGCGATGCAGCCGAAAACCAGGCCCGCGTCGACGTAGGGGATGTCCGAGTGAACACGCGAGCTGCCCCACAGGAGCTCCGCGAGGATCGCGGGCATGCCGATCAGGAACTGGCCCGACCAGTAATAGAAATGACGCTCCCGGCTCAGGTTCGTGGCTTCCGCCAGGACCGTGCCGAGGGCGAAGAGCCCGACAAGCAGCACGAACACGACGACCGCGCGCTTGTGCCTGCCCTGCATCCAGTGTCCGAGACCGGGGAGGAACCAGGTCGCGAGCACGCCAGCGGGCGCCGATCGTGTCCAGCTCGGCGCTCGAACCGCAGTCCGCGCGCACCAGTGCGCGTGGGCGATCACGGCGATGTTGAGCACGCCACTGAGCGCGGCCAGGCTGCTGCCGAGCCGCAGCCACTCCGGGAAGGGCCGCAGGAAGCCCGGGCCGAAGCCGTAGTGCTGCATCTGGTAGATGAAGGCGCCGAGGTTGCCCGCCTCGGGGGACAAGGCCGCGGCGAAGGGACTGCGCAGCTCGGGATCGAGGTACTCGAAGCTCATTCCGTCGCCGAGCTTGAGCCCGGCAAGGTAGAGCCCCTGGACGATCACGAAGCAGATGAGTCCGAGTCCGGCCTTGCCGAGGTAGAGATGACCCGCGCCGGGAATCAGCCACGAAAGGACGGCGGCCACGGTCGGATCGCCCTTGCCCTGCGCGGCGCTGGCGCGCGCCGGCACCGGACTGGGGGGCGCGGCTGCCGCTTTCGGAGCAGCAGCCGGCTCGGGACTCGACGGAGAGGGCGGGACGGATTCCAAGGCGGCGAGATGATACGGTGCATCCGCCTCGGCGCGCGCCGCAGGCCCTGGCATTCTCTGGACATGGCCCGCCCCAGCCGGGCATCGCGCGCTGCCTGTGCCACGCCCTTCGAGCCTCATGAGCGATCACGAACACCGCTTGCGCGTTCGCTACGGCGAGACGGATCAGATGGGGGTGGTCTACCACGCTAACTACCTGATCTACATGGAGGAGGGCCGCACGCGCCTGATGCAGGCCAAGGGCTGCTCCTACGCGGAGCTGGAGCGCACGGGATTCGGGCTCGCCGTGCGCAAGGCCTCGCTGCGGTTCCGCGCGGCGGCGGTGTACGACGAGGAGCTCCTGGTGCGCACCCGCGTCGATCGTGTCCGGGGAGCCTCGGTCAACTTCGCCTACTCGATCCTGCGCGCCGCGGATGGGGCCCTGTTGTGCGAAGGCGAGACCGAGCTCGCCTGCATCGATCTGGGCTCGAAGGACCTCAAGCCTTGCGTCATGCCCGACGAGCTGCGCCGCCTGCTGGAAGCCTGAAAGCTACTTCGACTCGCCCTTGTTACCGCGGCGGGCCTTCTTGATCCCCGCCAGCTCGGACTCCACGGAGGCGATCGCGCGCGACGGAGCTCCGCCCAGGGGCGAGTGCGGCAAGTGCGCGAAGCCCGGGAAGGGCGGCGGCAGGCTCGCGAGCAGGCGCTCGCGGCAGGTCGGGCAGGTCCGCCCGTCCTCCATCCGGTTCAAGTGATTGGAGGGGCCTGCATCCAGGCCGCATGTGATGCACAGGGAAGGTCTCGGGGCAGGCATGGGTCTGGAATCGACCTTCCCGGAGAAGCGCTTGAGTCGAGCTCGGAACTCCCGGTTTCCAGCCATCCTTCCGCCTCGGGCTCGGACAGGCTCGATGCCCGCCCGCTTCCCTGGAATCAGCTTCTCACGTAAGCTTTGGCTGCCCCTTCGGGCGAAAGTAACGGGCAGTCATCTGCCACGACCTCGCCTCGCTCTCTGCCGGCCGCCACGCGCGGCCTTCTTCTGGCCCGCAAATAGCACTGTTTCAGTGCTATATTGATCGGCTCAGCCTAGCGCCTCCGATGCTCCAGCTTACCAAACGAACCGAGTACGCCCTGATCGCCCTGGTCCACATGGTCGACCGCCAGGACCAGGCGACCAGCGTGCGCGAGCTGTGCGAGCGTTACCCCCTGCCGCGGCGGCTCGTGGCCGAGATCCTGAAGGACCTGGCGCACGAGGGCCTGGTCCTCTCGCACCGCGGTTCCCAGGGCGGCTACTCCCTCGCCCTGCCGCCGGAGCGCATCACGCTGGGGCGGATCATCGCCACCATCGAAGGCGTGCCCGCGATCACGAATTGCGACTCGATCGCCCACGCGAAGGACGGCGGTTGCGAAGTCCACCCGGTCTGCCCGATCCGCTCCCCCATCGAGCGCGTGCGCGAGCACATCTGGCGTCTGTTCGAAGCGACGTCGCTGCGCTCGCTCGTTCCGGCGCCGCATGCGGCACGCTCCGAAGTCATCCAACGCCTGCGCGAGTCCCTCGCAGCCAGCGCCACCACCTGATCAGCCCACCATGAAGTTCCCGATCTATCTCGACTACCAGGCGACCACTCCCTGCGACCCGCGCGTGGTCGAGACGATGCTGCCGTACTTCACGGAGTCGTTCGGAAACGCCGCCAGCCGCAGCCATCCGTATGGCTGGACAGCCGAGCAGGCCGTCGAGACCGCGCGCGGCCAGATCGCCGCGTTGATCGGCGCCTCGGCCAAGGAAATCGTTTTCACCTCGGGCTCGACCGAAGCGATCAACCTCGCGCTCAAGGGCGTGTTCGAGATGTACGCCGAGAAGGGCAAGCACCTGATCACGAGCAGCGCGGAGCACAAGGCCGTGCTCGACACCTGCAAGCACCTCGAGCAATCGGGCGCGGAAGTCACCTACCTCGACCCCGATCGCACCGGCCTCGTCAGTCTCGAAAAAGTCGCGGCCGCCTTGCGCCCGGACACCATCGCGGTCGCGCTGATGTGGGCCAACAACGAAGTCGGGACGCTCAATCCCGTGCGCGAGATCGGCGAGCTGTGCCACGCGAAGGGCGTTCTGTTCTTCACCGACGGCACGCAGGCGGTCGGCAAGGTGCCGGTGGACGTCGAGGCCGACCACGTCGACCTGATGTGCCTGTCCGGCCACAAGATCTACGGCCCCAAGGGCGTCGGCTGCCTCTATGTGCGCCGCAAGAATCCGCGCGTGCGCCTGGTTGCGCAGATGGACGGCGGCGGACACGAGCGCGGCATGCGCTCGGGCACGCTCAACGTCCCGGGCATCGTCGGCCTGGGCAAGGCCTGCGAGATCGCGCGCCTGGAGCTCGATGCCGAAGCCGTGCGCGCCAGTCAACTGCGCGACCTGCTCGAGCAGCTGATCCGCGCCAAGCTCGACTTCGTCGAGCTGAACGGCAACCGCGAGCACCGCCTGCCGAACTGCCTGAACCTCTCCTTCCCCTACGTCGAGGGCGAGTCGCTGATCATGGGGATCAACAAGCTCGCCGTCTCGTCGGGATCGGCCTGCACCTCCGCCAGCCTAGAGCCCAGCCACGTGCTGCGCGCGATGGCGGTCGGCGACGAGCTGGCGCACAGCTCGATCCGCTTCGGCATCGGCCGATTCACGACGCGCGAGGACATCGAATTCGCGGCGAACGAAGTCATCGAGAACGTGCGCCGCCTGCGCGAGCTCTCACCGCTCTACGAGATGGTGAAAGAAGGCGTCGACCTCTCGACCGTCAAGTGGCAAGCAGCCCACTGAGCACCCGTACACTCCTCCACACACCGACCGCACCCGATTAGAGTCACGCCATGGCTTACAGCAACAAGGTTCTCGACCACTACAACAACCCGCGCAACGTGGGCTCGCTCGACAAGGGCGCGCTGAGCGTCGGCACGGGAGTCGTCGGCGCGCCGGAGTGCGGCGACGTCATGAAGCTGCAGATCCAGGTCGACGGCGATCGCATCGTCGACGCCAAGTTCAAGACCTTCGGCTGCGGCTCGGCGATCGCGAGCTCGTCCCTCGCCACCGAATGGATCAAGGGCAAGACGATCGACGAGGCGCTGAAGATCTCCAACACGCAGATCGTCGAGGAGCTCTCGCTCCCGCCGGTGAAGATCCACTGCAGCGTGCTGGCGGAGGACGCGATCAAGTCCGCCATCGCCGATTACAAGTCGAAGCAGAAGGCCTAGGAGCGCACATGATCGGCATCACCGAGCGCGCGAGAAAAGAAGTCAAGCGCATCATCAGCGAGCAGAATCTCCCTGCCCAGACGGCCCTGCGCGTGGGCGTCAAGGGCGGCGGCTGCTCCGGGTTCTCGTACACCCTGGGTTTCGACGACCAGATCGCGGAGACGGACCAGGTCGAGGAAGTCGACGGCGTGCGAGTGGTCTGCGACCCCAAGAGCTTCCTCTACTTGAGCGGCACCGAAGTCGACTTCGAGGACAACCTGATGGGCCGCGGATTCAAGTTCGGCAATCCGAACGCGTCCAAGACATGCGGCTGCGGCGAATCCTTCAGCGTCTGATCTTGGTGTGACCCGTTCGGCAAGCACGTCGGTCTGCCCGCGCTGCAAGGCGACCCTGGAGACTCCGCTGGCGTGTTCCGCCTGCGGAGCGCTCATTTCAGGGGCCGTCGGCGCGGACCAGGATCCCTTCGCGATCTTCGGGATGGAGATCGCTTACGCCGTCGATCGCGCGACGCTCGAGAAGCGCCTGCTGCGCTTCACGCGCCTGGTGCACCCCGACTTCTTCGCCACGGCGGACAAGGACGAGCGCGCCAAGGCCGAGGCGGCCAGCGCGGCGCTGAATGCGGCGCACGAGATCCTGGCCCACGATTGGTCTCGCGCCGATTGGATCGTGCGACACCAGGGCGGGCCCGACGAGCAGAGCGAGCGCGCCATGCCGCAAGCCTTCCTGATGGAAGTGTTGGATTGGAACGAGACGCTCGAGAGCGCGCGCGCGGCGCCGCCCGGATCGATCGAGCGCGCCGCGGTCGAGCAACTGGCGGGCGAGCTGGACCGCCGTCGCGCCGGCCTGCTCCAATCGATCGCGAAAAAACTCGCGAGCCTGCCTCCGGCCAAGAGCCCGCTGCTCGCTGAGATCCGCAAGGAGCTCAATGCCGCGCGCTACGTCGACAAGACATTGGACGAGATCGCCCTGCTGCGCGTGACGCAGTCGCTCTCCCGCTAATTCCCATGGGATTCATCGAACTCACCGTCCTGAACAACGCCGCGCGGCAGCTCGCGATCGGCATCGATCTAGGCACGACCAATTCCCTGGGAGCCTTGTGGAAGGACGGCCACCCGATCGTCCTGCACCCCGAGGGCGAGAACGGCTACGTGCCGAGCGCGCTGCACTTCACCGAGGACGGCCGCGTGATCGTCGGGCGGGAAGCGCGCGACCGCGCCCTGCTCGATCCCGAGCACACCTTGTTCAGCATCAAGCGCTTCATGGGACGCGGGCTCGCCGACGTCGCGCAGGACGCGGCGAACGTGCCCTGCCCGATCACCGAAACAGCCAACGGCGTGATCGAGTTCGAGATGCGCGGCCGCAAATACACGCCGCAGGAACTGTCCGCCTTGATCCTGATGAAGGTCCACGACATGGCCTGCCGAGCCCTGGGAGGGTTGGAGACCTCGCGCGTGGTGATCACGGTCCCCGCTTACTTCGACGATGCCCAACGACAAGCCACGCGCGACGCGGCGCGGCTCGCCGGGCTCGAGGTGCTGCGCATCGTCAACGAGCCGACCGCCGCGAGTCTCGCCTACGGGCTCGACCAGAAGAAGCAAGGCACCGTCGCCGTTTTCGATCTCGGCGGCGGGACTTTCGACGTGTCGCTGCTCTCGATCGACGAGGGCGTGTTCCGCGTGCTCGCGACCCACGGTGACACGCACCTGGGCGGCGACGACATCGATCGCTTGATCGTGCAGCGCGCGATGGAGGATCTGACTCAGACGCTCTCCGCAGCGAGCCTGCGCGAGCCCGGTTTCCAGCAGCTGCTGCGGCTCGCCGCCGAGAAGTGCAAGATCGAGCTGTCGACCAACCCCGAAGCGGAGCTGCACGTCAGCCTGCCCGACACCGCCCTGCCCTGGCGGCGGCGCTTCACGCGCGAGGAGTTTGACGTGCTCGCCGGTCCGCTGGTCGAGCGCACGATCGACGCCTGCCGCAAGGCACTGGCCGACGCAAAGCTCACGCCGGCGTCGATCGACGAAGTCGTGCTGGTCGGCGGCGCGACGCGCATCCCGCTGGTGCGCCGTCGTGTCGAGGAGTTCTTCGGCCGCAAGCCGCACACCGAGCTCAATCCCGACGAAGTGGTGGCGCTGGGCGCGGCGGTCCAGGCCCACGTGCTCACCGGCGGGACGCGCGACATCCTGTTGATGGACGTCACGCCGCTTTCGCTCGGCATCGAGACGCTCGGCGGCGCGGTGGCCAAGCTGATCCTGCGCAACTCGACGATTCCCTGCTCGGCCAACGAGGGTTTCACCACCTACGCCGACAACCAGACCGCGATCGATTTCCACGTCGTGCAGGGCGAGCGCGAGCTCGCGCGCGACTGCCGCACCCTGGGCCGCTTCAAGCTGCGCGGGATTCCGCCGATGCCCGCCGGCATGGCGCGGGTCGCGGTCAAGTTCCACATCGACGCCAACGGCATGCTGACGGTCAGCGCGAAGGAAGAGTCGACCGGCGCCACCGCGCGCATCGAGGTCACGCCGATGAACGGCCTGACCGATGCCGAGGTCGAGGGCATGCTCAAGGCTTCCTACGACAATGCGCGCGCCGACTTCGATGCCTCGCGCTTGACGAATCTGCGCGTCGAGATCGGCTCGATGCTGCGCGGGGCCGAGCGCGGTCTGCGCGAGCACGGCACTGCCCTCGACAAGGAGACGGTGCTCGACCTCGAGGACTCGATGAACGCGGTGCGCAAGGCGATGGACCAGGACGACGTCCACGCGCTCCAGAAAGCGCGCGACGTCTTCGAGCGCGCGGCCATGCCGCTCGCCGCGGCGATGATGGACAGCGTGGCCAAGACCGCCTTGACCGGCAAGCGACTCGACGAAGTCTGAGCCTGCGGCACGGCGCTCATGGCGTGTTTGCGATCGCGAGCAAGCGGCCCGCGTCCCACTGCCGCCCGGCAGGTCGTCGCGCGGCGCTCATGGATTCTTCAGGATCGCGGGCAGACTGCTCGCGTCCCACTGCCGCCAGGCGGGTCGCAGCGCGGCGCTCATGGATTCTTCGCGATCGCGGGCAGACTGCTCGCGTCCCATCCGCCGCCGAGCGCCTTGACCAGCGACACCGCGGCGGCGAAGCGCAGGCCAGCGACCTGCGCGGCCGCTCGCTCGACGACCAGGGCCGTGCGCTCGCTGTCGATCACGTCGATGTAGCCGACGAAGCCGGAGTCGTAGCGCGTGTGCGCGAGCTCCGCCGCCCTGCGGGCAGCGACCATCGCGCGGCCGGTGGCTTCGTTCTGCTCGCTCAGGAGGCGGATGTCGCTCAGCGCGTCCTGGACCTCCTTGAAAGCGACGAGCACGCTCTGGCGGTAGACCGCGACGCCTTCTTCGAAAGCCGCGCGCCGCAGCTCGAGGTTCGCGCGGTTGCGGCCGCCCTGGAAAATCGGCAGCGACAGGCTGGGGCCGATGCTCCAGATGTTGCTGTCCGCATCGAAGAGGTTGCCGAGCTCCTTGCTCTCGAAGCCGGCGAAACCGGTCAAGAAGAGGCGCGGGAAGAAAGCCGCCTCGGCCACGCCGATGCGCGCATTGCTCGCGGCCAGCTCGCGCTCGGCGCGCGCCACGTCGGGGCGTCGCTCGAGCAGCTCGGCCGGAAGCCCGGCGCTGACCTGCGGCGGCTCGACCAGGGCCTCGTTCGTCTGCGCCGCGAGCTGGAAGGAGCTCGCGCCTTCGCCGACGAGCACGGCCAGGCTCGACTGCACCTGACTGCGGATGCGCGCGAGACTGGACAGTTCCGCCTGGGCCGTGGCGAGCTCGGTCTGGGCCCGCGCGAGATCGAGATCGGTTGCATCGCCGGCCTGCAGGCGCGCGGTGAAGATCTCGAGCTCGCGGCCGCGCAGCTCGATGCCGCGCGTCAACGTGCCGATCTCGAGATCGAGGGCGCGCAGCCGGAAATAATTCGCGGCCACGTCGGCGTGCAGCAGCAAGCGCACGGCTTCGAAGTTCGCCGCCGCGGCCTGTGCGTCAAGGTTGGCGGCCTCGACCGAGCGGCGGACGCGGCCCCACAGGTCGATTTCCCAGGAGACGTTGACCGGCACGCGGATGTCGCTCGCCTCTTTGATCGGAAACGCGAGACCGGCGTTCGGCGAATAGCGCGTGCGGTTGAAGCTCGGATCGAGCGTCACGTTCGGCAAGCGGTCCGCACCGGCGACGCGCAGGATCGCGCGCGACTGCTCGATGCGCGCAAGCTCGGCTTTCAAGTCTTGATTCTTCGACAGGGCGCGCTGCTCGAAGTCATCGAGTGCTGGATCGCCGAACATGCGCCACCACTCGCCTCGCGCCTGCGCGTCCGCGGGCTGCGCCAATTGCCAGGCGCCCGTCGCTTCGTCCGCGGGCAGATCGCGGTAGCTCGGCGCCGCCTCGACCTTGGGGCGCTCGTACTCAGGTCCAAGGCTGCGGCATCCACTGAAGAGCAAGCCGGCAGTGAGCAGCAGGATCGAAGCTCCGCGCACGGATCCACGGATCGCGCCCGGTCCTTCGATCGCGGGCTCTGCAGGCAGGTCGGGTCCATCGGACGTGCGCGCCTTGCGATGCACGCCGATGCGCATGAGCACGGAATAGAAGACCGGCGTCAGCATCAAGCCGAACAGCGTCACGCCGATCATTCCGGCGAAGACCGCGATGCCCATCGCCTGGCGCATCTCCGAGCCCGCGCCGCGGCTGGTCACCAGCGGCGACACGCCGGCGATGAAGGCAATGCTCGTCATCAAGATCGGGCGCAAGCGCAGCTTGGCCGCTTCGACCGCGGCGGCGGCGGGCTCCATGCCTTCCTCGTGCTTCACGGCCGCGAACTGCACGATCAGGATCGCGTTCTTCGCCGCGAGGCCGATCAAGACGATCAGACCGATCTGCGTGAACACGTTGTTGTCGCCGCCCTTGATCATCACGCCGACCAGCGCCGCGAGCAGCGTCATCGGCACGATCAGGATCACGGCGAGCGGGAGACGGAAGCTCTCGAACTGCGCGGCGAGCACGAGGAAGACGAGCAGGATGCACAGCGGGAACACGTAGACCTCCGTGTTTCCGGCCAGGATCTGCTGGTAGGTCAGCTCGGTCCACTCGAAGTCCATGGTCTTGGGAAGCGACTCGGCAGCGAGCGAGGCCATGATCGCCTGCGCGTCGCCGGTGCTCGTGCCCGGCGCCGGCGCGCCGTTGATGTCGGCCGCGGGGTAGCCGTTGTAGCGCACCACCCGATCGGGGCCGTGGCTCTCGCGCACGTCGACCAGCGAGCAAGGGCAGCATCTGTCCCTGCTCGTTGCGCGTGCGCAGCTGCTCGATGTCCGAGGCCTCGTCACGGAATTGACCATCGGCCTGGGCGACGACCTGGTAGGTGCGGCCGAAGCGATTGAAATCGTTGACGTACAAGGACCCGAGGTAGATCTGCAGCGTCTCGAAGACGTTCGCGAGCGGCACGCCTTGGGCGTGGGCCTTGGCGCGATCGACGTCGGCCTCGAGCTGCGGGACGTTGACCTGGAACGTCGAGAAGGTCAGGCCGATCTTTGGATTGGCCCAGGCCTTCTCGACCAGCTGCTGGGTCGCGTTGGCCAACGCGTCGTAACCCTGGTCGGCGCGGTCCTCGACGAACAGCTTGTAGCCGCCGATCATGCCCAGGCCCTGGACCGCGGGCGGCGGGAACACTTGAGCCCTGGCCTCCTGGATCTCGCTGAACTTGGCCTGGATGGCGCCGGCGATCGCGAAACCGGAGAGGTCCGGCGTGAGGCGCTCGTCGAAGGGATCGAGCGTGAGGAAGATCACGCCGGAGTTCGAGCTCACCGCGAAACCGGCGATGCTCAATCCGGGGAAGGCGACGCTGTGCTCGACGCCAGGCTGATCGAGAGCGATCTGGGACATGCGGCGGATCACTGCGTCCGTGCGCTCGAGCGAGGCTCCGTCGGGCAGCTGCGCCATGGCGACCAGGTACTGCTTGTCCTGCGCCGGCACGAAGCCCGTGGGCACGTGGCGGAAGCTCCAGGCGGCCAGGCCGACCAGACCGACGTAGACGAGCAGCGCCACGGCCGACTTGCGGATCACGCCGGCGACGCTTCTTCCGTAGAGCTCGCCGCTGCGCTCGAAAATCCGATTGAACGGGCGGAAGAACCAGCCGAGCAGCTTGTCCATCCCTCGCGCGAGCAGGTCCTTCTTTGCGTCGTGCGGCTTCAGCAGCAGAGCGCTCAAGGCCGGCGAGAGGGTCAGCGAGTTGAACGCGCTGATCGCCGTCGAGATCGCGATCGTGATCGCGAACTGCTTGTAGAACTGGCCGGTCAAGCCGCTGATGAAAGCCGTCGGGATGAAGACCGCCGCGAGCACCAGGGCCGTAGCGACGATCGGGCCTGTGACCTCCTTCATCGCCTGCACCGTCGCGTCGTAGGGCGAGCGTCCCAGCGCGATGTTGCGCTCGACGTTCTCCACCACCACGATCGCGTCGTCGACGACGATGCCGATCGCGAGCACCAAGCCGAAGAGCGACAGGGCGTTGATCCCGAAGCCCAGCATGTGCATGACGGCAAAAGTTCCGACCAGCGAGACCGGCACCGCGGCGAGCGGAATCAAGCTGGCGCGCCAGGTCTGCAGGAACAGCACGACCACGATCACGACCAGCAGGATCGCTTCGAGCAGCGTCTCGACCACCGCCTTGATCGAATCGCGCACGAACACCGTCGGGTCGTAGACGATCGTGTAGTCGAGGCCTTCGGGAAAGCCTTCCTTGAGCTTCTCCATCGCCGTGTGCACGGCGTCCGACACGGCGATCGCGTTGCTGCCGGGAAGCTGGAAGATCGGCACGGCGACCGCCGGCTTGTTGTCGAGCAAGGAACGCAAGGCATACTCGCTCGAGCCCAGCTCGATGCGCGCGACGTGGGAGAGCAGCACCTGCTCGCCGTTTTGTCCGCGCTTGACCACGATCTTGCCGAACTCCTCTTCGTCGATGAGGCGTCCCTTGGTGTTGATCTGCAGCTGCGTCTCCGCCGATTGCGAAAGCGGCGGCTGTCCGATCCCTCCGGCGGCGACCTGCACGTTCTGCTCGCGGATCGCGCTGATCACGTCGTTCGCGGTCAAGCCGCGCGCCGCGATCTTGTCGGGATCGAGCCAGACGCGCATCGCGTAATCGCCGCTGCCGAAGAGCACCACGTCGCCGACGCCCGGCAAGCGCGCCAGGACGTCCTTGACCTGCAGTGCGGCGTAGTTGCGCACGTAGATCTCGTCGTAGCGATTGTCCGGCGAGAACAGGTGCACCACCATCGTCAAGTTGGGCGAGGACTTCAGCGTGGTGACGCCGAGGCGGCGCACTTCCTCGGGCAGCTTCGGCAGGGCCTGCGCGACGCGGTTCTGCACCTGCACTTGCGCCTGCTCCGCATCGGTGCCGAGCTTGAACGTGATCGTCAGCGACATCACGCCGTCGGCGGTCGCCTGCGACGACATGTAGAGCGAGTTCTCGACGCCGTTGATCGCCTGCTCGAGCGGCGCGGCGACGGTCTCCGAGATCGTGCGCGGGTTGGCGCCTGGATAGGCCGCGCGCACGATCACGGTCGGCGGCACGACTTCGGGATACTCGCTGACCGGCAGCCCGCGCATCGCGAGCAGGCCGAGCAGCAGGATGAGGAAGCTCAGGACGCCGGCGAAAATCGGCCGACGAATGAAGAAGCCAGAGAAATTCATGGGAGTCTCGCGCTCAGTGCGACGCGGAACCGGACTCTGTCTGCTCACCCTCGCGCTGCGGCGTGACCTTCTTGCCCGGCTGCACGCGCTGCAGGCCGTTGACCACGATCAGCTCGCCGGCGCGGACTCCGTCGCGAACGATGCGCAGGGTGTCAACCGCGGGCCCGAGCTTCACGGCCCGGTATTGCGCGGTGTTGTCCTCGGCCAGCACGAGCACGAAGCGCTGCGACTGGTCGGTGCCGAGCGATTGTTCCGGGACCAGCGGAGTCATGCGCGTCGGGCTGATCGGCACGCGCATGCGCGCGAACATGCCGGCCACCAGATCGCCATCGGGATTGGGGACGATCGCGCGCAGGGGAATCGAGCCGGTGCCCTCGTCGAGGTGGTTGCCGATCGATTCGATTCCGCCCACATGGGGGTATCCGCTCTCGTCGGACCTGCCGATCTCGACAAGAACGCGGCCCTCGGCGTCGAGCTTGAGCGCCTGCTCGCGCATCAGGCGGCGCAGGATGAGCAGCGAGTCCTCGTCGACGTCGGCGTAGACGTAGACCGGATCGACCGAGACGATCGTCGTCAGCACCGTGTTCGAGCCCGCGACGCCGCTGACGAAGTTGCCGGGCGTCACGAGCGCGCGGCCGACCTGGCCGTCGATCGGCGAGCGCACCTGGGTGAACTCCAGGTCGAGCTTCGCGGAGTTGCGCGCGGCTTCGGCCGAGAGGACCCCCGCGCGGGCTTCCGCCAGCCTCGAGTTGCGCGTCTCCGATTCCTCGGCGGAGATCGCGCGGCTCGCGAGCAGCTCGGTGGCGCGCTTCGATTCCCGCTCGGCGTTGTCGAAGCGGACACCCGCCTGGGCCACGGTCGCCTCGGTCGCGCTGAGCGCTGCCTCGTGCCAGCGCGGGTCGATGCTGAAGAGCACGTCGCCCTTGTGCACGATCTGGCCCGCCTGGAAGTGCACGGCGTCGAGGTGGCCGCTGACCCGCGCGCGCAGCTGGACGTCGTCGACGGCCTCGACCCGGCCAGTGAACAGGGCGTACTCGCAGAGCTCGCGCTCCTCGACCGGCGCCACCGTGACCACGGGCGGCGGCGGAGCTCCCGCAGCCTGGGCAGGCTGGTCCTCGGAAGCGAGGAGGAAGGGCAGGCTCGCGAGGCCGAGCAGGATGAGTGCGATCGCGGCGGGCAGGAGTTTCATAGGGCGAAGTGGATCGGGGCTTCGGGACGGCGAAGGCAGTGAATAGTGGACCGGGCGTCTAGTGAATGGATAAAGATCGAGCCTGAAGCGAGGCTTTCCGCTCAGGCGGGCGTCATCGCGCCCAGCAGACCGAGTACCTGGGGGCCGAGAGTGCGCAGTACTTCAGGGTCGTTCTGCAGCTTGGCCTGCAGCATCGCGCCGAGCATGAACGTCCCGATCGACTGCGCCTGGAGTTTCGAATCGGTCACGGGCAGCGAGCCATCGCGCTTGCCATCGAGCAGGGCGCGCTCGAGGTGGAAGGATCCGCGCTCGAGCAGCTCTTCCGACTTGGCGCGCAGGCGCTCGCTCTGCGTCCCCATTTCGGCCCCCACGGAGCAGAAAGGGCAGCCCGGGACATGTCCCAGGGCTTCGAACTTCTCTTTCTGCTTGAGGTAGATCTGCTCGCACCAGCGCAAGAGGCGCTCGCGCGGCGCGACGTCGGGCCGGAAGATCTCCTCGAAGACCGGCTGCATCTCGCTGTTCCAATGGGCCTCGTAGGCCGCGACCGCGAGATCGATCTTGGAGGGGAAGAAGTGGTAGAAACTGCCCTTCTTCACGCCTGCCTGGTCGCAGATCTGATCGACGCTGACCGAGCCGTAGCTCTGCGCCCAGATCAGGTCGATCGCGGCGGCGAGCAGGCGTTCGCGGGTATCACTGGTGCGGCCCATGGAAGGCTGCAGCCTAGCTGACTTGACTGATCAGTCAAGTCCTTTTTCCGGCGCGAAGCGGGAATTCCTGGGCCTACTTCGTCTTCCCCTGGGCAGCGACCGAGGCCTGGGCGGCTGCCACCTCCTCCTCCGTCGCGAGGTAGCGATGGCCAATCGGCCGGAGCTCGTCGTCGAGCTCGTAGACCAGTGGCATCCCGGTCGGGATGTTCAGGGCGACGATCTCGGTCTCCCCCATCGAGTCCAGGTGCTTGACCAGGGCTCGGATCGAATTGCCGTGGGCAGCGACGAGCACGCACTTGTTCGCGCGCAGCGCGGGTGCGATGGCTCCTTGCCAGTAGGGCAGGAAGCGCGCGACTGTATTCTTCAGCGACTCGGCCAACGGGCGCTCGGTGGCACCCAATTCCGAATATCTCGCGTCCAAGGCGGGATTTTTCGGATCGTCGGCGGCGAAGGGCGGCGGCGGGATGTCGTAGCTGCGCCGCCAGATGTGGACTTGGGCCTCGCCGTGGCGCGCGGCCATCTCGGCCTTGTTGAGCCCGGTGAGCGCGCCGTAGTGGCGCTCGTTCAGGCGCCAGGAACGCGGCTGGGGCACCCACATCCGGTCCATCTCCTCCAGCGCGATCCAGCAGGTCTTGATCGCGCGCTTGAGCAACGAGGTGTGGGCCTCGTCCACCACCAGGCCGGCCTTGCGGATCTGCTGGCCGGCCGAGCGGGCTTCGACCTCGCCGCGCTCCGACAGGGGCACGTCGACCCAGCCCGTGAAACGGTTCTCCTTGTTCCAGACGCTCTCGCCGTGTCGCAGCAGGATCAGAGTTTTCATGGGAGCTAGGCGCCTTCGACGGCTGCAGCGATCTTCTCCGACAGCTCGCGCGCGCGCACGCGCATCTTCTCGCTCTCGCGCAGCCGCTCCACGACGAAATCGGCGTCCTTGATCGATCCGGCATTGATCCGCACGTTCAGGAAGGCGCTTTCCAGGGCCGTGGCCAGGCAGCGCGCCCCGACCCCACAGTCGCTTTTCAAGTTGGGATTGACCAGCCCCGCGACCGGCGCCGCTGTTTCCAAGGCCGCCAGGGCCAGCCTCATGGTCTCGAAAGGCACGTTCAACGCGCCCTTGAACGCCCGCTGGATGGCATCGCTGCGCAGGGCCTTCTCCGCGTCCGTGGTCTTCGGGAGCCCGTAGGCCGAGGTCACCGCGTCATAGGAAGCGGCATCCAGGTCGACCATGGGCAGGGCCCGGGCCCGGATTTCGTCCAGGCTGCCCGACGCGCGCACCATGGCGGCCTCGACCGCCGCGAACTTCTCCCCCGAGGTGAAACGGCAGGCCATGGCCACGAGGGCAGCGCCGGCCGCTGTCAAAAAGGCCGCCATGCTGCCGCCGCCAGGGGTCGCGGTCCGGGCGGCGAGGGAGCCCGCGAAGAGCTCCAGGCTTTGATCGATCAGGCGGGAGCTAGGGGGCATGTCCGGCAGCTTTCGTCCGCTCGATGGGCGCGGGATTCTATCGCGCGCCAGGCGGCTCCGCGCCGGGCGGGGCCCCCAGGCTTTCCCGGAAGCGGGCAGGATCGAATCTTCACTCCAGCCTAATGCGTTACATCTGCAAGACTTAGGGCTATCTCTCAGGAAGCGCTTGGGGCCGTGAGGGCGCTTGATTAGCTTCTCGGCATGCCCTGGAGGCGCGGCCCGCTTCACCACGGCGCTACCCCGTTCGGAGACGCGAGCTGACCCACTTCAGCAGACGGCGACCCCACATCGCGATGCCCGACATGACCTCGCTACGACTGTGCGCGGCGCGTTGGACGGCGTCGCGAGGCCTGTTGTG
>Ga0193706_1000770_pt1 | contig 16294 bp, 11 predicted proteins | sample U3c1metaG_FD_160130 | JGI IMG/M metagenome (GOLD analysis project Ga0193706, IMG submission 160130) | Soil microbial communities from a riparian zone of the East river system, Colorado, United States - U3c1 | ecosystem: Environmental > Terrestrial > Soil > Riparian zone | place: USA: East River... | reverse complement strand
ATCCACCACACGACGACGGCAACCAGGAAAACCAGCATCATCGCCACGACCGCGACGAGGAGCCCGCTTCGTGAAGGTGGCGCCGGCGGAATCGTATGGGACGGCGGAGCCGGTGCGAGGCGCGGCTGCATCCCTTGCGCGATCGGCGGCGCGTGGAGCGGCTCGGTGATCGGTCGGGCAGCTGGCGTAGGCGATACCGGTCCGCCACTCGTCGCTGGCGGTGGGAGGACAGCCGCCGCCGGCGTCGGAGCGAAGGGCGGCGCCGCCGACAGCGGAGCCATCGGCGGCCGATCGACGAGCGTTTTCTCCGGCGCGCCCGGAGCCGTTGCGCCCATCGGTTTCTCGACGATCGTCGGCGCGAGCGGCTCTGACGCAACGACCCCGCCCGCTCCCCCGCCCGGAAGCACGCGCGCGAGCAGCACCGTGATGTTGTCGTGGCCGCCGCGAGCGTTCGCCATCGCTACCAGGTTTTGAGAGGCGAGGTCGAGCGACGCCGCTTGCATGACCACGGTCCCGATCTCGTCGGTGCGAACCAGATCGCAGAGCCCATCGCTGGCGAGTACGAAGACATCGCCCACCGTTTGCAAAAGCGGGGGCTCGCGCAGCTCGACTTCGGTGTCCGGTTTCATGCCGAGCGCGCGCGTGATCTTGTTGCCCTCGGGGTGCAAAACGGCTTGCTCGGGTGTGATGGCGCCCTGATCGAGTAGCTGCTGGACGACGGAATGGTCTTTGGTGAGCGGCCAGATTCGCCCATTGCGGACGAAGTAGGCGCGGCTATCGCCGACGTGTGCAACCTCGACGGCGCCGCCGTGCACGAGCAGAGCGACGCAGGTCGAGCCGGGGCGCCCCGCCTGCGGGCCCGCGCCGCCCATCTGATAAACACGCCGCCCCGCTTCCGCGATCGCGTGAGCGAGTGCAGTGCCGGGAGCCGTTCCCGCAGCGGCGCTTTCGACCGACTGCATGATGGTCGTTACCGCGAGTCGACTCGCCTCTTGACCGAGCGCGTGGCCACCCATGCCATCGCACACGATGAGCAAGTGCCCGAGCTTCGTCGCTCGGTAAGCGGCCGAGTCTTCATTGATCTGTTTGTCCGGATCGCGACCGGGGTCCGTTCGTTGAGCGACTTCGAGAAGCGCGCCTTGCATCGAGCGAAACCCTCCGGGTTTGCCGCCTGCTTACAATCTTATTCGATGCGAATCGCAAACTCGACCGGTCCGATGCGCAGCGCGGTGCCCGCTGGCGCGACGGTCCATACCCCGGGAGCGAGACGGTGACCGTCGACGAAGGTGCCGTTGTTCGAGTTCTCGTCGCGCACGTAGAGCTGGCCCGCGTCGAGCTTCAGCGTGGCATGCACGCCCGACACACGCGGCTCGGTGAGGGTGATGTGACATTTGGCCGCGTCGCGCCCGACGCTCATCTCGAGGTTGGGGGATACGGTGTAGGTGCCCGCCGGGCCATTCAGCACGGCGCGCGCCCCTCCGCCCGGCGGGCGATAGGGCTCGGGTGAGCCGGCCTGCTGGACAGCGACCGTCGCGCCGTACGGCGCTGCCTTGGGAGCGCCGTGCATCCCCTCGCCCCCGCCACCTCCGCCGCCCGGAGGCGAAGCAAAGGGGCCGGGCGCTCCGAACGCGGGAACCGCGCCACCGTGGGCAGCAGGTGAATACGCGGGCGCCGCACCGTAACCCGGCGCGCCTCCCGCGGGCGACCCGCCGTAAGGCGCGGGCGCGTAGGGCGCGCCGCCGGCAACCACGGGCGCCGGGGCGGGGCCGGCCGGTCGTTTTTTGCCGCTGCGCAGCACGATGACGAGCAGCAGCGCGACCACCACCAGCCCGAATGCTCCCCCCACCATGAAGAGGATGGGGATCGATTTCTCTTTTGCCTTCAGCGTAAGGACGGTGGTTGCGGTCACGCCGCTCATGCGGTGCGCCTTGTTGTCGACGATCACCACGCGAACCGTCGCCGCGTCGCCGGAGCCGGAGAGGATTTTCTCTTGGTCGGGGGCTTCGAAGACGATGTCGCGATCGGACGACTGCATCGCGCGGCCTCGCATGCCGCTCGCGATGAGCTGTTGCTGCGTTCTTTTTGCGGCCTCGATATCGGTCCCGGCGATGGTGGCAGGCGGCTGGGTGCCGGCCGGGATGAAATACGCCTCGGCGCGGTCCTTTTCGCCTCCCCAGCAGAAATCGCCGTAGACGGTCAGCTTGCCGCCGGGCTCGATGGGGTCGCGAACGGCCATCTTCTGCGTGTAATCGACGTCGACACCGAGCGGCCATGCCGTGGGATCGATACCCATCGGCACGTCTTTGAACGTCGAGTCGCCGAGAATGGGGGTCGAGGTATTCGTAAAGACGAGTTTGAAGGTCTGGGTGACGGATGGGTTGATGCACGAGACCCGCCACTTGACGATGTGCAGTTGGTTGAAGCGCGTGCGCACCGCCGTGACGAGCTTGGGGCCTTTGGCGCCGCCCTGTCCGGCGCGGATCACGTCATAGAAGCCGCCGATGTCGGGGTTGGCGAGCCCCTGCATGAACTCTTGGGCATTGTTGCGAAACTCGTCATAGCCAGACGAGGGGAGCCACACCGAGATGACGGGCAGCGGCGTCTTCGGCTGAACGGTGTTGTCCTCCGGAAACCGCCCTTTGCTGAGGTATTGACTGAGCAGGGACGCGCCGGGGCCGGTGGTCTGGGCGTCGCTTCCCGCCACGCCGTTGGAGAGGATGAGCATCGCTTGATGCAGGGGAACGGTGACCTTCGTCCCCACGTTGCCGAGCTCGCGGTACCCGTCGGTCGCGGCTTGTTTGATGATGTTGAAGAGCGGTCTCACCCGACCTTGCGCGGGGTACATCGACTTCAGGGCGTTGACGAACCCTTGGACCTGCACTTTGGCGGCGGCCGGTTGCCACTTGGAGTCGCTGACGACTTGCCGGTCATTGAAGTACATGACGTCGACGATGTCGTTGGCCGTCATCGAGCCGATGAAGGCGTTGGCCACCGCCTTGGCGTCTTCGAAGCGCGCGCCCATCGACGAAGAGGCGTCGACCAGGACGAGCCAGGCGGTTCCGATGCCGGGTTGGGTGAGACTCTCGCCCCATCGCGCCTTGGAGGCGAAGCTCCCTAGTCGATCGGCGCCGTCGACGGTCACCGTGAAAACGGCTGCGGTCTCGGGAAACGGCGCGATGGGCGAATAGAGTGCCTGCGGGGCCTCGAGCTTGTCGCTCTGGCAATCGAGCTGCGCGTCACCGCGGAGAGCCGCGCATTCGGCGATGGCCTCGCTGAGCCGCTTATTTTGCACCAGCTCGATGACCGTCGTGAGGATCGGTGCGCCCTCGGTCTGGCTGGCGCGCGGGTCGATGCGCAAGACGTGCGCTTCCGGCGCCGCCATGACCGAGCGGGGATAAAACCCAAGTAAGACGAACAACACGACGACGGTGACGTAGAGGCGCTTTCGCATCGGAGATCTCTCGACCTTTTGCCGCCAAAAAGCGGGTTTGCCCCGCACACGGCAATCAAACCGCGCGCGGGGCCCGATGATAGCGTCGTCCGCCGCCGACCGGGTACTTTCCGGGTAAGTCCGGGCCGGGCCGCCCAAAGGCCCGATGCCGGCGGGGGCGCTTACTGGTCCTTCTCGTCGCGGACGCGCGCGGCTTTGCCGGAGAGTTCGCGCAAGTAAAAGAGGCGCCCGCGGCGCACGACGCCGCGCGAGGTGATCTCGATCTTGTCGAGCCTCGGGCTGTGCAGCATGAACATGCGCTCGACGCCGACGTTGAAGCTGACCTTGCGCACGGTAAACGAGCTGCGGAGCCCGGCGCGGTGCTTCTTGACGACCACCCCCTGGAAGACCTGGATGCGATCCTTGTCGCCCTCCACGATCTTGTAGTGGACGCGGACGGTGTCGCCGACTCGAAAGTCGGGATGGCCCGTGCGGAGTTGGGATGCCTCGAGGGCTAGAATTTTCGGGACAGTGTACATGGCAGTGCCTCCCCGCTCGGAAAGCGCGCATTATGCACGCGAGATGTCCCTTGTCAATTGGGGGCACCCTATTGGAGCACCCTATGCCGGCGGAAGTGCCTTAGGATGAAGCCATGACCGAAACGAGGCTCGGAAGGGATGTTTTTCTCGCGCTCGCCGCGGTGGGGTGGGCCGATGGCAAGCTCGATGCGGACGAAGCGGATGCCATTGTCCGCACGGCGGCAGAGGAGGGTTTGCCCATCGAGCAAATCGCCGAAATCGAGGCCGCCACGAAGAAACCCATCGATATGGGCACCATCGATCGCTCCGGTTTGACGAAGGAAGACCGGCTCTTCGTGTACGCGGTCGCGTCGTGGATGACGCGGCTCGACGGCAAGATGACGGCGGGCGAGCTCGATTCGCTGGCGAAGCTAGGCGGCGTGCTCGCCATCTCGGAAGCGGCGCGATCGCAAGCGGACAGCATCGCGCAGGACGTCGCGTTCCTCCCTGCCGGCGATCGCCCGGATCGTTACGATCTCGCGCGGTTGCGGAAGATCCTCGGGGCGCGCCTTTTGGCTGCCAAGGCGCTACACGACACTCAAAAGAAGGCGTGACGAAATCTCCGTGCCGGGCGCGCTTGCCTTGAGCCGCGAACGGTCTAGACTCCCGCCCCCCTGCGTCGCTTGGAGGCTCGTCCTCCCCGGTCCTGGCTCTGGAACGGCCCCCCTCGGGAAGCGGTACGGGTGAACGCCCGCATCGAGCGGACGAGCTAGTGACGAAACCATCGCAAGAGCCAAAGGCGGCATCTTTTCCGTGAATACGAATCTCGGCATCATCGGTAAGAAGCTCGGCATGACGCAGCTGTTTTCCGAGGACGGCACGGTCGTGCGCTGCTCGGTCATCGAGAGCGATCTCACCGTCATCGGCAAGCGCACCCAAGAGAAGGACGGCTACGACGCCCTCGTCGTCGGCCTCGGTGAGCGCAAAGAAAAGCAAACGAACAAGCCTCTCGCCGGCCAATACAAGAAGTCGGGGCAGACCCCGAAACGCTTCGTGCGCGAGCTGCGTCTCGCCGCCGAGGCGGTCGCCAAATACGAGATCGGCGGCAAGGTCAAGCTCGACGAGGTGTTCGAGATCGGACAGTTCGTCGACGTGCAAGGCACGACGCGCGGCCGCGGTTTCACCGGCGTCATGCGCAGGTGGAGCTTTGCCGGCTCGTCGGCGAGCCACGGCTCCCACGAGTACAAGCGCCACGGCGGCTCGATCGGCACCAACATGACGCCCGGTCGCACGCTGCCCGGTCTCAAAATGCCGGGCCAGTACGGTAACGAGACAGTCAGCGTCTTGAACCTCAAGGTCGCCAAGATCATGCCCGAAGAGAGCCTCTTGCTCATCGAGGGGGGCGTGCCCGGTTCGCGCAACACCGTCGTCGTCGTTCGCGGCGCGGTGAAGAAGAAGAACGCCGGCAAACCCAAGGCAAAGTAAGCGCGGCTCGGCGCGAAGTAAGCGCGGCTCGGCGCGAACGCTGGGCGGGCGGGCCTGCGAGGGCGAGCGCATGGCAGCCAACCCCTACAAGCGTCCCGATCATTTCACCCGCGCAGCGAAGAAGCGGGGCTTTGCTGCGCGCAGCGTCTTCAAGCTCGAGGACATCGACCGGCGGGTTCGTCTCTTTCGCCAAGGCCAGCGCGTGCTCGATCTCGGGGCCGCGCCGGGCTCATGGTCGCAATACGCCGGTCAACGAATTGCGCCGGGCGGCAAGGTCCTCGCCGTCGATTTGGCGCCCCTCGCCAAGACACCCCCCGCCAACGTCACCTTCCTCGCAGGTGACGTGCTCGCGCTTTCGGCCGAAGCGTTTGCCGCGCTCGGACCTTACGACGTCGTGCTTTCGGACATGGCTCCGAGCACGACGGGAACGCGCGAGTCCGACCAAGCCAAGAGCTTCGAGCTCTTCATGCGCGCTCTCGAGATCGCGGGTGCGCTTCTTTCGCCCGGCGGCAGCTTCGTCGGCAAGATCTTCATGGGGCCGGACTTCAGCGCCGCCAAGCGCCGCGTAAAAGACCTTTTCGAAACGGAGCGCGCCATTCGTCCCGAGGGCACGCGGGGCTCGAGCGTCGAGATCTTCCTCGTGGGGCTCGGCCGCCGCGCGTGAGCGCATCTCGGTGCGCGTTCAGCCCGGGCCGAACGCGACATTACGCAGCTTGCGTAAGGCGCGACGTAGCAAGGCGCCCCGCGGATAGCGATGTATCCAGACGCGCCTCTTATGATCTTAATTGAGGGAAACGCATGAAATCGAGCTACTTCGAACGATTCGATTGCATACATCGTCCGCCGACGTCGGCACTCGTCTTCATTACGAATACGTCATGCGGAATGCTCGCGTCATGGGTCGCGGCGTTCCGGGCAATCGATTCCGGATGACGAAGCAGAGCGCAGCAAGGTGCGCGACGCGCGCGCTGCATCCGCCGCGTTCGCTCGCGTTCACTCGGTATTGGCAGTTGCAGACGGCGTTTCATCATGGTGAATTGGGCCTCGTGAAGCGCCCCCTGCTCGTGCGCCGGCCGACCACAATGGCAAATTTCAATGGCACGCTCTTGGTCGCGTCGGTCAATCAAGCGCTGGTTTCATTCCGGCCGCCGATGGGTGCAACATCGTAAGCGCGGCGGCGTCGGCCCCCGTTCCAGCGTGAACCGTGCGCAGGGTGCTCGGGATGTCGCCATGAATCGATCGCTAGCTCGCGTCGCGCCACTGCTCTTCGGGTCGGGGCTGTGCGCGCTCGTCTACGAGATCGCATGGCTGCGCGAGTTCCGGCTGGTCTTCGGCGCGTCGACCGCGGCCAATGCGGCGGTGCTCGCCGTTTTCATCGGTGGTCTCGGGGCAGGCGGCCTGTTTTTCGGACGTCGCGCCGATCGCGCGACGCGCCCCCTCGCCCTCTACGCGCTGCTCGAGGGCGCCGTCGCGGTCGTCGCCGCGCTGTCGCCCTTTCTTCTCGTCGCGGCGCGTGGCGCTTACATCGGCCTCGGGGGCATCGCCGTGCTGGGCGCGTTGGGCGCGACGGTGGTTCGCCTCGTTTTGACGATGCTGCTGGGTCCGACTTTTTTGATGGGAGGCACGCTGCCAGCCGCCGCGCGCGCGGTGGAATCGGAGAGCGACGCTTCGAGGCGCGCGGTCGGGCTTCTTTATGGCAGCAACACGCTCGGCGCGGTCGCGGGTTGTGTTCTCGCCAATTTTTGGCTGCTCGAAACGTTCGGCACGCGCCGGACGCTCTGGCTGGCGAGCGGCGTCAACCTCGTCGTCGCGGCGCTCGCGTACCTCGCCAGCCGCTTCGCGCCGCGCGAATCGAGCGAAAAACCGATCGCCGGCGCCGTGAACGCGGACGCCGAGCGCCCCCCGCCCGCGGCGCGCGCAGGCGATACGGCGGACCCGCTCGAAGCGCCGGGCTGGCTCGTCCTCGTCGCATCGGGCGTCGTGGGCTTCGTCTTTTTCCTCATGGAGCTCGTCTGGTACCGGATGCTCGCCCCCATCCTGGGGGGAACGGTCTTCATGTTCGGGATCATCCTCGCGGTGGCGCTGCTCGGCATCGGCGTGGGCGGCCTTGTCTACGGCGCGCTCGCGCCAAAGCGCGTCTCGCTCGGCGCGTTCGCGCTGACGTGTCTCATCGAGGCAGCACTCGTCGCTTTCCCCTACGCCCTCGGCGACCGGGTCGCGACCATGGCGCTTCTCCTGCGCCCTCTCGGATCGCTCGGATTCGGGGGCTTCGTGCTGGCGTGGACATTGGTGACGTCGCTGGTCGTCTTTCCCGCGGCCCTTCTTTCGGGCGTGCAGTTTCCGATGCTCATCGGACTGCTCGGGCGAGGAAGGGAGCGGGTGGGGATCGAAACCGGGCTCGCTTACGCCGCCAACACGGCCGGAGCGATCGCCGGTGCGCTGGCGGGTGGGTTTGGCCTTTTGCCTGCGCTTTCGGTGCTCGGCTGCTGGCAGCTCGCCGTGTGGATGCTCGCCGGGCTCGGGTTCGTGGCGACGCTCTTCGTGTTCTTGCGCCGTCCAGGTGCGTTCGCGCTTCCCGGCGCGGCGTTGCTAGCGTTTCTCGCGGTTGGGCTTCTGATTGGCAGCGATGGTCCGACGTCGGTGTGGGGGCACAGTCCCATTGCAGTGGGGCGTATTCCTGCGCAGGTGACCCCCTCGCCAAACACGTTTCGTTCGTGGCTTCACACCGAGCGTCGCTCGATCCGCTGGGCGCAGGACGGTGTCGAGAGCACGGTCGCGTTGAACGGGCGCACGGGGTGGTCGTTCGTCGTCAATGGCAAGAGCGACGGACACGCCCGCACCGACGCCGCCACGCAGGTCATGGTGGGTCTGGTGGGCGCGGTTCTCCGCCCCGAGACCAAGCGCGCGATGGTCATCGGGCTCGGCACGGGGAGTACGGCGGGATGGCTGGGGGCCATCGATGGCATCGAGCGGGTCGACGTTGCCGAGCTCGAGCCCGCCATCTTGCACGTCGCCGATGTGGCGGCGCCGGTCAACCGCGACGTCCTCCACAACCCGCGCGTTCATATCGCGCTCGGCGATGCGCGCGAAATGCTCCTCGCCAGTCGCGAGACCTACGATCTCATCGCCTCCGAGCCTTCCAATCCGTACCGCGCCGGCGTCGCCAGCTTGTTCACGCAAGAATACTATCGCGCCGTCAAAAGCCGCCTCACCGAGGACGGCATCTTCTTGCAATGGGTGCAGGCCTACAACGTCGACAATCGGACGCTGCGCTCGGTCTACGCCACCTTGGCGTCGGTGTTTCCCGAGGTCGAGACGTGGGACCTTCGCGTCAACGATCTCTTGCTCGTCGCCTCGAAAAAGCGAACGCGCTACGACCTCGCCCAGATCCGCGAACAGATCAAAAAAGAGCCTTTTCGAAGCGCGCTTCGCTCGGCGTGGCGCGTCGTCGATGCCGAGGGCTTTCTCGGTCATTTCGTGGCGCGCAGCACGTTTGCCCGCGCCATTGCTTACGTCGAGCGCAGCACGATCAACACCGACGACAAGAATCTCATCGAGTTCGGCTTTGCTCGCGTGGCTGGCGATTCCTCGGGCGACACGCACGGCGGGCGCCTGGCCGAGATCCGCGAGACGGCTCGGGCGCGCAACGAGCACCGACCGGCAGAGCTCGAAAAAGAAGTCGATTGGGAGCGCGTCGACGAGACGATGACCGCTTTTCGAGCGTACGAGCTGGCCGATCTCACTTCCCACGAGCAGATGACGGAAGAAAGACGGCACCGGCATTTTGCGCTCCTGCACTTTCTCGAAGGGCGTACGCGCGAAGCGGCCGGCGAGTGGCGCGCGCAGTCGCGCGACCCCATCGGGCCGACCGAGCTCGCCGTGGTGGCCGAGTCGCTCGCGGACAGCGCCGACGACCAGGCGAATGCGTATATCGAGCGTTTACGAGCCCTTCAGCCGATCGAAGCCGATGCCATCTTGGGCCGCCTCTACATGCGTCAGGGGCGCTTTGCCGACGCGGCCGAGGCGCTCCGCTCGGCCTTCGAGGCGTACCGCACCGATCCGTGGCCGTGGCCTCTCATCATGGAGCACGCGCTGCAGAGTGCCCGAGAGCTCGGCTCGCGAAGCCCCGATCTCGTCGGCGTTCTGCGCACGGCCCTCGAGCAGCCCTTCGCGGTCGTCATGCTCGACGAAGCGCGCACCGACGCCATTCTCTCTTTTGTCCTCTCCCGCGACCCCGATGCGACGTGCGCCGACGCGCTCGCCCCACTCGAGCCGTACGTCCCCTGGCATCAGGCGCTGCTCAACTGGCGGGCGCGGTGCTACAAGTTGCTCCATCATGCCGAAGCGGACCGTGCCGAACGCGAGCTGCAAAGGTTCGTCCACGATCAGCCGTCGCAGTTCGGCAGCGGCCTCAACTTCGTCCGTGTAGGGCCGTAGGCGCGTAAGGTGCGTCGTCGTTCCGCCGCCAACTCTTCTCCGGTCCTGCTTGGGAAGGGCGCGCGCGGCTTTTGGCTCCTCGTGGCAACGTGTACGGCGCTTGCGCCGGCGTGCCGCCGCCCCAAGGCCGACCAGGCGGTCGTCGCCGACGACGCGGCCGACACCGAAGCCTCCCTGTCGACGGAACCCGTCGTCGAGCTTCCAGCGCCCGCCGAGCTCGCCGCCGCAGCGGCAGCAGCACCCGCGGCCCCCCCGCCGGCCGTCGAAGCAGGGACGTGCCCGGCCGAGTCGGACGACGGCACTGGGCTCGTCGTTTCTCCTCTGCGGGCATTCGTCGGCGGTCCGGTGCGTGTGCTCGCCTCGACCCTGGCCGACCCCGAGCCGCTCGCGATGCGCATCGAAACGATCAAAGGGGAAGTCGTCGATGCCGATTTCACGCATCGCGCGGGCACACCGGCCATGACCCTGGCGCGGCTCACCTCCAAACGCTCCGGTGACTTTCGCGTCGTCGTGGGGCGTCATGGCAAAGCGCTGCGCTGCATGAATTTTCGAATCTTCGGCGGGCCCGGACCGAAGAAGGCGCGCCCCGCCTTGACCGAATCGATCTGGCCGGTGGCGCGCCGCTGGAACCGCGCCGAAGAGGCGCTCTACAGCGCCTTCATTCGCGAGATGTTCCATGCCCCGCGCGGCGAAGAGCTCGCTTTTGCGCGTCTCGACGAAGTCACCGCCAGTGCGCAGCGCAACGTGCTCTACGATCATTACGGCTGGGGCGAAGACGCGGTGCGGCCGCCGGGGCTCAAGATGAAGCCGGACTGCGCCGACACGCCGTACTATCTCCGCGCGTACTTCGCGTGGAAGCGAGCGCTCCCCTTTGCGTACCACCGCGCGTGCTCCTCGGGCGAAGGGGGTCGGCCTCCGCGCTGCTCCAAGCCCCCCGCGACGATCCTCGACCCTCCCGAGCTTCCCTCGAAAATGCCCGACGAGTGGAACGAGCTTCTGCAAGTGCAGCGGTTTTTCACGCGCTCGCTCGTTTCGGTTCACTCCGGCAATGGGCGCATCCCCTTCGAAGACGACGAGAGCGACTTCTACGGGCTCAAGCTGTCGCGGCGCGCGCTGCGCCCTGGCGCAGTCTTCGCCGATCCCTATGGCCACGTGCTCGTCCTCGTCGAGTTCGTGGAAGCAGATGGAACGCTTCCCGGCGTGCTCTACGCGGTCGACGGGCAACCGGACGGCAGCATCACCCGCAAACGTTTTTGGGAAGGTAATTTCTTGTGGAACCCCGATCCCGCCAACGGCGGCAGCGGGTTCAAGGGTTTTCGCCCGCTCGCCGTCAAGATCGAGGATGGCGGTCAAGTCATCGAGCCCCTGACGGACAAGGAGATCAAGAAGAACGCCGACTACGCCGACGTCTCCCACGCGCAGTCCAAGCTCACCGCCGAGAAGTTCTACGACGCCATGGATCGCCTCATCACGCCGAGCGCGCGCGACCCGTTCATGGCCCAAGAGGAGATGGTGCGCGCTTTTTCCGAAGCGGCAAAAGTGAGGGTGACCTCCGTCAACAATGCCGAGACCTATTTCGCGGCGCACCCCGATGCGCTCGTTCCCATGCCGGAAGGTGGCGAGATTTTCGAGACCTCGGGGCCATGGGAAGACTTTTCTACCCCGTCGCGCGACCTTCGCTTGCTCATCGCGATGGATGTCGTCAACCATTTCGACGACAAGGTGGCCCGCCAGCCCGACGCCTTCGGCACCACGGCCGGCAAAGCTTTGGACGAACTACGCGAGCGTTTGACCGCCGAGCGAAAACGCCTTCTCGCCAGCGACGACCTCGCCTTTTCGTACAAGCGTACCGATGGCTCGATGAAAAAGCTCACGCTGGCCGATCTCATGGCGCGCGCGCCGGCTTTCGAATCGGCTTACAACCCGAACGATTGTCCAGAGCACCGCTGGGGAGCACCGCCGGACAGTGAGGAACGCGCCACCTGCGCGCGCCATGCACCCGACGAGCAGCGCGAGCGCATGGCGACGTATGCGGTGTGGTTCCGTGATCGCAAGCGCCCCCCGCGCGGCGCCCAATAGCGCTACTCGCCGGCGACGACCGCCTTGGCTTCGTAGACCATCTTCCCCTGCTTCGGGTCCTGCACGACGATGCGGTACTCGGTGGGGACTTCGATCTTCACTTCCGAAGGCGGCTTGGCCCAGCGCGCCGACCCCTCGTCTCTGCCTTCCGGCTTGATGACGACGGTATTGCCCGACTGATCACCGTATTGGTATCGCACGCGGTGCACGTTGCTGAGCGTCTTGCCCTTGCGCTTGACGACGCTCCACCACCAGTCGCCCGCCTTGTCCTGCGTGAAACGATGACCGTCGCCATCGAACTCGTTGCGCGCCTTGGACATGCACGCCGCAGTCTTTTTCGGGTCGTTGCCGCTCTGTTTTGCGCATTGGGCTTCGGCGGCTTGTTTGACGTCCGACTCCTCGAAGGAGAAGAAAAACACGTTGTCCTTCAGCTCGAGAATTTCGCGCGGTTCGCGCCCTGATCGTTGCGCGGCGCCGGGGTCGGCGGCCGCGGCGGGTGCCGCTTTCGCTTCCGGTGCGGGCTCGGCCTTCGCTTCGGTCCCCGCTTTCGCTGGCGGGGGACTCTTTTCCGCCGCACTCGACGGCGAGGCGGGCGGCGGAGCAGCGCCGCCTCCACACGCCGCCACGGCGAGCGATACGGACACCAGTAGCTCGGTCAGGTATCTGTTCTGCAGTTCCATAGGCTTCCTCTCGGCTCCACGCGCACCCCCCGCGGAGCTCCACGATCGCGATTAGCAGAATCCGCGACGACACGGGAGGGCACCGAAGGCGTTTCTGATCCCGAAACGCGCCCACTTCCAAGCCCCGAGAATTTTTACAAGGCGAGTGCACGATGGGTCCGCGCCGGCGCGCTCGCCCACATCTCGCACGCCAAGGTGTCACGCCTGGCGCTGAGCTACCTCGCTCCCGATGCCCGATCGAGACGTGAAGCTCTCCCTATTGCCCTTGCCGCGGTTGGCGGCACCTGGTTTCTGCAGGCGGGCCAAGCAGCTCGCCAAGGCTTTCGAGTGCGACTTCCTGCCCGCGCCTCTCGAGCGCCTAAGGCGTCACGGTCAGTAACGTACTGGCCACGATCGCGTTGAGCGTGGCGGTGATGGTCGTCGTGCCCGTAAGGGCCGGCGTGGCGAGCCCTTCGCTCCCGGGCGCGTTGCTGATCGTGGCGACGTTCTGATCGCCCGAGTTCCACGTGACCGAGGTGGTGATGTCTTGTGTCGTCGCGTCCGAATAGGTGCCCATCGCCGTGAACGGCACCGCCGTCGCGAGCGCCGTCGAGGGGTTGGCGGGCGTGATGGCGATCGACAGCAACGTCGCCGGAGTCACGGTGAGCATCGCGTTGCCGCTGGCGCCGTTGAGGGAGGCCGTGATGATGGCCGACCCCGCGCTGACCGACGTCGCGACGCCTTTCGTTCCGGAGGCGTTGCTCACCGTCGCCACGCCGAGCGCCGAAGAGCTCCAACTGACCTGCGGCGTCACGACGAGCGAACTCCCGTCCATGAAATGGGCGATCGCGCCAAACGTTTGGGTGGTCCCCAAGGCAATGGACGCCGTAGCCGGTGTCACCTCGATCGATACGAGCGGTGAGGTGGTCACGGTGAGCAGCGTCGACCCGGTAATGCCCGCGATGGTGGCGCTGATGGTCGAGGAGCCTTGCTGCAGCGCCGTTGCCAGGCCTTCGCTGCCGCCGGCATTGCTAATCGACGCGTTGGTGTCGCTGGATGAGCCCCAGAGCACATCGGGGGTCAAATCCTGCGTCGTATTGTTCGTACCATCGGTGAAGTGTCCGGTGGCCGTGAACTGGACATTGAACCCAACCGGAGCCGTCGGGTTCGCGGGCGTGACCTCGATGCTGACGAGCGTCGCGCCCGTTACGTGCAGCGGCGTCGACCCGACGATAATCCCGACTGTGGCCGAAATGTTCGTCGTGCCGGCCGTGAGGCCGGTGGCTGTCGTACCATTTAGCGGGGCGACACTCGGATCGGACGACGCCCAAGTTGCGTCGTTCGTGACGTCCTGGGTCGTGTTGTTGGTGTAGGTGCCGATCGCGGTGAAGGTCTGGGTCGTGAGCGTGCCGATAGTCACGTTCGCCGGCGTCACATTGATCGAAATGAGGACGGCAGGGGTGACGGTGAGCGTTGCGCTGCCACTGATGGTTGCGACAGTTGCCGAGATGGTCGTCATTCCGGCGGCGAGCGTGCTCGCGAGCCCGCCGGGGGCAATGGTCGCGACATTGGTGGCGCTCGACGCCCAGGTTGCCGTCGCGGTCAAATCCTGGATCGAATTATCGGAGTACGTTCCTGTCGCCGTAAATTGGCGCGTCGTGCCGAGCGCGTTCGACGCGTTGGGCGGCGTGACCTGAATGGAGACGAGCAGAGCCGTCGTCACGGTGAGCTGCGTGCCGCCTGCGAGACCCGCGAAGCTCGCGCTGATCGTCGACACGCCTGGGGTTAGGCCGGTCGCGAGGCCCGGTGTGCCGGGATCGACCGTGGCTGCCGCCGTATTCGACGATGCCCACGTTGCGAGCGCGGTCACGTTGCCGGTCGACGTATCCGAGTACGTCATGGTGGCAGTGAATTGCCGCGTCGTACCTGCGGCGATCGATTGGTTGGCCGGGGTGACGGCGATGGCCACGCGCGCAACGCACGCTCCGGTGTTCGTGTTGCAATGCGGCGTTAGGGGGCCGCATTGGGTGTCGGAGCCGCATCCGGCGTCGACGTCCGGATTCGGACCGCTCGTGTCACGCGCCACATCGGTAACGGCATCGACCCTCACGTCGACGCGCGCATCAGCGACGTCGACTCTCACGTCGGGAACGGCGTCGACGCGCGCATCGGCGACGTCGACTCTCACGTCGGGAACGGCGTCGACGCGTACATCGACCACGGCGTCGATCCTTGGATCGACCCTGACGTCGGCGACCGGCGGAAGATCGACGCGCACATCGACGACGCCGTCCACCCGTGCGTCGGGCGTCGTTGGTACATCGACGCGCACATCGCTGACGGGAGCGTCTCGGCCCGCGTCGTTCGCGCGATCGGAGGCGACGTCGGACTTTCGATCACCCGAAGCGTCGAGATCGCCGAAAATGGGGTCGTCATCGTGCCCACCGCAGCCGACGAGCACCACGACCAAAGCAAGGAGCCAGATCCGAAGAAGCCTTAAGGAACTCATAAGTACTCTCCTCATTGCGATGGGGGATAAACGCTCGCGTGCGAAAGCGGGCTGCCTGCCCTACGGCGCAGGACTGTCAAAACAGTTTCATACGGAATAAGTCCGTGTCGGTAACCGGGATACTGCCGGAAGGGTGCCGAAGCGCCAGCGGAAAGTAAATCCTCCCCAAGATAGTTGGTGCCAAAACAGCTGCAATCGCCGGTTTGGTAGGCCGGAGTTGCGGCGCGACCTAGCCTCTTCTTAATGAAGCACGCGTCCGACTCCTTGGGCCATGCCGCCGTGAAGCAACCACGCGGCGTGGAAGGAGCACCACCTATAGGTGTCGCCTCGCGCGATGGCGTTCAACGCTGCCGCAAAATGGCGTTCTCGTTGAGTTTAAGTCGGGCTTGTCCGGCGCGATGGGCAGGACCGGCGTGGACCGATCGACCGCAACTCCGGTGCAATGAAACGCGCCATCCGAGCAAGGATTTTGGCCGCGCAGCGCGCGCTTTTTTACGATGCTCATCGAGGGACCAATCATGTCCGAACCGTCGATCGATCGTTTGAGTCAAAAAAACCTGCCCGCCCCGAGCCCTGCAGGCAGTGCGATGAGACGCGCGTTTCCACGCCGGTGCTGCGGCGTGGTGCTCTTGTCCATGGTCGTCTCGCCCTTCGCGTTCGCTGGTTGCGGCGGCGGTCCCGCCGACAAGCTGGAAGGCAAGTGGGTCGGCGAACGCATCGACAACGTCTCGGCCGAGCAAGTCGCGCGGGCAACGGCGTGGGTCAAGGCGACGACGCTTGAGTTCGCGGGCGACAAGCTGACGGTGACGATCCCCACCGAAACGGCGCGCAAGGGGACCTTCAAGGTGGCCAAAGTCGACGGCGACAAGCTCGTCTTGTCGGTTCACCGCAAAGACAGCGCGACCCGCGACGAGACGACTTTCACGCTGCAGGGGGACAAGACCCTGCACTGGGACATCGGCCAGAGCCGCGAAATCACGCTCGTGCGAGCACAGTGATCGAGGGCGCTTCGCGCGCAGCGCCGCTCTTCAAATCGGCGTGCATTCTCCCACACCTGGCGGATCGCGGTTGAAGTGCACGCAAGCGCCCTCCACCGCCGGGCACGAGGGCTCGCCCCCTCCCGGCACCGCGCGGCAGAGCCTTCGGCAGCCGCCTTCGACGCACGTAAATCCGCCTT
>Ga0193706_1000769_pt1 | contig 16300 bp, 10 predicted proteins | sample U3c1metaG_FD_160130 | JGI IMG/M metagenome (GOLD analysis project Ga0193706, IMG submission 160130) | Soil microbial communities from a riparian zone of the East river system, Colorado, United States - U3c1 | ecosystem: Environmental > Terrestrial > Soil > Riparian zone | place: USA: East River... | reverse complement strand
GCTGTGCGACGATGCGAGCAATCTGATCCACCTTCCCGCTTACGCGATCGATCACGGGCATACCGTGCACGATCTCGTCCAGGCGGAATATTATCATCCGACGAAGATGGAGATCGTCTCGGAAATGGGCGATGCGCTTTGTCGGAAATTGGGCGGGACGCCTTTCTGTCGCGCGCGCGAGTAAATGGCGCGAGAAGCGAGTCTCGCGCTGGAGGGACCTGCTTCCGCACGTCTACGATCTGACGCGCTGCGGTCTCGCTTCTTCTGATACACTGCACCAGCACCCGTCTTGTATGGATACCTTTGCAAAGTCGACGAACCGGCGATGAAGCGGCGTCCTTTCCACCGATCCCGCGGGAGTTCGATCTTGGGCTCCATTTTAGTCCTCGCCGGCGCGTTCCTCGTAACCGCTTACGCACTCGCGGAACCCCTTCCGTTTTTCAAAGGCGTCACCGTTTCCTGCCAGACTTGGGGTTACGAATGGCAGACGCCGGAGATGGCGCGGACGCTGGATGAATTGCAGTCGTTAGGCGCGAACAGCTGCGCGATTCATCCTTACGCCCGGATTATGAATGACGGCCACATCCGTTTCCGCGTGGTGGACGAGCAGCGTCACATCACGGTCCCGCTGGAGTGGGCGCGAGCGCGCGGCCTCTCGGTCATGCTCGTGCCGCACATCGCCTATTGGGGCTCGAAATTCAGCTGGCGCGGCGAGATCGATTTCGCGCACGCGGAGGAGTGGGATAGTTTTTTTACCGATTACGAAACCTGGATCGTCGCGATGGCGCGTCTGGCGGAGGCGCATCATGCCGCCATTTTCTGCGTGGGCCTCGAGTTCAGTCATGCGCAGAAGTTTCCCGAGCGCTGGCTCAAGATCATCGCCGCGGTCCGGGCGGTCTATTTTGGCAAACTCACCTACGGCGCGAACTGGAATGAATATGCGACCGTGAAATTCTGGGACGCGCTCGATTACATCGGGGTGCTCGCATATTTTCCGCTTTGCCAGGCGGCGAATCCAAGCGCGACCGATCTGAGCGCCGCCTGGGCCCAGCGCGGCGCGGAGCTGGAGCGGTTTTCGCAGCGCAACGGCGGCAAGAAATTCCTCTTCGTCGAGATCGGGTACAACGAGAACGCGAAAGCGGCGGCGGAGCCCTGGAGTTTTGCGAGTGGCGGCGAACACGCCGCGGAAATCCAGGCGCGTTGCATCGACGCCGCGCTTTCCCTAACGAATAAGCCTTTCCTCGCCGGCATGTTCTTTTGGAAATGGTTTCCGGAGTTGCCCTCGCACGAGGAAGAAGATTTTCGGCTGCAAACGCCGGCGATCAAAGCGCTGATCGCGCGGCACTGGAAGCAGTAGCGTTAGCTGACGCCGGGAAAGGACTACGCTTTCCGCCCGAATTTTTTCTCCAGTTCGGCGTGGGAAATTTGGATCATGGTGGGCCGTCCGTGCGGACAGCAATACGGCAGCTCGCATTCGAGCAAATCGCGGATCAATCTCTCCACCTCGAGATAACGCAGCGGATCATTCGCTTTCACGGCGTGCCGGCAAACGGTCTTCGCGATCATGTCTTCTCCGAGCCGAAGCGCGGAACTGCTGCTGCTCACGCTGCGCAAGCCATCGATGACGCCGCGCATGAAGCCGACTGGATCGGGCGCGCTCAGAAAAGTGGGGAGGCTATCGATCTTGAAGGTCTGGGCGCCGAAAGGTTCGATTCCGATTCCCATTTTCTGGAGCGTGGCCAGGTTCCTTTCCACCCACTCGGCGTCGCGCGGGGCGAGATCGAAAGTGAGCGGAAGGAGCAGCCGCTGCGAGGGCACGCCCTTTTCCTCCATGCGCCGACGCAGCTCTTCAAACAGGATGCGCTCGTGCGCCGCGTGTTGATCCACCAGGACGAGCCCGCTGGCGTTCTCCATCAGGACGTAGAGCTTGTTCAGGACGCCGATGATTTGGAACTCCGAGGCGCGGCGCGGTGCCCGTTCGATTTGCCGCGGCTGTTCGTCCCACGGCGCGAGAGATTCGTCTCCGCGTGCGGAGCTGGGCGCGTTGGATCCGAAATGTGGCGCCTGCAGCGTCGCCAAATCTTGCCCGCCGATCGAGGCCGGCAGGAACTCGCGTGAGCTGATTTGCGGAGGCACGACCGGCGGCTCCAATTCCGGAAACTGATTCGCTCCTTCCCCTCCTGCCGCTGCCGCCGGCGCCTGAAATCGCTCCTGCCAATCCTGCCGTCCGCTTTCCAGGGTCGCGCGCACCGCGGCGACGATGGCTTCGCGCACGGCGCTGGGATCGCGGAAGCGCACCTCGCGTTTGGCCGGATGCACATTCACATCCACCGCCGCCGGGTCGAGCGTGAGGAATAAGAAGGTGACCGGGAACTGCCCTTTCATGAGGGCGGTGTGATAGCCCTCGCGCAAGGCCGCGGTCAGAACCGGGCTTTCGATCGCGCGCCCGTTCACGAAAACAATTTGTTGCGCGCGCGTCTGCCGGCTCAACCCGGCGCGCCCGATCAAGCCGGCGAGATGGACGGAGCCGACACCTGCTTGCATTCGCGCACCGGCTCGGGCCGCTCCCACCTCCAGCAGCTGTTCGACCAATTCCTTTCCGTGCAAATCGCGGATGCGATCACGCAGAGAGGTGGTGGCGGGAAGTTGAAAAGCAACGCGCTCGTCGCGCACGAAGGCGAAACCGATTTCCGGGTGGCCGATCGCCTGGAGATGGAGTTGATGTTCGACGTGGCGGCTCTCGGTGTTCTCGGAGCGGAGGAACTTGCGGCGCGCGGGCAGATTGTAAAAAAGCGAGCGCACTTCGATTTGCGTGCCGGGCGCTTCCCCGCCGTCGCGCACGGTTTCGATGCGGCCCCCAGCCACCATGATTTCCGTTCCGGCCACCGCGTCCGCTTCCCGAGTCGTTAGGCGAAAGCGCGAGACGCTGGCGATGCTGGGGAGTGCTTCCCCGCGAAATCCGAGAGTGCTGATCGCGGCCAGATCGGCCGCCGTCCGGATCTTGCTCGTGGCATGGCGTTCGAGCGAAAGGAGGGCGTCATCCCGATCCATCCCGCAGCCGTCATCGACCACCCGGACGAGCGCAATCCCGCCGCGGCGGAGGCTGACTTCGATGGTCGCAGCCCCGGCATCGATGCTGTTCTCGACCAGCTCCTTGACCACGGAAGCCGGGCGCTCGACGACCTCCCCGGCGGCGACCTGGCTGGCCAGGATGTCGGGAAGGAGTTGGATGCGGCTCATCGCCCCGAATTTAGGCGGCCTGGGAAATTACGCGAGGCTCGGCGCGTTCTTGCTCCTGCGCGCGGTCGTCGGTTTCGCAGAACATGCTTCCGCATATCCTGAACGTGCAGAAGCATGTCCTCCGGCGGGCGCTCGAGCTGGCGCGGGCGCACCCGCCTTGGTTGACTTGCCCCACCAGCGCGATACGCTCGCTTTCCATGATCAACGTGACGGACAACGCGGTGCGGCAGCTTCGTTCCCTTCTCGAAACCCAAAGCGAAAGTGGAGGCAAGGGACTGCGGGTCCAGATCGCGAAAGGCGGCTGCTCCGGCCTGCAATACGAGATGTCGCTCGATGCGCGCAAGGAAGGCGACGCAGTCGTGGCCCGCGATGGAGTCGAATTCTTGGTCGATGACGAGAGTGCGCAATTGCTCCGCGGCGCCACGTTGGATTTTCACGAAGGTCTCACCGGCACGGGTTTTCAGATTGTGAATCCGAACGCAGCACGGACCTGCGGTTGCGGCACTTCGTTCGAACCCGCGCGCCCGGCGTGAAAACGGCGTTTCCGCCCGGCGCGCGCGCTTAGATGGATCACTCACTTTTCCGTTACGACGAGCCCTACGGGCGGCCTCAGCGGAAAGCTAATCTCTTTGGCTGGACGATCGCGATTCTTCTCCTGAGCGGCATGGCTCTGGCGGCCTGGCTCGGCAGTTTCTACATCTTTGGTCAGCCGGAGCGGCCCGACAGTTACCGCATCCTGCAAAAACTGCACAAGATCGAGCAGCCGAAGCGCTTTCAATTAACCGCGGCGCCGGCGGGCGAATTCCTGAATGCGAAACAACTCTACGAGCGTTACAGCGGGATGGGCCCGGCCGAGCTGGCGCGGAAAAACGCCGAGCTCGCGCGCAATTACATCCGTAACTACGAGCAGGTGGCCGGACTCGTGCCCTACGTGGTCGGGCGTTTCTCGATCATGGAAGCGCGCGCGCTGGGGAAGGACGATCTCTTCACTTCCGGCGTGGCCGCGTTGACGAACGCGGTCGATTACGGAGCGCTTCTGCTGGAGCACGTCTATCCGTCGGACGAACAGCCGGTGCCTTTGATGAAGCAAACGCTCGCCACCGGGCTCGAGCTCAAACTCGACCGCGCCCACGATCTTTCCGCGGTGGTGCATGCGCAACGGTTGCCGGATGGGCGCGTTCTGGTCACGGTCGTGCCGTTATTATACGGGACCTACACGGTGACGCAGGGGCGCGGGACGTTCAGCCTGGAACCTCCCTTTGCACTGAACATGGCCGCTGGCTGGCCGCTCTTTAAGGATTCGGTGCGGCGAAAGGCAGAGATTCACTATGCGGCGTATCGGCAAAAGATCGCGCCACCCGTGCAGGGTATTTCCGTTCCGGGTCTGGGTCCGGCCCCTGGTCCAGCGCTCGCGACGAACGAACTCGTGCGCGTCGAATCGGCTCTGCGTGCGGAACCTTCGCCAGCGACGTCCGTAACTCCCAGCCCGGCCGCGGTGGCGAAGGCGAGTCCCACGCCCAAGGGTCGTGCACTCGCAAAAAATAGCCGACCAAGCGCCACGCCTGCGGCTGCGGCATCGCCTACTCCGATTGCGCTCGCAGCGCTCACTCCGGCCCCATCAGCTCCGCCGACCGCGAGCGTCGCTCCGAGCGAAACTCCTTTGGCTGCTCAACCGGTCACGAGCGACACCACGCTCGCCTCGACGGCGGGCGGTGGCAGTTGGAAAACGTATCCAGCCGGCCGCATGCCGAAGGGACGCTTGATCACGACGTCCGATCTGGCCGATGTGGGCGAACATGGGCTGGCCGGCGAACGCGTTTATTTGCGCGGACAATTTGTCGTTAACTTTGCGGAATCGAATCGCGCCGTCTTGCGGCCCAAGAGCAGAATCGCGGAATCGGTTCTGCGCCTGGGCGCACCATCCTCCACCCGCGTCATCGTTGAGTTTCCCTCCGGTTCAAAAATTCCGGCGCAAGGCGAAACGGTCACACGCGACGAAGCGCGTCCCTACGAGATCACGGAAGTGCGCAAGCAATCCGACGGGCAGCTCAACGTTTTTGTGCGCGAGATCATGCAATAAAAGGCGACGCCTTCGCTCGGGTTATTCGGGCCGAGTGGTCGCGCCCACGACCCGATTGTCCTGAATGCGGAAGGTGTGCACGTTGCGTTCTTCCAGCCAATTCGTCACTGTCGTGTGGATGGAGGGCCAGCCAAAAAAAGTCCGGTCGAGGACGCTCTCCGGCACTGCTTGACCGCTGAGAACGACATTCGAAATGCGAGCCTTCGCCGGGTCACCGTCGGGCGAGGCAGCGACAGTCGCTTCTCCATTCAAATAGCGTCCTTCCATCATATAGACGCCGTGCAGCGGAATGCTGACCTGCACCCGCCCGATGTTGTCTTCAATCGAGACAGACACTTTCCCGCGCGAGTCCGAGCCCGCGATGAGCGTGTTGATCTGATCGGCCGTGAGTTCAATCCGGGCCGGTTCGTTCCGCCGCGCGGCCTTCTCGAAACTTTTCCAATCATGCGAAATTTCCCCGGAGGGCGGCGCGGTGGGTGCAGCTTCCGTTTCCGTCAAGGCGGAGCTCTCCGGCACGGGCTGCTCGTCTCCGCTTGCTTCGCCCGCCGTGGAAGTCTCGGCCGTGGGAAGCGGCAGCGGCTCGGTCGACGAGTAGCTGCGCAGATAATGAATCCCCCAGAAAGTTCCCGCGATGAGCGCGATCGCCAGAAAAACAACCAGCCCGAGAAAGGTCACACACCCTTTGCCGAAGCAACCCATTCCACTCCGCGCTGCGGGCACTTCGATGCCGTCGTTCATGACACGGGAGCGGCGGCGGCCAGATCGGATTGCGCCGCCATGAGCTTCTCGTAAAGACTCTGCAAGCCTTCCGAAAGCATGCGCGTCCCGGTTAGCACAGGCATGAAATTTGTGTCACCGCTCCAGCGCGGCACGATGTGCAAGTGGATGTGATCGGGGACGCCGGCGCCGGCGCATGCGCCCAGGTTCAGACCGAGGTTGAAACCCTGCGCGTGCATGGTGTGGCGAAGAAGCTTTTGCGCGTGCCCGGCCAGACTCCAGAGTTCGAGCACTTCGTTTTCGCCTAACGAGGCGGCGTCGCCGGTCTTGCGGTAAGGCACCGCCATGAGATGGCCGACCGCATAGGGATAACGGTTCATCATCAGGAAGGCGTTTTTCCGGCGGGCGATGACGAGATGCGCCGCATCGTCGCTCGCCCGGGCGGCGTCGGCGAGGAAGTTCGGATTCCGTGTTTCCTGCTCGAAATATTCGACCCGCCACGGGCACCAGAGCGTTTCGATTTCTGATTTGGGAAAGTCGCTCAAGCGAGAGAAGGGAATGCGCCGGCCGCGTTGCCCGGTGTTATTTCTTTGCGGCTGATGGCGCCGGCGAGGCGGCGGGCGGCGGCGGCAATCCCGCGCTATTTTCATCGATCGAGAAACTCCAGGTCGCCTCGACCTTCTTCCCTTTCGACTTCGCACTGAGAATGACCGTGCAACTCTTGTCGCGCAGCTTTTGCGTGACCTGATACGAAACCGACTGCGTCTTTTCGTCGAAGCTCACGGGCACAAGACCGAGTCCGCTGATTCTCATCTGCACGCTGCCCGGATCGATCGGGCCCATCGTGGAAAGATTCGCTTTGATCAGCGGCAGCGTCGTCTTGACGGTCGCGCCGTCCGCCGGTTGGGCGGCTATTCCAGCGGTGGAAACTTCCGCCACCGGCACCGACCCACCACTGGTCGAACCACTAAAATTCACCGCGTCGCTAAAGACTTTCGGCTTGTTTCCTTCCAACAAATAACGCCCTAACGAGTCATTCGGCGCCCCGTAGGTGAGACGCTGACCGTAAACGGTGAAGACCGCTTCGTAGCCAGCCTTCTTGATGAACTCCCGCACGGCATCATTGATGTAACCAAAGGGAACCGCGAAGGAGTTGACCTTGATCCCCAACTTCTGTTCGAGCAGTTGTTTCGAGCCGATGATCTCGGAGGTCAGCCACTCCTGATATTCTTGCGGGTTGAGATGTATCTTGCGTGATTTATCGAAAGGTTTCCGCAGATCCTGGTGGGTCGCGGAATGGGCCTGAATATCGACTCCGGCGTCGCGCATTTCCGCCAGCATCTCCCAGCTCATGGCGGCACCGCCCCCATACTTCATCCCCTTCACTCCCTCGGTGTAAATGAAGAGGGTGAGAGGGTAGCCGTACTTTTTCATGATCGGCCAGCCGACCTCGTACTGCGTCTTCCAGCCATCGTCGAAGGTAATGACGGCGGCGCGCGGCGGAATGCTTTTCTCACCGCGTTTCCAGGCCAGGAAATCCTGCATTCCAATGACCGGAATGTTCTTATCCTTCAGCTCTTTCATCTGCGCTTCGAACATCTCCGGCGTCATTTCCGTGTCCGGGCGGCGGACCTTGGTTTCGAAACGGTGATAACCGAAAACGATAACCTGCGCGTTCTGGTCAACCGCCGGCTTCTCTGGCGTCGGGACAGGCGTGGGCACCGCCGGAGCAGCACTTTGCGCGGGCGTCGGATTGAGCACCGGGCCCTTGGAGGCAACACTTTGGCTCTTCTTACAACCTGGAAAATTGAAAGCGAGAAACAGAGAAAGAAGCGCAAATCGTGTCAGCATAAACAGGTATCCGCTTTAAATCTGCACCGTCAAAACACAAGCGGTTTTTCCCGCTTCACCGACTGCGTGCGGACACCGAAGCGAGGTTTCGCGAGATTGCCGCGGGCTTGGAAAGCGTAGCGCAGTCAGAGTGAAAGAAGTGGCGACTGCGTTCGTTTCGGTTATCAGTCGGAATGCTGTCGCACGCGTCCCGAGGGCTTCTTTTCTTCGCGCTTCTCGCCCTTGTCAGTTGCTCCACCACTGAAACCACCGTCAGCCGCAAAAATACGCTGCGGACTTTCAACACCGTGGTCGTGGATGCAGGCCACGGAGGGAAAGACAGCGGAGCCTCGCGCCGCTTTGGACCGCCGGAAAAAGTGGTGACGCTCGACGTCGCGCAACGGCTGAACCGCAAACTACGCGAGTCCCAGTTCAAAACCGTGATGACCCGTTCGTCGGATGTTTTCATCCCGCTCGATCAGCGGGTTGCGATCGGTAACCGGCAGTCGAACTCGGTTTTTGTCAGCATTCATTTCAATGATTCCCGCCGGCGCGGGATTCGCGGGATCGAGACGTATTACTCCTCGCCTTATGCCGCCAGCCTCGCCCAACGGATCCAGCGGAAACTGCTCACCATTCGCGGAATGGCCAATCGCGGGGTCCGCCCGGCGCGTTTTCGAGTCTTGCGGAATGCGGTCTATCCCTCCGTGTTGGTGGAGTGCGGCTTCCTGAGTAATCGAGGCGATGGCGGGCGCGCGGGGAGCGCGGGGCATCGCGATCTGCTCGCGGATAAAATCTCGGAAGCCATCGTGGAGGAGCGCTACGGCGCGGGCGTTTACAATGCGCCGACCCGGATGGCAGGCGGTGCAGTCCCCGATCCACAGGGCGCGCGAACTCTGACGGCTCCGAGTCGCTGAGCGCCAGCGGATGGAGAGACGACCGCCATGTCGTCCAGTGCAGCAAACGGGACGGACAGCGCCCGTCCCTCCAGCTCCTCAAGCGTGAGTTCACAACACATCGACGCATCATGATGCGTCAATTTGTTCCTTGCTGATCCCGGCGACGCGGTTACTTTTCCGCCCTTATGTCCGCGGAAATTCTTCATCCTTTCGAAGCCCTCCTGCGCGAGCGCATTGTCGTCCTCGACGGCGCGATGGGCACGATGGTGCAGCGCTACAAACTGAGTGAAGAGGATTTTCGCGGCGCGCGCTTTGCCGACTGGAAAGGAAAGGATCTAAAGGGCAGCAACGAAGTCCTGCTCCTGACCAAACCGGAGTTGATCGAGGAGATCCACGAACAGTATCTCGAAGCCGGCGCCGACCTGATCGAGACCAACACTTTCAGCGCGACCACGATCGGGCTGCATGATTTTCTTTTTCAAGAGCAGCCAACCAAGGGCCGCAAGGATCCCGAGTTTTTCCAGCGCGTGGTCGATGACGCGCAGCTCCGCGCCCTCGCCCACGAGATGAACGTCGCCGCCGCGCAGATCGCGCGCCGGGCGGCGGATCGAGTCGGCAACACGAGCGAGCGGCGGCGTTTTGTGGCCGGTTCGCTCGGGCCGATGCCGGTGACGGCTTCGCTTTCGCCCGATGTGAACGACCCGAGTTTTCGCGCGGTCACGTTCGATCAGATCCGGCAATCGTACGCCGATCAGGTCTTCGGTTTGCTGGAAGGCGGCGTGGATTTGCTCCTGGTCGAGACGGTCTTCGATACGCTCAATGCCAAAGCGGCGCTGGTCGCGATCTCGGAAGCTTTCGAGAAGATGGGCAAGTCCGTGCCGCTGATGGTTTCCGGCACGGTGACGGATCTCTCCGGGCGCATGCTAAGCGGGCAGACGGTGGAAGCATTTCTTATTTCCATCGCGCACGCGCATCCGCTCGTGGTCGGTTTGAACTGCGCGCTCGGCCCGAAAGAGATGCGGCCCTACATCGAGGAACTGGCGCACAATGCGCCGCGCTACACGAGCGCCTATCCGAATGCGGGGCTGCCCGATCCGCTCTCGGAAACCGGCTTCCCCGAGACGCCGGAAAGTCTCGCGCCGCAGTTGCGCGATTGGGCGGCGAACGGCTGGCTCAACGTGGTCGGCGGTTGTTGCGGCACGACGCCCGCGCATATCCGGCAGATCGCCGAAGTGGTGCGCGACCTGCCGCCACGGAGCACGGCCGTCTCGGCTGTGCGGACGGCAGGCGAGACGCCTGCACTCCGCACAGCCGGGACGGCCGTGCTCCAACTCTCGGGCCTCGAGCCGCTCAACATCACGCCGGAGATGGGCTTCGTCATCGTCGGCGAGCGGACCAACATCACCGGCTCCCCGCGTTTCTCGAAGCTGATCCTCGGGGGCGATTTCGACGGCGCGGTCGCGGTCGCGCGCCAGCAGGTGAACGGCGGGGCCAACATTCTCGACGTCAACATGGACGAAGGCATGATCGATTCCGAAGCGGCCATGACGCGCTTCCTTAATCTGATCGGGAGCGAACCGGAGATCACGCGCATCCCCTTCATGATCGACAGCTCGAAATGGAGCGTGATCGAAGCCGGCTTGCGCTGTGTGCAGGGCAAGGCAGTGGTGAACTCGATCAGCTTGAAGAACGGCGAAGAGGAATTTCTCCGGCACGCCCAACTCGTTAGGCGCTACGGCGCGGCGGTCATCGTGATGGCTTTCGACGAAGCCGGCCAGGCCGATAACTTGGAGCGCCGGATCGAGGTCTGCGCGCGTGCTTACAAGCTGCTGACCGAATCGGCCGGCGTGCCGCCTAACGACATCATCTTCGATCCCAACGTCCTCACCGTCGCCACCGGCCTGGAGGAACACCGCAACTACGCGCGTGATTTCATCGAAGCCGTACGCTGGATCAAAGCGAACCTGCCCGGCGCCCGCACCAGCGGCGGGATCAGCAATGTTTCCTTCTCCTTCCGCGGGAACAACGCCGTGCGCGAGGCAATGCACGCGGCCTTTCTTTATCACTCCATTCGCGCTGGTCTCGATATGGGAATCGTGAACGCGGGCCAGCTCGCCGTTTACAAAGAGATCGAGCCCGAACTGCTCACGCACGTGGAGGACGTGCTCTTGAATCGGCGCGATGATGCGACCGAGCGGCTGGTCGATTTCGCCGAAAGTGTGAAGGCAAAGGACAAGCCGCCGGTGGAAAAGGAAGCATGGCGAAGCGCGCCCGTGGAGGAGCGCCTCTCTCACGCGCTGGTCAAGGGCATTGTCGATTTCATCGACGCGGATACGGAGGAGGCGCGGCAGAAAAGCGCGCGCCCGCTGGATGTGATCGAAGGACCGCTCATGGCGGGCATGAGCGTGGTCGGCGATCTCTTTGGCGCGGGCAAAATGTTTTTGCCGCAAGTGGTGAAAAGCGCGCGGGTGATGAAAAAAGCGGTCGCCTATTTGATGCCTTTCATGGAGGCGGAGAAATCCGGCGGCGCGAAAGCGCAGGGGCGTATCGTCATGGCCACGGTCAAAGGCGACTTGCACGACATCGGCAAAAATATCGTGGGCGTGGTCCTGCAATGTAACAACTACGAGGTGATCGATCTCGGGGTGATGGTGCCGGCGCCGAAGATTTTACAAACAGCGCGGGAACTCGGGGCAGATGTGATCGGGTTGAGCGGATTGATCACGCCTTCCCTGGACGAAATGGTGCACGTGGCGCAGGAGATGGAGCGCGAAGGATTTTCGGTGCCGCTCCTGATTGGCGGCGCCACCACCAGCCGCGCGCATACCGCGGTCAAAATCGCGCAGCATTATCGTAACAGCGTGGTACATGTGCTCGATGCCTCGCGCGCCGTGGGCGTCGTCAGCAGCCTGCTGAACGACGATTTAAAGGAAGCGTTCGATGTGAAAACGCGCGCGGATTACGCGACGCTGCGCGAATCGCACGCCGCGAAAACGCAGGAGCGGAAAACGGTCACGCTGGAACAGGCACGCGCGAAGCGGACCGCGTTTGACTGGAGCAGCTACGAGCCGGCGAAACCGGATGTTTTGGGATTGCGGATGTTCGCGACGGATTCGGGTCGCGCAGGCTGCCAGCCTGCAGTTTCCGGCAGCTTGCCGGAAACATCTGGAGACGTGATTAGCCGACACGATGCGGCGGAGTCCACACCCGCGTCCCGGCAAGCTGCCGAGACGAGCAGGCTGGCAGCCTGCGCTACCCACGCGGAAGAAATCTCACTCGCGACGCTGGTGCCTTATGTCGATTGGTCGCCCTTCTTTCATACTTGGGAATTGCGTGGGCGTTATCCGGCGATTTTCGAGGATCCGGTGATCGGGGCGCAGGCGCGCGAGCTCTTCGACGACGCACAACAATTGCTCAATCGCATCGTCGACGAAAAGCTGCTCGCGGCGCGCGGAATCTACGCGTTCTGGCCCGCGAGTGCGGTGGGCGACGACCTGGAGATTTACACGGACGACGCGCGGACGGAACGCCTAACGACTTTTCACTTCCTGCGTCAGCAAATTCAAAAACCGGCCGATCAATCCAATCGTTGCCTGGCTGATTTCATCGCACCGAAAGATTCGGGGCGCGGCGATTACCTCGGCGGGTTCGCGGTCACGGCGGGGATCGGCGCGGATGAGCTGGCCAAGAGCTACTCGGACGCACATGACGATTACAACGCCATCCTGGTGAAGGCGCTGGCGGATCGCCTGGCGGAAGCTTTTGCCGAATATCTGCACCAACAAGCGCGCATCGCGTGGGGCTTCGGCGGCGCGGAAAAACTCTCGCACGAAGAATTGATCCGGGAACGCTATCGCGGGATTCGACCGGCGGCCGGTTATCCGGCCTCACCCGACCACACGGAAAAGCGAACGCTGTTCGATTTGCTCCTGCCGGAGAAGCACGCCGGCGTCCTCCTGACGGAATCTTTCGCCATGCATCCGGGCGCGAGTGTGAGCGGGCTTTATTTTTCGCATCCCGAGTCGCGCTATTTCGCGGTCGGCAAAATCGAACGCGATCAGGTGCGCGACTACGCCGCGCGCAAGGCGGTGACGTTCGAGTTCATGGAGAAATGGCTCGCGCCCAATCTCGCTTACTAGCTCGGTCTCTCGGTTGAACCGAAACCACGCCGGTTGGCGAGAGACCTCCGGAGGGACGCGCCGCGACGGGTCGAGGAGGCTCCCGCGATTAATCCTTCGCTGATTCGATTCGCGCGCTGAGCGACGGATCTTTTATCTGCGTGCCGAAGAGCAACAGCGCGCCTGCCTCATCTTCCGACACGGGAGCGACCGTCTCGACTTTCTCCGGCTTCGGCCAATGGACGTTCCAGGCCAGACCGGCCTTTTCCAGGCCCCAGATCATATAGCGGGTGAGATCAAATTCCCACCAGCGCCGCCCGTGCGCCGCGCAACGCGGCTGCGCGTGATGATTATTGTGGTAGCCCTCGCCGAAAGCACCGAGGCCGACCCAGAAGTTGTTCTTGCTGTGGTCGGTCGTTTCAAATGTGCGGTAGCCGAGATTGTCCATGTGGCAGATGGAATTGACCGCCCAGGTGAAATTATAAACAACGAGCATCGGCACGTACAGACACCAGAGCAGGCCCACTCCGCCGACGGTGAAATAGAGAGTCGCGGCCACGAGGAGATGGGGAATGATATAAAAATAAGGGCGCTCCCAGAGTCGGCAGTACCAGATCTTTCGCACATCGGCTGCATAACGGAGCGAACGATCGCGGAAGCCTTCCGGCTTACGGACCAACCACATCATGTGCGCGTAGGGAAAGCCGTGAATCGGGCTGTGGATATCCTCATCGGTATCCGATTTCAGATGATGGTAGCGATGGTCCCCCACCCACGTCACCGGATCACCTGAAAGCGCGACCGCGGAGCCAGTCGCAAAAACAAATTTCAACCAGGCCGGCATTTCGAAGCCGCGGTGAGTCAGGTAACGATGCAAATAGAGGGTGGTGCTAATCCCGGCCCAAAGATACATGCACAGCATGATCGGGAGGTAGCTCCATTGAAAGCGGGTCAGGAGCGCGGCCACGCCGAGGATCTGCAAGCCAATCAGGGAGATGAAAAGCGTGACGTTGAGTTTCTCGTTTTTGAACATAAGGAGAGCGATGCGGCGCGCGGCGAATGCCGGCGATGGAGGACGAACCAGCAGGACTATCGCCCGAGATGGCCCGGTCGGCAACATGGCCTTGCAGAGCAATACGCGGGCCGCGGCGAAAAGGAGGGAACGGAGCCTGCATCCACACTTGGACGAAATCTTTTTCCATGGATCGTTACAGATCGGTGAAAGCCGAATGCGCTCCCACCTTTTCCATGATATGGAGGAATCACTTCCTGGCTGGGCTCAGCCGGAGGAACCGGTCGTCCACGGTGCGGGGTCGCTTTTGCGAAAGTTCGCATGCGCCGCGGCCCAGAGCGTGGTATTGGGCCTCCATCATTTCGGGGTGTAGCTTAGCTTGGTAGAGCGCCTGGTTTGGGACCAGGAGGTCGCAGGTTCGAATCCTGTCACCCCGATCTCTGCGTGGCAGGATGGATGTCGACGTTTGTCAGGCGAAAAGATCCGCCGCCGCCATGTGAACTTCTTCCAAGCTTCGAAGATCGTGTTTGCCGTCACAATTCCCAGCCAGTCTAACGCCCAGATCCGGCCTCCCCTGGCGGCTATTTCCGACCAAAGCTTTCCCTTTCAAAGCGTGGACGTCAGAGGCGTGCGTATTTCCAAACTGGGCGCCAGGCTGAGTCTAAAACCGCTGGCGCTCTATTGCTCGCTCCTTCTGTCTCTCGTCGGTTTTGCTCGGGCGCAAGACGCTCCGCTCCCGCAACCTGAAAAACGAGGCCCGGGAGCGACGGCTTCCCCAGCGGACGCCAAATTTCCGCTCGTCACACCTCCGCCGCAGTTGATTCCTCCCGACGTTCTGCCGCTGCCCAAGGGTTTTCCGACCGAGGCGCCCACCAGTCTTCCAAACCTCCCGGAACTGGACAAAGCCTTTTCGCCACCGCCCGCCGGACCGTTGGCGGCCGAACAGCAGCGGCATCTAGAGTGGCGGCGGCTTCAAAATCAGGTGCAAAACGACCCGGCTTTGAAGGCCGCGCTGAAGAGGGCGGAAGCGGCCCGCACCGATCTCGAGAAACGAAAGCTCCTGGGAGCTTATTACGATCTCTTTTACGACAAACTTTCGGCGCGCGCGGGACCGGAAATGAAGGATTACCTCGTCCAACAAAAGCTGCAAGCTCTCCGATCCCTGCCCCAACCACGAGTCCGCCCGGAGCTTTCCGTTTCGAGTTCGCTCGTCGATCCAACAGGATCGCCATCCCCCTCACCCGCCAGCAGCCCTTCACCAGTCGCAGAGCCTTTGGGCAGTCCCGACCTGCCGACGCCCGGCGAGAGTGGGAATTGATTGCTCATTCCAAGGGGCAACGCGCGCTTGCCGATTTGTCGCGCTCGCTCTATTTTCAGCGGCCGATGGCGCATTCGTCTAGTGGCTAGGACACAGCCCTCTCAAGGCTGGTGCACGGGTTCGATCCCCGTATGCGCTGCCAGGATTCATTTCGCGCCGGAGGCGAAATCGGGAGACGAGACACAAAATTCGTCCCAATCGAAGAAATAATGGAACTTCGCTTTCCAATTCTCGTAGTAGACTGTGAATGCGCGAGTTTTTGGCGACAACGAGGTGGTCGGAGTTCGAGCGAACGTGGCAAAATGTCCATCTTCGATCTCCTTCTTCTCCGTTTGGCGGCATCCACTTTATCTACTCTGCCGATTTTGCCGCACCCGTGAATTTCGCTGCGGGTGCCTACGTTCGTCGCGGATTGAAGCCGCTCTGGCCCGGCGTTCTCGGGCTCGCCCTCACCGCTGCCACTGGCTGCACGGGCAAGGTCTCGCGGGAGGTAAACGCCACTTTGCTCGCAGTCGATGGGTCGTCACTCGTACAAGGGCTCGGATCGAACGGAACCAGCCGGCCAGCGACGGCGCAAGCGCCATTTCGAGCCGGGGAAACTCTCCGCACCAACAGCGACGGAACGGTGGCGGCGATGCTCGTGCCCGGCGCGCTGGTCCGACTCGCCCCACGATCCGAGATTCGACTGGAGAGATTGGCCATCACCAAAGATGGCAATGCAACCGACGAGGCCATGTCCCGCGCAGTCTCCCTTCGCTTGCTGGAGGGAACGATTGATCTCGTCGTCCAATTTGAGTCGGAACCCGGGAAGTTCCGTTTGGAAACGCCGGTTGGCACACTTTCGACACTCCTGCCAGGGACCTGCCGCGTTGCATTCCAGTCGGGTCAACTGCGTCTCACCTGCATCCGAGGCGCGTTCGATTTCCTGCCCGCAGGGGGCCAATCCCCGGTCACGTTGAAGGCCGGCTACTTTCAGCAATGGCCGGACGGTCAGCCGGAGCCTTCCGCCATCGAGACGGACGCAACCGCCCAAGATGAGATCGATCAATCTCTGAATGTGGAGCGAAAGCTGCTTGAGTTGGAGCG
>Ga0193706_1000768_pt1 | contig 16326 bp, 15 predicted proteins | sample U3c1metaG_FD_160130 | JGI IMG/M metagenome (GOLD analysis project Ga0193706, IMG submission 160130) | Soil microbial communities from a riparian zone of the East river system, Colorado, United States - U3c1 | ecosystem: Environmental > Terrestrial > Soil > Riparian zone | place: USA: East River... | reverse complement strand
CAAGTCGGCCCGCGTAATGAAGCGCGCGGTCGCCCATCTTCTGCCTTACATCGAGGCCGACAAGGTTGAGGGGGAATCGGCCGGCAAGGGCAAGATCGTCATGGCCACGGTCAAGGGCGACGTCCACGACATCGGCAAGAACATCGTCGGCGTCGTGCTTCAGTGCAACGGCTATGAGGTGATCGACCTGGGCGTGATGGCGCCGTGGACCAATATCCTCGCCGCCGCTGAAGAGCATAAGGCCGACCTGATCGGCCTGTCGGGGTTGATCACGCCTTCGTTGGACGAAATGGTCACCGTCGCGGGCGAGATGGAGCGGGCCAAGATGACCCGGCCATTGCTGATCGGCGGCGCGACCACCAGCCGGGCGCATACCGCGCTGCGGATCGAACCGGCTTATTCGGGGCCGGTGATCCATGTGCTCGACGCCAGCCGCGCGGTTGGCGTGGCATCGGCCCTGATCAGCGACGGACCGCAGCGCGCCGAGCTGATCAAGGCGACGGCAGCCGATTACCAGATTCTGCGCGAAACGCGGGCGAACCGCGGGTCGCAGGACCTCGCCACGATCGAGCAAGCCCGCGCCAATGCCTTTCCGTTCGACCCGGCGGGGATGGCGCCAGCCCCGACGCGGCCGGGGATGCATCAATATGGCGAATGGCCGCTGCGCGATTTGCGCCGCGCAATCGACTGGACGCCGTTCTTTCGAGCGTGGGAGCTGGCGGGAAATTATCCGGCGATTCTCGACGATCCGATCGTCGGGGAAAGCGCCACCTCCCTGTTCAGCGACGCGCAGGAAATGCTCGACAAGATCGTCGCCGAGCATTGGCTGACGGCACGCGCGACGGTCGGCCTTTGGCGCTGCCGCCGGGAGGGCGACGACGTGATCGTGCTGGCCCGCAACGAGGGGGTCCGAATCCCCTTCCTCCGCCAGCAGGTCAAGAAGCGCGAGGGCCGCGCCAATTTTTGCCTGGCTGACTTCATATCACCCGATAGCGAGGATTGGATCGGCGGGTTCGCGGTCGGAATTCACGGTATCGAACCGCATCTCGAACGGTTTCGCGCCGCCAATGACGATTATTCGGACATTTTGCTCAAGGCGCTTGCCGATCGGCTCGCCGAGGCGGTCGCCGAGCGACTCCACCAGCATGTTCGCGAAAGCGTGTGGGGCTATGCCGGCGACGAGCATTTCACCAACCAGCAATTGATCCGCGAAACCTATGCCGGAATCCGCCCGGCGCCGGGCTATCCGGCCTGCCCGGACCACAGTCTCAAGCCGATCTTGTTCGACATGCTCGGGGAAAATCCCGCGGGGGTCTCGTTGACCGACAATTATGCGATGCTTCCTGCGTCGGCCGTGTCGGGCTTCTATTTTGGGCACCGCGACAGCCAATATTTCGGGGTCGCGCGGATCGGGCAGGACCAGCTCGCCGAATATGCCGAGCGGCGCGGGGTCGATCTGGAAACCGCGACACGCTGGCTGCGGCCCAACCTCGACTGAAACGAATCCCGCTCATCCTGAGGAGGGACTGAGCGGAGCCGAAGGCCCGTCTCGAAGGATCCTTCGAGATGCCATTTCGACAAGCTCAATGGCTCCTCAGGATGAGCGGATTTAAATGCGCGACGATACTGTCTAGCGATCAACGGGTGGTTCGGCTTTTCTTCCTGCTGTTGCTCCTGGTCGCTGCTCCGGCGGCAGCCCAGCCGCGCGAGACCGCGATCACGCCCGAGCTTGTCGCCGAAGGACCGGCGGTTCCGGGAGGCGAGGTCGATCTCGCGATCGTCATGCGGCCCAAGCCCGGCTGGCATGGTTACTGGCTCAATCCGGGCGATGCCGGGCTGCCGATGACTGTCGATTGGCAGCTTCCGAAGGGCGTCGTGGCTGGACCATTGCGCTACCCGGTTCCCGGCCGGCTGAGCATCTTCGGGCTGATGAATTACGTCTATGAGCGCGAATATGCGTTGCTCGTCCGGTTGAAGATCCCAGCCAATGCCTCGGGCGCGATCCCGGTCCGTGCGGCGGCGCGCTGGCTGGCGTGCACCGACAAGATTTGCGTACCCGAAGCGGGGATGATCGCGCTCGACCTCCGGGTTGCGACCGGGCCACCGACCGAGCGCGCGCGGTTCGACCAATGGCGGCGCGCCTTGCCGCGGCCGCTGGCGACGCCGTCGCATTTTGCGGTGAACGGCGACCGTCTGCGGATCGCCATCCCGCTGCCGGGCAGCGTGACGCTCGGCGATCCCTACATTTTCCCGGCGGCCGACGGCCCGGTCGAATATGCCGCGCCGCAGCGATTCCGGCGAAGCGGCGACACGCTTATCGCCGATCTGCAGCGAAGGCGAGGCGAGCCCGCCGAATTTTCCGGCGTGCTCGCGCTCGGCGACGGGCGCGGGCTTGAATTCACCGCCCGGCCGGGGCCGGTGCCCGATGGCGGCAGGCCGGTGGGCAAGCTGGGCATGAACGTCGCCGCGGCCGCGATTTTCGGCGCACTGTTCGGCGGGATTTTGCTCAATCTGATGCCGTGCGTGTTCCCGATCCTCGCCCTGAAAGCACTGCATTTGTCGAAGGGCAGCGAGGATGCTCGGCGTGACGCGCTAGCCTACGCCGCCGGCGCCGTGGTTGCGACCGGCGCACTCGGCGCGGCTCTGCTGGCAATCCGCGCGGGAGGCAGCGCGGCCGGTTGGGCATTCCAGCTGCAGGACCCGCGCACGATCGTCGTGCTGATGCTGCTTTCGGCCGGAATTGCGCTCAATCTCATCGGCGCGTTCGCTTTACCGGCGATCGGCGGCGGCGCCCGGCCGACCGGAGGATTTGCCACCGGGGCGCTCGCCGCTTTCGTCGCGACGCCGTGCGCCGGGCCGTTCCTCGGTACCGCGCTGGGAACCGCCTTGCTGCTTCCGGCAGCGGGTTCGGTGCTGGTATTCGCGGCGCTAGGGCTGGGACTGGCGATTCCGTTCCTGGCGATCGCATTTATCCCGGCGCTGCGTAATCGCCTGCCGCGCCCGGGGCCGTGGATGGTCCGCTTCCAGCGCTTCCTCGCCATCCCGATGGCGGCGACCGCCGCGGGCTGCCTGTGGCTGCTCTGGCGGCAAGGCGGGCAGGCCGCTTTGCTCGATGGGTTCATAGCGGTCGTGTTGCTTATCCTCTTGCTCCAAACCTTCGGTCACTCGCAACGAATTGGGAGACGCTTCGGCTGGCTCATTATTGCCGCCGTCGGCCTCCTAGTGGCTCATACTGTCGATGTTGTTGCCGATCATCGGGTGGTTGCGGCCCGCGCGCCAGAGGGCACCGAGCCCTGGAGCGAAGCTCGCGTCGCAGCCCACTTGCGCGAGAACCACGCCGTGTTCGTGTATTTCACCGCCGACTGGTGCCTGACCTGCAAGGCCAATGAAGCCGCCGCCATCGACCGCGACCCTGTGCGCGATGCGTTCCGCAAGAACGGCGTCCGCGTGGTCGCCGGCGACTGGACCAACGGCGACCCCGAAATCACCCGCTTTCTCGACAGCCGCGGCCGAGCCGGGGTGCCGCTCTACCTTTGGATCGAGCCCGGCAAGCCTGCCGAAGAGCTGCCGCAGATCCTGACGCCAACTATGCTCATTTCCCGCGCTCGGCGGGCACGCTAGCACCACGCGCCCAAACCTTTTTGCCCGCAACCCAGGTCTCCAACGTCTCGGTTCGCGCCAGCGCCTGCGGATCGACTTTGGTCGGATCGCGGTCGACCAGGATGAGATCGGCCCACTTGCCAGGCTCGAGCGCCCCGACCCGATCCTCGGCGAAACTGGCGTAGGCCGCTTCGCGGGTGAAGCCGGCCAGCGCGGTTTCGAACGTCACTCGCTCGGCCGGACGCCATCCGCCGGCTGGCTCTCCATTGATGTCCTGCCGGCTGATCGCGGCAGCAAGGCCGGGGAAGGGGTTGGGCGATTCGACCGGATAATCGGAGCCGAAGGCGAGGTGAGCGCCCGACTTCAGGATGGTGCTCCACGCATAAGCGCCGGCCAGGCGATCCGGCCCGAGGCGGCTTTCCGCCATCAACCGGTCGCTGGTCTGGTGGGTCGGTTGCATCGACGCGATGATGCCCGCTTTGGCGATACGCGGGATATCGGCGGGGTCGACCACCTGGACATGCTCGATCCGCCAGCGGCGATCGCCCGGATATTTTTTGGCGAGCTGCTCGTAGGTCGCGATGACCTGGGCGTTGGCGGCGTCGCCGATCGCGTGAGTCGCGACCTGGAAGCCGGCCGCGGCGGCGCGATCAGCCAGCGCAAGAAGCTCCGCATCCGAATGGAATTGCAGCCCGCGCGTGTCGGGCTTGTCGCTGTAAGGCATCTTCAGCCAGGCGCCGCGCGAGCCCAAGGCGCCATCGTCGTAAAGCTTGACGCCGACCATCCGCAGCCGCTCGCCGTAGAGCCATGGCGTCGGCCTGCGTATCGTGCGCAGCGGTTCGATTCCCTCCGCATAATTGAAAATGCGCATGCGCATCCGTCCCGCTTCGCCGGCGCGCACCATCGTATTCCAATAATCGATCGGCGTGCCCATCACCGCGGTCGATGTGACACCGTAGCCGAGCAGAATCTCCTGCGCCTTGGCGAACGCCCGGTCGAGATCGGACGATGATGGCGGAGGAACCGCTTTGTCCATCAAGTCTCGCGCCGCATCTACGAACAGTCCATTTTCAATGCGGCCGCCCGCCGGCGATTTTGTCGACGGCGTGACCCCGGCCGCTTTCATCGCCGCGCTGTTGGCGACCGCGGCATGGCCGTCGACCCGGCCCAGCCACACCGGGCGATCGCTGACGACCGCATCGAGATCGGCGGCGGTCGGGAAGCGCTTGTCCCGCCACATCTCCTGGTTCCAGCCGCGGCCAGTGATCCATTTCGCTTGGGGGTTGGCGGCGGCATAAGCTTTGAGGCGCTGCTGAAGGTCGGCGAGCGAGCGGGTTCCGGTCACATCGAGCTGCAGCGCGCCGAAGCCGAGGCTCATGAAGTGACCATGCGCGTCGATCAGGCCGGGCAGCAGTGTGCGTCCCTGCGCGTCGATGCGGCGGGAAACGTTCGCCGGCCGCGCTTCATCGCCGGCGTGCACGACACGCACGACCTTTCCATCGTCGCCGACGATCAGTCCGCTGAAGCGTTCGATGCGCCCCGCTTTGTCGATCTGGATGCCGTTGGCATTGTCGATCAAAGTGTCTGCGAATGCCGGAGTGGACAGGGTTGCAGCAAGCAAGGCGGTCGCGAGGCGCTTCATGGTTGGTACCTTTTGCGAAGGGAGGATGTGTCGAGGCGCCCGCCGCCTTCGGCTTGCAGCTCGGCGTAAAATCGGTCGACCAGTTTGGCCAGCGGAAGGTCTGCACCGTTGGCGCGGGCTTCGTCGAGCGTCAGGCCCAAATCCTTGCGCATCCAGTCGATCGCGAAGCCGAAATCATATTTGCCTTCGACCATCGTCGGCCAGCGATTGAGCATCTGCCAGCTTGCCGCCGCACCGCCGGAAATCGCGTCGAACACCTTGGCCGCATCGAGTCCCGCCGCAGCGGTGAAATGGACCGCTTCGGCAAGCCCCTCAACCACTCCGGCGATGGCGATCTGGTTGACCATCTTGGCCAGCTGGCCGCTGCCCGCTTCGCCGATCAACACCGCGCGCGCGCAATAATTGTCGAGGTAAGGCTTTGCGGCGTCGAACGCCACCGGGCCGCCCCCGCACATCGCCGCCAGCGTGCCGGCTTGGGCGCCGGCCTCGCCGCCGGAAACCGGCGCGTCGAGCGCGAGAATGCCTTTGGCCACCGCTTCCGACGCCAGCTCGCGCGCCAGCTGGGCGGAGACCGTGCTGTGGTCGATCCACACGGTTGCCGGTGCCATCGCCGGGAATGCGGCGGAAGCGACCTCGCGGACATCGTCGTCGGTGCCGACGCAGACGATCACCGCTGCCGCGCCGTCCGCGGCTTCGGCCGGCGAGTGAACCGCGCGGCCGCCATGGCGGTCGGCCCAGGCCTCCGCCTTGAGGCGCGTTCGATTATAGGCCGCGACGTCATGCCCGGCCGCGGCAAGGTGCCCCGCCATCGGGCCGCCCATCACGCCCAGGCCGATGAATGCCAGTTTCGCCATTCGGCTGGGGGATAGCATTGTTTGAGACGTGGGGAAGGGCTAGGCGGCGAACCAATGCAAACGCCTCCCACGATCGCCGACATCCGCGCCGCCGCGACACGCATTGACGGCGCGGTGATCCGCACCCCGACGCTGCACAGCCGGACGCTCAGCGAACTGACTGGAGCCGAGCTGTGGTTCAAGTTTGAAAATCTGCAGTTTACCGCCGCCTACAAGGAACGCGGCGCGCTCAACAAATTGCTCCAGCTGACCCCTGAAGAGCGCGCCCGCGGGGTGATCGCCGCCTCGGCCGGCAATCATGCCCAGGCGGTCGCCTATCACGGCAAGAGGCTCGGCATCCCGGTGACCATCGTCATGCCGAAACCGACCCCGATCGTGAAGGTCACCCAGACTGAAGGCCACGGCGCCCGGGTCATCCTGATCGGCGAGCGCTACGACGACGCCGACGCCCACGCGCGCGAGCTCGAGGCCAAGGAAGGCATGGTGTTCGTCCACCCGTTCGACGACCGCGACATCGCCGCCGGCGCGGGGACCGTGGCGCTCGAGATGCTCGCCGACGCGCCGGGCCTGGAAATGCTGTGCGTCCCGATCGGCGGCGGCGGGCTGATCTCCGGCATGTCGATCGCCGCCAAAGCGATAGATCCCAAGATCGAGGTGATCGGGGTCGAGGCCGAGCTTTATCCGTCGATGAAGAATGTCGTCGAGGGCGGCAACGGTCCGATCGGCGGCGACACATTGGCCGAAGGAATCGCGGTCAAGGAACCGGGCGAGCTGACGCGGGCGATCATCAAGGATTTGGTCAGCGACATTCTGCTTGTGCCTGAGCGGGATATCGAGCGGGCGGTGGCGCTGCTCGTGGCGATTGAGAAAAGCGTCGTCGAAGGCGCCGGCGCGGCCGGGTTGGCGGCGCTGCTGACTCACCCCGAGCGGTTCGCCGGGCGCAAGGTCGGCGTGGTGCTTTGCGGCGGCAATATCGACACCCATTTGCTGGCCAATGTGCTGGTTCGGGACCTGGTCCGCTGCGGGCGCATCGCGCGCCTCCGGATCGAGGCGCAGGATCGCCCCGGAGCGCTCGCCGCGATCACCGCCAAATTCCACGAGTGCGGCGTCAATATCATCGAAACCAACCACCATCGCATCTTCACCCGGTTGCCGGCCAAGGACACGGTCATCGAGGTCGAATGCGAAGCCCGCGACGCGCAAGCGATCGACACCTTGGTCGAGCGGCTCGAAGCGGCCCATTTCACCGTCGAGCGCGCCCAGCTGGACTAGATTCCGGCCGTCCTTTTCCGGGACAAATCCGGCGTTAACCCTCTTTCCCCGGATCACCCCCTTTTCAACCGCGTTTACCGGTCGCATAAAGACTTTGGTAACCTTTTGGAGCGGGCCGTCAGGATGAGTGCACCTTTCCGCTTCCCCAAATTCTTCGTGACCAGCCCGTCGCCATGCCCCTATCTTCCGGGCAAGGTCGAACGGAAGGTGTTCACCGAGCTAAACGGCCAAAATTCCAGCGAATTGAACGAAGCGCTCGGCCGCATCGGCTTCCGCCGCAGCCAGTCTGTGGCCTACCGGCCGAGCTGCATCGACTGCTCGGCCTGCGTCTCGGTTCGAGTCGTCGCCGGCGAATTCATGCCCAATGCGACTCAGCGCAAGATCATGCGCCGACATGCCGACCTCGAAGTCACCGCCTGCAAGCCCTGGTCGACCGAGGAGCAATATGGGCTTCTTCGGCGCTACCTCGCGGCGCGGCATCCCGGCGGCGGAATGGCCGAGATGGACGAGAATGATTTCGCCGACATGGTCGAGCAGACCCCGGTCCGCACCTATGTCGTCGAATATCGCGAACCGTCGGTGAACGGCCGGCCCGGCCGGCTGGTCGGCGCCTGCCTGTCGGACCAGCAGGGCGACGGCCTCAGCATGATCTACAGCTTTTACGATGTCGGACCCGACGCCCGCAAAGGCCTCGGCACCTTCATCATCCTCGACCATGTCATCCGCGCCGCGCGCGCCCAATTGCCGTTCGTCTATCTCGGTTACTGGGTCGAGGGCTCGGAACGCATGGCCTACAAGGCCAGCTTCCGCCCGATGGAACGCCTCGGCCGGGACGGCTGGCGCCGCTTCGGGACGCCCGAGCCCGAACCCGAGCAGCACCGCCAGGCAATCCCGATCCGCCAGCGCTTCCTGGTCGACGCCTAACCTCTTGCACAAAAGAATACGGCGGAGCGTTTCCGCCCCGCCGTTCTTTTGCCCCCGGTTGTTAGACTGGGTTACGCGACTGCAACTTGCTCCAGCGGTACTTCATTTTCGTCGGCATCGCGCAGCACATAGCCGCGGCCCCACACCGTCTCGATATAGTTTGCGCCGCCGCAAGCCAGGCTCAATTTCTTGCGCAGCTTGCAGATGAACACGTCGATGATCTTCAATTCGGGCTCGTCCATGCCGCCGTATAAATGATTGAGGAACATTTCCTTGGTCAGCGTGGTGCCCTTGCGCAGCGATAAGAGCTCGAGCATCGCATATTCCTTGCCGGTCAGATGGACCCGGCTGCCGTCGACTTCGACCGTCTTGGCGTCGAGGTTGACCGCCAATTTGCCGGTGCGGATGACCGATTGGCTGTGGCCCTTCGAACGGCGGACTATGGCGTGGATGCGCGCGACCAGTTCGTCGCGGTGGAATGGCTTGGTGACATAATCGTCGGCGCCGAAGCCCAATGCACGGACCTTCGAATCCATCTCGCCGATGCCGGAGAGGATCAGCACTGGAGTACCGATCTTGGCCGTGCGCAATTTCTTGAGCACGTCATAGCCGTGCATGTCGGGCAGGTTCAAATCGAGGCAGATGATGTCGTAATCATAGAGCTTGCCCAGATCGAGGCCCTCTTCGCCCAAATCGGTGGTGTAGACGTTGAAGCCTTCGGTCCCCAGCATCAACTCGATGCTCTTGGCGGTGGTCGGCTCGTCTTCGATCAGCAGCACGCGCATTGCTTGCATCCCCCGTTAGTCCGACGATGAGAGGCAATAAGCTCATCACCGCGTCTAAGCGTCCATTAACCATTCAATGTCTGAAGGCAAAAGGTTAATAAGGTCTAAAAGTCTGGAATCGCTTGGACTCGTTGCATCCGCGCATCAGTGTCGGAACGGATCGTTTGCGACGGGGCCGCCGTCATGGCATCGCAAAGGGCCATGCTCGCCGACCGGATCATTTATATCGACGCAGAGGCGATCGTGATCGACAAGCCGGCGGGTCTGCCGGTCGACCGGCCGCGCGCCGGCGGGCCGAGCGTTTCGGCTATGCTCCACGATTTGCGAGTTGGCTTTCACCGGACGCCGGCTTTGCTCCATCGTTTGGACCGCGACACGTCGGGCTGTTTACTTTTGGCGCGCAATCCGGCGGCGCGGATCCGCTTCCAGGCGGCGTTCGAACAGCATCGCGTCGAGAAGCTCTACCTCGCTTTGCTCGACGGCGAAGTGGCGGAAGATGAGGGCGTGGTCGACATGGCGCTGGGCAAGGTCTCGACCGCCGAGGACGGCTGGCGGATGGTGCCCGATGAAGCAGGAAAGGCCGCGCGCAGCCCGTGGCGGGTGATCGCCCGGCGCGGCGGGCGGACCCTGGTCGGTTTTGCCCCCGAGACCGGGCGAACGCACCAGATCCGCGTCCATGCGGCGAGCGGGCTCGGCGTGCCGATCCTTGGCGACCCGGTTTACGGCAAGGTGCCCGGCGGGACTGGGCGGACGATGCTGCTGCACTCAGCGCAATTGACCATCCCGCGCGAGAAAAAGCCGGCGATCGTCGCCGCCGCGCCCTTGCCGCCGAATTGGGGCGACTGGCGCGAGGCGTGGACTCCGCCAGTCACCGAACCGGTCATGATCGATGCGCCCTGACGATGTTGAAATTCCGCAGAGCGCGCTGAGCGAGCGCTTCCTCGCCGCGTCGGGACCGGGCGGTCAGAACGTCAACAAGGTGGCGACCGCGGTTCAGTTGCGCCTCGACGTGTTCGCGCTTGGCCTGCAACCGCACGCCTACGCCAAGCTCAAGACCATCGCCGGAAGCCGAATGACCGGCGCTGGTGAGTTGATTATCACCGCGCGGCGGTTTCGCACCCAGGATGCCAATCGCACCGACGCCCGCGCGCGGCTGGCGAAAATGATCGCCGATGCCCATATCGTCGACGCCAAGCGGCGCGCGACCCGGCCGAGCCGCGCGGCCAAGGCCAGGCGCGTCGAATCGAAGGTCCAGCGCGGGACTGTTAAAGCGCGGCGCGGCAAGGTGGAGCTCGAGTGATGTACGACTTCAAGATCGAGGCGACCGACAAGTCGACACTGTACCGAGATCTCGCCGCGGCGCTCGGGGGCCTGGTGGCCGGCGAGCCCGACGCCATCGCCAACATGGCCAATGCGTCTTCGCTGATTTTCGAGACCTTGCCCGACGTCAATTGGGTCGGCTTTTATCGCAACGTCGATGGCGGGCTTTTGCTCGGTCCGTTCCAGGGCCGCGCGGCGTGCATCCGCATCCCGTTCGGAACCGGCGTGTGCGGAGTCGCCGCAGAGACTCGCGAGGTCCAGCGCGTCGAGGATGTCCACGCTTTTTCCAGCCACATCGCCTGCGACCCGGCGTCGCGCAGCGAAATCGTGATTCCCTTGATCCGCGACGGTAACCTGCTCGGCGTGCTCGATATCGACAGCCCAGACATAGGGCGGTTCGATGCTCTGGATGAGGCCGGTTGTACGGCACTTGGCGAAATAATGGCGCGGGCCATTTGACGTATCCCCACGAAGGCGGGGATCCAGGCTGGGCTCCTGCCTTCGCAGGAGCACAATTGCCTAGCTCAGCTGCTCGAGCCGCTCTTCGCTCAACGACCCGGGAATGATCATCACCGGGCAGGGCAGCTTGCCGGCATCATGCCCGGTGAAATCCGCGACCATCGGCCCAGGCGCTCCGCTCGCCGCGGCGCCCAGCACCAACGCCGCGATGTCCTGTCGCTCGCCGATCAATTCGCGGACGACCTTGACCGGCTCTCCGGCGCGAATGACGATCACCGGCTCGATCCCGGCGGCGTCGACGATTTCCCCCACCGACGAAGTCACCGACGCTTCGATCCGCAATTTCTGCTCTTCCTCGATCGCCGCCTGGACTCCGCCCCATTGGACGAAATCCTGCGGCTCGACGATCGCCAGCACTTCGACTGCGCCGTGGGTCTTGGCCGCCCGCCGCGCGGCGAAGCGCAACGCGACGCGCGCCTCTTCACTGTCGTCGATCACGACCAGATAGGTCCTGCGCTGTGGATCGCCCCCGCCCATCGGGCAATTGCTGCGCTTATCCTTTGCCTCGCGCAAGCGCCGCGCGGTTAATTGACCGCCCCCTTGACCCGCACTGCCGCTTTGGCGTTTGTGCCGGCGAGCCCCACGCGACGGAAAGATGCCATGCCGACCGAACTCAAAATGCCTGCTTTGTCGCCGACGATGGAGGAAGGCACGCTGGCCAAATGGCTCGTCAAGGAAGGCGATACGGTCAAATCGGGCGACCTTTTGGCCGAAATTGAGACCGACAAGGCGACGATGGAGTTCGAAGCGGTCGACGAAGGCACGATGGGCAAGATTTTGGTCGCCGAGGGCACCGGTGGGGTCAAGGTCGGCGCGCCGATCGCGATTTTATTGGGGGAAGGGGAAGATGCTTCTTCCCCCTCTCCCCCTGCGGGAGAGGGAGGAGCGGCGAAAGCCGCGGAGGGAGAGGGGGCTAAAGCACCCCCAAAGCCTGCGCCTCCAGCAAAGGGCGGAGGTGAAACGCCGCCTGCTTCTTCGACTCCTATTGCAGCCCCCTCTCCCTCCGCCGCCAAGGCGGCTCCTCCCTCTCCCGCAAGGGGAGAGGGGCAAGACCGCATCAAGGCCTCCCCACTCGCTCGCCGCCTCGCCGAGGCTCAGGGCATCGACCTTGCCGGGTTGAAGGGCTCTGGCCCCGGTGGCAGAATCGTTCGCGCCGACCTCGGCGAAGGCGCGGGCGGGCAGCGGGCGGCTCCGGTCGCGGCGGCTGCTCCAGCGCCGGCACCGGCCGGCCCGTTCGAAACCGATATCCCGCACGAAGCGGTCAAGCTCAGCAACATGCGCAAGACCATCGCGCGCCGGCTGACCGAGTCGAAACAGCAAATCCCACACATCTATCTGACGGTCGATTGCCGGCTCGACGCCTTGCTCAAGCTGCGCGGCGAGCTGAATGCGGGACTGGCGAGCCGCGGCGTCAAATTGAGCGTCAACGACATGCTGATCAAGGCGCTTGCGCTGGCGCTGGTCGAAGTCCCCGAATGCAACGTCAGCTTCGCCGGCGACACGCTGATCCAATATAGCCGCGCCGACATTTCGGTCGCGGTGTCGATCCCCGGCGGATTGATCACGCCGATTGTCGTCGCCGCCGAGACCAAGGCGATCTCCGCAATCTCGAAGGAAATGACCGACCTCGCCGGCCGCGCCAAGGAAGGCAAATTGCAGCCCGCCGAATATCAGGGCGGCACCGCGTCGCTGAGCAACATGGGCATGTTCGGGATCAAGCATTTCGAGGCGGTGATCAATCCGCCGCAGGGCATGATCATGGCCATCGGCGCGGGCGAGAAACGGCCCTATGTGATCGACGACAGCCTGCAGATTGCGACCATCATGAGCGCCACCGGAAGCTTCGATCACCGCGCCATCGACGGCGCCGACGGCGCGCGGCTGATGAAAGCGTTCAAGGCGCTGGTGGAGTCGCCGCTGGGGCTGGTGGCGTAGCAATGCGCTACGTGGGACTTATCGCGATCATAAATTTCTTGGCACTGGCAATTGTCGACGATCTGCTTGGTTACGACCTTGTCGGAGGAGTGCTCGGAGCTTTCTTCATCAGTCTTTTCGCTATTCCCTTCGCGATCATCGTGGGATTTCCAATTCTGTTGATCGCAAGAAGAATCAAAACCGGGTCCGCCTTGGTACTCATCCCCTTGGGCGCTCTCGCAGGTGTTGGCACGCCGTTGGTCGTAACAACTCTAATGGGCCAACAGCTTAACACATCCATGGCAGCAGTCGGCGCCATTTTGGGCGTTCTGTCGTCTGCACTCTGGTGGGCACTTGTGGAGCGCTGGCCTGACCAACGTGCCTACTTTGACTGACGGCACGCCCCTCATCCGCGTCACCGCGATGCCGGCCGACACCAACCCTTATGGCGGGGTGTTTGGCGGATGGCTGATGAGCCAGATGGCGCTCGCCGCGGGGAGCCTCGCGTCGCGCCACTCGGGCGGCAAGGCGGTGGTGGTCGCGGCCGATGATCTGACCTTCACCGGGGCGATGACGGTCGGCGACGAATTGAGCGTCTATGTCACCTTGAAGCGACAGGGGCGGACATCGATGACGCTCTCGGCCCGCGCGCTGGCCCGCGAGCGCGATGGCCCGCAGGAATTCGAAGTCGCGACCGGCGATTTCACCTTCGTCGCGCTCGATGAAAATGACAAGCCGCGGGTGATCACCAATGCGTAGCCCCTCTCCCCTTGCGGGAGAGGGACAGCCGGCGCGCAGCGACGGCAGGGAGAGGGGGCGCAAGAAGCTCCTTCGGGATCGCGCCAAAGCCATGCGCACGAGCCAGACCGAAGCTGAGCATCGCTTGTGGCAATTGCTTCGAGCTAAGCGTTTCGATGGTTTCAAAATCAAGCGCCAGCTGCCGATCGATGACTATGTCGTTGATTTCGTTTGTCTGAGCGCCCGCCTGATCGTCGAGGCTGATGGTGGCCAGCACGCTGAAAGCAGGCACGATGAACGGCGCGATGCCTATTTGCGCGCACAGGGCTTCCGAATCCTGAGGTTTTGGAACAACGAGATTTTCACAAACGAAGGCGGGGTGATGGAGCGTATTTTGAACGCGCTTTCCTCCCCTCTCCCCAACCCCTCTCCCGCAGAGGGGAGAGGGGCTTAAGGAAGAGAAAGATGGCAAATGACACCTACGACCTCATCGTCCTCGGCTCGGGCCCCGGCGGCTATGTCGCGGCGATCCGGGCGGCTCAGCTGGGGCTCAAGACGGCGATCGTCGAGCGTGAGATGCTCGGCGGCATTTGTCTCAATTGGGGGTGCATTCCGACCAAGGCTTTGCTGCGGTCGGCCGAGGTGTTTCACCAGATCAAGCATGCCGAGGCTTACGGCCTGAGCGCGGGTGCGCCGGGGTTCGACCTGGCCAAGGTCGTGGCTAGGTCGCGCGGCGTCGCCAAACAGCTCAACCAGGGCGTCACCGGGCTGATGAAGAAGAACAAGATCGCGGTGCACTTCGGCGACGGCAAATTGACCGGCGCCGGCAAGATGACGGTGACCAAGGACGGCAAGGCGACCGAGCTTGCCGCCAAGCACATCATCATCGCGACCGGCGCGAGGGCGCGCGAGCTGCCGTTCGCCAAGGCCGACGGGGAGCGCATCTGGACCTACCGCCACGCGATGGTGCCCAAGGACTTGCCGAGCGACTTATTGGTCATCGGCTCGGGCGCGATCGGGATCGAGTTCGCCAGCTTCTACAACGATCTCGGCTGCAAGGTGACGGTGGTCGAGATGCTCGACCGGATCGTCCCGGTCGAGGACAAGGATGTCAGCGAGGCGCTGGCAAAGTCGGTGACGAAGCAGGGCATGACCTTGCTTGTCGGCGCAGGGGTCGAAAGCCTCAAGGCCGACGCCAAAGGCGTGGCGGCCAAGATCAAGACGGCCGACGGCAACTCCTCCGAGCATCGCTTCAGCCACGCCATAGTCGCGGTCGGGATCGTGCCCAACACCGAAGACATCGGGCTTGAGAAACTCGGGGTCAAAACCACCAAGGGCCATATCGACACCGACGGCATGTGCCGTACCAATTTCGCGGGGGTGTGGGCGATCGGCGACGTCACCGCGCCGCCGTGGCTGGCGCACAAGGCCAGCCATGAAGGCGTCATCGCCGCCGAGGCGATCGCCCAGGCGCTCGGCAACAAGGATGTCCACCCGCATGCGATGGACGCGAGGAATATCCCCGGCTGCACTTATTGCCGCCCGCAGGTCGCCAGCGTCGGCCTGACCGAAGCCAATGCCAAAGCCGCCGGCCACGAGGTGCGGGTCGGCAAATTCCCATTCATCGGCAACGGCAAGGCGATCGCGCTCGGCGAGGTCGAGGGCTTCGTCAAGACCGTGTTCGACGCCAAGACCGGCGAACTGCTCGGTGCCCACATGATCGGCGCCGAGGTGACCGAGCTGATTCAGGGCTACACCATCGGCAAGACCGCCGAATTGGTCGAGGCGGACTTCATCCACAGCGTCTTCCCGCACCCGACGCTGTCGGAAATGATGCACGAAAGCGTGCTTGCCGCTTATGGCCGGGTGATCCACATCTGACTTCGCTCTCAAAGGGGATTTCCATGCGTCTTATGCTCGCGGCCGCCGCGGCCCTCGCCATTGCCGTTCCGGCAAGCGCCGAAAAAGTCGTCGTCACCGCCGACCGGATGATCGACGTCACGACCGGCAAGGTGGTCGAGCATCCGGCCATCTTCATCGGCGATGACGGGCGGATTACCAGCATCGCCGATGCGCGCACCGTCCGCTGGGGCGCGGACGTTCGACAGATCGATCTACCCGGACGGACCTTGCTTCCCGGCCTGATCGACATGCATGTCCATTTGACCAGCCTGGCCGAGATCGGCGGCTATGAAGGATTGAAGCACACCGACAGCTTTTGGACCGCGGTCGGCGTCGGCAATGCTCGGAAGACGATCGACGCCGGCTTCACCACCGTCCGCAATGTCGGCAGCAGCGATTTCGGCGATGTCGGGCTGAAGGAAGCGATCGACGGCGGCTGGGCGGTCGGTCCGCGGATCGTTCCGGCGACCTATGCGATCGGCGCGACCGGCGGGCATTGCGACGATAGTGGCCTGCCGCCTTCCTACGACAAGAAAAGCGACTCCGTCATCGACAGTCCCGGCGAAGCCCGCGCCAAGGTCCGCTGGCTGCACAAATATGGCGCCGAAGTGATCAAGATCTGCGCCACGGGCGGTGTGTTCAGCCTGGGGGACAGCGTTGGCGGGCAGCAGTTGAGCCTCGAGGAGATGAAGGCCATCGCCGACGAGGCGCATATGCTTCATCTCAGGGTCGCGGCCCATGCCCATGGCGACGAGGGGATCCGCGACGCGATCCTCGCCGGGATCGACACCATCGAGCATGCCAGCCTCGCCTCCGACGCAACGATCAAGCTCGCCGCGCAGCATAAGACCTGGTT
>Ga0193706_1000767_pt1 | contig 16342 bp, 13 predicted proteins | sample U3c1metaG_FD_160130 | JGI IMG/M metagenome (GOLD analysis project Ga0193706, IMG submission 160130) | Soil microbial communities from a riparian zone of the East river system, Colorado, United States - U3c1 | ecosystem: Environmental > Terrestrial > Soil > Riparian zone | place: USA: East River... | reverse complement strand
TTTTGCGCGGCGGCGTTGCATTCTTGGGGCGTGGAGCTCGCCTGAGGTCGTCGGTTCGTTGCGGGGTACGTCGTCATCCCGGCGGTGATTGGGATCTGGGTGGCCACGGTACCCATTCGCAAGGCCTACCGAATGAGGCGAGCCGGTGGTGATCCCGGTAACGGCCCGTAAGCGCCGCCCGAAGAGTCGGGGCTCCGAACGGAAAGCATCCATCGAATGGCGACCGAGGAGAGGCTGGCCTCGGCAGCGCAGGACGTTCGAGAAGCTCATGCGACGCTCATCGCCGCGCAGGCGCTTCTCGACGACGCTGTGTCTCTGTCGCTTTGGGACATCGCCGGGCTCGCCTTCGATCGCGGAGAGCAAAGCAAAGCTCCGCCGAGCTGCGTTGTTCGCGCGGTCGACGATCATCTGCGTGAGCGTCTGCGGAGGCCCGCACCATCAAAGAGCTCGACCTCGGGGAGCGGAAGCCGCTCGACGAACGCATCCCTCAGCTGTATGAAGCAGAAGGGAATCCCGCAGCGATTGCCCGAGAACATCACCAGCACGAGTGGCGGAATGGCAGACGCACCGGATTTAGGTTCCGGCGCCGCAAGGCGTGAGAGTTCAAGTCTCTCCTCGTGCACGAATCAGCTTGAAAACAAGCTCGAAAGCGACGTCGACGAGAGCCGAAAAGAGGGCGTGGACGTTGCAGTTTTCGGCTAACCCCGCCAACCCTCGTTCGGCCGTCGTTCAGAAGCTGAGCGCTCACTTGGGCCGACTCGTGGCAGCGCGCGACGCGATCACGAAGCTGTTGGGAGCAGAGGGCGCGGCCGCGGGCGTGCTCGACATCGGTCTCGAGCGATCGAAGCAACCGAAAATCTTCCCGAGATGACGTCGCGTCGCAAGAGCGGGACGGGGCGACCGCGCGTCGGCGGCGACGACATGCAAGCGCGCGTCGTTGCCAAGACGACCTGCCGTTTCGACTTCGTCGGTCCGATTCGATGAACCTCCGTTGCGCCGCACTCGGCGCGACATAGCTCGGCTCGCGTTCGACGCCTCGATCACACCGTCAAGGCAGATTGCAGTGGACGGTCGGTCCCGGTGTGGCGGGAAAAGTCGTGCCGTCCAAACACCTCGAGGCCACCTGGCACGTCGCGGCGATGTGAGCGAAGACGCAAGAAACAGCGTCCGCCTTCATGCACGCGCAAGTCGAGCAACCGACGGGCAGAGGTCGACAGGTCGGTGCTGCCACGACGCCGCCGTTGAACGTCGCGTAGGCGCAGTACTCGCTACCCAACAAGCAGGCAGGCATCGAGATCTGCGTCGAACACGCAAATGTCCCCGGCGGCGCCGCATCTGGAGGGGCATACGCACCCGCGTCGCGAGCGGGTACGCAAGCCGCGCCGCTATCGCTCGTTGCTCCGGTACCACCACTTCCACCACTTCCACCCGCGCCTGCCGTTCCCCCTTTGCCTCCCACGCCGCCACCGCCTGCCGCGCCACCGCCGCCAATTCCCGCGATGCCGGCGGCGCCGCCCGGTCCCGCGCCGCCTTGTCCACCTTGTCCACCTTGTCCACCTTGTCCTGCATTGCCGGTGCCGCCGTGTCCCGCGTCGCCGCCGCTGCCGCCCTCTCCCGCATTGCCGGCGCTACCCGCATTTCCGGAACTGCCGCCGGTCCCGCCTTGCGCGCTAGCGTCGTCGGTCGCACCGGGGGGGACTCTGCCACCGCAGGCGAACGCGTACCCGAGCGCGACGCACATGCCGGCAATGCGAATCGCCGTCTCCGTCGTTAGATAGCCGTTCATGGGCATCGATCGTCGGCTCGTCAGATGGCGCAAACTCGCGCAAACAGGATGCGCAATCGAACCCGCGCGGTCAACTCCGTCCGCTTAACAGGCGCGCGCGAGGCGAAGGCTCGACGTGCGGCCAACGCTTGGCGTCGTTCACGTCAAGGCAGAAGGCACGAGACGGTCCTGCCCCCAGTGTTGACAGACATCGTGGTGTCTGGCTGGCGCCGATGTCGCGGGCGGCTATGACGCGCCTCGCGTCGTTCGCAAACGACCTTTAAGCTCGCGCGCCTCCCGAGGCCCCATGCCGGTGCGCTCGCATCGCTCGATTCCTACACGTATCCACTCGATCGAGTCATGGCCCTCGAGCGCACGCCGGTAGAGCGCGGCTGCCTCGAAGTGGGCGCCCGCTTCTTCCAAGGCACGGCCGAGGATCTGGGCCGTCGTCGCGAACTGCGCGGCAAGCGCCGCCCGCGCGCGACCCGAAAAGCCGCTCGCCGCTGGGTCGTCGGCGAGGAGCGGACCGCGGTAGATGGCGAGAAGGCGATCCGCCAGCTGGCGCAGCGACGCCGGTGACGGGGCGCCTCTTACCGTCTCTTTGATTTCGGCAATCGCGTCATCGAGCGCCCAAACGTCGATCCAACAGATCCCCTCGTCGAGCGAAACAATTCCGTCGCTCAGGTGGATCATGTCGTTTTCACCGAGCTGACGCCGCAAGCGGTGGAGCGTCGTATCGAAGACGCGCCGCCCGGCGTCGCCTTCGGCATCGGGCCAGAGCGCGTCGATGAGCGCGACGTCGTGCACCCTGCGTCCCCCTTGCGCAACGATTGCTTTGAGCAGCCGCAGCGGCATGCCGCGCAGCGCCGGCGTGCTCGGCACCGTCTTCTGCGGTTCGCCGTCCGGCGCAAGCTCGTGACGAATCAATTCGAATTGGCCCAACGCGCGCACGCGGTAGCGCCAAAACCACGAATCCGGCCCAGGGCGCGCGCCTTTCGGCTCGAGTCGACGTTTCGCAATGAGTCCACGCACGAAATCGGCTTCGATGCCGTTCTCGAGAGCGCGCGCCGCAATTCGGGTCATCGTCGCCGCGCCGAGCCAAAACATGTTGTGGTAAGCGCGCGCTCGCGCGAGGCCGAGGCCGCGCTCGAGACAAGCGATGGCATCGGCGCGAGACTTGTCCCAAAGAAAATCCGACTCCACCAAGTCGCATGCGTGCTGAACGAGACCGCATCCAACCCCCTCGGCGATTTGTCGCCCGGCCCGCAGGGTCTCGATTGCTTCGCTCGGCCGGCCGGAGTGCCATTGGGTTTGCGCCAGACCGAGCCTCACCATGGCTCGGGGAAAGGGATCCCCGAGCGCGTCGGCGCGCTCGCACGCCAGCTCCGCCGAGCTGAGCGCCCGAGCGATGTCGCCGCGCAAGTATGCCTCCCAGCCGAGCTGGTACATGTACGAGCCCACGGAAAACGTGGTTCCGCTCTCTGCCGACTTGGCGAGCACGGCCAGGAATTCCTGGGCGACGTCGAGCCTATCGGTCGCGAGGGCCGCGGCGCTGCCGACGGTGGCGACGTAATCGCTCCACACCGAGACGCCCGATTGGCGCGCCAAATCGAGCGCTTCGCGCGCGAGCGCGATGCATTTCTCGTTGTTGCCCCGCACCCACGTGCAGAGGGCGTCGGACATGAGCAACGTCAGCGCCGGCAACGCCGATGACTCTGCGGCGTGCGCGGACTGGCGAAGCATGCTCACCATGAGCGCCGCCCGAGCGGGCTCGTCGTACACGACGAAATGAAGCGCCAAGAGCCCGCCGGTCATGACGCGGTAATTCACGTCGTCGGAGGTGATGGCATGCTCGTAGGCTTTTTTCACCCAATCTCGGCCGGCAGCGGCGCCGCCCTGTCGAAAAATGTAACCCATGCACATGCCCATCGTCGCCATCGGAAGGATGGAAGCGGGGCAGACCGCTTGGTTTCTTTCGAGTTGTTCGAAGCGCTCGATCCAAGCGTCGAGACGACGGAAATTCATTCCTTCGTGAACGACGGCTTGAATGCCGGCGCCGCAAGCTGCGTAACGACCCGCGGTATCGCCGTCGCGCAGGAAATGCCCGAACGCGAGCTCGAGCAGCTGTCGCGCCTTGGTCGGTGAATGCCCCATCGAGCAGACCGCCTGCCAGTAGGAAAACCACCCGTTCGTTTCGACGATGCTGGTAGGCAATCGCTCGATCCACCGGGCGATGCTGTGCGTCCGACCTTTTGCCGCGTAGGAGGGCGCCGCTTCGAGCACGAGTCTTGACCTCACCAAGACGTCTTGCGCTGCGTCCAGTTGATCTATTGCCTCGTCGATCTGCCCGTCTGCGATGAAGACTTCGACGGCCCGGCGATGCAGATCCTGTAGCGCCGCTGGACCGAGCTCGCTCTCCGCCCTTCGCAAGAGAAAGCTGCGCAAAAGCGGATGGTATCGGTAGGCACCGGACCGACCGAGCCGCTGGGTCAAAAAACTTCGTCGCGCAAGATCGGCGAGAATTCTGCCAGCGTCGGTGGCTCCGGTGAGCCTCGCCGCAAGGGAGCTAGTCAGGCTCGGAACGACCGCTGAGCGCAGCAAGAAGTCGCGCTCCGCCGGTGAGGCTTTGTCGATCACCTCGGCGGCAAAGTACTCGAACAAGCGTTCAGGAGTTTCGCCGGAACCATGCTCATCGATTTGCGCCACGTAGGGGTCCTGTAAGAGCAAGGCGAGAGCGGCTGCCCAGCCATTCGCGAGTTCCATGATGCGAGGGAGCACCGCCTTCAAGCGCGCGCCTCGCAGGTCTGGACGGCGAAGCCGCACGACACCCGTCATTTCACGCGGGGTCAGCAGGAGGTCGCTGGCTGCGAACAGGGCAATGTCCTCCGCGGCGATCTGGCGCGCGAACACGGAGGACGGCTCGCTCCGGCCGCAAAGAAAGGCGGTCATCCCTTCGGGCAGTGCGCAAAGCCCCTCCCGGACGACAAGATCCCACGCCTCGGAAGATGCCTCGTGATAATCGTCGAAGACGAGCGCGGTCGAAGGAGCGAGCTGGTCGAGCAATGCCTCGAAGAAGCCGCGAGCAAAGGCGGCGACACCCGATTGATTTTGCGGGCCGAACGTTGGGAGGCGGATTTTGCGCCGGGGCAATGCCAACGCCGCTGCCATGGCGAGGTAATGAAAAACGTTGGCGATGTCGGCGTCGCGCGCATCGACGTTGTACCAGAGCGACGGCCTCCGGCGCGCGGCGAGGTAGCTTGCGACGAGGCACGTCTTGCCCGCACCGGCCGGTGCGGGGATCCAAATGGCGCGTCCTTGGCACGCATCCATGGTGCGAAAAAGACGCACGCGCTGGTACGGCTCGACGACGCGCGGCGCCGAAATTTTCGCAGGGATCCTTGTGCGCAATGCTTTCTGTTGCGACCCCGCTGCCACAGGCCGAGCCTCGCACGTCAGAAGCGCCCGGTCACGTTTCGACGACTTTTGGGGACTGTTCCTCGCTGAGAATGAGCGTATCGGCCGGCGTTGAAGACCGGCCGTGTCGGTGTCAGTATCGAAGACAACGGCGCTCCTTTGCAGCTATTCACAGTCAGAATCACTCTACGCGGGGTCCTGTGCCCGATGATGCTGCAATGCGCAGCGTGGCGCCTCGCTTGGGCGATCGGGAGCTCTGTCCTCGTGCTTGCCATCGGATGTGGCGAGACGACACCGATGGAGACGCATCCTGACAAGTTGGTGGACGCTTCTCTGGGAAATGGCGAGGCATCTGTCGGAGATGTCGATCGGGAGGGAGGCTCCGGGCTCATCGTGACCGACGTGATATCGCCGGACCTCAAGCGGGACACGTGCACGGCCCGCGTGGTCGCGTCGGAAAGACCGGACATCGATCTCTTCTTCGTCGTGGCCACCTCCGCAACGATGTCGGCGAACGATGATGATTCCGCGCCGACCTCTCGGTTCGATAGGGTCTCCAATGCCGTTGTCGATTTCGTCGCCCACGCGATGGACGATCACCTAGGAGCCGGCGTGTTCTTCTATCCAGCGCTCGTGCCGGGTGTCGATGGCGGAGTCGTCGAAGCCTGCTCGTCATCGGAGTATCTCGACCCGGCGGTTCCATGGGCACCGCTCGACGCGGCCGGCACCCAGGTAGCGGCTATCGCGACGGCGCTTCGCGCGCGCTCGTTGGCGGGGGGAAACACGCTCGCGGCGGCGCTCGAGGGGGCGCTGCGCCGAGCTGCCCAGGCCAAGGCGCTATCGGGTCGCATGACGCACGTGGTCCTCATCACCGACGCTACGGCCGACCCGTGTGGTGCCGACGCCGCCGTCGCGGCCGGTCTCGCACGCGCCACCTTCGAAAAGAGCTTCGTCGAAACCTACGTGGTCGCCGTCGGCCCAGACGCGCCGCAGCTCGATGCCATCGCCGTAGCCGGCGGGACATTTCACGCTTATCGCGCAGGTAGCCGCGACGAGATCAAGACATCGCTCGACACCATCGGCGTGACGCTGCGCCGCTGCCGCTTCCACATCCCTGCGTTGGCGGCGGACGAGTACCTTCGCTTCCTGATGATGATCGACTACGGCGAACCCGGGGAACAGGTGTTGTTTCAATTGGTCCAGGGCAGCCTCTGCGCCGATCAGCCCGGGTACCTTTTCGACCGGCAGCCCATGCCGCGGCAGGCGACGATCTGCCCCGCGCCGTGTGAGGCCCTCCTGCGCCCGCCCGAACGCAAGCTCGACGCCGTGATAGGTTGCTGGTGAACTCCGAATGCGTCCAGACGCGCTCGTTCATTGTCAATCTCGCGTCGCGCGCTCACGAGTGTTGCTGTCGGAAGGCGCGAGCTCAGACACACCTGCGCCGAGTTGACGCGGCCTGCACCGCGCGACAATGCCGTTGAGCCACGTGGCGCGCGCCTGTAGCATCCGCCGCCATGTCGCGTGTCTCACCTTGGGCGTCGCTTTCGATCCTCGTCGCAACGGCCGTGACGAGTGTGCAATGCGGCGGTTGCGCGCCGTGCTCTACTGTACCCGCGAGCACTGCCAAATCGGCGGGCGACGCCTGTCTCGCGATTGCCGACATCAAACGAGGACAGAGCCCGACTGAACCGGCGACAATTACGGCGCAGCATTTGCTCGTCCAGTACCAAGGCGCGAAAACGGCGAGAGTACACATCGTTCGCTTCCGCGACGAAGCTTGCTTGCGCGCCATGGAGGCGCGCGACGAGCTTCGCGCCGGCCTGGACTTCGCCGAGGTCGTCAAAAAATACAGCGACGAGCCGGGGGCCGACGGAAGCGCGGGATCGCTCGGTACCATCGGGCGCAAGGACGTCGTCCCCCCTTTCGCCGACGCCGCGTTCGAGCTTCGCCCGGGTGAGATCAGCGACGTCGTGGAAACCGAGTTCGGCTTCCACGTCATCAAGCGCAACGAGTAAGCGCGGGCCCAATCATATCCACCATTGGATCGCGTCGAGGTGATCGACGGCCCGGCGTGGCGGCAGATGATGCATCGCTCCTACTCGATCTAAATCGAAATCGCGCCGTCAAATACGACAAATACTTTTTCGCGGCAGGGCTTTCGAGGCGCGCGAGGTTTGTCTTGGCGGGCTGCCTCTTGGGCGGCCGTTTTCTCCGATTCGCGTAACCGCGAAGTGCGCGCCCGCATAGAGGGGATGGGAATGACCGCGCTGAGATAGCTGTCAGTGCCGTGTGCGCTCCCGAGAAAGAGACGGCCATGCTCATGTCACAATCGATTGGTACCCAACACGTCGTCCATGCGGTTCGCACGCTTCGCTCGCGAGCCCGATCAGGTTTCGCGATGACCCTGCCCTTGACCTTGGCCCTCGCCATGGCCGGGTGCGCGGTCAGCGCGGAAGAACAAGCTCAGGCGGACGAAGCTGCGACAGCTTCGTCCGCTCTCGCGCCGACCATCCGCTGGACGGCGGCGAACGCGGGCGGGCCGGTGGCATTTTCCCCGGACGGGACGCGGCTGGCTACCGCGGCCGGCGGCCAGGAGCTGATGAAGCTGCTCGCCATTGGCGACGGGTCGGTTGCACAGACCTTGGCGGTAGAGGGCTCTCCCGACGCGGCTGCCTACTCGCGCGACGGGGCACTCCTGGCGGTGGGGACCAGCGCCTTCAATCAAAATCTGAGCCTCTTTCGCGTCGCCACCGGGCAGCTCGTCTTTCAGACGACGGGTCACAACAACGCCACGACCTCGGTGCAGTTCTCGCCCACCAATCCCAATCAGTTCGCCACCGGAGGGCGCGATCGCAACACCAAGATCTGGAACATCGACGGCACACTCGTTCGTACGATGCGCGATAGCCTTCGCGTGCTGGCCATTGCCTATTCGCCGGACGGTGCGACCATCGCCTCCAACTCCGGGGGCAACGTGCACCTGTGGCGTGTTTCGGACGGGACCCTCCTGCGCACGATCGTCGCCACCAACGTGTTTGCAGTCGCTTACTCGCCCGACGGAACCCTCATCAGCACCGGCACGCAACTCTTCAACGCCGCCACCGGCGCGCTGGTGCGCAATCTCGCCTGGCCGGCGGGGGGCTCGGTGACCACGACGACTTTCACGAAGGATGGGAGGGCGGTCGTCGCTGGAGGCGAGGACTTTCCCAATAACGTCGATGTCCCGACCATTCGATATTTTCGCGTGGCCGATGGGGCAACGCTCGCGACCTTCGACCAACTGGGCGGCGCCAACGCGTACGTGAAGTCGGTCGCCATTTCGCCCGACGGGCGATCACTCGGTTACACGGTGGCAACGGACGAAAAGACGGTGCTGGCGGCGTCGCCGTTCTAAGCTGTGATGGCCGACGTCCGTTGCGAGCGCCAACCACGTCGGATAGCCGAATCGGTTTCGAACATCGTCGACCGCGGGTGGCGCGAGACGACGCTCTGGCGTCGATGTTGCGCCACCCCGCGTTTGATCCTCTCCGACGGCAACCAGCACGCGCTGCCGACGAAATTTATCCTGTCATCCGCCAATGCGCTCGTTCGTCCAGGCGTCGATGGTTCGCGCGACGCTCGATCGGCGGCGCGGTATGGAACTGCAGCCCAATCGACTTTCGTGAGGTCGAACTTCGCCGGCGAAGGCCGTCGACGAGCGCGAGAAAGCGCGCCAACGAGCGGCTTCCTACCTGCTGCTCGGCGGAAATGATCAGACGGCCGCCATCCTCGATCGTCGACAACAGCGACTCCGCTATGTTCGTCCGGGCGCTCCATGACGCGGAATCGTTCTCGGTGCCGCAGCAAAGAACCGCGAAATTCGGCCGGGCGCGCCTATCCTGTTTCATCGCTTTCCGCTCGACGCGCTTTGCGAAGAGGGAAGAGAGCTCGCCCGCCGATTGAACGATGACGGTGACGGCCGTTCGTCCGGGCATCTCGCCGTTGATGGACGCGGACAGATGTCCATTTTTCTCCGTTACGACGACCGCAGCTGCGCTTACCGATTCCATAGTTGCCTCGTGGATGCCTTAAGCACTCCTCGTGCCACCCAGCGTTGCACCCTCGCAAAACTCTGGTCGACTTCGGGCGGCTCGGGCTTGCTCTGCCGCCTACTACGAGCGTGCAGTCGACCGACGCCGTTTCGGTGCGTGACCGAGGAGGGCCGCAGGGGTCGCCGATGCGAGCGCGGTCACAGGCTCCACCTCCACGCGTTCAGAGAGACGATAGGCAACGTTGCCGGGGTAAAGGACGACGATGCGATCGAGCTTGAGATCATCAAGCGCCACGCGCATCGACGGGGTAAGACGAGGAGCGTCGGCGTGCTTTATCTCCACTCCGATCCTTCTGCCATTCTTCAAGAGGAGAAGGTCTAGCTCGGCGCCTTGGTGAGTTCCCCAGAAATAGAATTCATCGGGCTCGACGAGCTGCAGTACTTGCTCGATCGCATGGCCTTCGAATGAGGCGCCCAGCTTGGGATGACCTAACAGATCACCTGCGGTGCGGATTCCGAGCAACTCGTGGAGCAGTCCGCTATCGCGCACGTACATCTTGGGAGACTTCACCTGACGCTTGGAGAGGTTTTCGTGCCATGGCGCGAACTGTCGGATCATGAATAAACCGGTGAGCAAGTCGAGATAGCGGCGTACCGTCGGTTCGCTCACACCCAGCGATCGCGCTGGCTCGGCATTGTTCCAGACGCCACCGTGATAGTGCGCCACGATCGTCCAGAATCTCCGGAGCGCCATGGGCGGAGTTCCGGGACTGCGTTGGGATAGGTCCCGTTCGAGGAAGGTCTGGATCAACTGCCGCCGCCAGTGTTTGGAGAAAGTCCGAACCCCGACCTCGTCGAGGGTGAATCCACCGAGCGAAATGGTTTCGATCCTTCCGGCGAGAGATTCCGACGCTTGCTGGAGCAGGGGCGGTGAAGCACTTCCGAGGACCAGAAATCGCGCAGGCAGTGGCTTGCGATCGACGAGCACGCGAAGAACGGGGAAAAGCTCAGGACGGCGCTGAACCTCGTCGATGACGATGACGCCGCGCAGCCCGGACAAAGCCGTCAGCGGTTCGGCAAGGCGCTCGAGACTCGTCGGATCCTCGAGATCGAAGTAAGATGGCGAGAAAGGACTTACGACTTGCCTTGCAAGCGTGGTCTTGCCGCATTGCCGCGGCCCCAAGAGAGCCACCACGGGATTTCTTCGAAGCCCGGTCCGGATGGCTCGGGCCCAGCGCTGGCGATCGATCACGAATGACCATGCCATGGAATTCTAAAGTCATACTTTGCTTTTCCATGCATATGCGATTGCAACTTGAACGACGGTTTTCGAGGAGGGAGCGTTCGTCGTCACCGCCGGCACCATTCGCGAGTTCGGCTGGTTCACGCCTGCCGAAGTCTGCTCGATGCGCGGGGGTCCGTCAGAAGCAGGTGTGCGTGGCTCCACGCACTGTCTTCCTTGACGTCGAATGCGCCGCGGCGTCTAAATCGCTACAGTGAATTCCTTGTCGGCTGAAGCGCGGCGGTTCGTGCTGCCCCTTGCGGGCGCGCTGGCGATTCATGCCGTCGTCGCGGCTCTCGCGGTTCATGCCGTGCGTGTGTGGTCCCCCCTCGACCGTGAGGGTGACGAGGCCACTCGACCAGAAGTCATCGCGCCGCTCGAAATCGATCTTTTCGATCTTTCGCCAGCTGTGCCCGTCGCCGAGAAAACCGGGGCGCTATTGGTAAAATTCGCAAGCGTCGAAAGAGGAAGCGACTTCGGCCGGGGGGGGCTCCCGGTGGTCATCGAAAATCGCCCGTCGCCGCCCGCATCGTTTTCCGACTCCACACCGAACGGCGAAGACAACGCTCGCGCCGTCGACTCGGCGAAGGGGGCTAGCGGTCACGAATCGGAGCGAAGGATCGATCTCGGAATCGCTCCGGGGTCGTGGGCAAAATGGGGCTCGTTTGCTGCGTCGCCTGCGCCTTTTCCAGACCGCGGGGGATTGCGTCAACCCTCTCCCGTCAGCTCGACGGGTGGTTTGGCGGAAGCGCTCGAAGCGTATGATCAGCGCGCAGGGCTTGGTCTCGCCGGCCTCGTCGTGTCGTACGTACGCGAAGCGGCGGGGTCGGACGTGGCACCGCGCGCCGGATCGGTTCAATTCGGTATTACCGTGACGCGCAGCGGCGTTGTCGATATCGCGGTGGCGTCTGCCAATGGTGAAGTGGCGGCGTGGATTCCGGTGGGAGAACACATCGCCCGATTGCTGCGCCGTAAACCGCCGCGGATTTCCCCGCATCGCAACGGCGTTCACCTCGTGATCGAACTCGTCGCCAAAGAAACTTGGGCCAATGGAAGAGCAGCCCAATCGGAAGGTCCGCGGCCATGGGTGGCTCTGCCCGTGCCCCGGGAGTCCGATCAAGCCAGGGCCGAGCTCGTCGAACAGAACCGCGCTGCACTTCCTCCCCCCGGAGCCCCCGCCGAAAAACGGTCGCATGCGTTGCTCGCCGACGTGCCGGGCGTGTTCGTGCGTGGAAGCGGGCGCCTCGGTGAGGTGGCGGTCGGGGTCGCCCCTTTTGCCGAAGTCGGGCACGGCGATCCTCCGAAAGTGATCGCCCGCGGGTTCGTTGCAAAAGGAAAATTCGATGAGGCGAATCTCGCCAGCGACGTGACGCGCGCCATCGCCACGCGCGTGATCAGCGAAACCTCGTTTTGACACCCGTGCGGTCGCGGCGGCCTCGCAGCGCTGGTCGCTTCCCTCGCGGACAAGCAGCTAGCAAAGAGCGGCGTGGCGCGCCAAGCTAGCCGCCTCGCATGATGCTCGGACACCACAGGGTCGGAACAGGGCCGCGTCCTGTAGTCGTTCTCAATGACTGGATGGGCGACACGTCGACGTGGGACGAAGCCAGCGTGTACCTCGATACGTCGAGGTACACGTGGGTGTTTGCCGATCTTCGCGGGTACGGACGCTCGCGCGGGCGGATGGGCCGATTCACGCTGGACGAGGCAGCCGCCGATGTCGTCGAGCTCGTCGATCATTCCGGATTCGAGCGCTTGGCGATGGTGGGCCATTCCATGAGCGCCCTCGTTGCGCTGCATCTCGGACAGCAGTTGCCGAATCGCGTCGAAGCGGTCGTCGTGATCACGCCGCCGCCTCCGACTGGTTTTGGGGTCGATGACGAGACGCTCGCCGCCCTGCAGGCCGTGGGCCGAGGAGACGACGCTCTCAGGATGAATGGTCTGCGGAGGATGATCGGTGACCGCCTCTCCGAATCCTTTTTGCGACGCAAGGTAGAACGCTGGCGCGCCTCTTCCGATCCGGAAGCGGTGGCGGGATACGTGGCGATGTATGCGCGGCATGGTCTGCCGGAGCCTTCGAAGAAGATCCCGACGCGCGTGCTCGCCGTGACCGGTGAGCAGGACAGGGACGTCATGCGGGGTGACGCGGTCGAGAGATGGCTGGCGCCACTTTGCGATCGCCACATTGTGCAGCGCTTCGTCGATTGTGGTCACTATCCGATGCAGGAGATGCCGCCGCGGCTCGTGGCTGTCGTCGAGCAATTCCTTTCCGGATGAAGGAATAGCGCTCGGCGAGTGAATACGGCTGGAGAAAAACTGTCCTCGCGTGAATGAGGACAACGCCTCCTCGTTTTGGAGCTGTCGCGGAGCCCAGCCATGCCGATTTCGTTCGTCAGGGCGAGCATCTTGCTCGCCCTGATCTTGACGTGGAGTACGTCGATGCTCGCGCAAACGTTGCCGGCGCCAAGTCCGCCCGTCCCACAGGGGAGCACCGACGTCCCCTATCCGCCGGGTGCGGTAGGGGACGCTGCGGTGGTGCTCGAATTGGTCGTCGAGACAGACGGTTCCGTATCGAGCGCGGTGGTCGTCGAGGGCAACGAGCCGTTCGCCGAGCGCGCTCGGAGCGCGGCGCTGACGTGGCGCTTCGTTCCCGCGCAGCGAGGGGACACGCCGGTCGCCGCACGTGTCCGGGCACGCATCGCGTTTCATCGAGACGAGCAGGAGCCGAGCAGCGCGTCCCCGCCCGGCGCAAAACCGTCGCTCGCTCCCGGGGCGGCGCCTTCCGGATCGCCCACTGCGACGACCGCCGCGTCAGAGGCGCCGCTCGAGGTGACCATCGTTGGAACTCGCCGTGACATCGGTCAGACCACGCTCTCGGCCGGTGACGTGCGCGAAATGCCGGGCGCATTCGGTGACGCTTTCCGTGCCATCGAAGCGTTTCCCGGCGTAACGCCGCTCGTCAGCGGAATGCCCTATTTCTATGTGCGCGGCGCCCCGCCGAACAACAGCGGATACTACGTCGACGGCGTTCGAATTCCGCTGCTGTTCCATTTGGGAATCGGCCAGAGCGTGGTTCATCCGGGCATGATTGATCACGTGGATTTTTTCCCGAGCACGGCGCCGGCGCGGTACGGAGGCTCTGCGGGAGGCATCATCGCCGGCCAGACTCGCGAGCCAGCGACTGCGCGGCACGGAGAGGCGAACCTCCGCCTGGTCGACACGGGCGCTCTGCTCGAATCTCCGTTCGCCGATGGCCAGGGCACGGCGCTCATCGCCGGACGCTACGGTTATCCAGGGCCCATCCTCAACGCGGTGAGCTCAGACATTCACCTCGGCTATTGGGATTATCAAGCGCGAGCCACTTGGCAGCTCACCGGCCGCGACACGATCGGCCTTTTTGCGTTCGGCAGCCACGACTACCTGGCGACCCGTTCACCTTCGGGCGATCCAGAAGCCGCGAAAGAGCTCATCGAGCAATTCGTCTCCGATTTTCACCGGCTCGACCTTCGCTACGATCATCGAATGGTCGATGGTCGCATGCGGCTCGCACTGACGGGCGGCTACGACTCGCAAGGAGGAGCGCCGACCTACGTGACCAACACGTCTGCGGCGCTTCGCTTGGAAATCGAGCAGAAGCTATCCGCAGCGGTGCGCGTCCGCGGCGGCGCAACCGGGCGGTTCGACAAGTATCGGATGAGGCTGACAGCGGTGGGGCCTGGGGAGCCCGTCGTACCGACCAGTGCCAATCCTCCGCCCACCAATCTCGGCGCAGGCGCGCACGCCGACGTCGTTTGGCGTGCCAGTCCTCGGGTCGAGATCGTGTCCGGCGTTCGCGCCGAAGTCTTCACGTCTTCCCGTGCCAACGAAGCGCCGAGCACGGCGCGTACGAGAACCACCGCGCCCGCCTTGGATCCTCGCCTTTTCGTGCGCGTCGACATCACACCCCGTGTCGCTTGGCTATCGACATTCGGTGTGTCGCATCAGTACCCGAGTCTACGCGTCGGAAACATCCCTGCGCCGCTCCTCTCCGTTCCAGGCTTTCCCTTCGGGCACGAGCAACTGCAAACGGCCGCCCAAGCGAGCCAAGGATTCGAAGTCGCGCTGCCCACGGAGATCGTCTTGACGCTGACCGGTTTCTACTCGCGCTGGACGGGCCTCACGGACCTCAGCGCGAGTTGCTTTCAAGACGAGCTGGGTGACATGGGTCCTCGGACTCCGGGCCAGCCGGTACCGCCGTACTTGTGCCCGAGCAATCATCCGGTTCAGGGGCACGCCTACGGGGTGGAGGTGCTCCTGCGCAGACCACTTTCGAAGCGCCTGAGCGGCTGGCTTTCGTACACACTTTCGCGAGCGACGCGCCAAGCGTATTTCATCACGCGCTCCGGAGGTGACGCCCTCGCCACGGTGCCGAGTGAATTCGACCGCACCCATGTCCTCAACGCCATCCTCGGTTACGACCTGGGCCGCCGCTGGCGCATGGGTGGAAGATTCCTCTTTTATACCGGGACGCCCTATTCGCTGCTCGATGGCACGGTGCCGCTGCCGCCTTACCATGCGTACCGAAATCCGGCCTTCTTTCGCGTCGATTTCAGGCTCGAGAAGCGCTGGCCGCTCGGCGACACAGGTTCTATCGCATTCGTCGTCGAGGGGCAGAACGTGACCTTGAGCAAAGAGGTGAGCAGCTTGGGGCTGGATTGCAAGGGGACCGCCTCGCCCGAAGTTCAGGCGACCCAATGTAAGCAATCGACGTTTGGTCCGCTCACGATCCCGAGTGTGGGCGTGGAGGCGTTTTTCTGACATCTCTTGGGAAAGCGATGAAGGAATCGGCCTTTCCAAGCGAAGAGGAGTGAGATCTCCCACCATGAGACGGTGCTGCACTGCGAAATTCCCCGCTTGGTTGGGGATCTTGGGCTGTCTGGGCGCCCCCGCCGCCCACGCTGCCGACCTCTCTTGTTCAGCCATCACGGTGGAGGCAGACGCCGCTTTGCGCGCTCGCTGGCCCGGCTTGCTCCAGCGCGTGCGCGACGAATTGACGGGGCGTGAGGACATTGACGTTTGCGCCCGCGTCGAGCTCAGCGGGGGCGATGATCTCACCATCGGGGTAGAAGTCACGCTGCCGGATGGGCGCTCAGCTTCGCGCATTGCAATGCGGCGGGAAGACGTGGTTGCGACGCTCCAAGCGCTGCTCGTCCTGCCAGAGCGCGCAGCCACGCGAGCTGCTCCCGTTGCAAAGGCATCGCCCGTGCCGCGCAACCCTTCGGGCCGTCCGTCGGAAGCGAACGATCGCGTGAATCCGATCGCCAGAGACTCCGCCAATATGGACCATGACGTGCCGGCGCCATCGGCGGCGCATCAACCGCGTCGATTGGGTGCCGAGCTTTCCGTGATCGGCGGCGCACGCATCGGCGATGGGCAGACGAGCTACGGCCTCGGTGCGCTCTCGTTCCTCGATATCGGCGGCTGGCTCGTCGGTTTCCAAGGTCGTGTCGACCGCTACCGATCCATCGCCGGCGATTCGCCGGAAGCCGCGCTCGAGCTCGCGGTATTGGCGGGCAAGCGAATTCAGTTCCGGACCGTGGCGCTCGATCTGACGGTTGGACCCGCCGTCGCAGTGAAAGGAATCGCATTTTCAGAAACCGTCGTAGCGCCGGTGGGCACGACAACCCCCGAAATGCCGATGTCGGAGCCGGGCTCGGGGCCGGTGCCACGCCTGCTCGTCGGGGTGCGTGTTGGCTTCTCTCCGCGTTCGGTCTTCCGCACGTTCATCGGCTTTGACGGAGAACTAGGCCCGCCCCGCGCCACGAGCAGGGCCGACACGGGTTTGACTCGCTTGCCGATTTGGACGCTCGGTCTC
>Ga0193706_1000766_pt1 | contig 16387 bp, 13 predicted proteins | sample U3c1metaG_FD_160130 | JGI IMG/M metagenome (GOLD analysis project Ga0193706, IMG submission 160130) | Soil microbial communities from a riparian zone of the East river system, Colorado, United States - U3c1 | ecosystem: Environmental > Terrestrial > Soil > Riparian zone | place: USA: East River... | reverse complement strand
TCCGCACGCGACATCGCCGCGGACTGACGCTCCTGCGCGACCGCATGGACCGCGCCAGCGGCGGCGACCGCAGCGCGTGGACTCAGGCACTCGCCGCGATCGCCTTCCGCGGCAAGCCAATGGCGCTGGCGACCGTGGGTGGTTCCCTCATTTCCGTCGGAGGTATCGCGTTGAGTGCGAAAACTGCCGTGGGGATCGCGACTGCGATCGTGCTGGGCGTTTGCGGGTACCTTCTGCTGCCCGATCGAGAAGGCACGCCGGTCTCCATCGACCGAGCCGAGACCGCCGCGGTGTCCGAGGATCGCGCTCAAGCACCGAACGTGCAGCCCGAAGCGAATCCGCTACCGGCCCGCGTCGTTGCAATCGGACCGGAGCCTGCTCCGCCTTCGACAACCGTCGGCGAGTACCTCGAGACCTACTGGGGCGAGCTCTGGCCCGAGATGAAAGCAGATTACGAGGGCTATTGTTTGCTCACTGGCCAGCCGGAACTCCTGTCGAAACCCTTGGAGAAACTGCCGCCGCCATGGGAGTCGGCCGCCCCGCGAATCGAGCAGTGGCTTTTCCGCGACGACGGCCCGACCACTGTCGACTCTCTCGTTGGATGGCGATCCGAGCCCTTCACCAAGCAAGAACTGGAACAGAGATTCGAGATCCTGCCGAGTCGTGATCTTGATGCATCCCAGCTCGCGGCCATGGATGAGATCGCACAGGCCCACGACGCGGTGATCCGCTTGCATGCTGGAGCCTGGGTGTCCGGCCTTCAGGAGGCCACCCATGCTCGGTGGCTCTCGGGAGACTACGAGCGGAGTCCCATCCTCCCGCCGATGCCTCTGAATCTGGGTCCGATCATGAGCACGCACACGACCATGCGAGACGACTGGTGCGTGATCATGACCTTCAGGCGCGAAGATTATCCCTTGCTCGCGGACACGATGGATGCCCTGACCGCCGCCAAGACGGCTCGCGACGACGAAGTCTGGCGCTACCTGAAGACGTTGCAATAAGCGCGCGCAGAGCAGTGGTCGAGATGCGCGCCTGTCCGTACGCTCTGGCATGAGCAATACGGATTGGATCGAGCGCGACCTCGCCCTGGCCATCCACGCGGCGCGCGAAGCAGGCCGGCGTGTGCAGGGTTTGAGACTCACAGGACGCTGGAAAGACGAGTCGATGATCGCCGACATCGGCGATCAGGCGGCGGATGGCTATCTGCGCGGGCTGCTCGAGGGTCGCTGTCCCGACGACGGCGTGCTGTCAGAGGAGACGGCCGACTCGAGCCTGCGCCAATCCAAATCGCGCGTGTGGATCGTCGATCCGCTCGACGGAACGAAGGAATACAGCCAGCTTCGCGACGACTGGGCCGTGCACGTCGCGCTGTGCATCGATGGAAAGTGCGCGCTCGGCGCGGTCGCTCTACCGGCAACGGATCAGGTCATGTGGGGCGTCGCGATCGAGGGCAAGGAGCGCGGTGGAGTGGAGGGCGGTGGCTCGCTTCTCTCTGGAGACAGCCCGCAACCGGCGAAACCGCGCATGGTGGTGTCACGGTCGCACACGCCCGAGTGGATCACGAAGTTCGCGCAGATCCTCGGCGTCGGCGAGCAGCAGCCGACCGGAAGCGTCGGGTACAAGGTCTCGCGATTGCTCTTCGGAACCGCGGACGTGTACGTGCACAAGAAAGGCCTGAAGGAGTGGGACACCTGCGCGCCGGAGACCGTGGCGCGCGCCCTAGGTTGGACAGTGTGCAAGCTGCGCGGCGAAGCGCATCGCTACAACCTGCCCGATCCGAAGAACCACGAGCTCGTGATCTGCAGGTCGAAGGAAAAGGCGCGCGTGCTCGCGGCCCTAGCTCAATCAGGCGCTCTCGAAGCCTGAGATCGAAAACTCAGGCTGCAGGATTCCACAAGGTCCTCAGGCTTTCGCATCGCCAGCCTGACTTCGCGATCGAGCCCTCCTACGGCCCAATCACGAACGCCAGACCATTCGTGAGTCCAATGTTGTTCGGCGCGGCGAAGCCTGGATCGCGGCTCCAATACTGCGCGTGAACCGTCTGCCCCGCCCCGAGGAAGTTGTTCTGGATGTAGGCGTGGCCGAAGTGGAACGAGTACTGCCCGGAGCAGTCGTTCGCGGGCGCGGGTGTCCCGCCGGACTGTTGCCCAGCGGTACGGATCACTGGCGCGGACAAGCACAGCGTTCCGCCGCCGAGCGGGGTCGAGCCGGGCTGCATGCTCCAGATCATGAGGCCGGGTTTGCGGTTCAGGACGCTCGAGGCGGTGACGTGGAAGTCATCGGTGGGGCCGGACGATGTGGGAGAGCCGAGCCAGCCGATGCTCGGGGAGCATCCCTGCGAATTGATTTTCGCCGTGCAATAGGTGCTCGGCGAAGGAGTGCCGTCCACCATCGCGACGTTGAGATAGGTGCCCGCGCTGATTCGAGTGTAGGAGGACCCGATCGGGAGCGCCGGGACGAGATTCAATCCATATCGGTCATCTCCCCACGCATCGAGAAGGCCATCGCTTCTCCGTGCGAGTGAGTGATATCCACCCGCAGCAATCTCTACATAGGAGACGCCGTTGGGCAGCGACGGAACGTTGCACTGGCCATGCTCGTTGGCGCCGAATGCGATCACGATGCCATTGCTCAGGCGAGTGAGCGTGTGGCTCCCGGACAAGTCCCCGCCTCCTGCGACCTCGACATAGGAAAGCCCATTCGGAAGCAAGGGAACATTGCACTGACCATTGCTGTTGTCGCCCCACGCGATTGCGGTTCCGTCGCTCCGAATGGCAACGGTGTGGTAACTTCCCGCAGTGACTGCGGTGTAGGCAAGCCCGGGCGGCAACACAGGCACGTTGCATTGCCCCTTGTCGTTCCGGCCCCACGCAATGATCGACCCATCGCTGCGCCGGGCGACGCTGTGATCCCATCCCGCTGCGATCTCGACGAAGGAAACACCGTTGGGTAGCGGCGGAACGTTGCACTGGCCGAAGCTATTGCCACCCCACGCGGCTGCGGTGCCGTCGCTGAGACGCGCGAGCGAATGGTAGTGGCCCGCCGCAATCTCGACGTACTGGAGCAATGGCGGCAATGCGGGTACGTTGCACTCGCCCGTGAGGTTGCGTCCCCAGGACACGACGACGCCGTCGCTGCGCCGGGCAAGCGTGTGTTCACTGCCCGCCGCGATTTCCACGTAGGGAGATCCCTGGGGAGCGGATGGCGCGTTGCACTGGCTGTACTGGTTTCGCCCACAGGTCACGACCGTTCCGTCACTCCGCCGCGCGACGGTGTGGTTCCAGCCCATCGCGACTTCGACATACGTCAGCCCGGGTGGAAGCGCGGGGATGTTGCATTGCCCGAACTGATTCCCGCCCCACGGCACCAGACTGCCGTCGCTGAGTCTCGCGGCGGAGTGACTCGAGCCCGCCGCAACTTCGACGACTGTGGGTCCCGCGGGGAAGCTGGGCACATTGCATTCACCCTGACCGTTGTATCCCCAGGCAACGACGATTCCGTCGCTCCGACGGGCGACGATGTGTTCCTGACAGGCCGCGATCTCGACGTACACGACCCCGGGGGGCAACGAGGGAATGTTCTGCAGCCCGCTGGATGACGCCCCCCAGACGAGAAGCGTCCCGTCGCTCCTGCGCGCGACCGAATAGTATCCGCCGCACTCGACATCGACGTAGGTGAGGCCGGCAGGCAGGGCGGGCACGTTGCACTGGCCGAAAGTATTGGCACCCCATGCCTTGATCGTGCCGTTGCTTCGCCTGGCAAGGCTATGCTCGCCCCCCGCTGCGACCTCCACATAGGTGAGCCCCGCAGGCAGAGCAGGCACGTTGCACTGATGGCTGAAGTTGGCCCCCCAGGCAACTGCGTTCCCGTCACTTCGGAGGGCAAGCGCGTGGCCGCCCCCCGTCGAGACGTCAGCATAGGTCGTCCCGTTCGGCGGCGCGGGGATGGTGCCGAGGTTGGTACCCCAGTTCACCACCGAACCGTCTCCGCGCCGTGCGATCGTCACATCCATCCCAGCGGCGATCTGCGCAAAAGGTTCCGAGTTCCAGCGGCTATCGAAGACCTGTGCCCCCCAGCCGACAAGGTTCGCTTCCTGTGCACTCGCGTTTCCGAGTGAGCACACCACGACCGCTCCAGCGGCCGCGAGCAACATGAAACTGTGGCGGATCGTGCTGAACATTTTCGCTCTCCCTGTAGATGCGATTGAGGTGAGGACCCTGGTCGTCGAACCTGGAATCAATTCTGCGCGTCGGGGCGTAGGCGTATCAGCGTAGCACCTCCTCGCAATCTCGGGACACCCATGCGTCGAGCCGCGAGTGTGCAGCGATCCGCCACCTATCCGCGGTCTGCCCTGAGGTTTCAGCCCCGCTGACCTTCTCCCCAAGCTCTCAGGCAATTGCGGCGCACGGAAGCCTCGAACGAGATGCTCCTCCCTTAGACGAGCGCCGAGCCCGTGCTTGGTCCGGCACGCAGCACTTCGGACACGATCGACAGGGCTTCGCTCAGCTCTTCGCGGGCGCTCGGCGTGCCGATGCAAAGGCGAACGGCGTGCGGGACGTTCGAGCGCAGCACGGCGAAGGACTCGGGAGCTGAGACGGCGACGCCGCGTTTTCTGCAGCTCTGCACGAACTCGTCCGCGCGCCACGGATCGGGGAGCTCGAGCCAGAGCGTGCTGCTCGTCGACGCCGACGGCGTCTTCGGATCGTCGAGCAGCCGGCGAGCGAGGGTCTGACGCGCGGCGACCTCGTTCCGCTTGGCGCGGGCGATGCGCGCGGCCGTGCCGTCTCCGATCCACAGCGCGGCGAGCTCGCACATCAAGGGCGCGCCCATCCACGCAATCGCGTTGTTCGCGCCGATCAGGCGCGGCATCAGGTCGGGATCCGAGCGCGGGGCGAGCAGGTAGGCGACGCGCAGGCCGGCCGAGACGCTTTTCGACAGGCTCTCGATGAAGAGCGTGCGCTCGGGAGCGAAGGCCGCGACCGGCGCGATCGCTCCGTCCTTGGGCAAGAGGAATCCATGGCTGTCGTCCTCGACGATCCACAAGCCATGGCGCTCCGCGATTCCCCCGATGGCGCGTCTGCGGTCCTCCGGCAGGATCACGCCGGTCGGGTTGTGCAGGTTGGGCATCAGGTAGAGGAAGCGCGCGCGGGTCTTCTTCGCCACGGCCTCGAGGGCGTCGGGCAGGATTCCGTGCCCGTCCATCGCGACGGCGTGGGTCCGGAGGCGCAGCAGGCTGGCCAGGGACTTCAGGCCCGGATAGGTCAGCGACTCGGCCATCACGCCGTCGCCGGCGTTCGAGAGGGCGGCGAGGGCGACGGCCATGGCGTGCTGGGCTCCGCCCGTGATCAGGACACGCTCGACGGCCGGCGCGACTCCGCTGCGCTCGAGCCAGCGCACCCCCGCCTCGCGGTGGCGATCGAGACCGGCGGGTCGGTAGGTCTCGAAACAATCGGCGAGGTCGGGGCGCTCCGCGAGAGCGCGCAGGGCCGACGATCGCTCCTCGGCGCTCGGCCCCCCGGCCGGGATGTTGATCGCGAGGTCGTGGAGCTGCGCGGGCGCCACGGCGTCGGAGCGATCGAAGCTCGGCTGGGAGGTCGCGTGGCGGACGAAGCTGCCGCGGCCGACTTCACCGTTGATCAGGCCGCGCGATTCGGCCTCGGCGTAGGCGCGCGAGATGGTGCCGATGTTCAGGCCGAGCACGCGAGCGAGGGCTCGGTGCGTCGGCAGCTGCTCGCCGGGGCGCAGCGCGCCGGTGGCGATGTCGTTGGCGAGCGCGTCGGCGAGGGCGAGGTAGAGCGGCGCGCGGCCGGGGATCAGAGTCGGCTTCCAGATTGACACCATGACAATGCTGCCTCTATGCAGAGCAATTGTCACGCACTATCTTGAACATGTCGCGCTTCCTGACACAATCCAAGCAGGTGAGTGGCAGCGCGCTCACTTCTGACACGAGACAAAGAGGCTCCCATGACCAGGACATCCCCCGCCGCCCCCTCCGCTCCCGCACCCTTCGAGCTCAAAGTCGGCCTCGCCCGCATGCTCTGCGGCGGTGTGATCATGGACGTGACCACCGCCGACCAGGCGCGCATCGCCGAGGACGCGGGCGCGGTCGCGGTCATGGCGCTCGAGCGCGTGCCCTCGGACATCCGCAAGGAAGGCGGCGTCGCGCGGACGGCTGCGATCGAGGTGATCGCCGAGATCCAGCGCGTTGTGACCATCCCGGTGATGGCCAAGGCGCGCATCGGCCACTTCGCCGAAGCCTGGATCCTCGAGGAGCTCGGCGTCGACTTCATCGACGAGAGCGAGGTGCTCACCCCCGCTGACAGCGAGCACCACATCGACAAGCAGGCCTTCCAGGTGCCCTTCGTCTGCGGCGCGACCTGCCTGGCGGAAGCCCTGCGCCGCATCGGCGAGGGCGCGGCCTTGATCCGCACCAAGGGCGAGGCGGGCACCGGCAACATCGTCGAGGCCGTGCGGCACCTGCGGCTCGTCAACCAGGAGCTGCGGCGCGTGGCACAGTCGCCGCGCGAGGAGCTGATGGCCCTGGCCAAGGAGCTGCGCGCTCCCTACGAGCAGGTCCTTGCGGTCCACGCCCTCGGTGGCCACCTGCCGGTGCCGAATTTCGCGGCCGGCGGCGTCGCCACGCCGGCCGATGCGGCCCTGGTCATGGCTCTCGGCGCCGAGGCGGTGTTCGTCGGCTCGGGCATCTTCAAGAGCGAAGACCCGGCGCGCACTGCCAAGGCGATCGTCAAGGCCACGGCGCGCTTCCGCGACCGCGCGGTGCTGCTCGAGGCGGCGCGCGAGTCGGGCGCGGCCATGAAGGGCATGTCGATCGAGAGTCTCGCGCCAGCGGAGCTGCTCGCGTCGCGCGGCTGGTGATCGGACCATGGTCCAGGCCCAGAAAGCGGGCGTGCTCGCCCTGCAGGGATCGTTCGAGCCCCATGCTCGCGCGCTGGCTCGTCTCGGGCACGAGCCGGTGCTCGTGCGCGCGCCCGCGGACCTCGTGGGACTGTCGCACCTGATCCTGCCCGGCGGCGAGTCCACCACCCTTCAGCATCTGCTCGAGCTCTTCGGGCTTTGGGATCCGATCCTCGATCGAGCGCGAGCCGGCGATCTCGCTCTCTTCGGAACCTGCGCCGGCGCGATCCTGCTCGGCAAGGAGGACGGCTCGCCTCCTCAACGCTTCGGCTTGCTCGACGCAGGCCTCGAGCGCAACGCCTATGGCCGTCAGGTCGACTCGTTCCGCGCCTCGATCGAGATCGAGGGGCTCGAAGGCGGCCCGATGCAGGCGATTTTCATCCGCGCGCCGCGCTTCGCGAGCGTAGGCGAGAGCGCGCGCGTCCTCTCGCGCCTCGAAGGCGAGGCCGTGCTCGTCGAGCAACCGGGCTTGCTCGCTGCGACCTTCCATCCCGAGCTCAGCGAAGACGATCGTCTCCACGCACGCTTCCTTCGCTGCTGAGTTGTCGGAATCGAGGCCGCCATCCCGCGACTCCTCGTCAGCGAAGGATCGCCTGGACTCGCACCGGGCTGAACCTGACTCTCCACCCGGCATCCTCGCCGTGCCAGACCGTCGCGAACTCGCCGGTGGCGATGTCGCAGACCTTGAGGACGGGGTGCTCCCATGCGAAGTAGCCGAATCGCCCATAGCTGCGCGAGATCTTCGAGCCCTTCGTCGGCAAGGCTGGATAGAGCACGAGTCGAGTACCGCACATTCCTACGGGTGAGGACTCGCCGTTTTCGCGCGCGGCTTCGTCGCGGACGTCCGGCCATGGAATCCGCGCGGGCGAAATCAGGCTCCGACCGCTTTCGAGCTCGATCAGCGAGCGATCGGGGGCTCCGCTCGCGAGAAAAGCTCGGCCGTCCGGTGAAAAACCGCCGTAGCCCGAGGAATTGCGCGCCAGAATCGCGCCGCTCGATACCGCGATGATTGCGCCCCCGTCGGTTCCCGTCGCAGCGAAGCTCTCGCCGTCCGGCAACCAGTCGATCTCCTGGATCGCTCCCACGCCCGGATCGAGCTCCTGCACCGCGAGGTCTTCGAGATCGAGGATCCGCAGGCGGCTGGCGCCCGGACCCGCCGGAGGTCGTATCAGCACGACCCGTCCACCGCGCGGGGCGAGGAACGGTGCATGGAAGCGCGAGTCGAGCGCCAGGAGCTTCGAATCGTGTCCGTTGGAACAGTCGAGCAGCCGCAGAGTCCAACGCTCGGCGTCGCTCAAGCGCTCGGCCGGCACGCTGGTCAGGGCTTCGACCAACTGGTGCGCGAAACGCTCCCGCTCGCCATCGACGACGTACACCAGGCGACCCTGATCGTCGACAGAGCTCGAGAGGCGCGGTTCTTTCTCCGGGCTGACCTCGAGACTTCTCAAACTGGGCAGATCCACGAGGGTGAACACGGGAAACAGGCTCGGGTTGACAGGCGAGATGACCAGCGTGCCTTCGGACTGCGCGATCAAGCTCGGATTCTCTGGCCCGGGCACACGCTCGAGCGTCGAGCATCCGAGGCAGAGAAGAAACACGGTTGCGATCGCGGGGAGATTTCGCATGGTCACAACGCTACCCCTCTGCTCAGGGCTCGACGGTTTTTTCAGCGTGGATTGGTTTTGATCGGATCATTCACGCGCGCTGCACGACGTCGAATCAGGAAGTAGACGGGCAGCCCCGCGGCGACGAGCACGGCACCCCACACCAGCGCGTCGCGGCCGATTCCAGCCAGGGCATAGAGGCTGTAAGCGAGCGCGGCTGCTGACAACCAGCGGCTGCTCCCGACTCCGCGCACGGTCCAGGCCAGACTGCTCGCGACATAGGGCAGCAGCGTGGCGCCAGTCGAAAGCAGGATCGCGAAGGTGAACACTTTCACCAGCGACTGGTTGTAATTCGACAGCACCAGCGCGCTGGCAAGCACGCTGCCGATCACCACGCCGAAGACCGGCGTGCCTTTGGAATCCGTGCGCGCGAAAAATCCGGGGAACACTCCGTCGCGCGCCGCTGCAAGCGGGACCTGCGCGGACAACATCACCCAACCATTGAGCGCGCCGAAGCACGACAGGACGGCGACCAGCGCGATGGCAGTTCCCGCGCCTTGTCCCCATAGGAGTGTCGCTGCATCGATCATCGGCGCTTGCGAGGTATGGAGTGCTTCAGCGGGCACGATGCCGAGCACCGCAGTGCAAGCCAGGATCGTCGCGACTCCCGCGATCAAGGTCCCGAGCATGGTCGCGCGCGGCACGTTGCGCTCGGCGTCGCGGATCGAGCCGGCGGGGACCGTCGCGGCTTCCAGGCCGAGCAGCGCCCACAGCGTCAGGGCCGCCGTCGCGTTCGCTACTTGCGGCAGACTGTCCGGAGTCGGATTGAACGGCGTCAGATTCCCAGCATCGACGAACCAGATCGCGACGGCGCCGAACAACAACAGCGGCAGAAGCTTCAGTGCCGTGCTGACCAGCTGCAAGAACCCCGCTTCCTTCAGGCCGGCGAGATTGACCGCGCTGCACACCCAGAGTCCTGCCAATGCGCAAGCCGTGGCTCTAACCGGCGTCGAAGTGCTCCCCGGAATCAGCTTGCCGAGGCTGCCCGCGAAGGCCACCGCGATCGCGGCGTTGCCGCACCAGATCGAGATCCAGTAGCTCCAGGCGATCACGAAACCCGCGAGCTCGCCGAAAGCGTTGCGCGCGTAGGCGTAGGGCCCGCCGGTCTGCGGCCAGCGCGCCGCGAGCTTTGCGAAACACAAGGACAAAAGGAGCACGCCGCACAACGTGATCCCCCAGCCGATCAGCGTCGCCGCGCCGTAAGGCGCAAGGGAAGCCGGCAGGAGGAACACGCCGCTGCCGATCATGCTGCCGATCACCAGCGCGGTGGCCGACCAGATTCCGAGCGGCCGGCGCGCGTCGCTCATGCGGCGCCGTCGCGATACACCTCGCGCAGGAGCTCGTGGAAGTGGTGCACGGCGTTCTCGCGCAGGGGATTCAAGCGGCCCGGGACGTAGGAGCCCGAAGCGAGGCCGCGCTGCACCGCTTCGCAGATCGCGATGTCCTCGGCCTGGACTTCGTCGCTGAAGGAAAAATCCGCCTCGCGCCGCTCGCGGGCAGCGTCGGATGCATCGAGGCTGTAATAGAAATCGAAGACGACGCGGCAGCGGTCGACGCCCTTGGGGATCACGCGGTTCGCCTGCAGCCGGCCCGGGAGGATGTTGAGCATCGTGTTCGGCCACAGCCAGTAGTACAGCGCGTCGCCCGCGCCGTAGAGGCCCGCGCCGCTCTCCAGCGGGCTCCATTGATAGGAGTGCAAGCGCGCCGTCCTCGTCTCGTAGCTCTTGTAATCGAGCAATCGGGTCAGGCCCGGATGGATGTGCGGGACGTGATAGCCCTCGAGGTAGTTGTCCACGTAGACCTTCCAGTTGCAGCCGACGTCGTAGCCGACGCGGTGGTGATGGCCGTAACTCTCGAGGCCGCGATTCGCTCCGAGCCGCTCGTCGATGCCGTGCACGAGCTCGTCGAATGCGGTCGCACCTGAATTCAGCGTGGCGAAGACCATGCCCTGCCACACGCGCGTCTCGAGCCGCGGCAGGCGCACGCTGCTGGGATCGAAATCCACTGCCTGCCCCATCTCCGGCGCCGCGCGCAGCACGCCGTCGAGACCGTAATTCCAGCCGTGGTAGCGACAGCGCAACGAGCGCGCCGCGAGGCCGTCGCAGGTGGCGATCGGCCCTGCGCGGTGGCGGCAGACGTTGTGGAACACGCGGATCTCACCCTCCGATCCGCGCACCGCGATCACCGGCAAGCCGGCAAAATCGCTGACGACGTGATCGCCGGGGTTCTGGAGCTGACAACCATGGCCGATCAACTGCCAGCCGCGGTCGAAGACCACACGGCGATCGAGAGCTGCCATGGCCGACTCACAATAAAAGCGCGCGGGCAGAGCGGTCGCGCGTTCGAGGGGCTGCGGGGCCAGCTCGTCCATGGGCGTGGTCATGGGCGCAGTATCACCCGCGAATAGGGTACGGAGTCAGGTGAATTCGTCCGGAGTCGTGCGGGGGATCCGCCAGCCGCTTTCGCGGCTTGCGGATCCCCCGCATGACTCCGGACGAATTCACCTGACTCCGTACCCGTTGACAATCATGCAAGCCCGAATACCCTCGCTCACATGACCACCTACGACACTGCTGAAACGATCATCGGCTTTGCGGTCAAGACGACTCTCAACGTGGCGATCGGCGGGCCGACGTCCGTCGTCACCGGCTACCACGAGACGCACTTCAAAGTCCTCGCCCGCGCCCTCCAGGAATCCAGTCGAGATGCTGACATCCAGAAATCGCTGGAAGAGATCCGCAAGAACCTGAAGTCGATGAAGGACTCGGGCGCGCGCATCATCTCGAAAATTCCGGCCAAGCCGGAGGCGCCTTCCGCGGCGGTGACCGACCTGCTCGATCCGGTGAAGAACAAGGCCTATGCGAAAGAGGTCAAGGTCTTCTCCGCCGGAGTCACCAATGAACTCGAGGCATTGAGCGCCTGGATCAAGGCCGCCGAGGACATGGTCAAACGCACTTCAGGCGAGCTCGCGAAGATCGAGAAGAACCTGAACATGCACAAGGCGCGCTGGCCCGCGCTGCGCCAGATCAGCAACGCGAGCCGCTTCCAGGAAATCCAGTTCATCAAGATCCAGGAGATGGACGCGCTCTCCAAGCAGCTCGCAACCGTGAAGGCCCTGCACGCGGCCTACGATCGCTTCTAGCCGAGACTTTCGAGAGTGGAGCCGGCAACTCAGCGAGGGAGGCCCTTCGATCGCAGCGCGGGGACAGCGTAGGCTGCTCGGATGGAACTGTCCTACGTCAGAATGAAGGACGGCAGCGTCAATCTTTGTCTGGGCAAGGAATGGCCCGGCTTCAACCAAGCGCTTGCGGATTCCATCTCGTCTACACCGCCAAGAGGCTCCAAGGAGACTTCGATTTCGACCTATTGGATCGACGAGGCACTCCGCGAGACTGAACACACGGACACGGCATCTGGAAGCCGTCGGTTCCAGGGCGGCAACTCCACCTCGTTCCGACTGGAGGGTTCGACCGTTCGGGCCTCGTCCGACTATGAGTTATTCGACGACGAGACCATGCCCGTCGAGCAATTCAGGTCACTCCTCGTCGCCTGGCGCGTGGAAGTCGAGCGTCTGAGATCGATCGAACCCATCGTGGTTTCAGAGACCTATCGTCGAAATCCGTCGCGTTAGGAGCTCGAGAGGTGGTGCCAGCGCGAGTCCGGCGATCGTGCCGCATCCACATGCCGCCGGTTTTGCCTTCGCTCAAGGGCACACTACGAATTCGAGCCCTTCGGTCAGCGTGACGTTGTTCGGCGCGGGGAAGCCTTGATCGCGGCCGCACCACTGGCAGTTCACCAGGGTGCCCGCAATGCTGAGCCAAGGCTGCGGATGCCCGCCGAGGGATCCCGAGGCGAAAGCGTTCATGTCGATCGAGAAGACGCCCGAGCAATCGTTCGCCGGCAAAGCCGTGCCGCCCGAGTCGACGATCGGCGTGCGACGGATCGGCGATTTCAGGCACAGGGTTCCGCCCTGGAAAGGCATGGCGAGCCGACCGGTCGAGCCGTAGAGCAGGAACGCGCTCTTGCGATTGCGCACGTTGGTGCCGCTGACGATGAATTCCGACGCGTAGGAAGCGCTGGAGAATCCGCTCGCGTGGATCGCCGGCAGGCAGCCCTGCGAATTCAGCTTGGCCGTGCAGTACACCGTCCCCGAAGTGCAGGCCGTTCCGCGCAGCGCCAGCGTGTCCGTCGCTCCCGCCGCAATTGCGACGAACTTTTCGCCGCTGGACAAGCTCGGCACGTCGCATTGGAAGAACGTGTTATCCCCCCACGCGAAGACCGAGCCGTCGCTCGAGCGCGCGACCGTGTGCAGCGAGCCTGCCGCGATCTCGACGATGTTCGACGAGGAAGCGATCACGGGCACGTCGCACTGGCCTTCCCAGTCGCGTCCCCACGCGACCACCGCGCCGTCGCTGCGCAGGGCCGCGCTGTGGAACTCGCCGGCGGAGATCGCGACGTAGCGCGCGCCCAAAGGCAGCGCGGGCACGCTGCACTGGCCGAAGTCGTTCCGGCCCCAGGCCACGACCGACCCGTCGCTGCACATTGCGAGATTGTGATTCGCGGAAGTCGCGATCGCGGCGAAATCCACTCCCGCGGGCAGGGTCGGAACCTCGCACTGCTGGAACGAGTCGTCTCCCCAGGCGATCAGCGCCGCGTCGCTGCGCAGGGCCAGCGTATGCAGGTTCCCAGCGGCGATCGCGACGTAGCTCTCCCCCGCCGCCAGCGCGGGCACCAGGCATTGGCCAGCGGAATTGTTGCCCCAGGCGACGACCGATCCATCGCTGCAGCGCGCGGCGAAGTGTCTTTCCCCCGCGACCACGTCGACGAAGCTCACGCCGAGAGGCAGCAGGGGCGGGTTGGACTGGCCGAACTCGTTGCGTCCCCAGGCCACGAGCGAGCCGTCGGCGCGCAGCGCGGCGTGGATCTCGAGACCCGCGACTACTCGCGTGTATTCAGCGCTCGGCGGCGCGGACGGCACATTGCACTGGCTCTCCCAGTTGCGCCCCCAGACGGTGATCGACCCATCGTTGCGGCGCGCGAGCATGTGCCGCCAGCCCGGCGCGACCTGGAGGTAGCTCTCCCCCGCCGCCAATGCGGGCAGCTCGAGCTGGCTCCACAGGTTCTCTCCCCAGGCGACGTACGAGCCATCGCTGCGGCTCGCCACGCTCACATAGCCGCCCGCCGACATCTCGCCGTAGCTCATGCCGGGCGGCAGCACGGGGACGTCGCACTGACCGTCGCTGTTGTATCCCCAAGCGAGGATCGAGCCGTCGCTGAGGCGGGCCATCGAGTGGTACTCGCCAGCCGTGATCTCGACGACGCTCAAGCCCGGCGCGACCTGGGGCACGTCGCATTGACCGTAGTTGTTCCAACCCCAGGCGACGACCGCTCCATCGCTGCGGCGCGCGACGTTGTGGTAGACACCCGCGGCCAGCTCGACATAGCTCACTCCCGCCGGAAGCGCGGGCACGGAGCACTGGCCATGGTTGTTGTAGCCCCAGGCCAGGATCGAACCATCGCTCAGCCGCGCCGCAGTGTGGTACACGCCCGGCGCGAGCTCGACGAAACTCACGCCCGGCGGCGCCGCGGGCACGTTGCACTGTCCCCAGTTGCTGTTGCCCCAGGCGATCATCGAGCCGTCGCTGAGCACGGCGGTGGAGTGGTACCAGCCTGCCTCGACGTCGACGGCGGTCACTCCGGGCGGCAGAGGCGGCGGGTTGCATTGACCCCATTCGTTCTCGCCCCACGCGACGATCGAGCCGTCGGAGCGAACCGCCAGGCTGTGGGAGCCGCCGCCCGAGACGTCGATGTACGAAGCCGTGGTCAGGCTGCTGTCGACGACTTGGGAGCCCCAGCCCTGGAGTCTTCCCTGGGCGGCGGCAGATGCGGGTGAATGCACTAGGGCGAAGACGGCCACGAACCCTAGGGAGATCGCCCGACCTGCTCGTCCGAGGGGGGCTGAAGGACTCTCCAGGACCTCCCGATCCCCAGGCAACCGTCCCCCGCTTCGCCTCAGTGCATTCATGCCGATACTTGTCGCTCGGCGCGGAATCCGAACGGGACTTGGGGATTCTTCCCTTCCGGATCCGCCCGAGGGGGCTGCGCGGGCCGAAGTCGATCCGGGTGCTGCCCCGCATCGCTGTGCGGAACTGCCATGCAGGGCGCTGTCGCTTCCGGCCCAAGTTGGCCACGCATCGCGAGGGGAAGATCCTCAGGCTCGGCGCGGTCAGGGAGGACGAGCAGCCGGGCGCTGGCCGGTCTTGCGCTGCCCCGCTCGTCAGCGGTTCGCGGACTGCGGCAGGCGCTCTTCCGAGACCTCGTAGAGCGACTTCAGCGCGGCGCGGAGGGCCTTGGCGATGCGCGGGTCGACGCGCGAGGCGAGGGCTTCGACCAGCTCGTGCGAAGCGGCCAGCGTGCGGTCGCGTCCGCCGTTGAACTTGGACCAGACCGCTTCTGCGTCCGGCGCGGCGCGCAGCTGGTTGACGAGGCTGTGCAGGTTGTGGAGCTTGTCGCAGGCCTTGACCGAAGCCGCCTCCGGCGACATGTGCGGCACCTTGTCGACGGCCGCCTGCTTGCGCTCGGCCCAGGTGCGCGACTTGTCCTCGGTGAGCTGCGCGACGATCCCGGCGACGTGGGCGCCGAATTCGGACTGAACGCGCTCGAGCGACCACTCGGGACAATCCTCGACCACGTCGTGCAGGAGTCCCGCGGCGACCACGTCGTCGTCGAGCCCGAAGCGCGCGAGCATCAGCGCGACGTGCATCGGGTGCGTCACATACGGACTCGCGTCGTCGCCCTTGCGGCTCTGGCCTTCATGCGCCGCGATCGCGGCGTGCAGGGCGCGCTCGATGACTTGCGAATACATCAGATCTGCACGCCCAGGGGCTTGAGCGCGACGATGCCGAACAACATCGAGGCCAGGAAGAAGGTCAGGAGAATTCCGCCCTCGCCGCCGGGCAGCCAGCCGAGATCGCGCTCGGGGTAGGCGATCGCGACGCTCGCGAAGGGCGAATCGGAGGCGAAGCCCGCTTCGGCCGGCCACAGGGCGGGCCAGTGATCGGGATCGGTCAGGCGATACCAGTCGCGGTTGTTGACGCGCCGCGGTTGCATCACGCGCAGGCTGGCGTCGCCGGCGCAGAAGAGCTTGGTTTCGGTCGCGGCATTGCCGAGCGCGAGCTTGATCTCGTGCACGCCGGACTTGGTCGCCGCGATCTCCTGATACGCGCGGCCCTCGCCGGGAATCCTGACGAGCTTCGAAAGCGCGACCACGCCGTCGGGCAGGCTGACCTTCAAGTCCTTGATCAGGCTCGCGGATTTCGGCTCGAGTTGGACTTCGAGCAGAGTCCCCGCCCCCGCGAGTTGCGCCATGGGATCGCTGGTCAAGGCGACCGGCGCGTAGGCGTAGCGCACCACGAACTGCGCGATCACGAACACGAAGGGAATCGCGAGCGGGATGAAAGGCCCGAAGTTGAGGCCCAGGTATTTGAAATTCCCGCCGAGGATCTTGAGCACCGAGGTCGACACGACGCGCAGATCATCCTGGAAAATCCGGATCGCGATGATGTGACCCTTGAGCCGGTCCTTGACGGCCTTGATGCGCCGCTGCGAGCTGATGTGCTTGAACGCGATCAAGGCGACCACGCCGAACACACCCGAGACGAAGATCAAGGCCCAGCCGACGCCCAGATACTCCAGCGGTGACAGAACCTGGTCGAACAACCAGGTCATCGCTCCGTTGAGGGCGTTCATGCGGGGATCACGGAGAGCGTCGTCGGCTCAGCTGATGTAGCCAAGCCCGCGCAGCT
>Ga0193706_1000765_pt1 | contig 16433 bp, 14 predicted proteins | sample U3c1metaG_FD_160130 | JGI IMG/M metagenome (GOLD analysis project Ga0193706, IMG submission 160130) | Soil microbial communities from a riparian zone of the East river system, Colorado, United States - U3c1 | ecosystem: Environmental > Terrestrial > Soil > Riparian zone | place: USA: East River... | reverse complement strand
AGATATCCCATGCCGCCGCAGCACTCCCGCGCCTGCTGGAGCGCGGCGATGGCGTGCCAGCTCGCGTACGCTTTCAGGCCCGCGGTGTCCGCCTCCACTTTCCGGCGCGTCTCCTCGGTGCGCGCGGCGTAACGCTCCGCCAAGTCGCGCATCGCGAAGTGTAGCGCGTACGTGGTGGCGAGCGCCGGCATCAAACGCAGTTGGTGTGTGAGAAAATTCAAGAGCGGGCTCTCTGGCTTGCCCTCGGGCCCGAACTGCCGGCGCAGAGCGCCGTAGCGCGTGGCGATCGTCAAGCCGACCTTGGACGCCGTGACCGCGGCGGCCGCCACGCTGAGCCGCGCCATGACCAGCGTGCCCACCATCGTGAAAAAGCGCTTGCCCGTGCTGGCGATCGGGCTCGTGTACTCCCCCTCGGCGCTGACCGACGCGTAACGGTCCAGTAAATTTTCGCGCGGCACCTCCACGTGATCGAACCAGATTCGCCCGTTATCGACGCCGTTCAGGCCCATTTTGTGGCCCGAGTCTTCGATGCGCACGCCGGGCAAGAGCTTGCCCTGCTGATCGCGCACCGGGACGAGCAACGCGTGCACGCCGTGCAACGCCCCCTCGACTTCAAGCTGCGCGAACACCGTCAACATCTGCGCGTGGCAGGCCGCGTTGCCAATCCATTCCTTGCGCGCCGATTCGGACGGCGTGTGCACCACGAAGCATTGCTTGTCTCGGTCATAGCGCGCCAAGGTCTCGATGCGGCGCACGTCCGAACCATGCCCGAGCTCGCTCATCGCAAATCCGCCGAGCAGCTTCGTTTCGGCCGCTGCGCGCAAGTAGCGCTCGTGGTGCCGTTCGGTTCCGAGCTGCAGAATACTCCCGCCGAAGAGTCCGAACTGCACGCCGAACTTGACGGTGAGGCTCAGGTCGAACTGCGCGAGCGCTTCGAAGAACGCGATCGCCGAGCGTTCGTCGCCGCCTCCGCCCTGCGCCTTGGGGATGGCAGCCATTGGCAAGCCGGCCGCCGCCACCTGCCGCAACCAAACGAGTACCTGCGCGCGGTATTCGGGGAGACCGGGATTGTCCAAGTAGCGAAACGAATCCTGCGCGAGTAAGGCGCGCACGCGTTCCCAGGCTTCACGGCGCGGGCCATCCAGAAACTGCGTGAGCGCGCCGGGTTCGAAAGCGGCGGGCGCTTCCGCAAAATCCTGCCTGACGGGAAAGGGTGAATCGAACAGCACCTGCGCGGCGTCACTGCCGGCGAGCCCCAGCGCCTGCTCTGCAGCCCCCAGAGCTTCAGCGAGGGCAGAGCTCAGCGCACCGTTGTCGCCGCGCGCGAGCTCCATGCCGAGGTCCGCCAGCGAGCGGCGCTGCGGCGTTTCCAGACCTTTTGCCGACTCGCGAATTCGCTCCAGCAAATCGTCCAGTTCGACGGCGCGCGGAGGTGCCGCAGAGTCCAACCAGTAGCCGAGCTCGCGCTGCTCTTTCTCGCCGAGCTCCGGAGCCGCCAATAGCCGCTCGCGCAGGGCGGCCATCTCGCTGACGCTGAGCTCGCCGTCTCCCCACGCCACGTAGATGAGCGGCGCCATCGCCGCCAGGCGCGGCTCGCGCATCAGCCGTTCGGCTGGAGAATCCTTGCGCTTTCGCTTGAGCATCCCGCTTTTGTAAGCACGGAGCGCAAAGCTGCAATGCAGCAGCTCAACAGGGGCCGCAGCTCCAGATTCCCGCCGAACATTGCGTCGGGCTACCGCTGGCGCAATGCACGTTGCAATTGCCGACGTTGATGCAATGTACCGAGCAGGCGCCCTCGCAGGTCACGTTGCAGTTGCCGACGCTCTCACACAACACCGTGCTGACGGCGCCGACCTTCGGTGCGCAGTCGTTCACGTTACGACAGCTGTAGTTGCAACTTTCCCCACACGTGGTGTGACACGTGCTCGTGCTTTCGCAGAGGACGCGGCAGCGCGCGCCACACGCCACCTTGCAATTCGAGCCGCTCTGGCACGTGTACGCGCAGTCTTCGCCGCACGTCGCGTTGCAGTCGTCCGCGCCGCTGCAGCCGGGCGTGCAATCGTCCCCGCAGTTGAACACACAGCGGCCATCCGAGCAATCGCACAGCGGGCCCGTGCATTTATCGTCGTCGCAGGACACAGCTCCGGCCAGAAGCGAAGCCAAAAATAGAGCCGCGGCGGCTCGCCTCGAACGCCAGATCCTCGCCATGTGCTTGCGCAGGGTACGCCTTCGCGCAAAAACCCGAAACCCAGACGTGGCCGAGCACGTATGCTTCGGACCGGGCTACACCCATGCTCCGCGAGCGGGCCACGCTGCGGACGCCAGAAAGGAAGCCGCCATGCTCCGTGCCATTCTCGACGAGACCAAAGTCCACCCCAGCGTTCGCGACACCATCGCAAACAACCACAGCGACATCGTCAAACAAGTCCAAGCCGCCATTTCCAAGAACGACGTGGGCATGGCTCAGAACGTGTTTCCCAAGAAGGCACGCGCCGCGCTCAAGGCTCACAACGTACCGTTCGAATACCTCGAATTCGGCAGCTACGTGAGTGAGTGGCGCCGCCGCACCGCGCTCAAAATGTGGACGGGCTGGCCCACTTTTCCGATGATTTTCGTGAAAGGCACGCTGATCGGCGGCTTCAAAGACCTCGAGCGCATGCTCGAAAGCGGAGAGCTGCAGAAGATGCTTCAGAATTGAACGGAGCGACACGTCCCGACTCCGCAAAGCAGTGCCTTGCGAAGTTCAGGGAACATTCATGGAAGTGCTCAGCGCACCTGAATCGTGAACTCCTATTTCAAAGACGTGAACGGCCGCCTCGCGGACGGCTCGTGTCTCACAAAGTTTCAACGGCGCCAGCGACCCTTCAACGGCTGACCAGATACACGTCGACCCTGCGGTTCAGGTCGCGGCCGGCGCGAGTGGCATTGCTCGCCAGCGGGCGCGCGTCACTCAGCGCCTCCACCTGCAGCAGATCGGGCGTCACGCCCGCGTCCCGCAAGTACGCCGCCACGAGCTCTGCTCGTTGCTCGGCGAGTTTGGCGTTGACCCGGCTTTTTCCCTGGAAATCGGCGTTACCGACGATGAGGGCCCGGCAGCGTCCTCGTCGCAACTCGACGGCTACGTCATCGAGCATGCCGACGGCCTGGGCATCGAGCCGTGCGCTCCGGTTCTGGAACAGGACGCGATGCACTTTGTTGGACGCGCCGGCACCCGCAGCGAGCTCGTCTTCGGGAAGCGGCCCGCTGCCTTCCACGTCGTTCGCGATGAATCCGTGCTTCTCGACGATGCTCTGCCCGCGCTCAGAAAGGACGAACCGCAGAAATGCGGCACTGGCACTCGAGGGCGCACCGTTCGTGTACATCAAGAGCGGCCGGTACACCGGATACGTGCCATCCCGCACGCTGCTCGCGCTCGGCGCTACAGGGCGAGCGCGCTCATTCTCGGCGACAGCCAGTGCTTGGACTCCCGGCTTCAGGTGACCGAGCCCCACGTAACCGATGGCGCCCGGATCCTCGCTCACGGCGAGCACGAGCTGTTCGCTCTTTTCCAGAACACGCCCGCGGGGTGAGAAGTCTCTGACCGGTTCGTCGGGCCGGCTCAGCACGCGGCTTCGAAAAAATTCGTGCGTTCCCGAATACGCCGGCCGCCGGAGCACACTGACCCGCCGAAGCTGACCGCCCCGGATTTCCGACCAGTCCGCGATCTCTCCGCTGAAGAGCGCGGCGACTTGCTGCATGCTCAGCGCTCGTATGGGGTTGCTCGGATGCGTGATGACGGCAACGCCATCGTAGCCGATCACGTATTCTTGAAGCTCGATCCCCAGGGCCCGTGCTTCTGCCAATTCTTCCGCGTTCACCGAGCGCGAAGAGGCGCCGATCAGCGCCGTTCCATCGAAGAGCCCTCCGAACGCCGTAGCCGAGCCGAGAGCCTCGAACTTCACGTCAGCGCCGGTCTCTTCGCGAAAAACCTGGGCCAACTCCGGTCCCAGCGCGCCGCCGATCGTGTCCGAACCTTTGATCTGCAGCGTGGCGCGAGCCGCGTCACGACTCGTGAAAACGACAGGCCAATTCATCCACACCGCCACGGGCTCCGCGCCGCGCACGGCCGGCGAGAAATGATAGTGGCGCGCGGCTTCGAGCGCAGCCTTCTCGAACGCGGCGAGATCGCGCCGCGAGCGGTACACCTTGGCTTGCTTTACACGGCCGTCACGCTCGATGAGAAGACGGAGCACGATGGTTGGCGAGAGCGCGAGCTGGCTCGCAGGGCGCGCCGGCGATTTGCCGGCAAGCAGCTTCGGCCGTCCGTCCGTCGGTGCCAGCGCGCTCACGTCGAGCGGTTCACCGCTGACCCTCGCGCTGACGCTTCCATCCACGGCCACTGCCGTATTCGGCGCGCGGTTCGAGAGCGCCGCCAAACTGACGAGCGCCAGAAGCGCGGCGCCGAGCGCGCGAATCGACCACGTGCGTGACGTGTGGGTACGCGACACGGAGAATGGAGCCAAGGTCGAGCTCGGACTCGCCTCCAGATGAGATCGCCGAGCTGGTCGGAGCAATGAGCCTTCGTCTTGTCGACGCGCGCCTTCCAGCAAGAGCTGCTGAGCCGTCGCCTGAATCGTGCGTACCGGAGAACACGAATACACGTCCGACACGGACACGCTTTGAAAGTGAGCGTCGCCACAAGCCAACATCGCGTAGACCGCGTCCTCCCCCGTCAAGTCCCCCCAGAACGCGTGCACGATTTCGCCGCCCTCGACGACTACGTGCCCTTCCGCTTCGCGCGCCGAGACCAGCAGAACCAGAGAGCGGCGATACAGAGCGCACAGCTGGAGGGCGTCCGGAAGCGCAACGACTGCAGCGGCGGGTGTCATCGAGCGCGCAGTCTGCCCGCGCCACGTCACCGTTCCGTGACGTTCTGGTTATTTCGAGCTCACTTCCTGACGCTGGCGAGCGCGACGGCGAGGCGCGGCGCCGCATTCGGGCGCTCGTACATGCGCTCCATGTACGCTCGCAAACCGGGAAACGTCTCGAGCAGCTCGACTTCATTGGCCCAATCGAGCGTGTACGCCATGACGAAGTCGGCCACAGTCACGTTGTCACCGACGAGAAACTGCCGGCCCTGCAGCTGCGCATCGAGCACGGCCGCCATGTCCGTGAAGTCCTTGCGCGCCAGCGGCAGCTCTTCCGGAATGCGCTTCTCTTTGGGATACAGGTTCCTGTGCCGCGCCATGCGCCAGAGTGGTTGCTCGAGCTCGGTGGCAGCGAACAGCAGCCAGCTGATCACGTGGGCACGCGCAGCGAGGTCCGCCGGCAAGAAGCCCTTCTCCGGGTATTTTTCGGCCAGGTACAGATTGATGGCGACCGACTCCGTCAGAAGCAAATCGCCGTCCACGAGCACGGGCAACTTGCCCGCGGGATTGATCTTCAAAAATTCCGCCGTCTTGTGCTCGCCCTTCGTCATGTCGACGTTGACGAACTCGTACTCGACACCGAGCTCCTGCAGCATCCACACGACGCGAATCGAACGCGATGGACCAAATCCGTAGAGCTTCATGGTTCAGCTTGGCTTGTGGGCGGGAATTCGGCCCATGGGAAGAGCGACGTACTCGAATCTTGCGCCGCTTCTCGCCAGGGATGGGCGCTGCGGGACCGAGCATTGCCTGCGCGCGAGCGTCTGGCACGGAAAAAATGCCCTCTCGATTTGGATTTGCAAGTTGAGGCATGAACTTGCGTTTTCATTTGGAGAGCCGCTTCGGAAGACGCGCGTAGTTATTCCAGCAGCGGCACGCACCACGTGCGATTGTCGCAGAAGGGCTGAGGTCCCACGTCTGCCGTGCAATTCGTGGGCAGCGTCACGTCGCGGTAGCCAATGGCCGCCTGTTGCTCGCGGCCCGTGGCAAAGTCACTGTCGGTGATGTTCAACCCGAAGTCGAAGCCCACCCGCATGCCGGCGCTGACGGACGCACGCCAGGGAATCTTCACTTCCACGTCGTAGCCGTCATCCACGATTCGGCTGGCGAACGCGCCCGGATCCAGGGGCTCCTCCAATTGAACGCCAGGTTCAGGATGGTAGTAGATGCGAGCGCGAGCGGGCTCTCCACCGCTTTGCGGGGTGACGATAATCTGCAGCGCGCCCCCGTCGCGCGCTCCGTCCGTGGGACCGCTGAGCTGATCCGTGGCCGCGGCGTAAAACTCCACGCCGTCGCCCTCACTGAGCAGCGCGTTCCGACTGACTATGATTTTCGGATCGATGACGTGGGCGTGCACGTGCAACGCTTCCGGCGACCAGGCCGCGCGCAAGAAGACGATTTCCGGCAGTGGCTGCGGCGGATTGCGGGTCCAGGCAGCGCGTGAAACCTCGAACAGCATGGGAGACAATCCGCAAAACTCGAGCGCACGGCCGTCCACGTTCTGAGCGCGCCCGAGCCGGGGAACGCTCTGACAGAAATCCGCGCCGGGCGGATCGGGGCACGAGCCGCGTTCGTCGCCGGCGTCGTGCTGCGACGAGCTGCCGAGCACTTGCACGTCGCGGCCGTCGCAGCCCGCTTGCGACGCGATCAGGTACGCGATCACCAGACTTCCGCGGCGCGTCATTGCGGAGGCCCTGGGATGCTCAGTGCGATGCCCGCGCTCAACTCGGCACCCAATCCGTCCAGCGCAACGGCGGTGCGCCCGTCATCCGTGGCGCGGATCGGCGCCAGAACCTGAAGTGCGGCGGCGCCCAGCGTGAAGCGCAGCGGCCCCGCGCGCGCCCAGCTGCGAACACCCAGCGCAGCGAGCGCGCCCCAAGCCGACTCGGACGAAGCGAATGCATTCGCAGCGGGCGTGGCCACGAAGTGAATGCGCAATGCCGCGGCGCTGACCTCCGCAGCCAGGCCGAAGGGTGCGTCGCGAGGAACGAGTGACAAACCGGCCGCGAGCGCCGCGTGCAGGTCGTCGGCACGCGCCGAGCCGTGCTGCGAATGACGAACGAATCCGTACGCTGCGCCTACTCGCAGCAGCGTGAACGCGTGCGAGCCGAGCCAGAGCGAGCCGAACAAGTCCCCACCCAGCGCGGCGCGCTCGGGAAGCATGGAAAACACGCCCAGCGCACCGAGCTCGAAACTGGGCCTGGCAGTCGTGGACGGGCGCTGTGTACGGGCTTGCGGCGCGGCGCGCACGGCAGGCGCGTCGACGACTTGCAACTCCGCCCAACTGGCGCGCAGCAGCTCATCGGTGGCGCTGGCTACGGCCATGGCGCGCGCATCCGCCGGAACGTCCGTGAGCTCGAGGCTCCGTTCCAAGCGTTTGCGCGTCACTGCGTCCGCTACGTCGAGATGGGCGATCACCTGTTCACCGGCGCGGCGCTCGATACGCACACGCAGCGCGGCCAATGCTCCGGCGCCTCCGCAAATCGCGAGCCGGCGCGCCACGAGCTCTGCGCTCAGATGCCGCTCGATGTCGCGTGCGAGCTCTGCGTCGAGTGATGGCGCTGCCACGCTGAGCGTCACGAACGAACGCGCCGCGCAAAGCTGCTCGGCATGAGCCGCCGGTGCGCACAGCCCGAGCATCGCGGTCAGGTAGCGGACGCTGCGCATCAAAGGTCGTCACATTGTCGTACAACGCGGGATGAGTGGGCACCCCCCGGATACTTCGCAAGATAACCAGCGCGCGCTTGCCGGCATGAACGGGCATCTTTGGCTCGCGCCCACGCCTCCACTAGACGCGCCTGAGCATCTTCGAGAAAGAAACCCGGACCGGGACGAGCCAGTGCAAACTGAAACGCCTCGGCAGCACCCCGCGGATCACCCAGCGTATCGAGCCGAATGCGCCCGAGCTGAAACGCCGCATAGCCGCTGCGCGGATCCTGCGGATAGCGACGCCGCATGAGGTCGAATGCGTTCGCTGCATCGCGCGCCCGCCCCTGCAGCCGCGCTTCGGCGCCGCGTTCGAACAATTCGTGCGGTCCGGATTCGGCCGGCTTGCTCGGCGCCGCGGCGGAGGCAACCGGCGCGCGCGGCTTGGGCTCGAGCTCCAGGTTTCCGCCGTCTCGCGCAGGTGCCACCGGCTCTTCCGCCGGGTGAGCACTCGACCACCGCTGGCCAGCTTCCAAGCTCGCAATGAGTCGCGTTCTATCCCGCACTTCGACTAGACCGCGCGCAACGGAAACAGTGACGGCCGAGCCGTTCGCTTCGAGCGAGACGGTGAACTCCGTACCCTTGACGCTGACTTCGATGTCGCGCACTTCCACTACGAAGCGCCGCTCCGCGCGCGGCTCCACATCACACGTCAGCCAGCCGCGCTCGAGCCGCAACCGCACCTCACGCGCCGAGAGCTCGAGCACCCGCGCGCGCGCTGCGTTCGCAAGACGCACCTCACTGCCATCCGGAAGTAAAAGTTGCTCACCCAGCTTCGGCGCCTCGAGGACCGAACCCGCACGCTGCGCGACGGCACCTGCCGGCGGCGCGGGCGGCTTGCGGAACAGGAACAAAACCAGCGCCGCCGCACACGCCGTGACGGCGAGAGCAACGGCCAGTTGCTTGCTGCGCCGCCACTTCGCAAGCCCGTACTCGCGCGTATCGAGGCCCTGCCAGATGCGCTCGATCCGATCGGAAGACAGTGGATCACGGATGAAATCCGCAGGCTGACGCCGTTTGACGACCTTCATGACTTCCTCGTGCCGAGCCCGACGCCCTTGGCGAGCCGTGCTTCCGCCGCGACCAGGCGGCGTTTGACGGTGGCGAGTGAAAAGCCGGTCTGCTCGGCGATCTCCACGAGCGTCAGTTGCTCCACCCGCCGCAGTATCAAAACCACCTGCTGTGCCGCAGGCAGCTCGTGAATGACGCCGTAAACACCACGGAGCTCCGCCACCACGTCGGGCGGCGCCGAGTGCGCGATCAGCGCCTCGAGCTGAACCGGCTCCGCGCGCACGATGCCGAGGCGAGCCAGGAGCCGCCGCTTGCGTATGACTCCAATGGCCGTGCCCGTTACGATCGCAGACAGCCAACCGGCAAACGCCCGAGGATCTTCGAGCTGCAGGAGCCCGGCAAAAGCCTGCGCGAAACTCTCCTGCACCACGTCCTCGAGCTCCTGATCGCGACCAAGCAGCCGGTAGGCGCGCTCCCCAGCCGAGCGCACGTGACGTCGAAACAGCGCTTCTTTCGCGGACCTATCGCCGGCACGCGCCGCCTCGACGAGCTCGGCGTCGGTGGGCTGCGCCTCGAGACGGGTAACTCGGCCGAGCATCGCCTTTCAAGACAGGTAGAACGTTGCACCAAGAACGGCTCAAGAAATTCACTGAGCCGTTTCCTGCGCCCAAACTACTTCTTCTACCAGGATGCGATATCCAAAGCTGTCGCCCACGCTCTGCGCTCTTTCCCTGCTCGTGGTTCACTACGGCTGCTCGGACGGCGCTCCAGGTGGCCCTTCTACGGGCGGCGCGTCGGGCGCATCAGGAGTTGCAGGCTCCCGCGCCGGCTCGGGAGGACGCGCTGGCAGCGGCGGGAGCGGCGGTCAGGCCGGTAGCAGTGGTTCGACTTCCGGTGCCGACAGCGGCGCGCCACGAGATGCGGGCGCTACGAGCAACAAGGGTTGCTTTGCATTCGACAAGCCCACCGTCCTCGCACTACGCGCCTCGCCACGCAAAGTGTTCGCGCACTATTTTTCTCCGTTCCCGCTCTCGATCGACAACCAAGCGCCCGACCGCGACTACTACGCGCGCCACTACCTGACCGACACGGGCGAAAACGGCAAATGGCAATTCGCGGGCGGATACCTGCGCGATCGTCCGCTGCCCATGACACCCTCCACGGACAGCGCCTGGTTCGATCGCAACTACGAGATCGAGATCCGCCGCGCCATCGAAATTGGCATCGATGGCTTCATGTACAACATGTTGAACACCACCGGTACGCACTGGACTCGCCTCGGCCAAATGCTGTCCGCCGCGGAACGCGTCGATACCGGTTTCAAGATCGGCCTCATGCCGGACATGTACGCCACCTTCACGGGTGACCCCGCCGCGGCCACGCAGCAATTCGTCGATGCGATCGCCGGCACCGTCAATACACACCCCAACTCCGTGTGGAAACTCGCCGATGGCCGAGTCGTCATTGCACCCTACGGCGCCGAAAAGCGCGACGCCGCGTGGTGGTCGACGACGCTCTCCGCGCTCGCAGCGCGCGGGGTGCGAACCGCCTTCATGCCGCTGTTTTCGAACGTGCCCTGGCAGAACGCCACCACCACCATGAAGGCCAGCGCGCCGCTCTGGGGCACGTCATCTTGGGGATTGCGCACACCCTCCGGCGCGACCAGCCTGACCAGCGCAGCGAAATGGGCTCACGACGCGGGCCTGGTTTGGATGGCGCCCGTGGCCCCACAAGACATGCGCCCCAAAGATCTCGTGTACTGGGAAGCGCAGAACTCCCTCACCTACCGCTCGCTGTGGCAAGCCGCGATCACCGGCGGCGCCGACTTCGTGCATCTCGTCACCTGGAACGACTACTCCGAACACAGTGAGGTCTCGCCCTCCGAACGCACGCAGTACGCCTTCGCCGACCTCACCGCTTACTACAGCACGTGGTTCAAGACCGGCTCAGCTCCGGCGATCGTCCGCGACCGCTTGTTCTACTTCCATCGTTCCCATGCCATGAGCGCCGCGCCCGACCTCACGAAGCAAACCGGCGGCCTGTTCCAGCGGCGAGACAGCGGCTCCCCGGTAACGGACGAGATCGAGCTCGTGGCGTTGCTCGCAGAGCCCGGTACGCTCTCGATCCGAATTGGCGCACAGGTGCGAGAGCTGCAAGCAGCCGCTGGTCTCACGTCCTTCAGAGTGCCGCTCGCGGAAGGGCGCCCCGAGTTTCGCTTGATACGAAATGGGGCAACCCTGACGACCTTGACGAGCAGCTGGACGATCTCGAATTCGATCGTCTATCAGGACCCGTTTTATCGCGGCGGCGGAAGCCCGCGCTGCGACTTGTGAATGGCGATCAGTCTTCGACGGTGATCTGACCGGTCATCGAGACTGGATGTGGCGTGCAGTAGAAGGGGTAGCTACCCACTACGTTGATGCGCACGCACTTGGAAGAGTCGGCTGCGATGTTGCCGGTATCCCAGATGCCGTCCGGCACGCCTGGATCTTGTCCTCCGTCGCCGGACGTGGCCGTGTGACCCATCTCGGTCTGATTCCGGAATCGGACGACTTCGCCGGGCTCGATCGTACCCGTCGCGGGCGAGAACTCGAAGGACGCGCCGTCTTCGACGGCGTTGATCGTCACAGCGATGTCGCCCGTGCAGGGCACGACCTGCGCCACGACGCCTGCGTCTGATCCGCCGTCCGAACCCGCGCCGCCTCCGGTGCCCGAGCTGCCCGCACCACCGCCAGCGCCCGAAGTTCCTCCGGAACCTCCGCTGCCTGCGTTTCCTCCCGAGCCGCTCGCGCCCGCGGTGCCTCCGCCTCCGCCACTCCCCGAGCTGCCGGCTTTGCCGCCGCTGCCTGCAGCACCGGCAGTGCCGCCAGTTCCCCCATTTCCAGCACTGCCATCGTCGCCTTCGTCGTCCCCGCACGCAGCGAGGGTGAGGCTGGCAACACAACCGAGCGCGAACGCGCGCGTTAAGAGCTTTCGCATGTCATTTCTCCCTTAAAAAGCTGCCGCGCTGATGCAGCAGTACCGAGCGCTCGAGAGTAGCTCCCGGATCTGCTTCACGAAACCCCAAATAGGGCGCGTAAACCGATCCGAGAGGGTCGCGAGATTCCGCAATCCTTGCGCGTGATGCAAAGCGCGCGTGACGAATGAGCACGTCGCTGCGCGCGCGCTCGATCACGGATCCCCGGAGAGCACGTTATTGCCTGCGTTCGAGGCGTCAGCCGCGCTGGCACGCGCTGTGCTTTCTGAATGATCGCTGACGCCAACAAGGAGCTTATCGTGAGAAACATTATTTACATTATTGGACTCATCGTCGTCGTACTCGCCGTGCTCTCGTTCTTCGGGTTGCGATAAGGGCAGAGCTTTCTACTGCAAAGGCAGACGGCGCGAACCGCTGCGTGCAGGGTTCGCGCTGGCTCTGTTCGCGGGGATGTCGGCGCGACTACGCTAACCCAGCATGGCGAGCGTCTTTCTCTACGCGCCTCAGGACTTCCACAATGTTTGCGTTCTGGCCCGCACCCTCGAGGTATTTGGCCAGCGTGAGTGTTACGTTTTCGATCCACAACGTCTCATTCGCGAACGCTACGGCAAGGCCCGGTCGCGCGAGCTGCGTGTCGTCTCGGCGGGTGCGTTCCAGAAGGTCCAGTGGATCCGCATCGAAGAACCCGCGCCATTCCTCGCGGCTCAGGCTCAGCGAGTGGTCGCCACGGTTGCCGATTCGAAGGCACGGGCGCTCACCGACCATCGCTTCTCACCCACGGACTTGCTGCTGTTCGGCTCCGAGAGCCGTGGGCTGCCGCCGGAGGTCGTCGCGGCAAGCGCTGCTGCGGTGACGATTCCAGCGCGGGGCCAGACGCGTAGCCTGAACCTGGCGGTCGCTCTGGGCGTCGTTCTTTTCGAGTGGCAGCGCCAGATGGGTGAGGCGGAATCACGGGGAATCGGCAGCTCGACCTGAGCGTCGTCTGTCGGGCAGGCTGTCGGCAGCAAAGTTTAACGCGTCGTTAACGCGAACTTCCGTTTCGATGATGGTAGGAACTTTCTTTGGCTGTCGTGAGTCGTGAGACGTCTCACTGCAGTTTTGGCAGTCTTGGGAGCAAAACATGAATAAGTCTGCACGCTGTGCGGCCGCTGCACTGGGCCTGTTCAGCTCGCTGAACGCTGGATGCGGAGCCGAGCCGGACCAATCGGAGAACGTCGCGAGCGCTCACGCTGCGCTCACGGAATGTAATTCGGGTGCACCCTGGTGGGCGCGCAACGGCGGATCAGCCAAGCTGATGCCCGTTGCCACGCATGTTTGCTGGTTGACCCGAGTTGCTGGAAGGTTCGATGGCAGCAAAAGCAACTCTGGCGTCACCGTCGAGGGGCGCAGCAACGATGGCTTCTTCTGGCTCGTGACCCGCGGCGCCGAAGAACAAGGCGAAGCGATGTGCGCGCCCAAGACCTGCTTCCTGGCAGGGGATGGCACCCAGGACGTCGTCGAGACGTCCTGGAACCTGAACTTCAGTTCCATAGCCAATGCTCACAACCCGAATTGTTCGCACAGCTCGATGCCTGCGTGGGGAGGAGACTCCGCCACGATGATCAATGCATTCCCGTGCCCGGGCAGTGATTGCGGGCGCACCTCGGGCGGCGGTGAGCAGGTCAGGATAGAGCAATCGAATAGTAGGTCGGTGCCCTCTCGCATTCACTCGAACGACTGCGCCGATGAAGGCGGCCTCGGTAAGATCATTCACGGCAGTGCCATGTCGCTTCGTGTGGCCACACCAACCAGAACCGTCCCGGTTCATTTCGCCGGCGGGTGGTGGTCGTCTGGCAACGCCAGCGTGTTGATGGAGTACGCCGACACATCCATCTGCTATCTCGATCTGGTGCAGGGCAAATTCCGCGGCGGCGGCGAGGCGGTGCGTCTCAGCCGGGAAATCGAGGCCTCGACGGGGCGCCCGCGCTGGCGGCTCTCCACGAGCCGGGGCTCAGCGTCCGATCACGTGCAGGGCGAAGCAAGCTGCTTCTGGTTTTGGCAATGGGACGTGTGACGCTTGGACATCGAAAGGCGATGTTCCTCGCCCTGCCCACTTTGGCGCTGGGGATTGGAGTCGCCTCGCTCTGGTCGGCGGCAGCCGAGCCGCGCGCCGTGCCGAGGGCAGCTGAAACGCAACCGACACCTGCTGGCGTGCACGCGCTGAGTGCGCGCATTGATGACGGCGCCGAATCCAAGCAGACGGAGAGCCCTGGCCCGTCTACAGCGTCCCCTGACACGAACACGCCGAACGACCAGCCGGTCCTGGGTTACGGTGAGTTCGGGCGCGGAGAAATGCCGCAATCTGCCGAAGTCGAGGCAGACATCCGCGCGGCAGGACCGGGCCGGGCTGGAGCCGATGAGCCGGATGAACCCCCGCCATCGGATCCGTATCGCCCTTGATCCTGTAGCCGGTATTTGCACTCGCGCGCGCCAGCGCACATTTTGGATTCAGCGCGAACGCTAAGTCTCGCGTCTGAATCGTTTATGGGCATTGAAAGAGTTGATCGGAGTTAACACATGACATTGTTAAGAGGCAAAGCGCTGCTACTGAGCGCTGGTTTGATCTTGGCGGGAGTGTTTTGCAATACGCAGGCACACGCGTACAATCGCCAGACATACGATTACGACCGCCGCACCTTTGGCAACTTCAATTTCTACGCTGACTATTCGTATCTCAGCGAAGAAGGGGCCTGGGGCGGGGGTCCGGGTTGTCCGGCTCCAACCGCCTGGTACGGAAGTGACGCGGAGCAGAAGTTGACGGCGCGCGCCCAGGTGTTCGGGAACATGCAAGTGCCACTCGACGTGCACTCCCTTGCCGGCAACTCAAACGGAATGCAAACCAATACCTACGGCAAGGTTGCGATGATGGGCAATATGCTGTTCGAAAATTGGGGCGCGATGGGTTGCTATGGTGACGCGAAAACTCGCTGCGTTGCTTTCGAAAAGAGTCTATCCACGACGTTATTTCAAGCCCAGTATACGTTCACTCTCGGGCCTGTTCCCGTCACCGTGAAAGCCAAGATAACTGGCACCTTGCACGCTGGCGTCAGTGCACTCTCCCACTCCAACAAATACATCGGCAAACTTGATTCGCTGTATGGAAAGACGGCGGCCAATATGGACGCCGGCGGGTACGTGACGACCAGAATGGACGCCTACGCAGGCATAGAGGACGTCCTGGGCGTCGGCGTGACCCTCACCTTCAAGCTCATTGACGTCGGCGCGGCTTCAGCGTCGGGCCAGACTCACGTAGCGCCCCATTTGGGCAGCACCGCGCGCGTAATTTATACGAACCGCATGCCGCTGCACATCGGCACCATGAGCGGGCGCGCGAAGGTCTGGGCGGACTTGATATTCGCAAGTTACTCGAAGGAGCTCGTCAGCTGGTCCGGTTACACGCGTGAGGAGCTGCTGAACGACGAGTCGGGAACCATCGACGTTCCGATTTGCTCGCAATAGCCAGTGGGGCTCGCTCTGGGCAGCACTTCTCGGGCTGCCCAGAGTTTCCTTCTACTCGGGGACGTAAGTCATGCGTTTTATTCGTATTAGTCGCAAAACTCTTGCCGTATCCGCCGCATGTGTCGGGTCGCTGGGCGTGTTGGTTGGCGCCTTCGTGCTAGCTCGCGCTGGCGAGACGAAGCCGATCGCGAAGACTGCCGCACAGTCTGCGGCGCCAGCCGTACACACCGCCCGGTACCGGAGCAACTCGACGGCGGACGATGTCACCGCGCCCGGCTTTCAGCGCCTGTATGACACGCATTTCACCAGTGTGATCCACGGCGACAGCACGCTGACCATCACGGGTTCTGCATTGTTGGCCCTTACGTCGCTCGGAACGGAGAAGGGTCGAACCCTCGTGCACGGTCAGTTGTCCGAGGTCTCACTCGTCTCGGACAACGACGACGGCGCCGATGGCAAGCACTTCGAAGACTCGGTTCGTCTGCCCCTCACTCGCCCGTTCCTGCTCACAGTGAGCGGAACCGGTCACATCGAGTCGCTGGCGGTAGATCCCGCGTCACGCGGATTCTCGCGAAACGTGATGCGCATGCTGGTTGCTGCGCTGCAGTTCGTGGAGCCCCCGGGGCAAGGCAATGCGCGCGAATGGAAAACCGTCGAGTCCGACCACAACGGCACGTACCAGGCGCGCTACACGCGAACCGCTCCGGATCACTTCAAGAAAGAGAAGCTCGCGTATACGTACCTGGAGCTCCTGGAGAAGTTGCAAGCCACGGGCGCATCGGCTCAGACCGTCGTTCGCGCGCAAGCCTCGATCGAGCGGGCGCCCAGCGGGGTCATCTCGAAGCTGGAATCCCACGAAGCTCTGAAAGTTCCCATGGGCGAGCAAGGCTTTGCAGTCGACAGCGACATGCGTTTTGCCCTCAGACAGACGCGCATCGCGGCAATTCCGGCGCTGGATCGCAGCGCGCTGGTATCCGCGCCCATCTTCAGCACGGACGCGGAGATCGCCCGCTCGGCGAAGCAGGAGCTCGAGCACAAACGCAAATTGGCCGCTGGAACCAGCGTGCAAGATCTCGTCCAGCAACTCAGCAAAATTCCCGGAACAGCTCAGAATCATGACGCTCGCTGGGATTTGATCGAGCGCATGAGCGCTCTGTTCGACACCGAGCCGACCACCATCGAGGCCGCCCGCCTCGCGTTGAGCAAGGGCCTGCCCAAGGCGGAAAAGGAAGCGTTGCTCGCGGCGCTCTCCAACGCAACGAGTCCGGAAGCGCAGGCTGCGCTCACCGACATCGCCGGAGACGCGAGCTTCGACCCAGGTGTGCGCAGCGACG
>Ga0193706_1000764_pt1 | contig 16505 bp, 14 predicted proteins | sample U3c1metaG_FD_160130 | JGI IMG/M metagenome (GOLD analysis project Ga0193706, IMG submission 160130) | Soil microbial communities from a riparian zone of the East river system, Colorado, United States - U3c1 | ecosystem: Environmental > Terrestrial > Soil > Riparian zone | place: USA: East River... | reverse complement strand
GATCTGGTTCTCTGCGCCGACGTCGGCGCCGTAGCCTGTGACGCGTGTCACGTCCTGGTTGTTGAAAGGCGGCATGGCCATGGTGCCCCAGCGCGCGAGCTGGTGCTGCATCGGAGTCTCACCGAGGTTGTTCACCATCGCGCCGAAGTACATCCAGTCGACTCCGACGCCGAGGCTCTGCGCCCGCGTCGAGATCGGATCGACCGGGAATTGATCCTCGATCGGAGGGTTGACCAGCGTTCCGTTCGCCTGCGAAGGCGGCACGTTGAATTGGACGACCATGTTCGCGGTGGCGCAGTGGCCCGCGGAGAGAAAGCAGGTGGCGCAATCCGAGATCATCCAGGTCGAGCAGCCCGGAGGCAGGAGCCGCGCCCCGCGGCCATCGAAGGAGGGGACGCGCAGGTCGATTGCGCAAATGAAGTCCGTGGTGCCCTGCATCGGTTTTCCCGCGGTGACGCGATCGAGCACGATCCGGTTCGCACCCGTGCCGGGTTGCGCGAGGACTTCGACGAGAACCGTGTCTCCGTTGAAGTAGGCCGACGTGCTCAACCAGCGCGCAACTCCGCGGGCGTCGAGCTCCTGCACTTCGGCGTCGTAGATCGAGGTCAAGCGCAGGATCGATCCCGTGCCCGCGTCCGGATCGCCGGCCAGCTCGATCCGGGAGAAGAACAAGCGCATCCAAGGTGCGTTGTGCACGTTCACCGGAAAGGAGATCACGACCTGCGCGAGGCCTGTGTTGTTCGCCACCGGCCCGCTGTCGTGTCCGAAGACGAGCTCCATCGAAGGCGGCGGCGCCTCGAGGGTCTGTTGCGCGCGAAGCGGAGCGGCAAGGGCGGCAAGGGCGAGGAGCGTGGTGGAAACGAAGCTGCTCATCGCCCCAGGTTAGCGCCGGAACCATTTCCCGCGGAGCAAGACCCGTGCTTCCGGCGGCAGGTCGAGTGCGGGGCGACGTTCAAGCTCCGAAGAGCAGTTCGAGACCGTTCGATGTCTCGTTCGCGATCGTCGAGACGCGGAACCAGGCCTGGAAGTAGATCACCTCGCCTGCGTTGAACACATCGCCGCCAGGCAAGGCGTTCTGGTCCAGCGCAAAGGTGAGCGTGGTGCCAGCTCCGGAATTCACGGTCGGCAGACGCCGCACCGGGAATCCGCCACCGCCGACGCACAGCCGGGAGTTGCCGAAGGGCAGCGATTGCTTGCCCCGCGAGTAGAGGAACAACCCGAGCTTGTTGCTCGGAACGTTGTTCGCGTGCAGCACCAGATCGTTCGCCGCGACGCTCGCCGAGCCGGTCCCGGCGATCACGGACATCAAAGGCCCGGTCGGGCAGTACCCGCTGCCGACGGCGTTGCACACTGCCGCCACGCACACGCCCTGCGGATTGGCCAGTGCCGCCACCAGGTTCGGCTGGTCCAGGCGCGTCGCGTAATTCTGCTGCGCGCCCCCGATGCAGGACGTGTGGGTGACGATGCCGATCGCGCGACCATTCGATTCGTGGATCAGCGGCGAGCCGGAATTTCCGCCTTCGACGTAATTGCTGAAGAGCGAGTAGTTCGCGAACAGGTTGATCCAATTGCCCAGGAGCGTCTGCTGGATCTGATTGTCCGCGCCGATGTCGGTGCCATAGCCCGTGACCCGCGTCACGTCCTGGTTGCTGAACGGCGGCGGGCCCATGGTGCCCCAGCGCGCGAGCTGGTGCTGCATGGGAGTCTCGCCGAGGTTGTTCACCCCGGCACCCAGGTACATCCAATCCTGCCCAGGGCCGGTGCTTTGCGATTGGACTGAGGCCGAGTCGATCCAGAATTGATCCTCGATCGGGGGATGGACCAGGTTTCCATTGGCCTGCGAGGGAGGCACGTTGAATTGCGCGATCATGTTGGGCGCCGCGCAGTGCCCCGCGGAAAGGAAGCAGGTGGCGCAATCGGAGATCATCCAGGCCGTGCAGCCGGGAGGCAGAAGCCTGGCCCCGCGCCCGTCGAAGGAAGCGACGCGCGGGTCGGCTCCGCAAACGAAGTCCGTGCCCTGCATCGATTTACCCGCGGTGACGCGATCGAGCACGATCCGGTTCGCACCCGTGCCGGGTTGCGCGAGGACTTCGACGAGCACCGTGTCTCCGTTGAAGTAGGCCGACGTATTCGACCAGCGCGCAACTCCGCGCGCGTCGAGCTCCTGCACTTCGGCGTCGTAGATCGAGGTCAAGCGCAGGATCGATCCCGTGCCCGCGTCCGGATCGCCGGCGAGCTCAATCCGGGAGAAGAACAAGCGCATCCACGGTGTGCTGTGCACGTTCACCGGGAAGGAGATCACGACCTGCGCGAGGCCCGTGTTGTTCGCCACCGGCCCGCTGTCGTGTCCGAAGACGAGCTCCATCGAGGGCGGCGCCGCCTCGAGAGTCTGTTGAGCGCGAAGCGGCGCGGCCAGGGCGGCGAGGGCGAGGAGCGTGGGGAAAATGGAGGTGCTCATCGCTCCAGGTTAGCGCAGAAATCGATCACCGCGGAAGCGCGGCGGGCGCTTCGCTAGCGCAGGGTCAATTCGCGCTGCTCGCCCTCGGCGAGGGTGAGCGAAACCTCGACCACCTCGCCGTTCTGGCGCACGATCTCGGCGATCAGGGGGCCCGGAGCGAGGCTCTCGATCAGGAAGCCGCCGTCCCCGGAACTCGAGCCCTCGTCTCCGCCGGCGAACAGGGCGCGAGCGTCTCCGCGGACGCGCAGCGAGCCCCGTCGCGCGAAATGCACCGTGGTCACCGCCGCGTCCCAGGGACCGACGACGCGCGGAACTGCGGCATCGGCGCCGAGCAGGCACTCGAAGCCCGCCTTCGAGTCGATCTCGAACTCGACCGCGCCGTCGACTGCGTTCAATTTCGTCTGGCCCGACTGCGTGCGCACATGACCGGAAAATGCGATGCCCGGGGCCGAGATGCGGTGCGCGACGCTCGTGCCCCCCGCGCTCGGGACGTGGGCCACGCAACCCGCGCGGGTCATGTCGAGTCCGCAGTCGTCCTCGATGTGGCCCAGGTGCGCCAGCCGCGTTTCCTTGTTGCTCACGGCGCAGACGGTGATCGGCTTGCCCGCGGGGACGCTCTGGCGCAGCGGGAGCTCGGGGTTTTCCAGGGTCAGCGAATCGTCGCCGACCTGCACGTGGAGCAGCCAGGATTCACCTTCGGGAAGCCGGATCTCGATCACGGGCTCGCGCTTGACCGCCAGCGTCGTTTCGACGGGAGCATCGAGGGTTTTCACGGTCTCGGTCCAGCCGCTGAAGGCGCCGCCGGCGACCAGAGTGGAAGGGCCCCAGTCCTTGCTCAGGAATTCAAAGGTGTCGAGGTTCGAGCTCGCGTTGACGACCCCGACCCGCATCGCGACCGGCTTGCCTTGCGCGTCGACCACGTGCAGCGGCACGCGCTTCGATTCGTCCAGAGCCGGCGCGGGCTTCGTGAAGTCGGGCGGTCGGAAGGTGAAGACGGGCTCGATCGTGCTCGGGATCCGGCCGGAAGCGAGGTGAACGGGCTTGCCCTCGCATTCGATCTCGAGCAGCTCGTCGCGGCCGAGGAACGGCGATTCGAACACGGCGCGCCCCGAGCTGTCCGTGCGAGTCAAGTTCCAGCGCGGCTCGCCTCCCAGGGAAACGCCCCGATCCGCGATCGGCTTGCCCTGCTCGTCGACCACCTGGAATCGGATCGGTCGCCGCCGCGGCAGGCGCAGCTCGAGTCCGTTCGGAGCCAGCAGGAGATCGGGGTCCCCGAGGAATACGGCGCCGTAGCCGTGGGCGGTCACGACGATCTCGGGGTTGTCGTCGAGCGGCGGGAACATCAAGAAGTCGAAGGCGCCTGACTCGCTGCTGACGCTGACGAAGGCGGGCGGCGCGTGGGCGCAGGTCTGGCGCGACTCCGCCCGCGCTCCGGCGATCGGCTTGCCATCGAGGTCGGTGACGCGCAGGCCGAGGTGCTTCGCGGCGGGCAGGAGCAGGATCTCGCCGCAATCGCTGACCGGGATCAGGTTGCTGCGATACCCCGCGGCGCGGATCAAGACCTTGTCTCCGCGGCCTCCTTCGAGGCGGAACGAGCCGTCGCTGCGACTCGTGTCGCGTGCCTCGACCTGCGGCGCGGACGCGTCGCCCTCGGTCCACAGCTCGAGCGCGGCGCCGGCGACGGGCAGGCCGCTCGTGCCATCGATCAGACGGCCGATCGCGCAATTGCCGAGCAGCAGCGCGCTGTCCTTCGCGCCGGGGTTCGCGCTCTCGCCCTCGCGCAGACCGACCACGTCCTGGAGCAGCAACGCGAAGAGCAGGTTTCCGAGCAGCATCACCCGAGCCTAACAAGATTGTTCTGTCCGCCAATCTCCCGCAGACTCCGCGGGTGAAATTCAGCGCGTGGAAGCTCGTCGGTCTGTTCGGCGGACTGATCGCTTTCGTGTTGATCTGGACGCTGGACTCGCCGCTGCAACACCACGGCGACTTCGGCTCGCGGCCCGCCAAGGCCTTGGCGCTGACCTCGTTGATGGCGATCTGGTGGCTGACCGAGGCCCTCCCGATCTACGCGACGGCTTGCCTACCCTTGATCGTTTTCCCGCTGCTGCGCGTGTTTCCCGGCGGCGCCTCGGCCGCGCCTTACGTCGACGCGTACATCTGGCTGTTCATGGGCGGCATGTGCATCGCCGCGGCGATGCAGCAGTGGAGTCTGCACCGGCGCATCGCCCTCGCGATCATGGGCTTCACGGGCACCGAGCCGCGCCGGCTCCTGCTCGGCGTGCTGCTCGCCACCGCGGCGATCTCGATGTGGATCTCCAACACGGCGACGGCGACGATGATGGTGCCGATCGGTCTCGCCGTGATCGTCGAGCTGGAATTGCGCATGGGCGGCAAACGGCTCGTGCACTACGGCGCGGCGATCATGCTCGCGATCGCCTACGGCGCGAACATCGGCGGAATCGGGACGAAGATCGGCACGGCGCCGAATTCGCAGCTGTGCGGATTCCTCGGACGCCAGGGCATCGAGATCTCCTTCCTGTATTTCCTGGCGATCGGCAGCGGCTTCGTCGTCCTGTTCCTGCCCGTGGCCTGGCTGGCGCTGTGGCGCGTCGGACGCGCGGATGCGCCGGGCGCGGAGATCGGCGCCGCGGTGCTGCGCGAGGAAAAAGAAAAGCTCGGGCCCTTGCGCCGCGGGGAATTGGTCGTCGCCTGCGTGTTCCTGACCGCGGCGGTGCTTTGGATCGCCGGCAAGCCCTTGACGGAGTTCCTCAAGCCGCGCGTGCAGCTGTTCGAGCTGCGCTCGGCCCACGTCGAAGGCGCGATCGCCATGCTCGGCGCCCTGGTGCTGCTGCTCGTGCGCGTCGAGGGCCGCGCCGCGCTGGAGTTGAGATCGCTGCGCTGGGTTCCCTGGGCGACGCTGCTCCTGCTCGGCGGCGGATTTTCCATGGCGGCCGGAGTGGCGGAGAGCGGCCTGTCCGATTGGATCGGCACGCAGATGCAGGGGCTGGGCGGGATGTCGCTCTTCGCGCAGATCCTGATCGCGAGCACCGTCACGGTCGCCCTTTCGTCGGTCGCTTCGAACACGGCGACCATCGGCGTGATGCTGCCGGTGCTCTGGGGCTCGGTGGCGCGCGCGGACGCGACCAGCATCCTGTTCGCCGCGACCATCGCCTCCTCCTGCGACTTCGCCCTGCCCGCCGGGACGCCTCCCAACGCGATCGTGTTTGGCAGCGGTTACGTGTCCATCCCGCGCATGGCGCGCACCGGCGTGGTTCTGGACCTCGCCGCCGCGCTCCTGGCGGCTGGCTGGTGCTGGCTCACGATCGGCCTGCTTCGATTTTGATGGAATTTCCAACGGGCGCCGCCGGTCCCAAGCGGTTCGGCCGGCCCGCGACGCTTCAACAACCATCCATGGACCTCGACGCCTCGGTCATTGCGCGCCTGCGAGCCGGCGACGTCGATGCCCTCGAGCTCTGCTACCGAAGCTTCGGTCCGCGCGTGCAGCGGCTGTGCCGCCGGCTCGTCGGCCGCGCCCAGGCCGAGGACGCTGCCCAGGAAGTCTTCGTGAAAGTGTTCGAGCGCGCAGCGCAGTTCAGCGGCAAGTCCCGCTTCTCCACCTGGCTCTACCAGATCACGCTGAACCATTGCCTGCAGCGCTCGGAGCGTGAACGCCGGCGCAAGACCCTGCCCCTGCCGCTCGACCAGGTTGCTCCCTGGGCCGAGGCGCCGATGCGCGCGGTCGACGACCGCGACCAGGTCGAGAGCTGGATCGCGCAGCTGTGCGACGAGCAGCGCGCCGTGATCGTCCTGCGCGAGCTGGAAGGCCTCGATTACCGCGAGATCGCCGAGGTCCTCGGCGTACCGATCGGCACGGTGATGTCGCGGCTCTCCCGCGCGCGCGAGAAGCTGACCCTGGTCGTGAATCCGCCGCGCCTGGCCTCGCCTCACGTGAAGGTCCTGCCCACATGAAGCACCAACCCGATTCCCCGGACCGTTCGAGCGAGGCCTCTGCGTGCAGCCGCGCGCGGCTCGAGGCTTCCGCCTGGATCGACGGCGAGCTGCCGGACGCGAGCGAGTTTTTGACGCACCTGGAAACCTGCGGCGCTTGCCGCGACCACGCGGAGCAATTGCGCGTCCTGCGCGAGCGACTCGAGCCGCTGCGAGCCTGCGAGCCCGTCGCCGACCTGTGGCCGCGCATCGCCGCACGCGCAGCGAGCACGGCGCCGGCCGCGAGAGGCTGGAGTCTGCGCCTGCGCTACGCAGCAGCGCTCTTCGTCGGCTTCGCGGTCACCGCGGGACTTCTGGAGCTTGCTTCACGCTGGAACCACCCCGAGCAGAAACGCTTCGCGGAATCTTCGCCCCGCTGGCCCGCGGCCCTGCACGAAGACCCGACGGACGCCGAGGCTTTGCGCACGGCTCCCGAGCAACGACTGCTGGCTTCCTTCGACCGCACACCTGGAACACAACGATGAACAACTCCACGACGACCTGGCTGCTCGCCGGCGCGCTCGCGGCAAGCCTGGCCTGGAACGCGAAGCCCTGGATCCTGCCGAACGCGCAAGTGGCCCCAGTTCCGGCGACGACCTGCCTGGCGGAGCCGGATCTGAGCGGACTCGAGCTCAGCCCCGATCAGCAGCGTGCCCTCGAGTCCTGGCGCGCGAATTCCTGCGGTCCGGGATGTCTCATGCAGAGCGAGGCGGAGGCCGGATTGGCGCAGCTCCACGCGGCCTTGCGCGATCCAAGCGCGACCGCGGAATCGCTCCACGAGCTGGCGACGAAAATCAACGACCTGCGCGCCCAGTCGCTCGAGGTGTGCATCGATTCGATCCTCGAGGTGCGGCGCGTCCTGACCCCGGAGCAGCTCGAGCGCTTGATGGGCTGCTGCGGCGGCGAAGCGCTTTCCAAGCCTTGATGGAATTTCCGATGTCCCTCTCGGATCTCAAGTCGCAGCCGCGAGCGCGCATGGTGCGCGAGGCGCGAACAACCCACTGCTCCAAGGACATCGATGAAGATCCTGATCGCCACTCTGTTGCTCGGCGCGCTCGGCGCCGGCTCGCTGCACTTCGCGAAGGCTGATTCCCCGCAGGCCGCGCCGCTCGCGCCGGTCGCGAACGCTTGTGACGTCAGCGTGACCTGCACGCCCGAAGGCAACTGTCAGGTGACCTGCGAGGGGCCCGGCGGCGAGACCTGCTCGGTCGAGATTCCCTGCGATGGATCGGCCTGCCAGCCGGCTGGCTGCAGCGCTCCTCAAGCCTGCCCGACAGTCTGTCCGATGGACTGTCAGACCAATTGCTCGGCCGCTTCACGCTGAGGCCGGACCCCGCGGATCGCGAATGCCGGCCATTCCGGCCCTGATTCGCGATTCGCAACCAGCCCGCGCTTGATCAAGGCGCCTGGCTGTGTTTGCCTTGTGAGCGCACCATGATGCCTGGACGCAGCCACCCGAAGCCGGTTTGAAGCGCTCGCTCGACCTGGCGCGACTCGCGTGGATCGTCGCGGCGCACTTCGTCGTGTTCAGCGCCGCGCGCATCGGTCTGTACTGGATCTGGCGCACGAGCTTCGAGGAGCTGTCCACGGGGGAGCTGCTGCGCGCCGCGAGCCGAGGCCTCCTGTTCGACGCATCGATCATCGCCCTGGGGCTCTCGCCCTTGATCGTGGCCTTCGCACTGCCCTTCGAATTCGCGCGCGGACGGCGCTGGCGCACGGCCTGGTCCTGGTACGCCTTCGCGCACCTGTGCATCGTGCTGCTGCTGCTCGCCGGCGACGTCGCGTACTTCGGGACCGTCGGCCGTCACGCGGGGCCTGAGTTCGTCGCGATGATCGACGACCCGGCGCTGATCAATTCGATCGTCTGGGAATCCTACCGGCTCGCGTTCTGCGGCGTGCTGCTGGGCTTGGTGCTGCTCGGCGCGCTGTGGCGGCGCGTCATGAGCTGGGACGAGCGCTGGTCCATGCTGCGCGCGCCGGCTTGGGCCGCCGTGGCCTTCCTGCCGCTGCTCTTCTTCGGCATCCGCGGCAACGCCAGCGGAAAGCCGATCAGCGTGGTCGACGCCTTCGCCTCGGGCTCGGTGTCGGCGGGCTATCTGACGCTGAACGGTCCGTTCAGCATCGCCCACGCGATCCTGCACGAGGACCAGCGGCCCGCGGAATTCATGCCCTGGACCACAGCGGTCGAAAACGTGCGCGCCCAGCTCTTCAGCGAAGAGGAGCACGCGATCGATCCCGCTTACCCGCTGCTGCGCGCGCGCGCGAGCCAGGAGCCGAGCCGTCCGAACGTGGTCGTGCTCCTGCTCGAGAGCTGGGACGGCGACGTCGTCGACGCGCTGCGCAAGGAAGCCGGCAAGAAACCCTTGGGCCTGACGCCCAACTTCGACGCGCTCAGCCGCGAAGGCGTCCTGTTCTCGAGCTTCTACGCCGCGGGCCAGCGCAGCACCCACGGGCTGCTCGCGGTTCTCTGCGGCCTGCCGACCCTGCCGGGAATGCCCTACCTGGGCCGCGGCGTCGAGCAGTCGCGCCTGTCCTACCTGGGCCGCTTGGGCCTGGCCGAAGGCTATGCGACGCATTTTCTTCAGGGCTCGAAGGAGCGCTCCTTCCGCATCGACTCGATCGCGGCCCTGGCCGGTTTCGAGCATTACCTCGGCCGCGATGGAATCGCAGCCGCGACCGGTCACGAGCCGATGGCGGAGTGGGGGGCCTGGGACGCGGACCTGCTCGCCACCGCCCACGCGCAGTTCGCGAGCTCGCCCCAGCCCTTCCTGGGCTTCGCGTTCACCACCTCGACCCACCTGCCCTTCCAGGTGCCGGCGGGACATCCCTCGCCGTATCCGGACGACACGCCGGAGCACTCGTACTGGAACAGCGTGCACTACGCGGACTCGGCCCTCGGGACGTTCTTCGCCTCGGCCCGCAAGGCAGGCTACTTCGAAAACACGATCTTCGTCCTCGTCTCGGATCACCGCTCTGGAGTCGGGATCGGCGGCAAGTCGGCGGCGGAGATGCACCACATCCCCTGCCTGGTGATCGCGCCCGGCCTGGCGGCGCGCGTCGAGCCGGCGGTCGCGAGCCAGGTCGACCTGCTGCCCAGCATCGTCGACCTGGCCCACTGGACCACGCCCTACGCCGCCCTCGGCCGCTCGCTCTTCGACGACAGCCCGCCGGCGTCGCGCGGGGCCCTGTGCGTGCGCAATGAAATCGTGGTGCGCATCGAGGAGCCGGGCTGGATATCCCACGACCTGGAGCGCAGGCTCGACACCAGCGCTCCCGGCCTGGGCTCCGACCTGGCTGCCCAGGAAAAAAGGATGCTGGCCGCCGTGCAGGTGGTCATCACCGCCCTGCGGACGAACCGCATCCTGCCGGGCAGCGCAGCCGCGCCCCTGGTGGCGAACAACTAGATCGGCCGGCCTGCGGGCCCGCGCCGGCGCCGCGGGGTGGCAGTGGCTCGGCCTCGGGAAAAGTCGGGATTCGGGGGCCCCAGGACAGGCTCGTCACGGCAAAAATCGCAACAGCGAGCGGATCCGGATCTATCCTGGTCTCGACAGCCATGACGCAACCCTTCTTGCACCTTCGTCGCCGCGGCCTCCTGGTCCTCGCCGCGCTCCTCTGCGTCTCCACGACCCTGCTCGCGGCTGGCGGGCCCGACGATCCGAAGAAGAACGACCCGGCGTCCTGCCCGTACTGCAAGAACGATCCCGAGACCATGGGCAAGGCCGGGATCGTGTCACACGGCGGCTTCGAGTTCGGCAGCAACGACACGAAGCACGCCGACGAGCTGCTCGCCGTCGTCGACATCCGCTGGATCGAGAGCGCGCACTTCGAGATCGGAGTGGGCCTCGGGTCCTACAAGATCAAGGAAGAGGAGAAAAAGGACTTGCGCGCGGAGCTCGAGAAGCTGGCGCTGGTGCTGCCCAATGTCGACACCAAGCCCAAGGTGCTCGACCCCTGGATCCGCGTGCACCTGTACGCGCAGCGCTGCGAGGAGAACTACACGCGCTTCCAGCAATTGATGCAGGTCAAGGACGCCGACTTTCCCACCGGCACCAAGCAGTACGACGGCCGCTACAAGTACATGGGCGAGGGACCCTACCTGGGACAGAAGGGCAAGTTCGAAGTGATCCTGCTGCCCAGCGAAGCGGCGGGGACGACGTTCCTGCGCGAGCAGTTCGGCGTGACGACGCGCTTGACCCAGCGCTGGAACGTGACCTCGCGCGACTCGCTGGTGCTCGTCGCGCACACCGGCGCGGGCCTGCTCAAGGAAGATCCGTCGATGCACGGCCACGTCGCCTTCAACCTGGCGATCAACATGCTCGACGCCTACAAGCACTATTCCTACGACACGCCGATCTGGATCCGTGAAGGCCTGGCCCACTTCATGGAGCGCGAGATCAATCCGAAGTTCAACTCCTTCGACTCCTCGGAGGGCGCGGTCGCGAACATGACTCGCAAGGAGAAGTGGGAGCCCGAGGTCAAGAAGATGATCGCTGCGAATCAGCAGATCAGCATGGCGCAATTGCTGACGTTGAAAGACTACGCAGGTCTCACCCTCAACCACCATTTCACGGTCTGGTCGATGACCGACTACCTGATTCGCGCGAAGCCGAACGAATACGCCGCGTTCAACGGCAAGCTGCACGGCCGCATGAACAAGCAGCACATGTCCGACAGCAGCGACATGCTCGATTTCCACCGCAAGGCCTTCCAGGAGTGCTTCGGCATGAACTACGTCGAGTTCCAGGCCGCCTGGGAGAAGTGGGTCGAGGAGACTTACGTCGCGATGCCGCCCTGATCGAGGGCTCTGTTCCTCAATCGTAGTGGCGCAACTGCGGCCATAGCTGTGCGAGCGGTTGCTTCAGTCCGCGGCACAGGAAGACTTTGAGATCGTTCTCGTAGGGCATGCAGTATTCGCTGTGGGGCACCTGGCCCACGACCTCGGTGCTCTCGAACAATGCTTCGCGCCCGCCGAGATCGTCGGCGAGGACCAGGATGAGTCGGCCCGTGCACTCGCGCGGTCCCCAGATCCAATCGTTGTTGTGGCTGCCGATGGAATCCGGCAGTCCGTAGACCTTGCCGAGGAGATCGATCGCGCCGCAGCGGCCGTAGTTGGAGGCGAAGATCGCGCAGTCGGCGCGCTCCTTGGGCGTCAGCTGAGCGAAGGCTCGCGCCACGGTCTCCACTTTTTCCTGCCAGCCGAACATGTCGGCGTAGAACTGCGGCAGCTTCGAGAGTTGCTTGCCCTCGGCGGATTCCGGTTGGAGACCGAAGCGCTCGGCGTAGGCGATGTAGCGCTCGACCGGCAGCACGGGAAGCGCGAACGGAAGGATCAGGATCGTCGTGACCAGCAGCAGCGCCGCGAAGACCGGCTTCACGCCGCGCGAGAACCAGCGGGCCGCGGCCATGTCGGAAGCCGCTCCGCCCGCCGCGAACAGGACCGGATAGGCAGCGGTCAAGTACTCGGCCTTGCTGTGCCCATGCAACACGAGCACCGTCGCCGAGGTGAGCCAGATCCAGGCCAGGGCGCGGTACGGCTCGGCTTTCCTCGAGAAGAGCAGATAGCACAGCCCTGCAATCCACAGGGGCAAGTTGAGCGGATGCTGCGCGGGGATCTGGCCTTTCAGGAAGCTCAACGCCGAGAGTCCCGCGTACTTTTCCGAGCTCGCGTTGCGAATGAACTCGAGGTGAGCCCAATCATGCTGAGCGTTCCACACCACGAAGGGCGCGAAGATCAAGGCAGCGAGCACCGCCGCGATCCACGGCCACGGCGCCTTCAACAAGCTCCGCCGCGGCGTCGCGAGCAGACCGACGAAGATTCCGCCGATCAGCCAGCCTGCGTCGATCTTGTTCAACATCCCCAGACCGCACACGGCGCCGAGCGCGCTCCAGATTCGCGGCCGCGGATCCTCCAGGACGCTGACGAACAGATGCGCGGCAATCGTCCAGAACAGCAGATCGAACGCGTTCATCGAGTAGAAACCCGTGAACGACAGGATCACCGGCGAGCACAGACAGCCCAGACAGGCCAGGGCCGCTCCGGCTCGACCCGCGCCGAGTCGCAGCGCGAGCGCTCCGCACATCCAGACCACCGCCGCGCCCGCCAGTGCCGGAAAGAGTCGCAGAGCAAAGACGCTATCGCCGAACAGCTCGGTCTGGATCGCCAGCAGGAATGCCGACAGCGGGGGCAGATCGACGTAGCCCGCGGCGAGATGGCGGCTGCAGGCCAGGTAATAGAACTCGTCGCGGAAGTAGCCGTAGCCTCCGGATGCGTTGACCGCGAAGTGCACGAGGAGCTGCACCAGCGCGAAACCAGCGCAGATCCAACGCGCTCGCGGATCCTCGCGCGCCGTGACGGCTTGCGCGGCTTGCATCGCGACGCTCAGCGGGTCTTCTGGACCGCGATCAGCTCCTGGATCCGACGCTCGAAATCCTCGCGCAGCTTCTGGTGCGCGTCGATCGTCGCCGGCCCGCTGTAACCCTGGTGCACGGCGAGCACCGAACCGTCGGCGCGCATGAAGATCGTGGTCGGGAAGGCGCGCACCGCGTCGAGCAGCGGGAACGCCCGCGATGCATCGGCCTTGTCGGACTTGCCCGCGAGCAGCAGCGGATAGGTCAGCGAGTGCCGCTTGGCGAAGAGCGCGATCTGCGCCAGATCGCGCTGCTCGTCGCCGGTGAGCTCGAAGCCCAGGCCGATGACCTGAAGGCCCGCGTTGCGGTACTTGTGGTCGAGGACTTTCAAGTACTCGGCCTCGTCGTTGCAGTTGGGACACCAGCTTCCGAAGAGCTGGATGATGCGCGGTTTCCCGGCGAATTTCGGGTCGGCCAGCGAGACCTTCGATCCATCCGCCGCCGTGTAGAGGAGCTTCGACAGGTCGACGCCGGGCTTCTCCTTGGTCAAGCCAAAAGCATCCGGAAGCGCCGCCTGCGGGTCGCGTTTCGCGGTCCAGGTCTCGGACGGCTTGTCGCCCGACCAGAACTCGCCGCTGAGCGTGCCGTCGTCCTGCAATTTCGCGCTGAACAGGAAGGCGTGAGCTCCGTCGAAGCACGAGAGCTGCCAGCGCTTGTTCGTGTAGTCGTATCCGCCCGCGAGATAGCGATAGTCACCGAGGGTGGTCAGGAACGTTCCCGAAAGCTTGTCCGGCGAGGGGTGCGCGAAGACCCCGACCGCGGGAATATCCGAACTCGCGAATTTCACCGCCCAGCGGCCATCGATCGGGGCCGAGGGCGGAGTCGCCGCCGCAGCCGGGGCCGCCGGCGTCGCGGCCATGATGTTCCCGCGCAGCGGCATCTCCAACCACTGATCGGGCCCGATCAGTTTCCGCCAGGTGCCCTTCAGCGGCATGACCGCCTGCATGTCGGGGAATTCGAGGTGGCTGTCGTAGCTGTCGATGTGCAGCAGGATCGAGGTCGGCATCTTTTCCCAGCGCTCGATCCAGACCAGGTCCTCGCGGCGCGCGCCGCTGAGCAGCGCGAAATTCGGCGTGCCGCCCTTGCGGCGCGGCGCGCGCACGTCGAGCTTGAACTCGATGCGGCCACCGGGGCTCTCGAGCCAGGCGTCGATGGTGCAGGGCACCGGGAAGGGCATTTTCGGAGCGGACGCCGCATTCTGGAGCAGCGGAAGGAGGCACAGCGCGAGCGAAGGAATCCACATGGCGAAAGCCTAGCGAAATCCAGGTCCTGCCTCAGAGCTTGCCCTGCTCGATCGCGAAGGGCGGCTTCTCGTACACGAGCTCGAAGCTCGCGTCCGGCGCTGAAACGGGCTTCACCGAAGCCCATCCGCCTCCGCCTCAGCCGTAGTTCATCTTGCCGCTCGCCAGCACCTCGCCCTTCGCGCCGAGCACCCGGTAGCGGACCCTGATGCGCGCGCCGTTTTTGTAGATCGAGACTCCGCTCTGGTCGGCGCCGCGGATCTCCATGCCGGCGCTCGAGCCGTCGAAGCGTTGCTTGACGCTCAATCCCGCGGCGACTTCGAGCCGCAGGGCGCCGGTCGCGGGCACCTGGATCGTGCGCAGCTTCGTCCCGCTGCCGGAGATGTGCCAGACCTCGCCAGCGCGCGAGCGATCGACGATGCGGAATCCAACCAGTGTGTATTCACCGGCGGCGAGGGTGCGCGCCTTGGTCGTGCTTCGGCTCTCTTCGCCGCGTTGCTCCCAGGCCAGGCGGAACAGGCGCGCCTTGGAATCGCGCAAGAGGAGCGAGCCCTCGTCGAAGCTCGCGGTGATCGCGGCGCCCGAGCTTCCGGCATCGGCGGCGATCTCGGGTCTCGCGAGGACAGGACCGCGGAAGAACTCGATCAGGGCCGCACGGGCCGCTGGTGGTGTGCTCGTTCAGGCCGTCTCGCGCACCTGCTCGACCCAGGCCCGATCGGTCGCGTAGGCGAGATCTGGCGCCACGTGGCAGGCGACACAGCGCTCGAGGAACAGCTCGCTCGCCGCGCGCGCGCTCATCGGCTCTTCCTGCTGCGCGGGCGACTGGAACGCGGCGAGGAAGCCGCCGAGGACCAGCAGCGGAGCGAGCCATGCGCGGGACATGGTCCGTTTCTACACCCAGCGGCACTTCCAGGGAACCCCGCTGGCCAGTTCCCGAGGTTAGGCTGATCCGCGGTGCCGCAGCGCTGCGGCTTCGTCCCTCTTTCCGCTCTCGCCCCGAGGTCCTCCCATGAAAAGCATGTTGATCTGGATTCCCTCGATCACCGCTCTCGTGTCGCTCAGCGCCGCACCTGTCGACGGCGGCCCGCAACATCGAACGCAACAGACTCCGCCGGTCAAGATGGGAACCTCGGGAGGCAGCGCCAACGACGCGAGCCATCTGTACTGCTGCGGCGGCACGCTCGGCTCGCTGGTTCGGCGCGACGGCGTGCTGTGCATCCTGAGCAACAACCACATCCTCGCGCGTTCCGGCAGCGCGGCGTCCGGCGAAGACACGATCCAACCCGGACTGATCGACCACAACTGCGCCGCGGGCGGAGCCAACATCGTTGGTGATTTCGCGGGAAACATCGTCCCGCTCGGGGCGGCGAACGTCGACGCCGCGCTTGCCACCGCGCGACCCACCGTGGACGCCACGGGAGCCATCATCGACATCGGCGTGCCCTGCGCCGGAACCCAGGCTGCGTCGCTCGGCCTGCCCGTCATGAAGAGCGGGCGCACCACCGGCTTCACGACCGGCAACATCACTTCGATCAACACCAGCGTGCAGATCCAGTACCAGAAGGGCTGCAATCAGGGCAAGAAGTTCAACGTCGTGTTCACGAACCAGATCGTCACGGGCGCGATGAGCGCCGGCGGCGATTCGGGATCGCTCTTGGTTTCGAACGACGGCAGTCCCAACCCGGTGGGCCTGCTCTTCGCCGGCAGCAGCTCGACGACGATCTACAACCCGATCCAATCAGTCGTGTCGGCCTTCACGGCGGGCGGACATACCTTCACCTTCGTCGGGAACTCCTGCCTCACCACGGAAGGGCCGGCCATCCAAGCGCCGCCCGCGGAAGAGCTGGCGCTCGCCTTGGAGATCAAGGTCGAGAACGAGCAGGAGCTGTTCGAGCATCGCGAGGTTCTCGGCGTCGGCATCGGAACCCTGGAGGACACGCCGACCGCGGCAGCGATCGTCGTCTACCTCGAATCGTCGAACGGTCGCGTTCCCGCATGGGTTCCGTCCTCGCTCGACGGAATTCCGGTGCGCGTGATCCTGACCGACAAGATCGTCGCGCAGTGATCGAGCGCGAGCCGTTCGAACGGCTCGATGGTCGACAGGCTTTCCTCACGCCGCGAAAAGCGGCGTGAGGAGACTGCGAGCGGCTCTCGGCTAAGGCCGGAACGTCACGCCCAGGCCGTTGCTCAAGTTCGCGCCGCTCGAGCAGGGGCCGGCGGTGTCGCGGAACCAGACCTGGAAATTCCAGCGCGATCCCGGCTGGATGCAGGCCTGTCCGGCGAAGTGCGTGCACGAATACGTGCCGATTCCCGGCCCGAGCGTCACGGTTCCGCCCGCGCTGGAAATCTGCGGCGGATGGCGGAAGACGCCGATGCCGCCGGAAGCGATGCACAAGAGTCCGTCGTAGCAG
>Ga0193706_1000763_pt1 | contig 16509 bp, 19 predicted proteins | sample U3c1metaG_FD_160130 | JGI IMG/M metagenome (GOLD analysis project Ga0193706, IMG submission 160130) | Soil microbial communities from a riparian zone of the East river system, Colorado, United States - U3c1 | ecosystem: Environmental > Terrestrial > Soil > Riparian zone | place: USA: East River... | reverse complement strand
GACCGCAACGACGCGATTCTTCCGCTTCAAGGACGACGTTATCGTTCGCGCGCGGCGCGATGCGGCCGGAAGCATCGTCGACGTGCGGTCGGTTAGCCGGGTCGGCAAGAGCGATTTGGGGATGAATGCCAAGAGGGTGCGCAAATTCACCCGCGAGCTTGCGAAGGGCTGATCGGCACAAAATAGTTGATTTAATAAGCAGGCTTATTATATGGCGAGACATGGAAAATCTCGCTTGGGAAATCGCTGAAACCGCGCACGCCTTGCGCCGCTCATACGATCGCCGCGCCGCCGAACTCGGGGTGACCCGCGCGCAATGGCGGGTGCTCGCTTGGCTGAGCCACGCGCCGGAGCTTCGCCAGGTCGATCTCGCCGAGAAACTCGACGTCGAGGCGATTACCTTGTGCCGAATGATCGACCGGCTGGAAGAAGCCGGCCTGGTCGAGCGGTTGCGCGACCCCGAGGACCGCCGGGCGTGGCGGCTCAAGCTGACGGCAAAAGCGGCACCGGTGGTCGAAGGACTTCGCCGCCTTGCAACCGAGCTGGCCCAGACCGCGTTTGCAGGGCTTGGGGAGGATGGGGTCGAGGAAATGCGCGCCTCGCTGAAGCGTATTCGCGGCAATCTTTGCCCGACGATGACCAATTCCAAACAGGTGTCGGCATGAATCAGATGAAGAGCGAGCCAATGTCGGGCGAGGCGATCGAACTGGAGCGGACGGCCCCGCGCAAGCGGCGCAAATTGGCGATCTTGCTGTCCTTGCCGCTGCTGATCGCCGCGATCGGGCTCTATTTCTGGTTGTCGGGCGGGCACAGCGTTTCGACCGACAATGCGGCGGTCAAGCAGGACATCGTCTCCGTCAGCGCGCAAATCGTCGGCCCGGTTTCCGAAGTTGCGGTCAAGACCGGCGACACCGTCAAGCGCGGCGATGTGCTGTTCCGGATCGACCCGGCGCCGTTCCGCGTTGCCTTGGAGCAAGCCGAGGCGCAGCTTGCCGCCGCCCAGTTGCAAACGCATCAGCTGAGAACCCAGGCGGCGGGCACCGGCGGCGACATCGTCGGTGCGCAAGCCGATCTGGGAATCCAGCGTCGGGCGCTCAGCCGCCAGGCCGCCTTGCTCAAGCGCGGCTTCACCACCCGCTCGGACTACGACGACGCGCTCGCCGAGGTCCGCAAGGCGGAGACCGCGCTGGCCGATGCCCAGGCCCGTGCCGCCAATGCCGGTTCGGCGATATCGTCGGGCGAGCAGCCGAGCGTGGCCGCCGCGCAGGCGGCGGTCGACAAAGCAAGGCTCGACCTCGCCCACACCGAAGTGCGCGCGCCGTTCGACGGCATCATTGCCAATTCCGACCGGCTTCAGCCCGGCCAGGCGGTTGCGCCGGGCATCGGCATGCTGTCGCTGGTCCGCGGCAAAAATGCCTGGATCGAAGCCAATTTCAAGGAAAAGGATCTCGAGCGGATGGTTCCGGGGGAGGCGGCGACGATCAAGATCGACGCTTATGGCGGGCAGAGCTTCAAGGGCCATGTCGAGAGCATCGGCGCGGGCACCGGCAGTCAGTTCTCGGTGATCCCGGCGCAGAACGCCAACGGCAATTGGGTCAAGGTGACGCAGCGCGTTCCGGTCCGCATCGCCTTCGACGGGAATCCGTCGCGGCCGATGATCGCCGGGCTTTCGGCATATGTTTCGGTCGATCTAGACTCCGCCAAATAAGCCGTGGCGAGCGAAGCGCCCGGCATGGTCACGCACCCGCTGCCCAGCGGCGAGCGCGCGGTGGTCACCATCGCGGTCATGCTCGCCGTGCTTCTGCAGGTGCTCGACACGACCATCGCCAATGTCGCGTTGCCGCACATGCAGGCGAGCCTCAGCGCGACCCAGGACACGATCAACTGGGTGCTGACCAGTTACATCGTCGCTTCGGCGATTGCCTTGCCGATCGCCGGCTGGATGGCCGATCGCGTCGGCCGCAAGCGACTGCTGGTGATTTCGGTGATCGGCTTCACCATAGCCTCAGTGCTGTGCGCAGGCGCGACGTCGCTGACCGAGATGGTCGTGTTCCGTGCGGCTCAGGGCGTCAGCGGCGCGTTCCTCGTGCCGCTCGCCCAGGCGACCCTGTTCGACATCAACCCGCGCGAAAAGCACGGCCAGGCGATGGCCTTGTTCGGCGGCGGGATCATGATCGGGCCGATCCTTGGGCCGGTGCTCGGCGGTTGGCTGACCGACAGCTATAATTGGCGCTGGGTGTTCCTGGTTAATTTGCCGGTCGGCGCGATTTGCACCCTATTGCTGCTGCGCTTTTTGCCGACCACCGAAACGGTTCGCCGCAAGTTCGACGCTTTGGGCTTCATTCTGCTCGCTGTCGCCGTTGGCGCGCTGCAATTGGTGCTCGACCGCGGCCAGCAACAGGATTGGTTCGACAGCTGGGAGATCCTGATCGAGGCGGGGCTTTCGGTCGCCGCCTTCTGGATGTTCGTCGTCCACACGATGACCGGCCGCGAACCACTGTTCGAGCGGGGCATGTTCGCCGACCGCAATTTTGCCACCGGCTTGGTGTTCATGGCGGTGACCGGAGTGTTGTTGCTGGCCGGCCTCGCATTGTTGCCGCCTTTGCTGCAGAATCTCTACGGCTATTCGGTACTTCAGTCGGGCTTCCTGACCGCCCCGCGCGGGGTCGGCACGCTGATCTCGATGCTGCTCGCCGGCCGTCTGACCGGCAAGATGGACGCGCGGCTGCTGGTCGGCCTCGGGGTGGTGCTGATGGGCGTATCGCTGTGGATGATGACCGGCTTCGCGCTCGAGCAGCCGTCGGGGCCGGTGATCTGGAGCGGGGTAGTCCAGGGGCTCGGGCTCGGGCTGATCTTCGTACCGCTGCAAAGCCTGGCGTTCGAGACGCTGGCGCCACGCCTCAGGACCACCGCGGCGAGCCTGCTCAACCTCGCCCGCAACGTCGGCGGCTCGGTCGGCATTTCGGTCGTCAGCGCGCAATTGGTGCGGATGACCCAGGTCGCGCACGCCGACATTGCGAGCAACATCGGCTCCGACGTGCCGGTCGCCGCCGCATCGCTGCTGCAAAGCATCGGCGTGCCCGGAAGCGCGGCGCTGGCCTTGCTCAACTCGGAAGTCACCCGGCAAGCGGTGTTCATCGCCTATCTCGACGATTTCAAGCTGATGATGATCGTAACCTTCGCCGTCCTGCCGTTGCTGTTGCTGATGCGCAAGGGACAGAAGCCAAGCGGCGGGCAACCCGCGATGGCCGACTAAGGAGAATGATGATGGTACCAAGGCGCCAATTGGGCCGCGACGGGCCGCAGGTTTCGGGGATCGGGCTCGGCTGCATGGGAATGTCGGAGTTTTACGGTGCGACCGACGACCGGGAATCGATCGCGACGATCCATCGGGCGCTCGAGAGCGGGGTCGATTTCCTCGACACCGCCGACATGTACGGAAGTGGCCGCAACGAGTCTCTGGTCGGCAAGGCGATTGCCGACCGCCGCGACAAGGTGTTCCTGGCGACCAAGTTCGGTAATGTGCGCGGTCCAGACGGGGCCTTCCTGGGCATCAACGGCACGCCCGAATATGTCCGCTCGGCGTGCGAGGCGAGCCTCAAGCGGCTGGGCGTCGAGATGATCGACCTTTACTACCAGCACCGGGTCGATCCCAATGTACCGATCGAGGATACGGTCGGTGCGATGGCCGAACTGAAGCGCGAGGGCAAAATCCGCTTCCTTGGCCTGTCCGAAGCGTCACCGGCGACGATCCGCAAGGCGCATGCGACGCACTCGATCACCGCGCTGCAGACCGAATATTCGCTGTGGAGCCGCGACGCCGAAGAGGGGCCGCTGCCGACGGTGCGCGAGCTCGGCATCGGCTATGTCGCTTACTCGCCCTTGGGACGCGGTTTCCTGACCGGCCAGATCCGTCATCCCGAGGATTTCCCGGACGACGATTACCGCCGCTTCCATCCGCGCTTCACCGGCGAGAATTTCGCGAGGAATATCGCTTTGGTCGACAAGGTCGCGGCGATGGCCAAGGACAAGGGCGTCACCGCGGCGCAGCTGGCGCTGGCCTGGGTGCTGGCGCGCGGCGACGACATCGTGCCCATTCCCGGGACCAAGCGGCGCCAATATCTCGAGCAGAATATCGCGGCTGTGGATGTCAGATTGACCGGCGACGAACTGGCCGAGCTCGACCGAATCCTCCCGCCCGGCGCCGCGCAGGGCGACCGCTACGCCCCGCAAAGCATGGCATCGATCGACGTCTAGCGCTTGATCGCGATCAGCTCGGCGACGACCGGGGTCAGCATGCGGGTGCCCGGTGGGGCGTGGTCGAGCATTGTGGCGAAGCTGGCGGCCTCGCCGCTGGTGCAATAGCCGAGCTCTTGGAGGCGGTGAGCGTTGATCGCTATGAAGCTGGCCGGCCATTGCCACCACGGATCGTCGGCGGTGATGATCTCGACCATCGGCCGGATCGCGACAAGCTCCAATCCCGCCGCCGCCAAATGGTTGGGCAATTCGAGTGCCGCGTCGGGCTCGCCGCCGCTGTCGCGCCAGCTTTTGACGACCAAGTCGCGATAGCGGTGCTGCTCGGCGCTCGGTGGGACGAGCCGCCACGCTTCATAGTCGATATATTCGTGGAACAGCGCGACTCCGCCAGGTTTCAGCGCGCGAGCGATGTGCCCGACGGTGCGCGCTGGATCGGACAGGAAGGCCAGCAGCCAGCGCGTCCAGGCGCCGTCGGCAAAGCTCTCGCCAAGGTCGTTTTCCGCCACGTCAGCATCGCGGACCTCAACATTGGGCAAGGCGCGCGATCGGAGCGCGGCGAGAAAGTTGGGCGATCGTTCGAAGGCAATGACCTTGCCGTCCGGGCCGACCGTGTCGGCGAGATCGGCGGTGGCGAAGCCGGGGCCGGCGCCGACATCGAGGATTGTCTGGCCCGGCGCGAAGCGGGCCAAGCGGAATCCCTTGAGCATCTGCGCGCGCCACACGCGGTGCTGGAGGCCGAGCCGCGCGATTTCATCGTCGCGTGTCCCAAGGAGGTAGTCGCCGTCGCTCATGAGTGCGCGCTTAGGCGCGGCGGGCAACGCACTCCACCCGAATCTTGCGCGCAAACAAAAAGGGCGGCCCCGAAGGACCGCCCTTAATTGAGTGCTTGAACCGCGACTAGCGCTTCGAGAATTGGAAGCTGCGGCGGGCCTTGGCGCGGCCGTACTTCTTACGCTCGACGACGCGGCTGTCGCGGGTCAGGAAACCGGCCCGCTTGACCGTCGTGCGCAGCACCGGCTCGAACCGGGTCAGCGCCTGGGCGATGCCGTGAAGCACCGCGCCGGCCTGGCCCGACAGGCCGCCGCCCTTGACCGTGGCGACGACGTCATACTGGCCGGTCCGCTCGGTGATGCCGAACGGCTGGTTAATCACCAGGCGCAATGTCGGGCGGGCGAAATAGGTTTCCTGGTCGCGGCCGTTGACCTGGATCTTGCCCGATCCGGGTTTCAGCCAGACGCGCGCGATGGCGTCCTTGCGGCGGCCGGTGGCGTAAGCGCGGCCCAACTTGTCGAGCTGCTGCTCGCGAAGCACGGCTTCGATCTGCTGCGGCTCGGCCGGAACGGCAACTTCCTCGACCGGCGCGGTTTCAGCTGTTACCTCGGCTGCCGCTTCGGCCGCTTCCGGAACCGGAGCCGGCTCGGGCTTGGCAGCGGCGAGAGCACCGAGGTCGGCGAGCGATTTGGCTTTCTCGGCGGGAGCTTTCTTAGCCGCGGGAGCCTTCTTTACGGCTGCCTTCTTTTCGGCAGGGGCCGTCTCTTCGGCAGGAATCTTCTTGTCGGCCATGTTATGCGCCCACCTTATTCTTGCGGTTCATCGCCGCGACATCGAGAGTTTGCGGATCCTGGCCGGCATGCGGATGCTCGGTGCCATTGTAGAGATGCAAGGCGCGCATCTGGTCGCGGCCAAGCGGCCCGCGCGGGATCATCCGCTCGACCGCCTTTTCGAGCACGCGCTCGGGGAAGCGGCCTTCGAGCACCTTGCCCGCGGTGATCTCCTTCAAGCCGCCGATATAACCGGTGTGCTTGTAGTAGATTTTCTGATCGAGCTTGCGGCCAGTGAACTTGACCTTGCCGGCGTTGACGACGACGACATGGTCGCCGCAATCGACGTGCGGGGTGAAGCTCGGCTTATGCTTGCCGCGCAGGATGTTGGCGATGATCGTCGCCAGGCGGCCGACCACCAGGCCTTCGGCATCGATCAGATGCCATTTCTTCTCCACCTCAGCCGGCTTGATCGACTTGGTGGTCTTCATCAGCGCCTTCATGGGCTGCGACCTCACAACAAAAAAGGAAGCGCCAGCCCGCGGGCCAGCGCCGATGGGCGGTCAATTAGCGCAGATGGCGATTTAGTCAAGCAAATCCGGGCATTTGTTGACGGGTATTATGTTACCTTGGATCGTTAGCGTTTCGTTTGATGGGGCCCACTATCAGCAATCGACCCAAAGCTACTGTTGGCACTTCAGTTAGAAGCGGCACCTGTAACACTTCCGCAAGCTAAAGCAGCATAACCACCGAATCCGAGCAGACCTGGGGCCAAAATCATGAAATGTTTCCACGTTCTGGCCGTGCTTGGGGTTTTGCTAGTCACGGGCTGCTCGGATGACCAAGCTACCAATCATGATATTTCTGAAGAGGTAACGACGGATTTGGTTCGCATTACGAACATGGACTGGTCTCCGACCGAGCTGGGGCATGTGATAAGCGCCGCCGAAAAGGGAGACATTGCGGCGGCCAAGTCGCTTTACGAATACTATTTGGTCCACGAAGACGACGAGAGAACGGCTTATTGGGAAAGCTTGCTTGAGGAGAGAGGCAATCCGGACGCCATGGAGAGAAGGGCTTCAATAACTTTCAGTCGCGCGCACGCACTGTCTGACCATGACCCGAAGAAATTAGATTTGCTTAATCGAGCCGCACTGCTAGCCGAGCGAGCGCAAATCAGAAGCGGACAAGGAGAGCGAGCGAGCGTTCTCATTAATGGAAACTCGGTTGATGTGGCGCTGGGAGGCGGTGACGAGGCATTCACAAGAAAAATTCAGGATGAGGTCGCTAGGGTCAAGTTGATCCAGAAATCTGGGGATTAGAGCCTTCAAGGGAGCGGCAACGTCCGCTTTCCAGATTTGCGGAAGCTGAATCATACGCCGCACTATTACCCAACACTCTCCTCGACCCACTCAGCGTAAGCAGCGAGGGCTTTATTGACCGGCCATACGGTGATCGCAGGGACTTCGTAGCTGTGAAGCTCGGCGAGGCGGGCGATCAGGGCGTCGGCCCGGGCTGCTTCGGTCTTGAGGATCGCGGGGACTTCTTCGGCTGTCTCGACCTTGCCTTGCCAGCGGTAGATCGAGCGGCAGGGGGCGAGGATGTTGACGCAGGCGGCGAGGCGCTCTTCGACGACGGCGCGGCCGATGCTCTCGGCTTCGGCCTGATTGGCGAAGATGGCGTAGACCGAGACGATCGTCATGTGGAGCGGCTCCCGGCGACATGCGCTCCCCATGCGGTTGCAGCGACCAGGATCGCTCCGACAGCCTGGTGCGCGGCGGCTAGCCATATTGCGACCCCGCTTAGCACCGTGGCGATGCCGAGCAGCACTTGGGTTCCAAGCGCAATGTCGATGGCGATCGCGGCGCGGCGGTCGAAGGGGCGGACGTGCCGCGCAAACAGGGCCAGCGCAGCGAGCGCGACGAATGCCCACCAGCGGTGGGCGAAGTGGATCAGGAAAGGGTCATGGGTCAGCGCGAAGCCGACCCCGTTCGACCAGTCGATGCCGTCGGGAACCAAGCGGTCGTTCATCAGCGGCCAGCTGCTGGCGACCTGGCCGGCATTGAGCCCCGCGACCCACGCGCCGACCAGCAGCTGTACTGCCAGTATGGTGAGCACGACGAGCGACAGGCGGGTCAGGCGGGCCGGTGGTTGTGGATATTGGCGGAGGTCGAGCGCGGTCCAGACCAGTCCGCCGAGCAGGAACAGCGCGGTGAGCAGATGCGCGGACAGGCGGAAATGGCTGACGTCGGTGCGATTCACCAGGCCCGACTGGACCATGTACCAGCCCAAGGCGCCCTGGAATCCGCCGAGCGCGAGCAGCGCCGCAAGCCGCCAGCCATAGCCGCGCGGGATCGCGCGTTTGACCGCGAACCACGCCAGCGGAAGCGCGAATGCCAGGCCGACGAGGCGGCCGAGCAGGCGGTGGAGCCATTCCCAGAAATAGATATTTTTGAACCCAGCGAGGGTCATTCCGGCGGGGCCGTTGATCCGTTGGTATTCCGGAGTCGCCTGATAGCGGATGAATTCGGCCTGCCAGTCGGCGGCATTGAGCGGCGGAATGGCACCGGTTATCGGCTTCCACTCGGTGATCGACAGCCCGCTTTCGGTCAGCCGGGTGATCCCGCCAATGACCACCATCGCGAACACCAGAAACGCCACCGCGAACAACCAATTGGCGAGGGCGCGAGGGCGCTCGAGGCCCGTATCGGCAGAAACGGTCATGGGAGCGGTGCTATGGCGCGGCTTCCCCTCGCTGCCAAGCGGCACAGATCGCGCAATGTGATGTTGTATCTTTCGCGATGTTTCTATATATCAACGCACGATGAACGCGCTGATCTTCCCGACTCACCGGCTTGACCGGATGGCGATCGGCCTTTCGGGGCTGTGCGCGGTGCATTGTGTCGCGACGACAGTGCTTCTGGCGATGCTGGCTTCGGCCGGAGGGATGCTCGGCGCGCCGTGGATTCATGAAACGGGCTTGAGCCTGGCGATGCTGATTGGCAGTTTCGCGCTTGGCCGCGGAATCCTCGAGCATGGCTTCATGATGCCGAGCGCGGTCGGCGGGCTTGGCCTCGGCGTGATGGCCGGCGCGTTGTCGCTCGGGCACGGCCAGACCGAAGCGCTCTACACCATCGTCGGGGTGGCGATCCTCGCCTTGGGCCACGACCTCAACCGCCGCGCGGTCAATTAGGGCGCTGCTTCCGCTTGCGGGAGAGGGGCGTGACGCCTATTTCAGAACCATGGCCCGACACGACCACCACGACCATCAAGGGGCCGATCTGCGCTCCGCCGCTAAATCGCATCTTGTGTCGCGCGGCGAGCAATGGACCGACATGCGCGCGGCGGTGTTCGACGAACTTGCCAAGTTCACCAAGCCGGCATCGGCCTACGACATCGCCGAAGCGGTTTCGAACGCCAAGGGGCGGCGGATCGCAGCCAACAGCGTCTATCGAATCCTCGACCTGTTCGTCGGGTCGAACCTCGCTCGGCGGGTCGAGAGTGCCAACGCCTATGTCGCCAACGCTCATCCCGAATGCCTTCACGACTGCATCTTCCTGATCTGCGACACTTGCGGGCAGACGACCCACATCGACGACGATAAATTGTCGGGCGGGGTGCGCGACGCGGCGTCGAGCACCGGCTTTGCCCCGACGCGGCCGGTGATCGAGGTGCGCGGCACCTGTGAGGATTGCAGCTAGGCGTTCTGCCATGGTTCAGGCGGCGTGCCGAATGTGCGTTTCCTCGAAGAGGAACCGCCGATGCGCAAATTTCTAACTTTCCCACCGGTGTTACTGCTCGCGGCGTGCGCTGGCACAGCTTCGAACCCCACGGTTCCGGCACCCGCGATCGTTGCGGCTCGACCAGCGGTTCGTCTGGCTTTGTTGCCGCCGAGCCGCGAGGGTAATGCGGCGCTTGCCCAGGGGGTTTTGGTCGTTGACGGACCCTGTCTATACCTTCGCGGCGCCGACGGGACGCGTTGGCTGCCCGCTTTCATGACTTTCGATACGCGCTGGGACAATGGCGCGTTGATCGTTGGCATCCGGCGATTCTCGTCCCGCCGGCGGGTTCGGCTGGGCGGAGGCGAGGTCAAGGGCGCGGTCGCCAACATGGCCTGGGTGCAGGCGCCCGATCCGTCGTGCGACACGTCGCTGATCTGGGTGACCGTGTCGGTCGACCCGGCTTAGGCTTCCCGCCGAACGCTTAGGAAGCTAAAGCGGACGGATGTCCGACCGTCCCGACACGCCGTTGCTCGACACGATCCAATCGCCCGCCGACATCCGCGCCCTTGAGCGCGGGCAGCTCAAGCAATTGTCCGACGAGCTTCGGCAGGAGATGATCTCCGCCGTGTCGGTCACCGGCGGGCATTTGGGCGCCGGGCTCGGGGTGGTCGAGCTGACCGTCGCCATCCACCATGTGTTCAACACGCCCGACGATAAATTGGTGTGGGACGTCGGCCACCAGGCCTATCCGCACAAGATCGTCACCGGCCGGCGCGACCGCATCCGCACGCTTCGCCAAGGCGGGGGCCTGAGCGGCTTCACCAAGCGCTCTGAGAGCGAATATGACCCGTTCGGCGCGGCCCACAGCTCGACCTCAATCTCGGCTGCTCTGGGCTTCGCCATTTCGAACAAGCTCGCCGACCGCCCGGGCCGAGCGATCGCGGTGATCGGCGACGGGGCGATGAGTGCCGGCATGGCCTATGAGGCGATGAACAATGCCGCCGACGCCGGCAACCGGCTGATCGTCATCTTGAACGACAATGACATGTCGATCGCGCCGCCGGTCGGCGGACTATCGCACTATCTCGCGCGGCTGGTGTCGTCGGGCAAATATCTGACGGTGCGCAACCTTGCCCAGCGCTTTGCCCGCAAGCTGCCCGGGCCGCTCCACCGCGCCGCGCGCAAGGCCGAGGAATATGCCCGCGGCATGGCCACCGGCGGCACATTGTTCGAGGAATTGGGTTTTTATTACGTCGGGCCGGTCGACGGACATGATGTCGACGGGCTGGTCGAAATCCTCGAGAATGTCCGCGACGCCGGCGAGGGCCCGATGCTGGTCCATGCGGTGACCAAGAAGGGCAAGGGCTATGGTCCGGCCGAGGCGGCGGCGGACAAATATCATGGCGTCGTCAAATTCGACGTGGTTTCGGGGGTTCAGGCCAAGGCTGCCACCGGCGCGATGAGCTATACCAACGTGTTCGCCCATGCGCTGATCACCGAAGCGACGCGCGACGAGAAAGTGGTCGCGATTACCGCGGCGATGCCGTCGGGCACTGGGCTCGACAAGTTCGAAGCGAAATTCCCCGAGCGCACCTTTGACGTCGGCATTGCCGAGCAGCATGCGGTGACCTTCGCCGCCGGGCTCGCCGCGCAGGGCCACCGGCCGTTCTGTGCAATCTATTCGACCTTCCTCCAGCGCGCCTACGACCAGGTGGTTCACGACGTCGCCATCCAGAATCTGCCGGTGCGCTTCGCCATGGACCGGGCCGGGCTGGTCGGAGCCGACGGCTGCACCCACGCCGGGGCGTTCGATTTGGCCTATTTGTGCACTTTGCCCAATTTTATCGTCATGGCGCCGTCCGACGAAGCCGAATTGTGCCACATGGTCCACACCATGGCGCTTCACGACAGCGGACCGAGCGCGGTGCGTTATCCGCGCGGCGAGGGGCGCGGCGTCGCGCTTCCCGAAATTCCGCAGCAATTGGAAATCGGCAAGGGGCGGATCGTCCGCGAAGGGCGGCAGGTCGCCATCCTGTCGCTCGGCACGCGCCTCGAGGAGGCAGAGAAAGCCGCCGCTCAGCTGGACGCGATGGGGCTATCGACGACGATTGCCGATTTGCGCTTCGCCAAGCCGCTCGACGGCGACCTGATCCGCAAATTGCTGACCACTCACGAAGTGGCGGTGACGATCGAGGAAGCGAGCATCGGCGGGCTCGGCGCGCATGTCCTGACGCTGGCCAGCGACGAAGGGTTGATCGATGCCGGACTGAAGCTGCGGACGATGCGGTTGCCCGACCGCTTCCAGGAGCATGACAAGCCTGACAAGCAATATGACGAGGCCGGCCTCAACGCCCCGCACATTGTCGATACGGTGCTCAAAGCCCTTCGCCGCAACAGCGTCGGCGTGCTCGATGGGAGCGTCAGCGCATGAAGCGGAGCGCAGTCTTTGCCGCCGCCATGCTGCTGGCGGCGACCGCGTCGGCCAAGCCGCCCGAATATTTCGGGTCGAGCGCCGGACTGCCGTTTTCGGAGGCGGTACAAGTCGGCGACATGCTGTTCCTGGCCGGACAGATTGGCGCGGCGCCCGGGACACGGAGCGTCGTGCCGGGTGGCATCGAAGCCGAATCCAAGCAGGCGATGGATAATATCGGCAGCGTTCTCAAGCGGCGTCAGCTCGGTTTTGACTCGCTGGTCAAATGCACCGTGATGCTCGCCGACATGAAGGATTGGCCGGCATTTAACACGGTTTATGCGGCTTATTTCAAGCCGGGCCGATTCCCGGCGCGGAGCGCATTCGGCGCCAACGGCCTCGCACTTGGAAGCCGGGTCGAGGTCGAATGCTGGGCCCATAATCCCCAGAAGTGAGGCTCGTCCGCCTCATCCTGTCGATCGTGGCGGGCCTGCTCGTCCTGATCACCCTGCTTCCCCTGTGGGAAACCGATCGCTGGTGGGTGCGGCTGTGGGATTATCCACGGCTGCAGGTCGCGGCGTTGCTGTTGATCTGCATCATCGGGCTGGTCTGGATCGGGCCGCGTAAAGGGCGTCTGTTCTGGACGGCGGCCGGTGCGATTCTGGCTGCCCTGCTGTGGCAGGCGACTCACTTCATCGCCTATCTACCGCCGTGGCCGAAGCAGGTCGCGAGCATCGAAAATTGTCCGGCCGGCCGCTCGATCGAGCTGCTCAACGCCAATGTGCTGCTCGACAATCACCATTATGGCGATCTGATCGCACTGGTCGAGCGAACCCAACCGGATGTCGTCCTGCTGCTTGAGCCGGGGCTGGATTGGGAGCGCGCAATCCGCCCGCTCCATGCGCGCTACCCGTATCGAATCAGCGAGCCGGTGCCCAACAGCTATGGCATGATTTTGCTATCGCGGTTGCCGATAACGGCCCGGTTGCTGCACCGGATTCAGCCCGGCGTGCCGTCGATCCGGGCCAGAGTGCGGCTGGCCGGGGGTGAGGTAATCGACCTGCAGGGTCTCCACCCCGAACCGCCGGTGGTCGGCGATGACAGCGGCGAGCGCGATGCCGAGCTGATTGCGGTCGGCCGCGAGGTCCGCGCGAGCGGACGGGCGACGCTGGTGCTCGGCGATCTCAACGACGTCGCCTGGTCGCGGACGTCGAAGCTGTTCCTCGATGTCAGCGGAATGAAGGACCCGCGCGTCGGCCGCGGGCTTTATCCGACATTCAATGCCAAATATCCGCTGCTGCGCTGGCCGCTCGACCATATGTTCGTCACGCCGCATTTCCGCGTGCAACGGATCGATCGGCTGGGCCGGATCGGATCGGATCATTTACCGATCCTCTACCGCGTGTGCCTGACCGAGCCGGCGGGCAAAAGGCTGGTGCCGGTCAAGGCCAGCGGCGAGGTCCGCGAGGACGCGCGCGAAGAAGTCAAAGAGGGCCGCGAAGAACGCGCCGAGGAAAACCTTGGCCAATAAGGTCCGCGCCGATCAATTGCTGGTCCAGCGTGAGCTGGCGGAGAGCCGGACTCGGGCGCAGGCACTGATATTGGCGGGCAATGTGTTCAGCGGCGATCGGCGGGTGTTGAAGGCGGGCGACCTGTTGCCCGGCGATGCCGACCTTTCGGTCAAGGGCCGCGACCATCCGTGGGTGTCGCGCGGCGGGGTCAAGCTCGATCACGGGCTGAAGCATTTTGGGTTCGAGGTGGCCGGCACGGTCGCGCTGGACGTCGGATCTTCGACTGGTGGCTTCACCGACGTGCTGCTCAGTTGCGGCGCGGCCAAGGTTTATGCGGTCGATGTCGGCACCAACCAATTGGCGTGGAAGCTGCGCAACGATCCCCGTGTGGTGGTCCACGAGAAAACCAACGCGAAAGTTCTTGATTCGACGATCATCCCCGAACCGGTCGACGTGGTGGTGTGCGACGCAAGCTTCATCGCCTTATCGAAGGTGCTCGGCGCGGCGCTCGATCTGGCTCGGCCGGGCGCGCAGATGGTCGCGCTGATCAAGCCGCAATTCGAGGCGGGTCGGGGCGAGGTCGGCAAGGGCGGAGTGGTGCGCGACCCCGAGATCCATCGGCGTGTATGCGATGAGGCGACGGCTTGGGTTGGATCAAAAGGCTGGGAGGTGCTCGGCGTGACGCCAAGCCCGATCACCGGGCCCGAGGGCAATGTCGAGTTCCTTTTGGGCGCGGTCAAACGTCAGCGCCCCTAGCGGCAGCGGCGATGCTTCCCTATCTGACACCCGAACAGTGGGAGCCAGGCAATGCAATCCGAAAATCGGATGTTCGACGATCTAGTCAAGATGATGAACGGCTTTGCCGGCACCGCCGCCGGGATGGGCCGCGAAGCCCAGGGATCGATGCGCGAGAAGATGCGCGAATGGGTCGGCGGGATGGATTTCGTCAGCCGGGAAGAGTTTGACGCGGTCAAGGCGATGGCCGCCGCCGCGCGCGATGACAATGAAGTGCTGGCCAGGCGCATCGCCGCGCTGGAGGCCGGGGCAAGACCCGCCCCTGTGGCCAAGCCCCGCCGCGCGCCAAGCCTGGAGCCTGAGTGCAGACCGTGGCCGACGAGACTGAGGAGCGCGACGACGGCGCGCCGATCGAGGTGCTCGAACAATATTTCGAAGCGCGCGGCTGGGCCTGCGAGCGCACCGGCGAGGGCGAGATCGTCGCCTCGGCGCCCGGCAGCTGGGCGCAATATGAGCTTCGGGGGGTATGGCGGCCCGAAGACGCGGTGCTGCAATTTTTGACTTTTCCCGACATCAAGGTCGGCCCCGAGAAGCGTGGCGCGATTTACGAAACTCTGGGCTTGATCAACGAGCAATTATGGCTTGGCCATTTCGAGCTTTGGTCGGGCTCCGGGCTGATCGTGTTCCGCCATGCCGCTCTTTGCGAGGCGGGCGAGGGCGAGGGGCTGAGCATCGAACAAGCTGAGGCCATTGCCGAAGCCGCGATCGAGGAATGCGAGCGCTTCTACCCGGTATTCCAATTCGTCCTGTGGGGCGGAAAATCGCCGAGCGAAGCGATTTCAGCGGCGCTGATCGAAACGGTCGGCGAGGCCTGACAATTTGAGGATGGCACCATGACTGCATTGCCGGGCGCGACCTGGTTCGTTGGCTGCGGGCATATGGCCGGGGCAATGGTCGAAGGCTGGCGCGCTGGCGGAGTCAATTTGTCGTCCGCGGTTGCGGTGCGGCCAAGCGGGCATCCAGTCGAAGGAGTTCGCACGGTGCGCTCGTTGGCCGAGGCCGGAGGCGAGCCGAAGCTGGTTGTGCTCGGGTTCAAGCCGCAGCAGCTCGACGAAGTCGCGACCGAGCTTGCGCCATTGCTGTCCAACCACACGGTGGTGGTGTCGATCCTCGCCGGGGTCGAGATCGACAGCCTGTGGATCCGGTTTCCCAATGCTCACGCGATCGTTCGCGCCATGCCCAATTTGCCGGTCGCTGTGCGGCGCGGGGTGGTCGCGCTCTATAGCGACGATGTCGACGACGCGCTTCGCCAGCAGTTGGCCAATTTGTTCGGCGTGCTTGGTTATGCGCCGTGGATGGCCGAAGAGGCCGGCCTCGCGGCGGTCGGGTCGGTCGCTGGAGCGGGGCCGGCCTATGTCGCGCGCTTTGTTGCGGCGTTGGCCAAGGCCGGGGTCGCGCGCGGCCTGTCGCCGGAAATGGCTTCGACCGCGGCGCTGGAAACGGTGCTTGGAACGATGTGGATGGCGGCGGCGAGCGGCGAGACGATGGATGCCCTCGCGCGGCGGGTCGCCAGTCCCAATGGCACGACCGAGGCGGGGCTTGCGGTACTCGATCGCGACGAAGTGCTCGACCAGTTGATTGGCGTGGCGATCGAAGCCGCCGCCAAGCGCGGGGCCGAGCTCGCCGCGGCGGCGCGGCCGCATTGATTCGGCCTGTCGGCTGTCCTACGCCGACCGCCGGCTTGAACAGGGAAAACCATGGCTGATCAGAACGGCTTCGACGATCGCGACGGGTGGATCTGGCTGGATGGCAAACTCGTCCCGTGGCGCGAGGCGGAAGTCCACGTCCTGACCCATGCGCTGCATTATGCCTCGTCGGTGTTCGAGGGTCAGCGCGCTTATGGCGGCACCATCTTCAAGCTTAGCGAGCATAGCGCGCGCTTGCGCAACAGCGCGGCGTTGCTCGGATTCGAGCTGCCGTGGAGCATCGCCGAGATCGATGCCGCCTGCAACGAGGTGCTTAAGGCGAATAAGCTAATCGATGCTTACCTCCGCCCGGTGGCGTGGCGCGGATCGGAGAAGATGGGCGTGTCGCCGACCGGCACCAAACCGCACATGGCGATCGCGGCGTGGGAATGGGGCAAATATTTCGATCCCGAAATCGCCGCCAAGGGCATCCGGCTCAACATTGCGCCGTGGCGGCGGCCGGCGCCATACACCGCACCGGTCCACTCCAAGGCCGCCGGCCTCTACATGATCTGCACCTTGTCGCGGCAGCATGCCGAAGCCCAAGGCTTCGACGACGCCCTTATGTTCGATTGGCGCGGGCAAGTA